>Ga0193742_1002065_pt1 | contig 11692 bp, 9 predicted proteins | sample L2c1metaG_FD_165511 | JGI IMG/M metagenome (GOLD analysis project Ga0193742, IMG submission 165511) | Soil microbial communities from a riparian zone of the East river system, Colorado, United States - L2c1 | ecosystem: Environmental > Terrestrial > Soil > Riparian zone | place: USA: East River... | reverse complement strand
TCGCCCGTGCCCTCGAAGAGTTCCACAACCTCGATTCCTGCGATGCAGGCACGCGGCTCCGGCGAGATGTCCGTAATCAGGCGAACCGTTCCGTCCTTCTCGAAGATGTCGATAGGGTCGAAGAATGCGATGCGGCGCACTTCCGCGAGCGTGCGATCGACAGTGAGGCCGGCGCTGGACAGCCTGACCTGAACCTCCGAGCCGATGGCTGCGGCGACCGGCGGATGCTGCAGCTGGCGCGCCCCATCTTCTCTGGCCACTTGTACCCGGCTCGCTTCAGGCGAGACTCGCAACCGCTCATCTCTCGCTGCCGCGCGGACGATCTGCACGTAGTCAACGCCAATCAGCTTGACCCCTTCACGACGTATGGCAAAGCTTTGAGGTTGCGACGATCTTGTCTATCGAGATGCCGGCCGCATCAACAATGTGCAGCGGCCATTCGCCACTTTGTCATCTGCCTGTGCCAGAACGTCCATGTCCCGGATCGTCGCCCACTTTGGGTCCCGAACGCGCCAGAATGGAACCTGAGCGGGAATAGCAGGCCGCGGCGCAAGAGCTGTTGAGCGGTCATCTCCAGCGAACACAAGCACTGGCACATCGCGGATCGCCATTTCCATGGATGTACCAGCCCGAGGCCAAAAAGTAGTTTTCCGGAAATAGCACAAGTCCTATGGAAAATCTAGCGGAGATCTGCGGGGTTACGGGTACGCGAGCGTCGGTCGGAGCTGGACGTTGCGTGAGTATTCGCTGGAGTGTAGGTTTATGAGGCCAATGCAAAAAGTCATTAAGAGACTCGCAAGATCCGGGCTCTTCTTTATATCGAAATTAGAGTCAGTATTCGATAAGGCCTACCTGATCGATGATGTACCGCTCTCAAAACAGATCAACCCTGAAAGGTGGGCCGAATATGTTACTTCCAACGTGAAGTCCCAAAATGGGAAAAAGCTACGAGTGCTCGAAATTGGAAGCAGAGAAGTAACCGGGCCGTCCAAAATGCGAGAGAAGTTCTCCGATGCGGAGTACGTTGGTTTCGATTACTATGCTGCCCGTAATGTGGATGTGGTCGGGGACGTGCATCGCCTCTCGTCTTACTTCGAAGGGAAGGAGAAGTTTGACATCATCTATACGGTTGCCTGCTTTGAGCACTTTGCAATGCCATGGGTCGTAGCCCTGGAAATATCCAAAATGCTGAAAGTGGGTGGCGTCGTTTCCATCCATACTCACTTTTCTTTCGGTGCACATGAAAGGCCATGGAACTTCTTTCAATTCAGCGATATGGGGCTGCGCGTCCTCTTCTCAAGTTCGATGGGCTTTGAGTGCATCGATGCCGGTATGTCTAATCCAATGGTAGGTCGTTACTCTAGGCTCGCAGATAAACAGTTGCGCAATGTGCCAGTAAGAGGCCTCTACTGTGGCAGCGAATATTTGGGACGAAAAGTGCGAGACGAGAAGGATTTCGATTGGAACAAGGTGTCTGTTGGAGACATTGTTTCAGGTACGACCTACCCTTCTCCTCGATGAAAAGCTATTTAGGACTCCAGACGTTCGCGGGATAGCAAACATAGAGAACTATGTTTACTGGCACCGGGCTCGAGTTGGTCGCAAAGTCTCCGGGGTTGCAGTTGCCGGACGGAGCTCCGTTGAAAGTTCTCCACGAAGTCCCTCGGATCTGCACGCTTCCATCGTTGCAAATATTAGCCACACTTCCAGGAGAAGTGAAGGACACGTTTAGGCACTGAACAGAGTTGGTGGAATTGTCCAATGGCATTGCCTTTAGAACGATAGCAAAAGTCGGTTGCGTGGATCCGTTGTGGTAGGAGGTTCGGAGATCAATCGGCATCGAAGGATAGTTGACTCCAGAAGTAGCAAAACCAGTTGTGGATACACGGATAGCATCCTGCGATCCGGTCCCTCCCCCCGGGCTCGGCGAGCATTTGCAATGGCGCCTTGGACCAGACGGCTGGTTTTGCCTACCCAGAGCGAGCCAAGATAAGGTTGAACTCCCCGCTCTGACATCCGCACGTCATCTAAGTCGGCGACACCGGTGCGCAGTCCGAGAGATCCCCAGAACGATTGCGCTCCGCCATGAGGCGTTCCTGCAGCTCGGCCATAACATCGGAAGGACGCTGAGAAACCGAACGCTCTCGTCCCGCGCGGATATCAAGAAGCTGGGAGTCGAAGCGGGTAGTATTGCTTCGGGGCTCGCGCCGTTATGTGTTGTTGGCAAGAGCCACCCACCTTAGCTGCAGCCAGGACGACGTACTCGGGTTTCGTCTGGGCGAAGAAGGCCCGCACGGCAGCGCGTCGAGGAGGTCAAATTCAGCGCGTGCGGGAAAGGTTCAAGGGGCGGCATATCCCAGCAACTCGTCGGTCGCTTGACCTTCACACTCGGGATCTGTGCTGACAAAATGCCCATTTTGGCTAATGCAGCGATAGAGCGCGACTAGGTTTAATCCTGAGACCGCCTGCGAATAACCATAGCCCTGTTTGCCGAGAGCCCTCTGGCCCTCGCAATTAACGTCGAGGGATACGAAGTAATCCAACTGGCCGGCTTTACACCCATAAAAAGGCGTCGTAGCTCCGCTTAGCGGATTGGCCTGAAGATGAGCCAAGGTTTCTTGTAGCTTGAAACCCGCTTTAGGACTGATCCAGCCGGTAGTGACTTCATACACTTTCCCATTGAAATATCGATTGAGGGCCAAGGCCGTACTTGTATTCGGAGCCCAACTCATCGGCATGATGATCCAAGTGTCGAGGCGGCCAGAAGTCCCCGCTTCAGCGGGAGTTGCGTCCCACGCGGGTGCCGGGTACGACACGGATGTGTACATCTGGATAGTCGGATACGCCTTCACATTGACATTGCCCCATTTGTCGCGCCCAAATCCTGGGATGAAATTTGATTCGAAGCCGGTTGAATTTGTGTCTATTGTGACGAGCTGCTGCCAGGGAGAGGATCCAGTCAAGATTGCATTCTGTGGAATCTTATAGAGTTCGATTCCGTACTGACCGTTCTCATGAACATCTCCTGTGGTCGAGGGTGGTCGCGCTGGACGATTGAAGATCGCATACCATTCTCCAGCCTTCGAGTCATAGGACATATCACCCCATATCGCTCCCGGATTGTCGGGGTCCAATCCATTTTGGGTGAGTGTTCCTTGCACCGTGAAATGCACGCCATCCTTCGAAACCGCAGCTACATGGTGAATGGAGGGAAGCCAATCCTCATAAAACATCGTGATTGCTGCATTACCGTCGGCATTGTAGAGAGCCGGCTGGCCGACGCCGTAGACGCCTGAACCGGCCAGAGCAGTGGACATGATGACTGGATCCGGGTATTTCATCCAGTGGATCCCGTCGTTAGAGAAGGCGACACCGATGCTATTATTCGTTCCGTCCACGCGGGATGTGGCTACGTAATACATCGCGTATCCAAATTTTTGCCCGTCTCCAAGCGGATTTTGGAATACTCCAGCGATTACTTTGGGATTGCAAGTATAGGCGGCATCCCATGTTCCGGGAGATTCGGCAAGCACGAGAACCGGTGACGAGACCTCCTGCGTCACGAGGTTCATCGAAGCGTAGAATATCGCGTCGGTATCCATAGAGGGATCGTTGGGGTTACGGCCCTTACTGCACCACCAGAATTGTCGGGTATTTGCTTCTTCAATGATAGAGGGGGAGTAGTTATACTTCCCCGCATTACCAATCGCTCCGGGAGGGAGCGAAACCGACGTACAGCCCGCCAACATAATCACCGAGCCCAACCAAATGAAAGCAATTCTTGCGTCGAAAATGCGCTTGACGACCACACTCATGCAGACGAATCCTCGAATTTTGCGGTACTGTGCATACGCGTACTGGCTGTTTCCTGTGTCTGATTTGAGTCCAACATAGGATTAGCAGTTTGATTGTAGCTATCGCTCGAAGTCGAAGGCTCATGGCTCACGGCGCATTTTAGGCCGAGCGGCGGAAGCGACAAGTTCCGGAGCACACCGATCTCCCAAAACCCTGGATAGAAATTGGCTTCTCAAAAAACTCCAACCGGAGATACGGAGAAACGCAGCCGGCGTATTCACGATAGTCGCTGGGATTATCACTGGAGTAACGGGCTGCTGATGGCTGGTTTGATAAGAATCCCTTGCCCGGTCGGAACCGTCAAAATCATCACATTCTGACTTCCAGCGAAGTCGTTCCACGCACGATATTGACTCTCAAATCCGGTAAAAGCGTAGTCGTCCAAGATTACGATGGCACCCGGCGACAACTTAGACCACAAGAGTTCAATGGTGGCCATTTCCGCCGCCGCGTTATTCAGATCGATGGAGAGGTATGCAATTTTATCGATCTGAGCCTCGGCAAGGCTATCTGGGAGGATACCTCGAACAAGCTTTGCGTTTGGAAATGGCTTGAAATTGCGGCGAGCCAGATCGTAGCAATCGAAAAAGACAGCGGCGTTGAGTTCTTCGGCGTGGGATTTATCTTCATCCGACACCCGCTCCACCGGAATGCCATTGAACGTGTCAAGCAGCCAGAACTTCCGATCTAGTTTGGCGAAGTCGAGGAAATGGGAGATAGTAAGCGAAAGCAGACCCGTATGGACACCGCACTCTACGAAATCGCCCTCGATTAGGATGGCATTTTTCGCCGCCCAGCAGCAAACATGAGCGCGCCAGCGTATATCCGGCACTGTTCCACCCCACCCCTCGGTATTCAGTCGAGTGGCTTCCCTAAAGGCAGAGTCGAAGTCTGCCTCGCCCAACGAAGAGATGTTTTTCCCCTTCACCGCTATGCCGTCTGACTGATAGTCGAAGACCTGGTTCAAGAGCCAAGTCTTTATCCCGGTCTTTATCCCGAATCCCAAAAATGCTTCCCCGTTAGAAAAAGAATGTGTAACTTATTGTACTAGGGAAGAATACCGCAGTGAGCAGATTTCGAATATTGTTTAGAAGCGGAAATTTTACATTTCGCCGTCCTTTCGGGGCGGTTTTTCATTTAAGGAGTTCCAAATGTACCGATTGCTCAAAGTAGTCGTCGCCCTGCTGTGTGCGGTTGGCCTTCCCGCGTTTGCCCTCACAACCGGAACCGTCACCGACCTCGACGGCCAAACCTGGAACAACGGCACATGGTCGGTTGAGCTGGTAAGCCCGAACGACGCGCCGACCATCAACGGCATTCCCCAGACCACAACCTCAGCTCCTGCGGACTCTCGTGCCTATGATCTGGCTTGGATCCTTCCACGCGCTTGCAGGATTGTTCGGATCTGGAGAGGTCCCCGCAAATTGGAGCCGTTATACAGGTGAGGCTGCAGGGAACGGCAAAACGCGGTCTTCAATGGTTACCTTCCTGTCCTGAAGATTGGAGAACCCTTGCGGCCAGGATCCAGCAGGACAAACTCCGGCCGCTGGGTCACGTCAGAGCGCATCTACGGTGCTGCCGTTCAGGTCCAACGAAAAAAGACAACAAGACTTACACCCAAGAATGACGGATTGAGCAGGCTCTGTTTCACCCTGCGACTGCACACTCGAAAGCCCCTTCATTACAGTCGAGGCGGCGTCAAGGTTCTTCGATTTCCTATGATATATTTGTGCTGATGCCGAGGCTGCTGGACCGCATTTCTCGAAGACTACAACGTTGGTATAATTTCCGCGTTATTGCTTCATCCGTCGGCGGGAAGAAAGGCCTCGAGATAGGCGGACCCAGCCACGAGTTCTCCAAGGTTGGGTTGATTCCGATCTATCCGCTGGTCGGTTCTCTTCAAACTTCCAATTACTCTCAAGGAAATCTATGGTCCGGGGACACATTCGACTACATCCTTGATGCCACCCGGCTCGAATCTGTCGAGAACGGCCAGTATGATTTCCTGCTGGCTTGTCACGTGCTCGAGCATGTTGCAAATCCACTCAAGGCTCTGAAAGAGTGGCACAGGGTGCTGAAGCCACACGGCTCACTCCTGATCTTGCTTCCCGACAAAAATCACACATTCGACCATCGACGTCCATACACTACATTTGCGCATTTGAAAGAGGATTTCGATCGCGATACAGAGGAGAACGATTTAACTCATTTGGATGAAATTCTAGCCCTGCATGATCTTGAGAGAGACCCGCCCGCAGGCACTCTGGCGGAGTTCAAGGAACGCTCCCTTCGTAATTTTGAGAACCGCGCCCTTCACCATCATGTTTTCGATCCTAAATTGATTTCGGAGCTTTTCTCGTTCGCGGGCTTTGAGCTTTTGCGCGAATCCGTTGATTTCCCTCCCCACATCGTCGCATTTGGCCGCAGACTTAGTTGACGACTCAGGAGCGCAATGCCAACATAGCGATACTGCCCATCTATCCCGCCACGGGCGAATGCCAGCCGTAAGACTTCAGGCCTCTCACTCGTTTTCGGAGCAATAATCACCGATTGAGCAAATGCAGGCGACGCGCATCCTGGACCTTGGATGGTGAGTTGTCATGAAAAATAATCGAAAAATGTTTCGCCAAATCCGGAGTTGCATTAAGGATCTGTACAAGGGACAAACCGATCGACTCTAAGATGGTGAACACTTTTGGAGGACAACGACAGTCAAAATGGAAGATGGCGACGTTGGCTGACTGCTAGGCGACATAATTGCAGGAGAAAGAAGTTAAGTAGCGCGTGGATTACGCCATAAGTGAGTATGCCAGTAGGAGAGCGCTTTTTTCACTCCTTGCCTCTCTGCGGGCGTCAGTCCGATGAGCCAGGCGATCCCCAACGTGCCCAAACTCCAAGCCGCGGTCCAAGGTGGTCCATAGGGAAGCATATCGGTTCGCCTCCAGATCGGGAGTAGTAGTAAAGCGGGAAGAACGCACGATAATGGCCGTAAAAGGCCATCAGATGCGAAATGTCTACGTGACATTGTAATAGTTGAGCGAGTAAGCGCCATGCTTACCGCAAAATGCGCCCCCAAGCTAAAGAAAGCTCCAACCAACGTTCCGATCGCAACGCCAAGCGCGCCGATTTTTTGCACTAAGTAAATGCTCACACTGAGATTTACGAAAGCTTCCGTAACCCCCGCAACGGTGGCCAGATGTTGCTTCCCGGTAGCAACGACGGCAAGAGCGTAGGGATAACCGAGCTGGCGGATGGCGTTGCCGAGAACGAGTATCTGGAGAAACACGACACTGTGCATCGCGTAGTCGTGACCGACCCACAGCTTTAACAGCGGATAAGCTCCAAACACAAGGGGCGATCCGACAAGGCAAACGAGCAGCGTGCAATATCGGGTAGCCTTGATGGTCAAATCTCCGATCTGGCTGGATGTTCTCCCTGACTGTAGAGACGATATGGCAGGCAGAAGCGGGCCAAATAAGCTGCTAATCACGAGTACCATGAAGTTGGCGACTGCGCCGGCTATGCCATAGTAGCCTGCGTCTTTGAAGTCATAGTGGCCGACAATGATCATGTCCAGTCCTGTAATGAAGAGCATTGCCACTGTCCAGATTGACAAAACGCTGCCATATCTTGCCAATTTCACTGCCACTTCGCGACCAACCAGTCTCCATGAGCAGCTGACACGCTCTCGAGCATACTTCTTCCATCCAACAAATTGACTGAGAGCGGTCGCAACGTTAAAAATGGCCAGCGCCCACACAAGTTGTACTAGAGTCCCATGCAACAAGAGAATTCCCGCCAATGCTGCGGAAGAAGAAATCTTGCTGATAAACGTCAGAACTGTGGGAAAGCCATATTTCTGCAATCCCGTGAAGACGGCGAGAAACGCGTTGAATGGCAGCGCAATCACTGTAGACAACCCAACCGTCAAAATACCCACGCGTAAATCGCCAACGAGAGACGTGGGCATCTGGTGAAAGAGTTCCGGAACGCGCCAGACGACGAGCGCAATGCCTAATGCCCCGATGAGCGCACTTACACACAGGATGGCAAAGGAGTTGCTAAGGATGCGGCTGCTGCCCGTAAAGTCGCCGACCGCATCGTATTCTGCGACAAATTTGCCTATTGCCGCTTGCAGACCTAGGTCAAGCAGATTCACGTACGCGCTGCATTGCAGAATCAGCACCCATACGCTGTACTCGGTGGGCGCCAAACGATGAACAAACAAAGGGGGCAGCACCAGGGCTACGAGCATTGAGAGCACGACCCTCGCCATGTTGGACGCGGAGCCTTGCAATATCTTTCGTTTATTCGACATCGGTGAAGAAGACACTCCAACTAGGGTAACAGTGCTCTGGTGGATGACCTCAAAGGCTCGATAGGTTCATTCAAAGCCGGTCCCGACTCGGAGAGCAGGCATCACTGCTTCACCGCAGTGATCTCAATGCAATCGGCAATGTGAAGCAGATTCTGCAGGGAAGCTGCCCGTGAACAGACGAATCGCGCCAAGCGACTCCTAACAACGAGGCCCTGCGAACTTAAGGGTGTATCATTTCGATTGAGAAACAGCTGTAGGCTTCCTAAGAGTGCGGTCAGCTCAGTATTGTACACGACTTTTTCAATCTTGAATGAGTGTTTTTCCAACATCGCCGAGAGCGTCTTCGTTGAGTAGCAGAAAGTGTGGAGCGGTAACGCCAGGTGAAACCAGAATGGTCCAAATAGCCTTGCATTCATGCCAGCACTATTCGGCACACCGATCATCAGTTTCCCTTCCTTCGCTAGGATTCGATGGACCTCAACGAGGATTTCATTCGGCTGGCTGACGTGCTCGAACGAGTGATTGAATCGAATGTAATCAAATGATTCCTCGCGGAATGCCGCATCAGGGAGTGCTCCCGCAAAGATATCAAGATTTTGCTCGGTTTTTCCGAGTCTCGCGGCGGCTAAGCTCGGTTCCACCCCTGTCACTTCCCAACCAAGATCCCGCATCTTGCAGAGGAACCATCCGGAGCCGCAACCAACATCAAGCACTCTGCCAGGACGATCAAACTTGGGATCTCTGGTTCGATGCTCTCGGACCCCAAATAGGTATCGACCAACATCCCGCAAATGAGATGAAATGCCATTGGACGAAAAGCGATCGGTGAACGCGTAATAGTCCTGTGGATAGAATTTTGACAGTTCAACTTCGTCGTACATTGGATCCAGAAAGCCGAGCGAGCATTGCGAGCATTTAGCCAAAGTGTATTCGCCGGGGTTCCCATAGTGAAAGTCTCTGGCTCTTAAGAAGGGGACGAAATCCTGCCCGCCACATAATGGACAATTGCGAATCTTATAGCTCATCGATTTAATGATACATATAATTGGTCTTGATCAAATACCGCAGTGCAAATGTTGTGCGCATTTGCCAATCTCTCCACACAAGTAATGGAATTAACAAAGGTGGTGAGGCAAAATCTCTAAAGCGAGCCGATTTGTCAAATTGACGCCAACCTGGCCTGTGCGTTTTCATCTCATGGTAAGTATGAAATTTTCCTCATTCAACAATCTCGATGCCTCGGCGCAGATTCATTCTGGTTGGTTTCCTCCAGCCTCTGTCATGCGTCGTCCCATCGATACTGCTCCTTCCCTTTTGGAAGAGATCCAATATGCTTCCTGCCAGCGTTCCCCTTATCGCAGTTTGGTGTGTCGCCACATCTGCGATTGGTTGGTTCGTCGGACTTACATCCGCAGAAAGAAATGGCTTCAACAGCGTCATTCAACGAGTGATATGGTGTCCGTTGTCACGAGTGTGATTTAGTCCCCGCTCTCTCCCTTATGCCAATACGTAGCCAATCAAAGCCAGGACGCTCGATTGTGGCAGTCATTGTTCTTTATCAGCGTGCGCCGCACGAGAGCCAATCCCTCTGCTCACTTATTCGCGCTATCAATGCCAATCCGCATCTCGCCGATCTTTTTTCTCTTGTTCTCTATGACAATTCGTCGGAACGACACGACTTTCGAACCATAGTAGACTTCCCGATCCTCTACGAGCACGATCCAACCAATGCGGGATTAGCCACTGCATTCAACTTTGCGCTTGCACACGCTGAGGATCAACAATCTGAGTGGCTGCTGCTGCTTGATCAAGATACTTCACCCACGTCGGATTTTTTTTGTGAGTTAGCGGAATGTGCCGATAGGCTGCTGACACGGAGAGAAGTGTCATCGATTGTCCCAAAGCTCCTGGTAGGGGGCAAAGTTCATTCTCCTGAAGCGCATTTTATTGATCAGTTGCGGCATCAATACCGCCGCTCAGGTCATTCCCTGAATCGTGACAATGTCGGGATACAGCAAGGACGTCCTAGCGCCTATAATTCCGGTGCCACTTTCAGGGTCTCGGCACTCCGGACGGTCGGTGGTTTTCCAGGGAAGTTTTGGCTAGATTACTTGGATCACGCAGTCTTCCACTCTCTCTCAAACCGAGGTTTAAAAATGTATGTGATGCGAACTGAGATTGAGCATGAGATATCACAATCGAACTTAAGCGACGTTCCGGCTTGGCGTCAACGCAATTTCCTTTGGGCACAAACCCTTTTCGTCAAACAGACGGGCAACTTTATCGATCGCCTGTTATATAGAATTTGGGTTCTACGCTATAGCAGGACGCTCTGGATTAACCATCCCGACAGAAGTCTTTGGAAAGAAGCGCTTTCCCAAGCGATCCTCTTAAAACTCGAGAAGACCGCATCCGACAAAAGAGTTAACAACACCGTTACCTAGTCGGAAGACGCCGGAATGTGCGATCTGGAGCGTCCCAGGCTCGGGTAAGTCTAGTAGTATCGCTGCTCGCAACCGTGATAAGCCCGGACGCGCTTGTCCACCCTCGTGCCAAGACCGTAAAGGAAACTGCCGGTCGAGGTTGGTGCTATGTGGCGCCGACTTCGGGCTTCGCGCAATCTTATAAAGACGAGTTATCCTATGATCGATTTCCTTTAGATCTCGATCATCTATCGAAATCCTAGTGCCGACCGGATCTCATTCAGTTTTCTTGCGCGTTCCGGGTCACCCTTCATTCTTTTGAATGCGGCTCTAGCGAAGCTCCACAGGCACGCGGAAAAAAAACCAAACAGGGCGAATCCGAGGGTGATCATTGTGCGGGGTGGCCCAGACTTCTTATCAGGAGGGATCGCGCGATCGACCACTTGAATGACCGGCGCGGATTTCGCTTCATCCAGATGTGCCGCTTCTGACTGTCTCGATAGCAAATCATAGAGCGTTTCGTGATATTTCAGCTCTCTGGTTTGTCGCTGGTATTGCAGTGCTGCTTCCGGTAACTGCCCGGTTGGCACTTGTATATCGCCCGGCTGTATCGCCCGTTGACTATTCTCCAGATTCGCTAAGTGAGATCTAAGCGACGCGATCTCCTCCCCCAATCGAACTGCGTCTGGATTTTCGGGAGTGGCGTAGGTAAGGATTGATTGCAACTCGACTTCACGGCTTGCGACTTGAGCACGTGCTTGAGTGATAGAACCTATAATCGAAGCCGCCTGCCCACTTAGCTGAATTAAGCCTGTCTTTTGTTGAGTGTTCTTTAGCTCGGACTCTGCACGCGCCAGTGCATCCTTCTCGTCCGCCAATCGCTTATCATAGAACAATCGTCTTTGTCCGGCCTCGCTGGTCGCCAAAAGTGAATTGGTCTTATACAGCTGATCCAGAAATCCGTTTGCAATCGCACTTGCGCGATTGGGATCATAGTCCTTGACGCTGATATGAATCAAACTGTCTTTGCCGGTTTCAAACTTTACTTGCTTTTGCAACGCCGCGCGGGCATCAACAAGCGTCTTGGTTCTATATA
>Ga0193742_1002064_pt1 | contig 11692 bp, 7 predicted proteins | sample L2c1metaG_FD_165511 | JGI IMG/M metagenome (GOLD analysis project Ga0193742, IMG submission 165511) | Soil microbial communities from a riparian zone of the East river system, Colorado, United States - L2c1 | ecosystem: Environmental > Terrestrial > Soil > Riparian zone | place: USA: East River... | reverse complement strand
TCAGCACTCTTGCCTATAATAATTCATTGTTCATCATAGAACTATAGCGACCATCTGGTGAAAATATTACTTACAGCACTGGAGTTTTCCAGTCCCGCATTTGCTAGCACCGATAGTAGGAAGAGGGTTCCCAGGGAAAGGAGGGGGGATGGTAGGGGTGGCGACAGCAGCCACAAGAGTGACAAATGCGAGAGCAGAGACGACTTTGAATTGCATATTGTTTGATTTTTGTGTAATACTGAATGAACGCTGGGAACTGTTTGAATGAAGACGGTGGGTAGACCATAGCGATCTTTATACTTCCAGAGGCCTTGTACGAGATAATTAATAATCAGGCTAGGAGAACTAAAAAGATGGTTGGAATGTGCGTACCTCATCACGAAGAGGTTGCATGTGGACACGGCGTCGCTGGCCGTTTCACGCTGAACAAAAGAAACACAGCTTGGTGAGGTAATATCGATCGAGAACGATCATAGAGCAGTTTATAACACTGCCAATGACTTAGACAGAAAATGAAGTCCTCGCTTTGGACTTCGATGGCACAGACTTCCTAATAAATTTCTTCACAAAAACAGCAGAGTTGAATAGACTCAAACGGCCGTAATACTCAAAGCAGGCTGGCTTTTCCTTAATAGAAAATTTACCGTTGTAAAGCCCTCATGAACGCTAAAATGTCATAATGAACTGCGGAAATGCACAGGGATAATTGACTCACGGTCTTCGGAAAAATCAATGATCATCCCGTGCATTAACCATGGACGCAGGAGACAAAGAGAGATGGAGAGAATTCGAGTAGCTCATAAGATGAGACATCCCATCTCAACAGGAACTCGAAAAGTGTTCCGCTAAGCATTTGAGCCCCCCGTCGCGGAAACATTGGGGATAACATTCATGAAGATTTGAATTTGGATCTCCACGGATGCAGAAGCAAGCTTGTTCACCCGATAACCGGATAACGGCTTTCGAAAAATTTCGCAGTTCCAGGTCAAGACTTAACCGTCTTTGTATATTTTACCACCCAGACGTAACTCTTCTACTTGAATAACATAAATATTTCAGTTAATTATCTCGAGAAGGTAGGCACATGCACCAAATCACATCTTCACCATTTGTTTGTCGAGAGAAGTCCAACCATAGAAGTAGCAAAAGTTCTTGAAACCCCAGGAATACTAGAGTTGGTTCAGAGCGTTACACGGCGCGCAGTCGCCACACATCTCACATGACCTGAGATGCTACCACGATCCATTCTCCTGCGTCCGTGGTTAATGCACGGACGATTATTGGTTTTCCCGAAGACCGTGAGTCAACTTCCCTGTGCATTTCCGCAGCTCATTATGACATTTTAGCGTTCATGAGGGCTTTACAACGGTACATTCTGTATCAAGGCAAAGCCAGCCTACTTTGAGTATTACGGCCGTTTGAGTCGATTCAGCTTTGCTGGTGAAGAAATTTATATGCATGGATTGTTAGGAAGTCTGTGCCATCGAAGTCCAAAGCGAGGACTTCAATTTCTGTCTAGTCATTGGCAGTGTTATAAACTGCTTTATGATCGTTTTCGATTGATATTACCTCACCAAGCTGTGTTTCTTTTGTTTAGCGTGAAACGGCCAGCGATACCGTGTCCACATGCAACCTCTTCGTGATGAGGTACGCACATTCCAACCATCTTTTTAGTTCTCCTAGCCTGATTATTAATCATCTCGTACAAGACCTCTGGAAGTATAAAAATCGCTATGGTCTACCCACCGTCTTTATTCAAACAGTTCCCAGTGTTCATTCAGTATTACACAAAAATCAAACAATATGCAATTCAAAGTCGTCTCTGCTCTCGCATTTGTCACTCTTGTGGCTGCTGTTGCCACCCCTACCATCCCCCCTCCTTTCCCTGGGAACCCTCTTCCTACTATCGGTGCTAGCAAATGCGGGACTGGAAAACTCCAGTGCTGTAAGTAATATTTTCACCAGATGATCGTTATAGTTCTATGATGAACAATGAATTATTATAGGCAAGAGTGCTGAGTTACCTACTACGGCTGCTGCTTCCAGCGCCCTCGGTCCTTTGGGCATCCCTCCGAGCACTATTTCTGGTCTTGTCGGTCTTGCTTGCGCCCCGATCGCTGTAGGCAACCCTTGGTAAGTTTTCTTAGATTCATGAACCTGACCGGTTTGAATTTGAACAATTGTTTTGCCAGCCCCAACAAACCTGTCTGCTGCACAGACAACTCCCACAGTAAGTGGTCTGCTTGAGTATGTTTTCTGTCTTCTAACTATCTTTCTTCTTTTTTTCCCCCAACGTTAAGGTCCTGTCGCCCTCGGTTGCAACCCAGTTAAGCTTGGGGCTTAGCTTGTAAAAGTTGAATATTCGTTGAAGGCGACCCTTGCGGACTAATATTTTACTTCGTTATTACACCCGCAATTAGACTATCTGCTATGTTGCCAGCGGAACTTGTAGATGATAATAAACATTTACCAAATATGGGTTTCGGCATTTTAGTCTTTTGACTTTTTATTGACAGGATGTGGAAGAGGCGGAGGGTTGGCCGCCACTGTTGAAATCGGCGGCGAAATCTTTTCCAGATCGAGCGCATTCTGTTCGTCCTCAGCGTGGGTCCGCAACTGGCCCTAGTAGTCTCTGCGTTTGGGTTATCAGCATTCTTCTCTAGCATCCCTGGCGTATCTTTTGCAGGGTTTGAATTGTTACGTTAGGAATATCCATTGGCACGACAGTTTTGGTTGTCCTGCTAAGCATCTGGGCTGCATACAAGGATCGACAAAGGAAATTTTTGGCGCCCCGTACGCGAAAACTTCTTAGTGGGAAATGGTGGCGTGGATAATGGCGTATCATAGATCTATAAAATTTATAGATGGGAAAACGCCAAGGACTTTCGTACCTTTTTAAGTACAAATACTCTATTCCCAGAACAAAATTTTTGTCATTTCATATGTTCGGTATGAATACCGTATCACCGTCAATAGTCCATGCCTGTACTACATCTGCGAGACAGCCAGTTCACCGATTCCAGTACACTCTACAGAACTTCCAAAGTTGGATCGTGGCCGTCCGTTATTCCACCCGTTTTTTTTTTTTTTTTTGTTTTTTTTTATAATGCATATATTTGGTGGTATCGACTGGCAAAGCAGTCATGGAAGATATCGACTTGAAAACCATCCTGATATCCGGACGGGAAGCAGTATACAGCTAATCCACTGTTACTCATGAAGAGGCAAGAAAATGACTTCGACTCGAATAATATCAATACCGATCCGCAGGCTCAAAGAGAATGCATAGGTGCCAAAGAGAATACCATGAAGCGCATAGATCTTGGCTAGGTGCACATAGATAGACGAAGCAGAGGTGCAGTCCGGGCCAAGATATCAAACTAGTTCCTGTCAAGAAACCGTTTGAACAGAAAGAATGCCAGAATGAGGGTCTGGAGCATTTTTTCCAAGATAAATTCTAGTCCAGATGTGCATTCATCCCGCCGGACCTCCATTGTCAAAGAACGTATTGTTTTGCATGGAAGTAGTATGTGCAGTTGAATTCACTAAGAAAAAAACAATCCGAAATTTTAGATCACATCCATCAACGAAGGACGATATACGAACCCTGATTCTGCATTGAATTCATGACTACTGGATCCTGACCATGAACGTCCTCGCCATTCGTCGGAGTTTGATAGTGCAAAGTATTGCTTTGCGCCTGAGTAGGTGACATGATATCCGGACCTGCATTTTTCCCTGGTGGACGGCCCTCAACACGTCTCACAAATTCTCCCCAGCAAGCCCTATCATCCGCTCCCATTGATTCAAACTGTTCTCGCAATGTTTGATGTGCCTTGCGCCAAACTGCTCTGTGCCGACAAACCGTGCTTTTAACATAACGACTGCCGAAGACACGTTCAAAAGCAATGCGTTGAGTCATGTTAGAGCTACTTGAAGAATGGGAAATGAGCACGTCCATGGCGTGAAACCCGTTGGAAATCTCTGAGACCGCGTAATCGTTTGGCCAACGCTTGAGAGGGGGATGTGGATGGTATGGGATGGGAGGAGTGGCATTTGAGGACGTCAGAAGATATTGTGAAAGCGGATTGGCATCGGGGGATGCGCTTGTTGGCGCTTGCCCATAGAAAACTGGCTGGTACACGTAAAGATTATTGTCCTGGCCGTTTGACTGAGGATCTACATTGGAAGAAGCATCCGATGAAGAGGGTCCTGATCCAGGACTTGTTGTTTCCGAAGCCGCGACAGTTGCACCACTGTGAGTCAGATAGTAACCGTTCGAAATATGGACTTTGGAGCTATGTTCCGACTCTTGAATATCGCATTGTGGTGCTGGTCGCTTTAGCGCGCTATGAGAATGCATTCCCTGGTTGGTTGTAGTGATTGGCGGTGCCTGTGGTTTGTTTGGAATCCTTGAAGATGAAGGAGAGCCATGCGCAGAAGCCGAGATTTGAGATCGAGGACCGCAAGAAGTTTGCATCGGGATCTCTTCACGAAAACTTACGCATTCGTCTTCGGATAAACCTTCAACCAAACTTCGTCGCAGTTTGTAGAGCAATCGCTGCTGTGTTTCGACAACACGCACCGAAGTGATTGTGTGTTGTTCCCAATGACGTGACATGGGGATGTACGTATCAAGATACGAAGATGATGTTAAACGTAGATCTGCGATGAGGGTGCTAAATTGCGATAGTTGAAAATAGGGAAAAGTAGGAAGCATCTGTTGTAACCGTATTGGGTCGGCGTTCGCCTGGAGGTGCCACAAAACTTATCAGACTCAAATGTTTCGGGGATCCAAGGAGACGTTCTCTCATGACTATTCAACTCACTTTATACCAGATGATGATGGTAACCGAGCGATTTAATTCATCCAGCTGCCTCTGCATCTCCTAGCCATCCAGAGAAATGGCTATAAATAAGTTTGGATGCTCAAAAATACATTGCAGACATCGACTTGCCTCTTCTGCACTTCGACCGCTAGCTAATGACAAGTTGGTGGCGGGTGTCAATGAATTCACGTAGGTGCCTATTGGTTCATGATTAGGGTTCATGATGACCACTGAATGTCTTGGAACAGGACGAGTTTGCCACTGTCTCGAAGGACGAAAAACAGCAAAATGGTGGACATTGCATGTCAGAACGATTGGCAATAAAGCCTTTCGGGAGGTGTGTAAGCTCACCCAAATGTAAGTAGGGTCAGAGGTCTCTGATCCTAGCCGATGTCCAGGGGTACACGGACGAAGATGACAAGGTGATAAAGGAAGAGACCCTCGGCGGGACCCGAAACTGAGGTCCGCCCTCTTTGTGGACCTGGTCGTAGGCAATTAAACCACAACAGCGGACTTCTCTTATTGGGATCCATTTCGACTACTATGAAAGGGGGGTGTTTTTCATGCCGTTCAGTTTACTGACCTCGCCTCGGCCGTCGTCTCACCCCCAGAATAAATGAATGGCTGTACGCAGCGCGCAGTCTCGTATGCAAGCGGCTGCGGTATGGTCATTTTATTCCAACTGGAGAATGAGTAGCATCAGATCTATAACTGGAGGACCATGAGGACCTCCTAAAGCCACCAGACCAGACCGATCCTTGCACGCAAACAGTATATAGAGGATCCGGCCCACATGGTATAAAATTTCTCATTACTACTCACGAGTCCACAAAGACCCCTTTGAGTCAGTGAGTTGTGTGACATGTCGGTCTTGGCCGCGATCAGTAGATCATACGAATAGCAAGACTGACCCAGCACGAAACAGCATAAAACCTGATTTTAACGTTGGCAATCCAATGTTCAACAGAGTCGCCCTATCCCATCTGGAATTGAGGAATGTGGGTGACCCTTTAAGATTTGAGAGAAAAGAGATATCAACAAATAAAGTACACCTGTAGACTGTAGTTGTGAGAAAATAATAAAGTCCGTCATCATATGCCTTGGCGGAATGGGTAGACGATAGAATCTATAACGGTTGTCATTACCCTTCCTCCTCATCCTGCCAAACCGCTTCGCTCCTATTGGCAAGTTTCGTCTTGTGTGACATTGCAATTTTCAGTCTATCTCTATATCCAGCCCAGATGCTCAGAAGGATACACAAAAATGTCGCAAGCATGGTGAGGTAGATAGTGTCCACATAACAACTTGGGCCTTGCAAACATTGAGGAGTGGAATATATAAGAGGCGGGTTTAGGGCACGGCCCTCGTAGGCGGAAGAACTGCCGTGCGCGTCAAGGTTCCTCCCAAATACTAGAGAGAATAGATTACCAGCCACCATAGGTGACAAAGATAAATAACCCCAGTTCTCAGAGAAGTGCGCTGCCAAGGTAAAACTCACGTTCAATCTTTGAAAAGAAAGGAGTAGTGGGCCGACACTTACGCATCCCAAACCACTCTAGACAGACTGTGGGAAACAGAGAGAATACGCTCCCGTGAGCTAACCCTAGTAGAGCACTCGCAATCCACAAGTGATCGATATTGCTGACGCTACCTGCCACAACCTGGGAAACGAAAAACATGACGGCGACTAATACAAGACAGTATGAGCGCGGCACGCTGTATTTGTTCTTCGCAAAGTCTGAAACTAAGCCTTCACAGACCGAGATTAGTGGTACAATGATGAGAAAAATTGAGAAACATATTTACCGATGAAGATTCGCCCTGAGAAGTTCGTGATACTAATCGAGGAGACCTGGGCGGCTTGCCATCGTGAGGCCACCACCTCATCGTAGTTGGGATTGCCGTATGCATAGAGGCACTGCGACATTGAACCAACATTATTAATATCTATGAACAGACATCAACAAAAATAATCTATAGGGAGAATTCTTCTGGAAAGACATACACATCAGCCCGGTCCCACTAACTGTAAGCAGAATATCAAATATGAGCAAAAGTCGAAGACAAGATAAACGCACGTATCGAAAGAATGCTAAATAGCAGCAAAAAATCGCTGCTGCGCCATAACTTCCTGCCGTGAAGATTTGGTAACACATCAAGCGCCATAGCTGCACCGCGACTTAGACTTCGTCTGTTGCTTGGAGATTGAGAACGCGATGACGGACTCAGTTCAACGTCATCCTCTATCGGGGTATGGGGGTCATCATCTGGGCAAGTGATCTGGCGATTACCCTCTAAGAAATCATGATCCAACAAACGGGAACGGCTGTCGTTATGCTGTTCGTAGGCCGAAGAACTTGTTTCCGAACGCTTTGCAATAGGATCCTCCTCTTTCGGTAGAGGGATTGGACGAATGAAGAAGAAACCTAATATCATTGGAAAAGAGGATCCCAATGAGAGGAGGAGAAGGAATGGCGATGCACTACCAGCGAAGAATATATGGGAGATAGTCGAGAAGAGGAAAGCCGATAGTCCAAAACCAGATATTACAAGACCGGTTGTGGATGCTCGCTGACATAGAATGATGAGGAAAACCAACTTTTGAGAAACGTCAATGCATACATACTACTTGGTCGGGGAATGTTTTTGCGGTTGAATTTACAGCACTCGCGCAGCCCCCACTGCCTCCAGCTCCGGTCAGGAAACTGCAAAGAACAAGTACACAGAAGCTTATCATCGGGAAAGAGAAGGCGTCAGGTGCAAGACCAGAGTCGTAGAAATATCTGATGCCGGAATATCCGCCTAGAAGGAATACGAAACTGCAGGCGAGGGGTATGCGAGAACCACGAGAATCCACAATTCGTCCCCATAATGGACCAGTGCTGTAAACCCCGACTGAAAAGTGTCAGGTAGGATGCTGGTTGAATGCTCGAGTCAAATAGACTCCGCACCGTTTGCAGCCAGCGCGACAATATTCAGCTGCGTATGTGATATCTTCAGCCGTGTTCCCAGTTGTGGTGAATACGCTACACAGAGAGATAGTCAACATCAGCTATGGGAAAATCTCGACGTTCCACCTCTGCAATGGCTCCTCACCTGAATAGACCTGGTAAAATTCAAAATCTTAGATTCATAGTCACAAGGAATCAGGGAAACATTGCTCACATAATTCGTTCCTGAGCCTAACGAGACAACTAACGAGGCAATTAAAGTCCGTATCCGTGGTACGCTAATCAGGGGCGGTGGAATTGGGGGATTGTTAGCCATTGATGTTTGATGTTTATGGCAAATGATATCAGGATTGTGCAGGTATGCTCATCGTTCGAGCGGCGTAGATGGCGGGAGCTGGCAGGTGAGAAACCCGCCAAGTCGTCACGCATAACGGCCCGAATGCCGGGTCCCAGGCACCGTTTGCCGACGGTGTCTCTGAAAACCATGGGCACTACCACAGAACCGAGTGAAAACGAGTACAGTACAGTCGGACATACCCCTTATTGTAGAAAATATAAAAGGAGGATTCTTAAGTTGTTTGGCGGCCTATCACAGAACCGAGTGGATTGGCGCAAACGAGTACTGTACCAGTAAAATACAAACTGTATATATACCTAAGTAAATACCGTCCGTGCTCTGAACACGTGCGAGAAAACTCCAGGCCGAAGACACGAGGGGCGGCGCATGGCGGCCTATCCGGTAACCCAACAATTCCATATAACCCCTCATATCCCATAGCTTGAGCCATATACGACTTGGTTTGCGGGTAATTGCGTACCAGAACCCATAGGTCTGCCCATACCTCCGTAGGAATAGTCCCTTTGTCTCCAGTCAAATAACTAGTTCACCGGTTGTTAACACAGTCACAGTGAATGAATGGTCCTTCTAAGACGCCAATTTCAGTAACACGATCCAGCATCAGTCTGCAGTTCTAATCTTTTCTATGATTTTTCCGTGGTTTTTCGAGCCTACTTTTAGCATACCTTTCTAAACCCGTCCCCTCATGTATACCCTGGGGCCGTGGGTGATGAGGGTGTAGAAAATACAAAATAATACTGTCCAGGCCCAAAACATGAGGCGCAGCGCATGTTGAGCGCATGGCGCTCGACCTATCTGGTAACCTAACAATTTCAACACTCCTTTCTACGAGATGCATCGATCATTCACTGACCCCCACAAATTTGGCTAGCTGACGTCATACATCTATATATAGAAGGTCCTACTATAAATGGTATAGTTAATCTAATCAATTATAGCTGCATATGGTGATGGTGGCTTGCACTCGAGCATATTTCAAGAAGCCCCAATTTTTATCCAAACAATGGCTCAGGGGTGGAATCAATTTATATCCGAATTTTCGGCTCGATAATCATGTGTGTAGCATAAAGTAAAAATAAAGTAAAAATAAATAAAAATCGAAAACGGAAAGAGGGAGGAGGAGGAGAGGGAGAGTTTCGGTTTCTCGACAAAATTGTGGTTCCTCCACAATCTGAGGAGGTTCAGAAGTGTTGATATTGGGATCAAGAGAGCTGCTGTCCAGTTGCGGGTTCTGGAGCTGGGACTCACATTTAAGGTAAATAAATCAATCAGGAGCATGAATAAAGCAGCAGAACACGCTGGAGACAATAATGCTCAGCAGGCTAGTATCCAGTTTACATAAGCCAAAATTCAAACTCATTATGCTATCCAAGCCACACACACACACATTGATTATCGGAATTTCTGGGGAGGCATTTTTCGAAAAAAAAAAAAATACCAATTTCTTATTTGAACATGGCCTTTAGTAACAACGTAACAGCTGTCGGAATCCCGTTCGATATATCGTTAACATAATCGGTTTGTCTCAATTTTCCTCGCTCAGCTCCGAACCAATTTTCACTGGGCATCAATATCGGCGCTGACTTGGGGCGCTCAGGGACGTCACTATCCTATCCGAGACCCCGGAAATTCTCTTTAATCTGCTTGCTGAAAACTTACAACTATATCGGGCGTCTATTCATACCTGTAAACTGTTCTGGATCCTGGGACATATTTCAAGGATCTCATCGGAAGGAGACAGCATTAAATATTCCCCGGGATCGTTGGTTGGATCTGCCGACAATCAAGGTGAACGCGAATGGAACCTCAAAAGCACTGTCAGTTGACACTGCCAACATGTCAAGACTCACACGGGGACAGGGTAGGGTAGTCATTGTCATATGTGCTTCTATGCTTGACCGTTGACGTGTGACAGTGCTTCCGAGATTCAGGAAAACTATATAAACCTATCGTTCCTGGGAGTGGCGTTCTTCAGCTGGTCTCACCCTTCCCCCCCACAACTTTTCCAATCTTTTCGGGCAGGCGCCTGTAAACACTAAACCATCCTAAGTCACTTTAACCTAAGTCCTCATCGGTAATCAACAATGGTCAAACTTCATACTTCTTTACTTGCACTCGCACTGGCTGCAGGCTCAACCCTGGCTTTCTCTGACGATTCGGAATACTATCAACGGTAAGGCTTTAAAAAATCTTATCGTCTGCAGTCACATTAGAGTTGACTGACCGTTTGTACCAAAAGCCGCAGCGAACTCGACAGCAACCTGTACGAGCGTGAGTTCGTCGACAGCCAGGAAACTCCTTTTACTCGAGAAGACAACGAAGACCTTTACGCTCGTGGGGTTTTCGACGAACTCGAACCACGGGAGCCTCTGGGCTTTGGCATGCTAAAAGGCCTTGCGTCAGTATTTTTTTTTCAACCCAATGTGTGTAGCGCAAAGCCCATTGAACGCATCATGGGTTTTTATAGCAAAGTCGGTGGTAAACTCCTATCGAAAAAGGCCACAAAGGGTGCTGTCAAAAAGTCCACAAAGAATACTTTTAAACATTCCACTGGGAAAGCTTTCAAACAGGCCAAACACCACGCTTTTAAACAGTCCACCCGGAATGCTGTTAAACAGTCCACACGGAAGGCCGTTAAACAGACCGGACGGAATGTTGCTGATAATGTCGCGAGTAACGCCATGGCTCAAGCACAAGCCCGCGTACAGAACCGATTACAAGGCCGTGGGATTGAATATGACGAAGAAGAGCTATTTGGACGTGACCTCGACGATGAAGAATTCTTTGGGCGGGAATACTATGATCAGTTGGATGAGCGTGATGATTTTGATGATCTTGATTAGTTTATCGTAGTACGGTTGGGGAACGGCAAGCGTCAGGCAAAATTTTCAATATTTGCTTTTCAAAAGTGCATTTCAATGTCGCAAACTGTCAAGCTTTCCATGAAAGAGATATCTGTTGAATTCGCAAAGATTGTTGAAATATTGACCATTTAAAGTTTCATTTCCGATGATGTTGAATTTTAGCGAGAATATTTCTAAGGTTGGTAGGGGCCAATACTGATATAAAAAAAGTCTTACAGCCATTGAAATTTTAAATAAACGAGCGAGAAGGCCTTCAAAGAATAATTCGACGCAACCGACATCTACGATTCAACTTGATCTCTTGGAGGAGTTGATCATGAGTCAAAAGACTGGCGAGAATCAGATCGCCAGCGGCGATTATCGCGTCTCGGCGATCATCGATCCGATAACTTCATTGCTCGCTTGACGTGGGAAACCATAAAACTTTGAAAAAAAAGATGAATTTGATAACATACTACTACGGTCCGGGGAATGTTTTTGCGATTGAGTTTACAGCACTCGCGAAGCCCCAGCTCCGGTCCAGGAAACTGCAAAGAACAAGTACGGAGAAGCTTATCCGAGTCGGGGAAAATAACGCACCAGGGTGCAAAACCAGAGTCGTAGAAATATCTGATGCCGGAATGGCCGCCTGGAAGGAATAACGAAACTGCAGGCGAAGGGGTATGCGAGGACCACGAGAATGCACAATTC
>Ga0193742_1002063_pt1 | contig 11693 bp, 9 predicted proteins | sample L2c1metaG_FD_165511 | JGI IMG/M metagenome (GOLD analysis project Ga0193742, IMG submission 165511) | Soil microbial communities from a riparian zone of the East river system, Colorado, United States - L2c1 | ecosystem: Environmental > Terrestrial > Soil > Riparian zone | place: USA: East River... | reverse complement strand
AGATGGATAGATAAGCCTCAATTTCTTGATTGGCTCATTCGGTAGCGCCATCTGTCTGTGGATGATGGGTGGTGCTCATGACTAGGTTTATTCCGAGGAGGCGTCCTAGTTCTCAGAATACGTGAGAGGTGAATTGTGGTCCTCTATCGGAGATGGCTTTGTCAGGTAATCCATATCGTCTGTATAATGAATCAAGGAGTAGGGTAGCAGTTCCGGTGGCGTCGATGGTTTTGTTACAAGGCATGAAAATTGCCCCCTTTGAAGATCCTTGGTTGACCACGGCCATAATAGAGTCATAGCCGTCAGAGGGAGGTAAGTCGGTGATGAAATCCATAGTGATCAGGGAGAATGGTCGTTGCTTTTCTGAAGAGATCGGCTGGAGTGGCGGGCAGATAGGGTGGCAGTTGATCTTGTGTTGCTGGCAGATAGCACAGCCATCAACATAATTTCGGATAAATGTGGCCATTCCCGGCCACCAGTAATCCCGCTGGACAAGGATCTGGGTGGCAAGGCGTCCAGGATGTCCTGCAGATACAGTATTGTGGTATTTTTGTACCACGTTTCGGCAGAGGGTGAGGTCATCAGGTACGTAACATCGGTTTTTGTAGAAGACTAGTTCATTGGCAGTGTGCCAGTCTTTAAGGCTCAATTTCATAGGGAAGGGTCCTCCTTCCAGTAGTGCGGCAAGGGCGCTGTGGACTACAGGGTCTGTTCAGTCAGTTTTCCTTATGAGGTCGTTTAATTTGGTGTTGATCATATTCACAAACAGTGAATCAGGCAGGAGTGTTTGGTCGTCGTTGTCGTCATCCATGTCAGGGGCTATGTCTGCGCGTCTAGATAATGCGTCAGATTGCACCATTTGTGTGCTGGGGATGTGGATGAGATTCAGGTCGAATTCAGATAGATAAAGACTCCAGCGTGCTTGTTGTCGGTTGAGTTTCTTGGCAGTACGGAAGTATGTCAGGTTTTTGTGATCGGACCTGACAGTGACTGGGAATGAAGATCCCATGAGGTAGTGTCACCATTCAGTGAGTGCATGGATTATTGCTAGGAGTTCTCAGTCGTATATTTCGTAATTTCACTCTGTTTCGTTGAATGACTTAGAGAGATATCCACATGGGTGGATATCTCCATTTGTATCCAGCTGGAGGAGTACTGCTCTAGAGGCGTATTTCTAGGCATCGGTTTTGATAGTGAACGGTAGTGTTGTGTCGGGCATCTGTAGTATGGGGGATCGTAAGAATTGCTGTTTCAGAGTTTTGAATGCTTGGTTTCATTCGTCGGTCCATACAAATTTTTCTTCTTTCTTTAACAGTTCGTTGAGTGGCCGGGTTAAGTTTCCATATCCTTGGATGAATCGTTGGTAGTAGTTTCCAAAGCCCAAGAATGAGCGAACTTGCTTGAGCGTGTTCAGGGTTGGCCAGTCAGCAATTCCAGATAGTTTGACTGGGTCCATTGCAAGTTTGTTTTCTTCGATTATAAGTCCTAGATATTCAACTTTCATCTGCCAGAATACACATTTTTCTGGCTTCAGATAGAGGTTGTTGTCGGCTAGTTGTTGTAGGATGTGTTGGGTTTTCTCAATATTGTCATTTATTTCCTTGGTGAAGATAAAGATGTCGTCCATGTAGATGATGACCCATCCTTCGCTGGTTTCAAATATGAAGAGATTATCCATCATAGATTGAAAGGTGGCAGGCGAGTTGCAGAGTCCGAAAAACATTACAGTGGGCTCAAAGAGTCCTTTGTTGGTTTTGACGGCTGCTTTCCATTGATCTCCGTCTTTGATATGGACATTGTTGTCTCCCCATCTGACGTCCAATTTGGTGAAATATTTGGCGCCTTTGAGTTTGTCAATGAGTTCAGAGATTAGGGGTAATGGGTAGGTGTTCTTGATGGTTCCTTCATTGAGGGCTCGGTAATCCTGACAGGGTCGTAGTTTTCCATCTTTTTTATCGACAAAAAAGAAGGGTGAGGCCATAGGTGATTTAGATGGCCGGATATATCCTTTCTCAAGGTTTTCTTTGAGGAATTTGTCCAATTCGGCTTGTTCCAGTACAGTGAGGGGGTAAACCTTGCAATCTTTGGGGATGAAGTCATCTTTGAGGTTGATGGCATGGTCCCAGGAGCGAGACTCGGGAAGCGTTCCGCGGTAGTTTTGTCAAAAACATGTCGGTAGTCCAGGAGTTCCAGGGGGAGCATTTCGTCAAGTGTCTTTTCTTCCTTTTTTGGGTTTTGTTCACTGGCTAAGGCAGTGGAGACGTTAGCTTTTGTGTTGATCCATAATTCATTGTCCGTTTGTCTAGTAATAAAAGTGATAATTACGGTTTCGTCGTCATCGAGGGTGAGTTGTGTTTGATTGAGAAGGCCGTCCTTGTCTTCTTATTCTACTATCTTTGGTGTTTGTCTTTCTTGTCGTCGTTTCTTTGCTTTGTTGATTTCTTGGTCCATTTGTTGTTGGATTTGGTCATAGAGTTCTTGTACTTCTTTGTCATATTCTTCTTGACTTTCCATGGCGTTGATGGTAGTTGTCGGTGCGTCTTTGATTTTGGCTCTTCGTATCTGATCGGTTTTCCAGTATTTTATCTGGAGTTGACAGGGTTCTTTATCGATGGTGATTTTCCCACTTGTCCAATTGACAATTGGCTGGTACTTTTGGAACCAGGGGAGTCCAAAGATGATATCGTCGGTTCCTATTCTGGTGACAAGGGTCGTTCAAGTAGCCAGATGGATCCTACGCGATGTCAGATCCAGGTGTAGTGTGTGATTTTTCCTTGGGAATTCGGAGTGCCATCCACATTTCTCGGGGTTATTGGTTGTTTCAGGGGATAGAAAAGGAAGTTGTGTTTTTTTGCGTAGGTGGAATTCATGAACAGTCCTCCTGCTCCTGTGTATTCGGGCTTTGACAGTTTTGTTTTCTCGTGTAGTTTTGCACATTATGGGAGTTGTTAATGTCATCAATTGTTTTCCCATATTGGCTACTAATACAGTCGAAATAGTAAGCGATTCAGACGTCGGCACTGATCGCTTGCCTAAAAATCCTCTTCCTCTATCGCTTCTCAGATTATTGTGTTTCTTTCTTCGGTGCTCATATCCTTCGTGAGGTTGCGTATCATGGCTTGGGCTGTTGCGGCTGTCTTCTTTATTCCTTGGTACTGGCTCCCTTCAGTATTTTTGGAGCGGCAGTCTCTTGCGTTATGTCCGATTTTGCGACAATTGAAGCATCGGCGTTCTTTCATGCATAATTCTCTGTCTTCTGTGGTGAGGCTGTCAATGTCCATGGTGTTTGGATCGTGTGGAGAATGGATGTATCGGGGTGTGTTGGTCTTTCTTGCCTGCGGGGTGAATCCTTTGTTTTGACTGGAGATCCTTTGGAATCTTTGGTATTGCGCGTCAAATCGAGAGGTCTTGTCATACCATTCCTTGATTGTGGTTGGTATTTTATCGAGGGCGAATATTTTGGAAAGGATTGACGTGTGGATTCCTTCCATGAAGTATTTGATCAAGGCTTTGTCGTCACTGATTTTGGATTGTCCTGCGAGGATTCGAAATTGGGAGATATATTCGTCGGCGGTTCCTTTTCCCTGTTTGAGTTGTCATAGTTGAGCTTGTGCTTCTCCTTCAGAGTCGGCAGTGGAAAATGCTCCATTGATGTTTAGGAGAAAATCAGTGAATTTTCCATAGTTTTGGTTTAAGTCATTGAAGACACTATCGAGGAATGCTTCTTTCCAAGTCTTGGCCATTCCTTCATTCATAAAGGAGAGAACATAGATGATCTTCTTCTGGTTGGTATTGTAAGACTTGTTGTTAAGCAAGAGGTACACTCGTGCATCTTGTACGAAAGGAATGAAATTGTCCCGACTTCTGTCAAAGACTTTAGGTGGGTTGATTCAGAGTTCTTTGTCGGACATAGCTTCTTCTTTGGTAGGTGGCTTGACAGGTGGTTTGACAGGTGGTTTGACAGGTGATTGGACTGGTGGTTTGACAGGAGGTTGGACAGGTGGTTTAACAGGGGATTGGACAGATGGTTTGCTTCTTCCTACTCTTTCTGTTCATGGGTCTGTGCTCATAGACTGTGGAGGTGCTTCCTCTTCTGATATATAGTTGCTGCTCTCGGTACTGTTGTTGTCATCGTCAGTGGAGCTGAGAGGTGCTCAGTACTTCCCTTTAGGATTCATTGTGATGTCTTTCTTCTTTGTTGGGTAGACCCGTCAATTGCAGCAGTCGCACGGTCTCAGGGGTGATTCTGTTGGACTGGTCGGTTCCTAGTTCCACACAAATCGGTCTTCTTCTAGACTAGGGGCTTCCTTAGCTAGGGATACTGTCAGGGTCTTGACATGGTGGGGTTGTCGACGCTTAGAGAAGCAGATACAGAAATAGTTTTGACCTTTTGTTACGGGCGTCACTAGCTTTCACTCACGTTCGGTGCTGGGCAGAGACAGTAACAAAGAGCTAAGTTCTATTTGAGCAGAGAGCACTTCCAAAGGTTGTGAGAAAAGTGTAGTGGATTGAACCATATAGGTACTAAGGTCAAAACTAGAGAACTACGACTAAGTTATGGGCTCTTTATATAAGTAACTACAAGGCAGTGTTCAGGGTCAAGGGTTTAGTAGTACAAGTCATGGTATGAGTCATGGAATAGTATGAGTCACAAAAGGAGGCAGTGTTTGGGAATGGAAATGAGTAAAAGGGGATAGCTAAGCAAAGTGTGGGATAGAGTCGGGTAATATGTTGTCGTCCGCCCAGTGGATCCAGGAAAGGAATTGGTCACCGGTGACCTGAGTCAAGTAAAATGATTCGCATTTGTGTTCATCTGTTATTGTTCATAACAGCCACTTCTGTTGATGTCAAGCGAGTCTTTAGCAAGGCCGACTTGTTCTCTTGCATATTCACAACTGGCTCAGTGTGGCCTCAATGCGTGCATTGATGTGTCTTGGTGCATGGAGCAAGCTTGGTCTTGTTTGTGATACTGACCTTCCCGCCACTGCTACCTTTCCTGATGTGGAAGATGAAGATGAGTTGAATGCAGGATGGGATTATATAACATACAACTAGTGCCTCTGAATATGTGTCTGCCTTTTGTAACCAGATGTACTATTTTAAACAGTGACCCTTGTGAGCTACCATTCATGGGTTTTTTACCCACAAACCCCTGCAGAACCTGTACCCATACCTGCTAAATACCCCTACCCACATGTGGGGTGAAGGGTTTTAAAGGGTAAGGGTACAGGTCAGCCAAAAATGACCCCAGGGTTACCTGTGCTCATCACTAATGGTACAGGATAAGCTATGGTATGGGATAAGCTATGGTACAGGAAATGATGCTATATATATATATATTATGTGAGAGGTGATTTTGGAGGATGTAGCTGCTCCTCCTCAAAAATGACCCCTACAATGTCAATGCCACCAGACTCCTGTCAGATCCTCACCATCTGTATTGATGTTGTGCCCTACATGCCGGCTTGAAATGGAGGTGGTGGGCCCTACATGTTGGTGTTGGGTCCTACATGTTGGTGTTGGGTCCTACACACTGGTGTTAGGCTGTACATGTGGGTGTTGGCCTGTACACGCAGGTGTTTGGCTTGAAATGGAGGTATTGAGCACTACACACTGGCATTGGGTTTGAGACATCGGTGCTGGTTGTATACACTGGTGTTCAGCTCAAAATGTTGCTGTTGGATCATAAACCACAGAACTGAGCATGACTTACTAACTTGCGGCTGGCAAGAAAAACATTGCTGGTGTCATGATCAAGTCCCTAAATGAGGCACAACTTTCTTCTTTTTTACTTATAATCTTCTTGACGCTGGAACATGTACAGGCTGTCACAGACACCACTTTTTGATTGCATCTGGCTGCTCATGAGAAAGTAGCAGAGGAGGCCAAGGTTCCAGTAGTCGTGGCAGTATCTGCATAGAGAACCAACTCTTGTGTGTTACAACTTTGAACAATTCAGACTTTATAGTTGTGATTGTTAACAGTCGGTCTTGCATCTGGGTCTTTAAAGGCTGATCCTAAAGAGTGCTTAACCGGTTAAGGTCAAGTATTGTCTAAAGGTTTGAGAGCGCAGAGGATAAAGCAGATGGCTAACTTTGATATTATGGTTAATAAAGATTTTCTAAAGAGTACAATCATCTATGCTAGGTTTATATAGTAAAGTAAGCATGTAAGCAGCAAGGCGAACATGTGTAAGTCATAAGTAAAATATGTGTAAGTCATAAGTAAAACATGTGTAAGTCATAAGTAAAACATGCTGTGTGCATGAGATGCACAGCATCGGAAATGAATGGCAGGCGTAAGCCATGTCTAATACATGTCTAAAGCATGTAAGTAATATCCAAAGTATGTGTCTAGCACATGTTGAAGAAATGTATGGAAACATAAGATCATCTGTTAGATAAGATCATCTGTCAGATAAGATATGATCAAGAGATATGATCAAGAGATGATCAAGAGATCAGATAAGATCAAGATCAAGAGATCAAGAGATCATTGTTCCTATAAGATAAGGTTCAAAGTATAGTTCAAAGGAAAAAGAGTGTGTGAAGGAATAAAAATTGTAACATTGTGCCACTAAGAGCCTATTCGGCCACAAAATATTTTTGGAATTTTGCACAGGAAGTGGCATATGTGACTCTTGTCACAACTCCACTTATTATTAACTGTATCATGCAAACGCGCAGCAGTCCAACTGGAAGCGACTCCAATGGGCCATCGCAGCTCAGTGCCTCCAAAGTGGACCTCACATCCCATGTCCAAAGGACTGAGCAAGATGAAGCTGCACTTATCGCATTTCTTATCACTCATAAAGCTGAGGGTGGTGATGGCCTCAACTTCAAGCAATCTGTTTGGACTGCTGCCACTGAGCACATGAAGCAGCACACAACAAAGGGTGGTCCAAAGGTCGCTGATAAATGCAAGGCCAAGTGGGCTAGGGTACGTGCTAGTATAACTACATCTACCATCCTAACACCAATTTTTGGTAGGCAGACACCTTTTCCTTACCACCGAAGGCATCATCTTCAAGATTCACAAATACTTCCTCGACCGTGACTCTGACTAGTTCTTAGTCATTAACAATAACAGACGACTCAACAATGATGAATTCCCCAGTGGACAGTCACCCCTTGATGCCATTCCACTCCCTGGAGTATCAGCCAAACAATTCGTCTCTATGTTATGGGTTATCTACAATCCTAACTACGGAACCCATTCCACTACCATCAATGAATGGAACCAAATCCTGGTCGCTGCCACCCTCGTCGAATGCAAGCGAATCATCAAACTCGCCAACTACAAGTTACGAGTCTTACAGCACCGTAAGCCAGATCGTTCTTCAGAAGCCGAGGACGTCTTCCATGCCTAAACACGGGGTAATGTTATGAACAATAACAGATGAACGCTAACGCGAATCATTTTACTTGACTCAGGTCACTGGTGACCAATTCCTTTCCTGGATCTGCCGGGTGGACGACAATGTATTACCAGACTCTATCCCACACTTTGCTTAGCTATCCCCTTTTACTCATTTCTGTTCCCAAACACTGCCTCCTTTTGTGACTCATACTGTTCCATGACTCATACCATGACTCATACCATGACTCATACTACTAAATACTTGACCCTGAACACTGCCTCATAGTTACTTATATAAAGAGCCCATAACTTAGTCATAGTTCTCTAGTTTTGAGCTTAGTACCTATATGGTTCAATCCACTACACTTTTCTCACAACCTTTGGAAGTGCTCTCTGCTCAAATAGAACTTAGCTCTTTGTTACTGTCTCTGCCCAGCACCAAACAAGAGTGCAAGCTAGTGACACCCGTAACAGTGGCTATCATGATAAGTTATAGTCAATGATATGGTAATCACCTTTCAGAAGGGAAGGAACATACTGGGGATGCATAGATAGTTGCGTTCCATTTGGAATAAGCAAGGATACACAGCTTGCATCTCAACCCACCAAAGTAGCGAGTCCTTGACATTCTCAGTACCTGTACTTAGGTATTGAGTGAGTTTGCTACGGAGCTCTTTGTTGGAAGGTGCCAAGTTCGAAGACAACAGCAGTTCATCAAATAGATTACTACCAGATTTCTTGGCGAGTGACTGGAGGGTGATTAATGTGGGGACAGGAAACATGCCGTTGTACAATGCACCCCCATTCCTGCCTCATCTTTACTATCTTCAATGCAAATTTCAGCGTATCCTTGATCGAATTCCACCTGAATTATTTCATGTGCTGCATCAATTCAATCTTCCTCCTAGCCCACTGCCCAAAAGTAGTCAAGCTTTTGCTTGGGGTCCAAAACTCGCAACAAAAACAATTATTAAATGGAAGAGACAAGCAAATCAAAGGATGGACATACCCATGGCGATCCAATACACCTCTGAATGATCAGTCATGTTGTAGTATTTGTTCAGCAGCTGTTTTCCGATGAGCATGGAAGCCTGGATTGACAGAAGGTACTTTGTGTTAAGAGAGCCGCTCGCGGAGTGTCTGTCAATGTAGTCCATCGCAGGGATTACCTTTGAAAGAGTTGGGGTACTTCCCCAAAAAAACAATGTCGCTTCTTTGAAAACCTTAAAGCAGAATGTCAGGAAGATGGAATATACCATAGAAAATTGGGACCTTGCCTTGAGAACGCCAGCTAACTGCTCAGCAATCTTCCACTCGTCTTCTGTGAGCTCATAAGCCCTCAACTTCATCCCTTGACTGCCAGTCAAATGGTTAAGTGGTTCCCGGTATGCCAGAGCAAACTTTAACATGTCAAATTGGAGTTCCATCGAGTTGAGATGTTAGATGTTGCGTGGCATCATGCGATGTGAAATTGGCATGGTTTTTTCAGCTTGACTGGCCTCAGCCTGTTGATCCAAGATCAACATCCATTTTGGTAGAACAATTGTTGTCAAGTTCTTGATGGTGAAAGTGAGTTTGCGGAGCTGGAGTAAAGAGAAAAGTAAATGTTTGTTGATACAGAAATAAAGTTAAATCTCAGACTGAATTTACTTTTACAAGTACAAGCCTCACCGGTTGCAGGCTCTCATCGAGCTCAGCAATCTCATTGTCTGTCATCTTGGCCTAGGGATCAGCCAATCCATCCTCATCATCATCACTGTCATTGTCTTTAGACAAATCCCCAACATAGACACCTCCTCGGACTCAATATCACCTGCCAAAATAGATAGAGCCTCTATGGCAGTGCTAAGTGCTCTGCCTAATTTGGCCTTTGGGACATCAAAATGCTTTAGAATACTCTTAGCGATAAGATTTAGAATGTGCATGAAGCACCGCGTCCAGTGATGAACATTGCAATGCTCTACCAACCAAAGCGCGCAAAAGCGCACCACTCCTAGGCTATAGGCGACCTATACCACTCAACAGAAGTTCTAGAACCATCACATTCACTTCCAGTTGCCTCCAACATTGTCCTATTCCTCCAGAAACCTCTTCCAACCTCATTATCACTATTTTACGCCCTATGCGACAACTATTGCTATTTTTAGCGCGGTCGCGCGGTTCTTATCTAATCGTCTTCACCTTGATCTACAGTTAGAGCGACAGCCACGCGAAGCCATCGCTCATTTATCCTGAGCTTCTACAATTATTCCTGGGTAGCCCATGTCAATTCTAGTCCCCACTCTTTCCCATTTTTATGGAAGCCCCACATGATGCACAGCACCTTGCTCCTATTGGTTTCCCATCATTTACATATATTTGCATCCCCTCGCCATGCCCAAATAGTGCACGCTTTGCTATGATCCATTTTATTGTTGCATAGTTACCAGCTGTTTCTTGGTGCGATGTTTTGTTTTATTGTGCGCACTTTTGATATTTCTCCACTTATCTCCTTTTGCCTTTTTGATCCTGTTACTCCACACACCTTGCGCTTCACCTCTCTACTTGTTCTGATTGATTTTCCATAAAAACCTCATGTAATCTCTTTACACAAAACAAGGAACAGAGTTACCTTCACCCCAGAGTTTAGATTTCGTCTTAGTGTCGCACCTCTCATCATTCTCTATTTTATTTTCAATCTAACTTCTTTATTTCAAGCCATCCTCTATCAATCAGTCGTGCTTCACTCTGCCTTTTATTGTGCCTCGCAGTTGCTCACATTGCTCCATTAGTACTTTATCACTGCCTATCTGGTTGGTGTTGTTCTGCACTGCTTGTATCAGTGTTTAGGCCACGGAGACCTTGAGCTGCTTATTAGCACTGCAGTCAACTGCTCATAGCGCTCGGCACGCATATCACCGGTTTGCTGCACCAGGGAATTCTTCCAAGAGCCTTGCAAGCTTGTTGATCATGGTGTCGTTTGGGGAGGCATTATAGCAAGTAATGACTTCCTCCCTCCTCCTCGGTCAAACCTGGCATGCTCACATCGCCAACACTACTTCCTGTCCTACCACATTCACTAGTCTCATCGTTGTCGTCACTCCCACCAGCAGACTCGATGATGTTCCTTGCCTTTTGTGGGTGGTTTAGAACTGCAGGGTTGTCCTCATCATCCACAACTATCTCAATTGATGGCTGGCAGAGTTGACGGAGAGCAGCAGCCTCCTCAAGCCTGCAACATTTGATTGCAGCAGTGTCAACATTGTTGGGATCGGCAAGACTTGTGGTGAGGATGTGTTTACAGGTTCCAAGAAGGGGCTGTTCAGGAACGGGTTTACTATGAGTGGGTGCCATTGATACCATTAATGATCTCATACCAGGAAATTTATATGTTTTCTGGATGCCTCTCGAAGGGGAGATCACAAAGAAACATCTTGAAGGAGAGTATCTCCTGATGGGAACTGAATTCTGTGGAGTAGATTTTGTGGAGACACTGCAGGGAAAGGAATGTTGTATGCTCTTTGAGTGTTATTTCTCATCATGGGGTACAGGTGACCATGCACCTTCATTCTATACATCATATATAAGATGCCAACCTGAAATATTGCAAGTGGTCAGCGGTTGTGATGTAGATCTAGCCTCAGTGAATAAAGAGGAATATAAACATATCAGCTCACTGCACAAGACATAGATTTGGGAGGTATCATGATCAACATTGATGATGTAATGTGCACATGTAATCAGTGATGCTGCAAACTGTCATGTTGATAGGACTGGAAATTGAATACCCATGGATTATTCAATTTTTCAGACTATTATACTCAAAAATTGAATCAATATGATCAATAAACAAACCTTGAATTAATCTACAAGTTGATGCTGTAAGAATCAAAGGTGTTGACTACACTTGTTGATTAAACTGGCCATTGCAATGTTTAATAGGAAGCAGCAGATAACTACGATCTGAATTGATCTATTTATTATACCGTTACCAACTTATAAAAGTTCAGGCTATAACCATATAAAAATCCATGGTGGTCATATGAACTACTTGAAATCTAAAGCAACTGTTACGACTTCGACCGATTCAGTCTTTACAGACTTGATCAGTAACAGTCGTTAAGCTAGTTTGTCAAGTTCGTTCGTTTATCAGACTATAAGATTGCTTTGGTATAACCAAAGTATTGTCTTAAGTCGAGCCAATGTTCTCGCGTATCAAGAATGTCTTCGTATTCAAACAAAGACTAGCTAAGGTTACATGATATTTGGCTAAGGTATATATAGAGTAAAACATGCGTATAACGCATGTTAAAAGCATGTACTACATGTGTGATAAAGAAGAGAAAATAAGATGC
>Ga0193742_1002062_pt1 | contig 11695 bp, 5 predicted proteins | sample L2c1metaG_FD_165511 | JGI IMG/M metagenome (GOLD analysis project Ga0193742, IMG submission 165511) | Soil microbial communities from a riparian zone of the East river system, Colorado, United States - L2c1 | ecosystem: Environmental > Terrestrial > Soil > Riparian zone | place: USA: East River... | reverse complement strand
ACGATGAGTTCCTCTCCGGCCAGGGCATCGCCCGATTGGTAAGCAACTTCGTCATCTATCCAAGGCAACAGTTTGCCGAGCTTCTCATCGATCCCACTACTAAGATTGTTCAGACCTCCAGTCACCAAATTGTGCAGGGCGTCCGACATGCGAACGGAAAGGTTCATCTTTTCTACTTCTTTGGCGATACGCACGCCATCTATGCCGAGTACCTGAAAGCCCGCAACGATGCCGGCTACAGATTCTGGATGCCCAAATATGAGGCCTTCGGCGTCGGGTGGGAGGCCTTCGGCGCGCTCGGCTGGAATACTAATGCGAAGACCGTTCGCGAGAGTGTCGATCGCTATCTCCACGATGGCTACCCGCTGAAGTGGATAGTCATTGGCTCGGGCTTCTGGCCCGCGACACCCGAAACTATGCACGAAACCACGAGCTTTGGTCTCTGGGACAAAGAAAAGTATCCCGAGCCTCGCGAATTGATTCACCACTTCCTGGACGAGAAGCTCGCTGTAATGCTCGGCCTGCGAATTACATTCATCGGTGGCGGCCCTTATTCTGACGAAGGCCTGCGCAATCACTACTTCCTTACAAAGGATGGCCAACCGCAGGTCTTCAAAGGCGGCTGGCCGAAGCAACCCTACTATCTTCTCGACGCGCACAATCCCGCCGCGCTCAACTGGTACATGTCACTGGTGAAGAAGTGGCAGGATTACGGCATCAACGGCTGGAAGGAAGACTTCTATGGATATGGCGGTTACGATCTGCGCGATGACAAGGTCGACCCCACCAACAACCGGCTGATGGCCGACGGCCAACTCATCATCGAGCGCAACGGATATCTTTCCTCCAATGGCGACCTGCACCGCATCAACGACTTCAACTACAACCAGAACCAGGATCGCGGGCCCGTCAACGCACTAGCCCTCGCCTACAGTGGATTTCCATTTGTCTACCCCGACATCGTTGGCGGAACCTTCGGCGAGCAGCACTTCAGCACTGAGCGCACGCCGCGCATGGAGACCTACATGATGCGCAACGCGCAGTGGGCCGCACTGCACAGTTCCATGGGGATGGGCGAGCCGCCGTGGAGCTTCAGGCCAGAAGTCGCGTCGGTCATGCTCCAGTCTGCAAAGCTACACGAACGGATTGCTCCCTATCTCTACAGCAACGCTCGCCGCACATTTATTGATGGCTATCCCTGGACGATGACACCACTACCGATCGCGTTTCCATCGGACGAAGCCGTCTACGAGCGTGAGAACTCGACAGTCCGTGGCTACGAGTGGCTCATCGGCGATGCCATGCTGGCGACTCCGCTCTATGGCGACGACTATGCCACGGCAACCTCGCGCGATATCTACCTACCCGAAGGGCAGTGGATGGACTTCGACACCGGCAAGGTATACGCAGGCAAACAGATCCTGAAGGCTTTCTCGCTTCCCATAGGAAAAACACCACTCTTTATCGGCGGCTCCGGAGTGACGCTCGAACAGATCAATGGTAGCGTGCACATCTGTGTCTATCCTGTAGCAAGCTCTGCCACAGCTCGTCTGACTTTGCCGGATGCTTCGAATCCCATCACGGTCAATGTGCATGGACTCGCGCCAGGCGTGGCCTGGTCTAACATCCACGTGCGTGACGACAGCGGCCAGCAAGTTGTCGTCGAAAAGCAAGGCCATGGATACAGCTTTGCTCCACTAGCCGGTCACACATACAGCATACAAGCGGTACGATAGCCGACAATATTGTCGGAGCCTGCTCTTGATTCTGATTGGAGTACTGCTTCTGGAGTCATTTCACTCGGATCGGCGAGCCGGTCCGTCCTGCCTGGCCCACCGGAACTATTTCCATCGCATCATCTGGAGCAGTTCAGCTGACGGCTCCCACTCTCCTATAGCTGGATATAAGAGCATTGCCTTGCGCAAATCATTGACTGACCCGCTTAGCGCTGCTTCAATCGCGGCACGCTCATAGGCCTTTACCGCAAGTACGAGGCCACGTACCGCCTCAGGCAGTGGCCCCACGGGGAGAGGCTCAATGGTATCGGAGTGAATACTGCAGGAAGCTTCGACTACGTCGCCGGCGGCTATCTCAGGAATCGTAGCTCCGTTGCGCACATTCACAATGACGGGGCGGGATTCGTTTGAGCAAAGTGCATTCATGACGTCGAGCGCGATACGATGGTAGCCTGTAGCCGAACGGAAGGGATCTTCGGCAACCACCTTCTGGTCAAAGGCCGACTTCCCCTCTCCCTCAAGCTTCATGTAGGAACCTGAGCGGAGGTTGAGGTAATCGATATAGGTCTTGAGGGCACCGGCCTCATCATCGTCCGCGAACTTTTGCATAAGTCTGTGAGCCAGCTCTTCGTTCATCTGCGCAATCTGTTCGCCACGCGTCGTTCCTTGCTTGCGCTGGTTCTCAAGCGCGCGGCGGCGTGAGTAGTAGAAGAACAGATATTCGGTTGGAATGAGTCGCAGCGCACGGATCAGGTCGTGGTCGAAGAGTGGCGCCGAGTAAAGCTGCGAGAGGATGGCGTCGTCCTCAAGTACACGCTGTGTTACATCTTCACCATGTAGCATGATCTTTCGCACCCAGCCCAGATGATTGAGACCGACATACTCACACTGCACCTCTGAGGATGTCGCGCCTAGTGCTGACTGGATGCGGTGCAGCATCTCCGTTGGTGTATCACAGATACCGGCCACACGTGCATTCGAGTGATGCATCACAGCCTGGGTGATGAGGCCGGCTGGATTGGTGAAGTTAATGATCCATGCTTTTGGCGCAATGCGCTCGACCAGGCGTGCCTGCTCGATGGCGATAGGTATTGTTCTCTGGCCCATGGCAATACCGCCAGGACCTGTCGTCTCCTGCCCCGGATATCCGCAGCGGATCGAGGCGCACTCATCCTGCGCACGTGTGGCAATACCGCCTACACGCACGCTATTAAGCACAAACGTGGCGCCGTCGATGGCCTCCTCTGCTGTGCGCGCAACGGTCACGCGCAGCGAACCTTCGTCACGGCGGACGACCTCGCGTCCCAGCCGAGCGATCATCTCCACTCGTTCCGTATCCACGTCATAGAGCACTAATTCTTCAGCATCCAGATGTTTTGCCGATTCGTTGATTCCAAAGACAACCAGCGGAGTACGCACACCTCCGCCACCGAGAAACGCAATCTTACGCGGCATAGTTCTCCTCACAGATCGCTTCAGTTTCGGTGCGGGTTGGCAGTGCCTGCAGTGCTCCAACCGCGCGGGTTGAAAGTGCGCCGCAGACGCACCCACGCTCGATGCACTGCCGCAGTGGGAGGCCAGAGAGCACGCCGTCGATAAATCCGGCGTCGAAGGCGTCCCCCGCGCCCGTTGTATCCAGTGTTTCGACAACTGGCGGAGCCACTTTGTATTCGATGCCATCGGAGAGCATGATCGCTCCCGCTGAGCCAAGTTTAACTAGAGCGTGACGCACACCTAGCGATCGACAGAGTTTAAGGTAGCCGTTCGATGTCCCGGCAACAAGGACAGCCTCTTTTTCATTGGGCATCGCGTAGTCGATGGAACGTACAACCTCAAGGCTACGTTTGTCCTTTAGCCAATTGACGTGATGACCTACATCGATGGAGGTAGTTGTTCCCTTCTGCTTTAGAGCAGGCAAAATAAGCGCACTATCCTCGAAGGCGAGCGGCATTGCCATATGCACATGTCGGGTCACAACCGCCTCGTTCAGCAAGGTAATGTTGCGACGCAGATGCTCGGCAAGCTGGCGGTTGGCTCCACGATAGGTGAAGAAGGAGCGATCCTTTGTGGTCGAAATGCTGACGGTCACACCGGTACGCTCGCTTGAGCGTACGAGATTTTCGGTTGAGACTCCGAAGGATGCCAGCCTTGCCTCAACCCTCGAGAGTTGATCTTCGCCGACGACACCTACTAATTGCACCGTCCTTCCCAGTCGCGCCAGAGCGCAGGCAGTCGTAACGGCACCTCCGCCAAGCTCCCATGCATATTGATCGGTAAAGATCTCCTCTCCTGGCCCCGGCCAGCTGTCGAAGCCACTAAAGACGTGGTCGAGATATATCTCGCCGATTACTGTGACGTCGTAGATCATGCCTGCCGGAATGGCCACTCCCTCTGCCTGACTGCGATGATGAGATAACAACCTATGCCGGCGACGGCCAGCACGAGACCCGCAGCTATGTGTTTTATCTCGCCGGTGGCAATAATGAAGATCCAACCGACTAAAGCTGCCAGGGCGGGCAGCGGATACAACGGCATCTGAAAGACCCCTTTCACGAAAGTTGAACGACGGCGCAGCAACATGACTGCAATGCACTGCCCAATGGTTTGCAGCAGCGTCTGGATAATAATGAGCGCGGATATCAGGTCCGCGAGTGAGAAGATACACATCGCAACCGAGGCCAGCCCCATGTACAGCAATGAGACAGTCGGAAAGTGTCCGGTAGAGTGGATACGAGCAAAGATCTTTGGAAAGCGCCCGTCGGCTGCAGCAGCATAGGGAACGCGCGAGTAGCCGAGCAGAATGGCGAAGGTAGAACCCCAACTTGCCACCAAAATGAGTATCGTAATCACTTTTGCAGCCAGTGGCCCTTGGGCAGCACGCATGAAATCTGCCACGACGGCTTTGGAGTGCTGAGCTTCGCGCCATGGCAGAACACCAAGGACCGCAAGATTCATCGCAAGATACAGACATGCGACGATCACTATGGAAAGCAGCACAGCGCGGGGGACATTGCGTCGCGGCTCCTTGATCTCACCACCGATCAGACAAACATTGTTGTAGCCCCCATAATCGTACGTTGCGATCAAAACAGACGAGCCCAAGCCAATCCAGAAGCTGTGTGACATCTGAAAGGCGTGCGGCGGAAGGTCAAATGCCAGTGAGGAATGGAAGTGGGCTACACCGGTAAAAATAATCCAGACACATGTTGCAAGCACGGCGATCATTACGACGATCGAGAGCGTACTGATCGACTGAATGGATCGATAGAGCACAGCGAGATTGACCAGACACAATACCGCGGCAATCAGTTTCATTTGGACTGCAGTAAGCGGATGAAAAACTGCCGAGTACTCAGCGAAGCCCACCGCGCCGGAAGCGATTGAGATTGGCCCGATCAGCAGCGCCTGCCAGAGAAACAGAAACGCGAACAGCCTGCCCGCGCCATTGCGCCCATAGGCCTCAAGAAGATAGTGGTAAGAGCCACCCGAGTTCGGCATGCGCGAGCCGAGTTCTGCCCATACCATGCCATCGCACAGCGCAAGTACAGCACCTAACAGCCATCCCAGCATCGCCTGCGGCCCGCCCATCGCAGCCAGTGCCAACGGTATCGTCAAAAATGGGCCAACGCCGACCATGTTGAGCAGATTTGTGGAAACAGCTCCCCACAGACTCATACCACGGTCCAGGTGCTCGGCTCGTTCTTGTTCTACTGGATGTGCCATAACGCTCAGCTAGCGGCTTACCGTATTTCCAATCTCCGGATTTTTAGGAAGACTTAGCATATTCGCGAATAGTCGAAACGCACCGGGTACTCCCAGTGGAAGCTGACGATAGAAGGCATATGCGTTATAGATGTAAACGCCCTTGCCATAACGCGCATAAACCAGACCGCCTTTCTGTTGCGGCTGATCTGCGTCATGCGTCTCGAGCAGTGCTGTGTACTTTGCATCCCATGACGCCAGAAATTTCGATCCACGCTCCTCCACCCAATCTTTGAAATCCTCTTCGGAGATTTTGTTTGGCCAGTTAAAAACAGGGTTGGAGGGTGCAAGAATCTTCACTACTGAGGTCTCGTCAGTGACCTCCTCTGGGTCACTCGTCATCACATATGGATAGGGGCCGTAGTTGTGATCGTATTCCGGCGTGTTGTACTGCACGATCATCACACCGCCATCTTCAACGTACTTCAGCAGGCGCGCATTGTTGGCGATCAGGTCAGGCCGCACTGCATAGGCGCGCACGCCTAAAACGATGGTGTCGTACCGCTTCAGGTCGCCGCCGGCGAGTTCCTGCGCCGAGAGATAGCTGACATGTACGCCGACCTGCTCAAGCGACGCCGGAATGTCATCTCCGCTGCCCTCGACGTAGCCAACTGTTACGCTCGGCGCCATCTTCACATCCGTGCCAGTTGTCGTATACCGAGCCGGTGAGTATAGGAAGTACGGCCTCAGACCGACGTAGCCCGTTGTAATGTAACCCTCCTTGTACTCCTTGCCCTCGAGTGTGGCGACAGCTGTCACCTCGTAATGCTTGCCCTTTTCTACCCTCGGCGTCACGGTAAAGGAGACTGTCTGTTCCTCGCCCGGCTGGGAGAAATTTACTGGGATCGACTTCGGCTCTGCGCTCCAGTCTGCCGGAAGTGCAAGCGTTACCGTGGGTGAAGCAGCACCACTGGTATTGTTGTGGACACGGACACTCACAATGGTTGATTTGCTGTCGAGGGGCACAACGCCCGCTGCCGGCGACAAAGCCACCGACAGCGCGGGGCCTACTGGCATGGGATAGCGCAGCAGTCCCGGACCATTAACTCTGCTTACCACCTGCACCACACTGGCCAGTGTCACCGTCGCGCCCTCGTAGTTCAACTCCGCCTCAGCCTGTAGTGGGTATGGGCTAAATGGCAAATTTTTCGGCACATCGGGTGCTACCTGATAGAAGGCGTTCTGCAGACCGTCGCGCATAAAGTATGGCCGCGTGAAGGGTTCGTCGGCAGGCACACTCACCGAATAGGTCTCATCAACTGGTTTCTGCGCTTCTAGTGCTGTCGGGACTTTAGGCACGGTTATATTCCAGTTCTTGCCTGAGGTTCCTCTTAGTGTCAGCGACCTGATCTCAAGCGAAGGTAACGTAGGCTGATACAGATGTACCTTCACAGGAAAAGCGAGTCCTGGTGTCGCCATCTGGAAGGTCGGCATTGCTCCGCGAAACATCGCCATCATGGGATCATCTTTGCCTGTTTGCGTAACATCGGCGTTAAGCGAGACCTGCAGCGCAGCCACCAGCGCATCGTTGAACTGGCGATCCTTCACTTTGAGCTCGTGCAGGACATCATACTTCGCTGTCGAGGACAGATTGCTCTTCTCCATCTCAGCGATCAGAGCTTCCGTGCGGAGCTTACCCTTGGCGAGATAGGGTGCGATCGCTGCGGGCTTCTCCGCAGAGAACTCCGCCAGCGCTTTCTCTGCATAACCATCAATCTCGCCGAGGCCCGAGGTGAGTGCTGGGGGAACCTCTCCTCCAGCCAGCGTAGCGAGGCTGGCAAGCGATGTATCGATGCCGTCGAAGAAGCCTTCCTCTTTCTCTTTTGCTTCTATCCGTGAACCAAAGCGGTGGTAGTCGCTCGTCATTTGGGAACCGGCGAGCGGGATACTGGGCCCACCGTTCTGCGATCTCTGGAAACCAAGTCCCTCGCGCGAAACCTGAGCGTAGGTCTGCCCCATTACACTGTCAAACGAACCTGAAGGGATGCTTACATTCACAGAAGGTTTACCCGGTTCCCACTTGCCCGTGATGTGGTTGGTTACGCCTACCGGCCCCCATGTATGGTTAGCATAGTCGTACATGCCTTTCTCAGAGGTGCGGAAGAATGGAGCACGAGCATATGTCTTTACTGGCGACCATGGCAGCAGTCCTTCCTTGATCTGCTCTGGAAATATCTTCGGATCGCCAGCTGCTTTAAAGACCTCCTGGGCCATCAGGCCCGCTGTGGCATGCTGGCCGTGACCGTCCGTTGGGCCGCCCACAAATACCGAACAGACCACCAGCGGTCGCACCGTGCGCACTACGCGCACAGCCTGTTCCAGCACGCGCTCATGTCCCCACTGTCCAAGTGCCTCCTTGAGCGCCTTCGAAAATCCGTAGTCCGCCATCAAGGTAAAGTACTGAGCGTCGAGCCCGTAGTAGCGTCCCGCCTGCAGCAACTCCTCCGTACGTACCAGCCCCAGTGCGTCCCAGTAGTCCGACGACATCACGTTCGCTCCACCCTCGCCGCGATCGAGCGTTAGCAGGCTCACACGCGCACCAACGCCGCGGCTCTCGTAAGCGAGCGTGGCGCCATCCTCATCGTCAGGGTGCGCGACAATCATCAGCACACTCGCCCGCGTGTGCAGCCGCTTCAGAGCCTGCCACGTTGCCGCTGCGCCTGTATCCGGAGGAATCGAGCGCGCGTCTACCAGTGGCCTCGGCTCGGCGGCACTAACTGGAGATGCCGAACTCAATACCGGTACCAGTGCGGCACACGTCAGTCTTCGCAACAGATTCATGAAAGATGCTCCCTCAACCACGACATCGGCATCGAGCCGTCAGAAATAAAACTTGGCCGCCATCTGGATCTGGCGTGCGTTGTTCACCACACCGCTGATCTTGCCGAAGGTCCCGGGCGTCGCGATGCTGGATGCCGGCGCCGCCAGATTGGCATGGTTTAATGCGTTGAAGAACTCGAAGCGGAACTCCAGCTTACGCACGTCTGTAAATTCAAACTGCTTGAAGATACTCAGGTCCTCGTTGTGACGCCCTGGCCCGGCATACGGACGCGGGCGGCATGAGCCGAACTGCCCATTACCCGGCTGCGAGAATGCCGTCGGTACGATATAGCGCCCGTTCGCTGCCTGACTCGTGATCGCTGAACGGCTCTTCGTCGCCCCCGCAAATGCATCGCTGTTGCAGTTGGCGTAAGTCGCATGGTTGCCGCCCGTCTGCGTCAGATCGGTCGCCGTCACGATGAAGGGATTGCCGGATTCCATGGTCACGATCGCATTAAGCTGCCACCCTCCAACCAGCTTTGAAGCAACATTATCGTTATTCAGAATCATGCCGTCACGGCCTATCGGTAGCTTGTACTGCGCACTCGCTACAAAGCGGTGGCGCTGATCGAACGGAGAATTCGAATACTCATGCTCATAGTCATACGCGTTCTGTGGCGTCGAACCTGCCGTGAGATTGTCAGCATAGTCTGAGAAATTGTGCGCGTAGGTATAGCTGATCTGGTAGGCAAGACCATGACTCATAGACTTGCGCAAGCTTGTCACCAAACCGTTGTAGTTGGTATTGCCATCGTTGGTCGCCAGCTCCAGAAATGCATGTGTGCCTCCCGAGTTCAGGTTCGCGTAAGGGAAGGTCACGTTCGGCGTCGTACCGGTGAAGCCTGTGATCAGCCCTTGGTTTGCATTGCGGAGCCGGTTCATCTTATGCCCCAGGTTCCCCACGTACACCACCTCAAGCACAGTAGTTGGCGAAATCTGGAGTTGCGGCCCGATACTGAATTGCTGCACATAGCTCGAGCGCTGGTTCGGATCCTGCCAGTTCGTCTTCTGGATATAGAGTGGCGTCTGAGCGTTGGCGTATGCCGACCCCGGAAAGCCGCTTTGCAGAGAAAAAATCGGCGTACTGGTTGCGGTCGTTCGAGAATCAGCGACAAACTTTAAAAAGGGTTGATTCTGCGCAAGCTGCGATTCTGAACCGATGCGGTTCACATACTGATAAAAAACGCCATAGCCACCTCGAATCACAAGCCGATCCGCCGCCTGAAAGCTGAAGCCAAAGCGTGGCGCGAGATTGTTCTTGTCTGGATGAATCTGAGAACGCTGATACCAGTCGCCTCCAGAAGCCAAAGTCAGTGAGCCTCCATTCGCTGTGCTAAAGTTCGACAGCGAATTTGTACGGTTCAGCCATGGCGAGAAAATCTCATACCGCGTGCCATAATTTACCGTCAACCGCTTGTTCACACGCCATGTATCCTGCGCATAAAACGAGTTACCCAAAAGATAGTTATGTGCAACCAGTGTGCTGTTGTAGAACGTCGAGCTGACGTTGCCCAGCAGAAAATCCGCAAAGCCGAAGCCGTTGGAACCGCTGAAGATTCCCGAGAATCCCATGTAGCCTTGCGGTGCTGTCAGATCAAGGAAGTTGACCGTATTGGCGTGATACTCATAACCGAACATCAGGCTGTGTGTTCTAACCAACTTTGTAAAGCTGTCCAGCACCTGCCACACCTGCGCAGCCTGAAACTGCGGACGAAACAGATCGACGCCAATGCGCCTGAAACCGCCTGATATATTGATCGGCGGAAGTCCGGCTGAGTAAGGCGTTGCCGGGATCCCCGTTAGGCCAACATCGCCTGCGGCGGAGCTTCCAAGTGTCACGCCAATGGGGTTCGAGTGCGCGCTGTCACGGCTCCAGCCAAAACGCAGCTGGTTCACCGCCGTTGAAGAGAACACTGTTGTTAGTCCGAGAGCCAGCCCTTGGTTACGAATCCGATAATCAGTTGCGAATCCTCCATTGCCTATATTGAAGTTCGAGGTCCACGGCGGATCCTGCCTATGCTGGTCGAGAAAACTGTAGCGGCCGAAGATGGTGTTCCTGTCATTTAACTTGTTGTCGATCCGTGCATCGAACGAATTGACCTGCTGTGGAAGCTGATAGGCGAAGACATAGTTATTCGATCCGTCCCAGGCACCGTTTGTTGACTGGACGTTATTTGGATCAGGCAGCAAAGCTGCAATTTTCGCCGCCACCGGGTCAATGCAGCTCGGCCGGACGACCTTGTTCACGATGCAGCTCGCCTGGCTGGGCAGCACACCTACCGGGTTATAGCTCGCCACCTCTGAAAGATTACCAGTCTTCATCGCCGCCGAGGGCACAACGGAGTTCACTGTCGTCTGTTGCGTACTGCGGAGGCCTTGATAATCGCCAAAGAAAAACAACTTGTCATGTAGAATCGGCCCGCCGACTGTACCTCCGAACTGATTTTGGCTGAAGTTTCCCTTCGGAAGCTTCGGCGTCACATGGTTGTTCGCCCAGCTGTTCGCGTCAAATACACTGTTGCGCGCGTACTCCCACACGCTACCGTGGAATTGATTCGTACCGCTCTTCGTCGAAGCGTTGACTACCGCGCCCGCCGAGGTCCCCCATTCCGTCGAATAGGTCCGCGTCTGCAGGCGGAACTCCTGGATCGCATCCGGAGGAGGCTGCACATTCTGCACCGAGCCTTCCTGCAAGTTCGTCGAGCCCGAGTTGTTATCGACGCCGTCCAGAGAAAAATAATTCTGTGTCTCGAGATTTCCATTCGAGCTAAAGCGATCCGGCGCGGCGTTGGCTACTGCGGGATTTTTGAAGATACCTGGCTCCAGCAGAGCCAGATCGGCATACCGCCTCGCATTCAGTGGAAGATCGTTGATCTGTGTGGTGCCGACAACATTACCTACATCGGCCGACTGCGTTTGCAGTGCCATCGCCGTGGCGTTTACTTCTATCGTGTCGGTCGCGCCGGCCTTCATCTCGAAATCTACCTGCGCGCGGGTCTTTACGTGGACATCTACTGAGGGGTTTTTACTGGTGCCAAACCCAGACGCCGAAGCTTCAACCGAGTACGTGCCCGGTATCAAGGCCAACGCTTGGTAAGTGCCGTCCTCATTGGTGGTCAGCACCGTGGTCACGCCGGTTGCGACATTGCGAATCGTCACCTTCGCACCTGTAACCACAGCACCACTGGCATCGCGCAGCGTTCCAGTAATTGAGCCACTATCGAACTGGGCATGGGCAACACTGCAGCAGAAAAGCACGATCAGACCTGTAACAAGTCGTACACCGGAGAACTTACTCTTCAAGGATCGGGGGACAACAATGACGCAATCCATCATCTGCCTGCCTCCTGAATACTTTGCTTTCGTATCCATCGACA
>Ga0193742_1002060_pt1 | contig 11698 bp, 8 predicted proteins | sample L2c1metaG_FD_165511 | JGI IMG/M metagenome (GOLD analysis project Ga0193742, IMG submission 165511) | Soil microbial communities from a riparian zone of the East river system, Colorado, United States - L2c1 | ecosystem: Environmental > Terrestrial > Soil > Riparian zone | place: USA: East River... | reverse complement strand
CGAGGTAGGTCTCCTGGGCCGTGCTGCCGGGCAGTCGGACGGCCTCGTCGGCCTCGTGGGCGTGGGGCGCGTCGGTGTCGGGGTCCGAGTGGACGGCGACGGTGGCGATGCCCATGGCGCGGGCGGTGCGGAACACCCGCCGGGCGATCTCCCCGCGGTTGGCGACGAGGAGCTTCCTCACATCCGGAACACCCCGAAGCCGCGGCGACCCGCGACGACGTCGCCGTGCGCGGCCGACAGCGCCAGCCCCAGCACCGTGCGGGTGTCGCGGGGGTCGACGATCCCGTCGTCGTAGAGCTTGCCGGTCATGAACAGGGCCTGGGACTCACGGTCGATCTGCTCCTCGATGCGGCGGCGTCGGATCGTGTCGGCGTCCTCGTCGAAGGGCCGGCCCGCGGCGTCGGCCGCCTGGCGCGCCACGATCGACAGCACGCCCGCGAGCTGCTGGGGGCCCATCACCGCCACCCGTGCGTTGGGCCAGGCGAAGAGGAACCGGGGGCCGTACGCCCGGCCGCACATGCCGTAGTTGCCGGCCCCGTAGGAGGCGCCGACGATCACCGTGATGTGCGGCACGGTGCTGTTGGCGACGGCGTTGATCATCTTGGCGCCGTCCTTGATGATCCCGGCCTGCTCGTAGTCCCGACCGACCATGTAGCCGGTCACGTTCTGGAGGAACACGAGCGGTGTGTCGGACTGGTTGGCCAGGAGGATGAACTCGGTCGCCTTCTTCGACTCGTCCATGAACAGGACGCCCTGGGCGTTGGCGAGGATCCCGACCCGGTACCCGTGGATCGACGCCCAGCCGGTGACCAGCGAGGTGCCGTAGTCGGCCTTGTACTCGTCGAACCGCGAGCCGTCGACCACCCGGGCGATCACCTCACGCGGGTCGAACGGCACGCGCAGGTCGACCGAGGCGATGCCGAGCAGCTCGTCGGGGTCGTGGAGCGGTTCGTCGACCTCGGCCGCGGGCGCCGGGGACGGGCCGAGCTTGCGCCAGTTCAGGTCGGCGACGATCTCGCGGCCGATGCGGATGCAGTCGACCTCGTCAACGGCGAAGTGGTCGGCCAGGCCCGACACCCGGGCGTGCATGGCGGCGCCACCGAGCGACTCGTCGTCGGACTCCTCCCCCGTCGCCATCTTCACCAGCGGCGGGCCGCCGAGGAACACCTTCGCCTGCCGGTCGACCATCACCGTGTGGTCGCACATGCCGGGCACGTAGGCGCCGCCGGCGGTCGAGTTGCCGAACACCAGGGCGATCGTGGGGATGCCGAGCGCCGAGAGCTGCGTCAGCTCCCGGAAGATGTTGCCGGCGGGCACGAACAGGTCGGCCTGCGTGGGCAGGTCGGCGCCGCCCGACTCGACCAGGTAGACGACCGGCAGCCGGTTGGCGCGGGCGATCTCGAAGGCCCGGAGGTTCTTGGCCAGCGTGTGGGGGTTCATCGACCCGCCCCGCACGGTCGGCTCGTGGGCGATGACCACGCACTCGACGCCGGACACCACGCCGATGCCGGTCACGATCGAGGCGCCGACGTGGAAGTCGGAGCCGTAGGCGGCGAGCGGCGAGAGCTCGAGGAACGCCGTGTCGCGGTCGACCAGGAGTTCGATGCGCTCGCGGACCAGCAGCTTGCCGCGGGCCCGGTGGCGCTCGACGTAGCGGGGCCCGCCGCCGGCGCAGGCGACGGCGACCTGCTCGTCGTGGGCCGCGAGCAGCGCCAGCATGCCGGCGCGGTTGGCCCGGTAGACCTCCGAGGCGACGTCGACCGTCGAGGACAGCTCCCCCATCGGCAGCTATGTTATTCACCAATAACGTTATTGGCCAACAACATCCTCCCGAGGTACTCGCTCATGCCCCCGACACCCCGTGGACAGCAGCGGCGGGAGCGGATCCTCGAGGCGGCCGCCGACCTCGTCGCCACCCGGGGTTTCCACTCCGTCGGCGTGGCCGACATCGGCGCCGCGGCCGGCGTCAGCGGGGCCGCCCTCTACCGCCACTTCGGGAACAAGACGGAGCTGCTCGTCGCGCTCTTCGACCGGGTCGTCGACGAGCTGCTGGCCGCGGCGCACCGGGCCACTGCCGCCGGTGTCGGGCCGCTCGACACGCTGGAGACGCTGGTGGCGGGCCACGTCGAGTTCGCGCTCCGCGACCGCTCGGTGCTGGCCGTCTACGGCCAGGAGGCCCACAACCTGCTCGCCGACGACCGTCGCCGGCTGCGCCGCAAGCAACGCCAGTACGTCGAGCTGTGGCGGGCGCAACTCGAGGCCCTCCAGCCGGGGCTGCCGAAGGCGCGGGCCCTCGTGCGCGTCGAGGCCGTGTTCGGCCTCCTCAACTCGGTGCCGAACCTGTCCCGCTCGGTCCCCGACGACTCGCTGCGGGACGAGCTGTGCCGCATGGCCCTCGCCGCCCTCGCCACCTAGAGTCCGCCATAGTCACGGCTATGGGGCTCGACGAGGGGGCAGCATGAACGGCAGCGACGGAGAGCCCCGCACGATCCCCGAGGCGCTGGCCCGCGCCGCGGCGCGGTGGCCCGATCAGGAGGCGGTCGTCGGCGACGATGGGCGCTGGACCTACGCCGACCTGCTGGCCCGCTCGCAGGAGGTGGGCCGGGCGCTGGTGGCCAGTGGGGTCGAGCCGGGCGACCGGGTCGCGCTGTGGGCGCCGAACGGCCAGCTGTGGATCGCGGCGTCGTTCGGCGTGTACCTCGCCGGGGCCGTGCTGGTGCCGCTGAACAGCCGCTACAAGGGCACCGAGGCGTCCCACGTGCTGCGGACCTCGGAGGCCCGGCTGCTCGTCAGCGTGACCGACGTGGTGGGCCGTGACCCGCTCGCGGAGCTCGACGCGGTCGCCGGCGCCGACGGCCCCACGGTGGGCGGCGAGCGGGTCGTGCTCACGGGGCCGACCCCGCCGGGGGCCACGTCGTGGGCGGCGTTCCTGGCCCGCGGCGACGCCGTGTCCTCCGCCGAGCTGGCGGCGCGGTCGGCGGCGGTCGGCCCCGACGACCCCAGCGACATCATCTTCACCTCCGGCACCACGGGCGCGGCGAAGGGCGTCGTCCTGGGCCACGGCGCCAGCGTCCGGACGTACCTGGTGTGGTCCGACAAGGTCGGTCTCCGCAGCGACGACCGGTACCTGATGGTGTACCCGTTCTCCCACACCGCCGGGTTGAAGTCGTGCGTGCTCGCCTCCGTGCTCACCGGCGCCACGATGGTGCCGCACCCGGTGTTCGATCCGACCGCCGTGATGCAGCGGGTGGTCGACGAGCACGTCACGATGCTCCCCGGGCCGCCGACGGTCTTCCAGGCCATCCTCGACGCCCCCGACCGGCCGGCGTTCGACCTGTCGTCGCTGCGGCTGTCGGTCACGGGGGCCGCGGTCGTGCCCGTGACGGTGGTCGAGCGGATGCGGTCGGAGCTGCGGTTCGAGAAGGTCGTGACCGGCTACGGGCTCACCGAGACCACCGGCACCGTCAGCATGTGCCACCACGACGACCCGCCCGACGTCGTGGCGCGCACCGTCGGCAAGCCCCTGCCGGGCGTCGAGGTCCGGGTGGTCGACCCCGACGGTGTGGTCCTCGACTCGGGCGAGCCCGGGGAGATCCAGGTACGGGGGTTCAACGTGATGCAGGGGTACTTCCGCGCCCCCGAGGCCACCGCGGCGGCGATCGACCCGGACGGCTGGCTGGCCACCGGCGACGTCGGCCTCCTCGACGACCAGGGCAACATCCGCATCACCGACCGGCTGAAGGACATGTTCATCGTCGGCGGCTTCAACGCCTACCCCGCCGAGATCGAGGCCCAGCTCCTACGCCACCCCGACATCGCCCAGGCCGCCGTCGTCGGCATCCCCGACGACCGCCTCGGCGAGGTCGGAGCCGCCTTCGTCATCCCCACCCGGGGCCACGAGGTGCACCCCGACGAGATCGTCGCCTGGTGCAGGGAGCACATGGCCAGCTTCAAGGTGCCCCGCCACGTCCACCCTGTCGACGCCTTCCCTCTCAACGCCTCCGGCAAGGTCGTGAAGACCGACCTCCGCACCCACCACCCGTTCGGTGGCCGGCAGCCGACCAGCCACGAACGGATGACGGGACGGCCCTGGGATGCGTCGTACCACGACGGCCCGGCGCCCTGGGACGTCGGCCACCCGCAGCCGGCGGTTGTGCGCCTGGCATCCGCAGGCGGGTTCGCCGGAGCGGTGCTCGACGCGGGCTGCGGGACCGGCGAGAACGCTCTTCACGTCGCGTCGCTGGGATTGCCGGTTCTGGGCGTCGACGTGGCCGAGACGGCACTGGCGATCGCCCGGGAGAAGGCCGCCGACCGTGGGATCGAGGCCGAGTTCGCGGTGGCTGACGGGCTCCACCTGGAGCGCTTGGGGCGCAGGTTCGAGACGGTGTTGGACTGCGGGCTGTTCCACACCTTCGACGGCGACGAGCGACCGGGATACGTGGCGAGCCTGGCGTCGGTGACCGAGCACGGTGGAACCCTGTACGTGCTGTGCTTCAGCGACGACGGTCCCGACACCGGCCCGCACCCCGTCAGTCGGGACGAGCTGAGAGCGGCGTTCAACCCCGGCGATGGATGGCACGTCGCCGCCGTCGAACCGGACCGGCTGCAGACGAGGTTCCACGACGACGGCGCACCGGCCTGGTTCGCGACGATCGAACGGATCTAGGCCGAGGGCCGGGTCGGCTCGGTCGGCCCGGTGGGCCCGGTGGGCGATCCCGGCTTCGCCGTGACGATGTCGACGTGGTCGACCGCCGGAGCCGCGGTGAACAGCTCCGACGCCGTGGCTCTCATCGCCTCACCGGCCGCGGGCTTGGCTTCGAAATGGACCAGTACACCAACCATCGAACGAATCCTCTCTCCAGTGATCGCTACGGAACTTCGGCACTTCGACCCGGTCGCCGCTAGGTGTCCCGGACGACCTCGTAGGTGAGGGAGGCGAGGCCGTCACCGATGGTCCCGGTGTGGAGGAGACGCAGGGTCTTCTTGTCGCCGGTCTCGCCGAAGAGGCGCTCGCCGTCGCCGAGCACGACCGGGAAGACGACCAGCCGCAACTCGTCGACCAGGTCGTGGTCGATCAGCGTGCGCCCGAGCTGGTAGCTGGCGTAGACGACGATCTCCCCGTCGAGCTCCTGCTTGAGCTTCGAGACCTCGGCCACCACGTCACCCTCGAGCACCGTGGACCTCGTCCAGCGGGGCTCCACGAGAGTGGACGACACGACGTACTTGGGCAGGCTGTTCAACCTGTCCGCCCACTCGCCACCCCGGGACGACCACCGCGTTCCGAACCACTCGTCGCTGCGCCGACCCAGCAGGAGGGCCTCGGTGCGCTGCGCCTCCTCGAACTCGACCTCGGCCCACGCTTCGAGGTCCTTGCCCCCGAACTGGCCGAACCAGCCGCCGTGCCTGAAGCCCTCTTCACCGTCCGGGTCCTGGACGACTCCGTCGAGCGAGACGTTCGTGCTGATCACGATCTTTCCCATGCCGGTTCTCCTCCGTTGGCGTTGTCAGCTACGGAGGTAGACACCGCGCCCTCGGGAAAGTGGGCGCCCCGCCCGCCCAGCTCTGGAGCCCTCGCCATCACGGCCCGCGGGCTACGTAGGTCGATCCTCGTCACCCCGGACCACGCCGGCGACACCCCCAGCCGATGACGTCGCTCGACCTAAGCCGGTCAACCCTCCGAGGCCGTGAGCTGGGCGTTCGGCCTGCTAGAAGGGTCTCGACAGGGCGCCCCCGGTAGGACTCGAACCCACGACATGCTGCTTAGAAGGCAGCCGCTCTATCCATCTGAGCTACGAGGGCGTGTAGCGCACCCACCGTAGCGGTACGTCGTCGCGCTCTGGGTACCGCGGTGGCCGCTACCGGCTGGTCGGCCGTCGGGGGTGGTCAGCTAAGGTGATCCGTTCTTGGTGGCCGTAGCTCAGGTGGTTAGAGCGCCAGGTTGTGGCCCTGGAGGTCGGGGGTTCAAGTCCCCTCGGTCACCCCACCAGCTCATGCGGGCGTCGCCATCGGGGCGGCGCCCGTCGACGTCATGAGCGCCTCGCCCTCGGCCCGCGCCGGGCCGCCAGCGAGGAGCAGCGTCCGGGCCTGCTGGTAGACGCAGCCGGCCGACGCGAACGCCTCGGCCAGGGGGACGAGGCCGTCGCCACTCCCCTCCCCCGACTCCGACCCCTGCCCCGACACCGACCGCAGCAGCTCCGCCCGGTCGACGATGACGCCGGCGACGGGGTTGCCGGCCGTGATCGACCGGGCCGTCGCCAGGCGTTCGTCCTGGTCGTCGAGCCCGGCCAGCACCGCCGACTCGGCCCACAGGGCGGCGTACCAGTGCCGCCACACCGCGGTGTGCGACCGGTCGAACGACTCCGGCCCGTGCTCCAGCACGGCGACCGCGGCGTCGACCTCGCCCCGGTGCAGCCGCAGGATCGCCTCGAACGTCGGCTCGTACCCTGTCTCCGGCCCCGAGTAGGCGGAATACGCCGACGACCGCATCGCCGTGAAGACCTCCAGCCACTCCGCCCGCGCCTCGTCGTCGCCCCGCAGGCCGAACGTCATCGCCGCAGCCGCCGGAGCGACGGCGAACCCGTGGAGCCGCCGCCGCCCGACCCGCTCCCAGCCGATCCGGAACTGCTCGGCCAGCTTCACCACCTCGTCGAGCTCGCCCGCCAGCGCCGAGCGCACCATGAGCCAGTTGACCAGGAGGTGGTCCTCGCCCCGGTGGAACAGCAGGTCGCGCCGGCGCTCGGCGTAGCGACGGGCGGTGGCCAGGTCGCCGGCGCCGATGCTGGTCATCGTGGCCATGTGCAGGGCGTCGGTCAGCTCGAAGGCCAGGTCGACCCTCGCCGGCTGGCCGGCCAGGTACTCGAGCCGGCGCCGGGTGGTGGCGGCACCCTCCAGCACCTGTCCGTGCGCCAGGTGGATGACGGTGAGGTAGTCGAGGGCAGCGCTCTCCATGCGCTGGTCGTCGACCTGCCCGGCCAGCTCCAGGGCTCGCTCGCCCTCGGCCACGCTCGACGAGCGCGGTGCACAGCCACCTACCTCCACGGTGAGGACGGCGGCCGCCACCCGAGGGTCGTTGCCGGCGACGGTCCGGGCCTGGGCGAGCAGCTCCGCCACCTCTTCCGTTGGCGGCAGCTCCGACAGCAGGCCCGGCGACCGGCTGAGCAGCTCGGCCGCCCGGGTGAGCCAGAGCGCCGCGGCGACGTGGTCGTCGGCTCGGCGGGCGGCGTCGGCGGCAGCCCGGAACAGCCGTAGGGCCTCGTCGCCGTCGAGCCTCGACAGGGCGGTGTCGCCGGCCAGCCCCAGCGCCGGCGCGGCCACCCGGTCGTCGTCGCCGGCGAGCCGTGCGGCGTCCTCGAACCGGCTCTGCGCCTCGCTGGCCAGGCCCCGGGCGAACGTCAGCTCGGCCAGCCGCAACGCCAGCTCGTGCGCCTCTACCTGCAGCTTCTCGACTCCCGTGGCCCAGCCGAGCGCGGCCCGGAGGTCGTCGGCGACGGCGTCGAACGACGGGCCGGCGTCGTCGTCGTCGAGGTCGAGGGAGCGGGCGGTCGCCAGGCACCACGCCAGGTGACGACTGCGGACGTCGTCGCCCTCGCCGACCTCGTCGAGCCGCTCCTGGCCGTACTGCCGGATCGTCTCCAGCATCCGGTACCGGGTGACGCCCCGAGCCGGGTCGACACCCACGACGAGGAGGCTGTGATCAGCCAGCCGGGCCAGGGTCTCCGCCACACCGCCCGACCCAGGGTCAGCCACGCCCGACGACCCGAGGTCGGACCGACCGTCCGTCGCCGTCACCACGACCGTGGCGGCGTCGGCCGTGAAGGGCGCTGCGAGCACGGCCACCCGCCGGAGGACGGCCTGGTCGTCGGAGGTGAGCAGCTCGTAGCTCCAGTCGAGCATCGAGCGCAGCGACCGGTGGCGGTCGTCGAGCCGGGAGCCGCCGGTGAGGACGCCCAGCCGGTGGGCCAGCCCGGCCTCGAGCCCGCCCAGCCCCAGGGCGCTGACCCGAGCAGCCCCGAGCTCGATCGCCAGGGCCAGGCCGTCGAGGCTCTCGCAGACGGCCTCGACCCGGCGGCGGTCGTCGTCCGACGCCGGCACCCACCCGGCCAGGCCGGCACGGTCGAGGAACAGGGCCACGGCGTCGCCCCCGTCGTCGCCCGACCGGGACAGGCCGGCCACCGGGAACACCGACTCGTACGGCACCAGCAGCCGGGCCCGGCTCGTCGCCAGCACCACGACCTGCGGGCAGTCCGACAGCAGCCGCTCCACGAACCGGACGACGCCGTCGACCAGGTGCTCGCAGTTGTCCAGCACGAGCAGGGCCTCCGCGTCGCGCAGTCGGGCGGTGACAGTGTCGGTGAGCGACTGGCCCGGCAGCTCGCCGTAGCCGAGAGACGCCGCCACCGCCGCGCCGACCATGGCGGGGTCGGTCACGGGCACGAGGTCGACGTACCGGCTGCCGGCGGCGTAGCGGTCGGCGACGTCGGCGGCCACGGCCAGCGCCAGCCGGGTCTTGCCCACCCCACCGGGACCGACGGCGGTGACCAGGCGGTTCCGGGTGAGCGCCGCGGCCAGGTCGGCCCGCTCCGACGCCCGCCCCACGAACGACGTCAACGGCCGCGGCAGCACCGGAGCGACGGCGGCCGGGGTGACGGCGGGTGGCACAACGGAGTCACCGCCATCACTGCCCGCTTCGGCCCCGAGGCTCTCGGCGACGTCGACCAGGCCCCGGCGGTCGTCCACCATCAACTTGCGCAACAGCGACGACACGTGGCTCTCGACCGTCCGCACCGAGATGTACAGCCGGGCGGCGATCTCGGCGTTGGTCCGGTGCTCGCCGACCAGGGCCAGCACCTCGGCCTCCCGATCGGAGACCAAGGCATCACGGAGCACGGACGACGACTTCACGCCCTCAATCCTCGCAGCCCGGCGCCCAACCACCCACGGTGGCGGGCGCCGGGGCGTGCAGGGTCAGGGCAGGTTCTTCTCTGCCTGGTTCTCCCAGCTGGTGTTGGTGTTGATCTCCGGCGGGCTACCGACGTACGCCCCGCGGGCCGTCGCGTTGCCCTGCAGGGTGTACAGCAGCCAGGCGGTGAGGTAGCCGAGGTAACCCCCTCCGTTGCCCTGGATGTTGTTGTGACCGGCGCCCTTGAGCGACGCCTTGGCGGCCGGCCCGGGGAGCTGGTTGTAGTAGCCGGTCTGACCGGCGGCGCTGGCGATGAGCCAGTCGGTGCTGCCGGTCATGAGCAGGACGGGGTTGGTGAGCGCCCCCCAGTTGGTGACGTGCTCGGGGCTGACCCACGTCGGGTTCGGATAGTTGAAGGCCACGGTGCTCTTGATGAGGCCGCCCGACAGGACCGTGGCGTTGGTCGCACCGGACGCCCCCTGCGAGTGGCCGGCCGCGGCGACCTTCGTCGTGTCGAGCTTCCCGAAGAAGGTGCTCGACGCGCTGCTGTTCTGGTTCACCAGGTAGTTCGCCCCGGCGAGCACCTCGACGCCGCTGCCGGTCGCCGTGCTGGTGCTCGCCACCACGGCGAAGCCCCAGCTGGCGAGGTGCTGCAGCACGCCCGTGTAGTTGCTCGGCGTGGCACCGGTGCCGTTGCCCCAGGTCACGATCGGGTGGTCGACGCCACCCGCACCGAGGTTGGTCGGGTAGTACAGGACGTACGACCCGGCCGCGTCGCTGACGTTGGCCGTGCTGACGGCCCAGGTCCCGGCGACCTTGTACTGCGTCTCGATCGCCGAGGCCGCTCCAGCCGGTTGGGGCGCGAGGGCCCCCATCGACGTGATCAGGGCGGCCAAAGCCACCATGACCGCGACGTGCCGGCGCCAACCGGCGCTGCGCGCTGCCCGCATGTTGTTGTCTCCCAGATGTCCCCATGACGCCGCGGTGCGACGTCGGTTCCCCAATAGGTCCGCCCGCCGGACGACCAGTCCGCGCCGCCAGCAGAGCGGGCGTGACCTTACGCTGTATGGCTGCGGCTCGCCCGGGCGACTAGAACGGTTGCTCTAGTCACGGATCGGGAGGACTCGGATGCAGCAACTCACGTGTGTCGGGCCCGGGCGGGTCGAGTGGATCGACGTGCCCGAGCCGGAGATCGAGGGCCCCGACGAGGCGCTCGTCCGGCCGCTGGCGACCGCCCGCTGCGCCATCGATCCGATCCTGATGGCCGGCGGTCCTGTGGGCGCGGGCGGGGGCGGGGGCGGGCGCGGCGCTTCGGGTGGGTCCGGCGACGGCGGCGGGGGTGGGTTCGCCCTGGGTCACGAGGCGGTGGCGGAGGTCGTGGCCGTGGGGTCGGCGGTGACGGGGCTCTCGGTCGGGCAGGTGGTGGTGCCGGCGTTCCAGGTGAGCTGCGGTCGGTGCGGGCGGTGCGCCCGGGGGCAGACGGCGGTGTGCGAGAGCTACCCGGTGCTGTCCGACTACGGGATGCAGCCGCTGTCGGGGGTCGAGTACGGCGGGATGCTGTCGGACCTGGTGCGGGTGCCGCACGCCTCGGCGATGCTGCACGTGGCGCCGCCGGGTGTGCCGCCGGTCGAGCTGGCGGGCGTGGCCGACAACGTGGCCGACGGCTACCGGGCCGTGGCACCCCACGTGGCCGAGCTCCCGGGCGCCGACGTGTTGGTGGCGTGCCACGGCAACCACGGGATCGGGTTGTTCGCGGCGCAGGCGGCGGTGGCGCTGGGCGCCGGGCGGGTGACGTTCGCCTCCGACGACCCGGCGGCGCTGGCGCTGGCGGAGCGGGTGGGCGCGGCGCCGTTGCGGACCGCCTTCGGCCGGCGTGACGGCCGCTTCCCCATCGTCGTCGACTGCGGCCTGCGGGCGGAAGGGCTGCAGTACGCCGTGGCGTCGACCGAGCCGGAGGGCGTCTGCCACAGCGTGTCCGGCTACGTCGACACCCGAGGGCCCGAGTTCGCCCTGCCGTTCCTGAGGATGTACACGCTGGGGATCCGGTTCCTGATGGGCCGCGTGCACGCCACCGCCGTGATCCCCGAGGTGCTCGACCTGATCGCCGCCGGCCGCCTCCGCCCCTCCGAGGTGACCACACAGCTCGTCGCCTGGGACGACGCCGCCGCCCGCTACACCGACCCCACCATCAAGCTCGTCGTGGCCCGAGACGAGGCCCACAACCAAGTCGAGCCCCCCACGCCGTGAGCGTTACACTGTCCTGCTCCACGCTCCTCTAGCTCAATTGGCAGAGCAACGGACTCTTAATCCGCAGGTTCTGGGTTCGAGTCCCAGGGGGAGTACGACGAAGGTCCTGGTCAGCGCCCCTGACCGGGACCTTCTGCGTCATTCCCGGGAAGGTGTACCGGGAAGACCTTCGCGCTTTCCGGGAACGCCGGTACACCTCCCCGAGTGCCCCGTCTTGAATCGGCCTCCGTCGCGATATGCCAGCCGGCCGCCAACTGGGACCCGCTGGCGGCCGGCACTGAGCGTGGCGGTTCAGCCGGACATCGACCGACACACAGGGTGAGCGGGATCACCCTGATGGAGGATTGCTTCGGGCGTTGTGGGTGTGGTCGTAGCGTCGGGGGTCTGGTGGGTGGCCGAGGGCTTGCCGACGATCCCCGCCGGCGACGGCCGGTACGCGGCACCGACCGGTGAGGGCCGCATCACGTTCCTGCCATGACCGACGGTCTGCCTCAGTTCCAGGACTCGGGTCGGTGTAGGCGTCGGCGAAAGCCGTGATGCGCTCGACCGTAG
>Ga0193742_1002058_pt1 | contig 11708 bp, 1 predicted proteins | sample L2c1metaG_FD_165511 | JGI IMG/M metagenome (GOLD analysis project Ga0193742, IMG submission 165511) | Soil microbial communities from a riparian zone of the East river system, Colorado, United States - L2c1 | ecosystem: Environmental > Terrestrial > Soil > Riparian zone | place: USA: East River... | reverse complement strand
TGCCGCTCGACCCGGCATACCCGCCCGATCGTCTGCGCTACATGATCGAAGACGGCGCCCTCGCTATCGTGCTCACCACGCCCGATCTCGGCGACGAACTGGCAAGCCGCCCGCCGGCTGCGCTACGCCACCTCGTGCTGGTTGGCGATCCCCCGAAGCAAGCCGTCGCGGCTTCGCATCCGCGCGTTCATGCCGCCAGCGAGCTGGCGCGGCAGCCGGATCACAATCCGCCCGTGGCCAATAGCGGGCGCGACCTGCTTTACATGCTCTATACGTCGGGAACGACAGGTGTCCCGAAGGGCGCGATGGTGCGCCATGATGGCGCCCTGAACCATATCTTCGCCGAGTTCAGACTGCTGGGCTGCGATCAGGATATGGCGTTCCTGCAGAGCGCGCCGGCGTCATCGGACATATCGGTCTGGCAGTGCCTGGCCCCGCTTCTGATCGGCGGGCGCGTCGTATTCGCCGACCATGAGACGGTTTGCACGCCGTCTGCGCTATTCGAACTGATCCGACGGGAACGTGTGACGCTGATCGAGCTGGTCCCGGTGGTATTGCAGGGACTGATCGATCATATGGCGCAGCTGGGCCCGGGCGAACGGGAATTACCTTGCCTGCGCCGGGCCATGGTGACGGGCGAGGCCGTCTCGGTCTCACTCGTCAATCGCTACTTCGACGTGCTTCCCGCGGTTCCCTTGGTCAATGCTTATGGACCGACTGAAGTCGCCGACGATATTTGCCAGCACGTGCTGCGCGGTCCCCTGCCGGAGACGCAATCCGCCGTGCCGATCGGCGTTCCGATCGACAACATGTCGATTCTCGTCGTCGACGACAGCACAACGCTGGTTCCGATCGGTGTGCCGGGCGAGATATGCGTCGGCGGGATCGGTGTCGGCGCGGGTTATTGGCGCCAGCCGGAGCGCACCGCGACGGCTTTCGTTTCGAATCCCTATGCGGCGGAAACGTTCGGAGACATGCTGTATCGCACCGGCGACGTCGGGCGATGGCGGTTGGACGGTACGCTTGAGTTTCTCGGCCGCAGCGACGACCAGGTCAAGATTCGAGGCTTCCGCGTCGAACTCGGGGAAGTCGAGGCCGCGCTGGCTCGTCATGCGCAGATCCGCGACGTCATCGTTGTCAACCGTGACGACGGCACAGGCCAGCCGCAGCTCGCCGCCTATCTGCAAGTGAGGATGGGCCCCGCGCAATCAGATCCCCTGCTGCAGGAGCAGATCGCGCTATGGAAGGATCTGCACGAGCGCAGCTATGGCGAAGTCGAGCCGGGCTCGATCGATCCCGCATTCAACACCACCGGCTGGGACTCGACCTACACCGGCGCTCCGCTTACGGCTGCCGAGATGGAGGAGTGCGTCGGGAGTGCGGTCGGCCGCATCATCGAACTCGGACCGCGCAACCTTCTGGAGATCGGTTGCGGCACAGGCCTCCTGCTCTATCGGCTGGTTTTGCACTGTGATCGTTATTGGGGCACGGATTTCTCCGCCTCGGCCATCCGCCAACTCGAGCGCGACCGCGTTTCCGTGAAACGGATCGGCCTCGATCGAGCCGATCTGCGCGTGCAAACGGCCGACGACTTTACCGATCTGCCCCGGCACGAAGTCGACACCATCGTATTGAATTCGGTGGTGCAATATTTCCCCGATCTCGGTTACCTGCTGCGCGTCTTGCGGGGAGCCGCGGACCGTTGTGTCGACGGCGGTGCGATTTTCGTCGGTGACGTGCGTAGCCTGCAGCAGCTGCGCAGCTATCATGCATCGGTTCAATATTTCCGTGCGGCTGACAGCGTGACTTGCGGCGTGCTCAGGGAGCGTGTCGCCGCCCAGCTGGCCCGCGAACAGGAACTGGCGCTCGCGCCGCGGCTGTTCCACCTACTGGCGGACGAGCTCCCGCGCCTCGGCGCCATCGAATTGCGTCCCAAGCGGGGACTGATCCACAACGAGATGACGCGGTTCCGCTATGACGCGCTGCTGCGGCTGGGAACGGCCCCGACGGTACCGATCGTCCCTGCCGATGCATGGTGCGACTGGCGGCAGGATCAGTATTCGCTCGACGGACTGATCGCATATCTAGGCGATGCGCGGCCCGCTTACTGGGGCCTGCGCCACGTCGCCAATGCCCGGCTTGCGACCGAGCGGCAAGTGCTGGATTGGCTTGATGAGGCGCCGTCTTCGGCGACGATCGGCGAACTACGCGCTTCGCTCCGCGAGCACGCGCTGCCGTCGCTCGATCCCGAGGTGCTGTGGCGTCTCGCCGAGACACTGCCGTATGACGTCGACATCCAGATCGAACCGAATTCCGTCACCGGCGAATTCGCGGTTCTGTTCTGCCATCGGGATGTGGCGCCGGCCCGGATCGATTCCGGCCAGCTGCTTGGCGAAGGACCGCCGCTCCCGCTCGCCGACTGCGCCAATAGCCCGCTGCAGGAGGCCTTTGCGCGGCGGCTCCTGCCGTCGCTGCGGGAATTCCTCAAGACCATCCTGCCGGGGCACATGATTCCGTCGAGCTTCACCGTGCTCGAACGATTCCCGCTCCTGCCAAACGGCAAAGTCGATCGAAACGCCCTTCCGGCCCCGATCATCATCGCGTCCGATGGCGCGTCGCCGCGCAACGCCACCGAAGCGACCGTCCAGGCCGTCTGGGCCGCCGTGCTCGGCGTCGCCGAGCCCGGCATCCATGATAATTTCTTCTCTCTGGGAGGCCACAGCCTGAAGGCAACCCAGGTGGTCAGCCGGCTGCAGCAACGCGTTGGCAAGGCGGTGGCGTTGCGCGAAATCTTCAGCCATCCGACCATTGCCGAGCTTGCCGCGGTGATCGATCGCGCGTCCGAAAGCGCGGACGATGCCATCACGGTCATGCCGGACGCCGAGCATTATCCGGTCTCTCGCGCGCAGCAGCGGCTCTGGCTGCTCGGTCAGATGGGTGGGGCAGAAGCCTATCATATGAGCAATGCGCTCCGCTTGCGCGGCAGCCTTGATGTGAAGGCGCTGCAAGGGGCGCTGGCGGCCGTGCTGGATCGTCACGAGATCCTGCGGACGCGGTTTGTCGAAATCGGCGGAGAGCTGCGCCAGATCGTCGCCAACGTGGTACCGACGCCGTTCGGTGTGACCGACCTGTCGCACAATGGCGATCCTGAGGCGACGTTGCACCAGGAAGCCATGCGCCATGCGCAGGCGCCGTTCGATCTGAGTACAGGCCCGCTGCTTCGCGTTCGATTGCTGCGCATGGATTCGCAAGACCATGTGCTGCTGTTCGCGGCGCATCACATCATCGCCGACGGCTGGAGCCTGGATGTGCTGACCGGCGAGCTGATGGCGCTGTACGGCGCGGCGTGCCAGGAACGACGCATCCAGTTGCCGCCGCTGGCCGTGCAGCATCGGGATTATGTGTGCTGGCAACAGGATCGGCTCACCCGCCAGCTGGAGACGCTGCGCAAATACTGGCTCGCCAAACTCGCTCAGCTGCCGCCGCTGGATTTGCCGACCGATTTCCCGCGGCCCCCGGTCAAGACCTATCGGGGGAGTGCGGTACGCAGCGTGATCGCATCCGGCTTGCGTAATGCCCTTGTGCAGGTTGCGCAGGCGCGCGGCGTCAGCCTGTTCATGCTGCTGACCGCGCTCGTCAAGGTCATGCTGCATCGCTTCAGTGGCGTGCAAGACATCGCGGTCGGCTTTCCGGTTGCCGGGCGAGAGCGGCCGGAGCTCGAGGGACAGATCGGCTTCTATGTCAATACGCTGATACTGCGCGACAACGTGGCGGGCGATGAGCCGTTTGTCGAATTGCTGGCGCGCGTATGCGCATCCGCCACCGAGGCATATGAGCATCAGGACTACCCCTTCGATCAACTGGTCCAGGATCTCAACCCGCGGCGCGACGCCAGCCGCAACCCGCTGTTCGACGTGATGGTGGTGCTGCAGAACACCGCCAACCTCACGCTCGACTTGCCGGGCCTGACGATCGAGCCGGTCAACCTGGATTACGGTAGCGCGCAATTCGACCTGCTGTGGAACTTCGCCGAGGACAAGAACGGGCTGCAACTCGTCCTTCACTACAATTCCGATCTGTTCCGCCGCGAAACGATCGAGAGCCTGGTTGCATGCTGGCCGACACTGCTTGCCGGCGTTGTCGCCGATCCGAGCCGGACCGTTGGGCAATTGCCGCTGCTCACACCACAGCAGCGTGCGGCGCTCGTCACGGCGGCGCTGCCACCCCCCGAATTGGCACCATCGCACCCGAACCTGGTGCATTGGTTCGAGACCGTGGCCGGCCGGTCCTCCGACGCCATCGCGGTCACCGACGGTGAGCGCCATTTCACCTATGGCGAACTCAACCGGCGGGCCAATGTGCTCGGCAGACAGCTGCGCGAACGGCTCGAAGCGGCCGGCGCCGGCACCGGCGGGATGATCGGGCTGTGCGTGGGCCGCTCGGTCGACATGATCATCGGCATGCTCGGCATCCTCAAGGCCGGCGCGGCCTATGTGCCGATCGATCCGGACACGCCTGCCCACCGCATCCGTTTCATCCTCGACGATGCGCGCGTCTCCATCCTGCTGACGCAGAACGAGTTGCTCGATATCCCGGCGCAGGATCTGCCGCCCCGTCATTTCATGTCGGAAGCGGCATCCTCGGTCGACGACGAACAATCCAACCTGTGCCTGCCGCTCGCATCCGAAACTCCGGCCTATGTGATTTACACGTCCGGCAGCAGCGGCGAGCCAAAAGGGGCAATTGTATCCCATGGCAATGTGATGCGTCTGTTCAGCGCCACGCGCCCCTGGTTCGGGTTCGGTGCGGCGGACGTCTGGACCGTGTTTCATTCCTCCGCGTTCGATTTTTCGGTGTGGGAGATCTTCGGGGCGCTGCTGCATGGCGGCCGCCTTGTCATGGTGTCTTACCAGGTCAGCCGGTCGCCGGACGAATTCTATCGGCTGCTGAGCCAGGAACGGGTGACTGTGCTCAATCAAACGCCTTCGGCCTTCCGCCAACTGATGCCCGTCGATGCGGTCGCGCCGCGGAGGCTGTCGTTGCGGCTGGTGATTTTCGGCGGCGAGGCACTGGATCCCGCAACGTTGAGGCCCTGGTTCGATCGTCACGGGGATCGCCGTCCGCAGCTGGTCAACATGTACGGCATTACGGAGACCACCGTGCATGTGACCTACCGGCCGTTGCGTGCGACTGACGCCGAGCAGCCTTCGAGCCCGATCGGCATCGCCATACCCGATCTGAGCCTCCTGATTCTTGACGAACAACACGAACCCGTTCCGGCCGGAATCCCCGGCGAGCTCTATGTCGGCGGCGCCGGCGTTGCGCAAGGATATCTCCGGCGCGACGCGCTGACTCTGGAGCGGTTTATCGCCGATCCCTACCGGCCCGGTGAGCGGCTTTACCGGACAGGCGATCGTGTCCGACGGCGGGCGGACGGCGAACTCGAATATCTCGGTCGCCTCGACAGCCAGGTGAAGATACGGGGTCACCGGATCGAGATCGGCGAAATCGTGGCGACGCTATGCCGGCACGAGAGTGTCCGGGACGCGACCGTAACGGTGCAAGAGCGCAACGGTGATGCGCGCCTGGTGGCCTATTGCGTGCCGGAGCAGGGCGTCGAGCCGGAGCTGGACGCACTGCGACGGCATCTGCGACAGTTCTTGCCCGCCTACATGATGCCGGCCCAGTTCGTGATGTTGCAGGCCCTGCCGCTGACCGCGAACGGCAAGCTCGATCTGCGCGCTTTGCCGAACCCGGAAGAGGTCGTGCAGATGGCGCGGCCGTCCGGTCGAAAGGCGTCGTCACCGCTCGAGCGTCAGCTCCTCGAATGCTGGCGGGCCGTCCTGGGTAACGATCTGTTGCAGCTCGACGACAACGTGTTCGACCATGGCGCGCATTCGGTGCTCGCAGTGCAGGCTCGCAACATGATGCAGCTGCGGCTGCACCAGAACATCGCAATGGTTTTGCTGTTTCAGTTTCCGTCGGTTGCCGCCCTTGCTGCCGAGCTTGCACGTGACGCGTCCGCGGAGGCGACTTCGCAAAGTGCTGCGCCGTCGCGCCGCGCCATCGATCGCCGCGAGGCCGTCCGGCGGCGCGGTGCAGAATTCGGAGTGGACCCAAAAAGATGACTGAACCGCAACGGGAGTAACCGCAATGGTCTCTATCGCGCTCGTCAATATGCCGTTTGCCAGACTGGATCTTCCCTCACTGGCGCTGACCCAACTGCAGTCCGTCCTGGAACGCGAATTCCCGGGCGAAGTGAAAGCCGAGATATTCTACCTCAATCACGATTTTGCCGCGCTGTTCAGCTTCGAGACGCACGAAGAGATCGCCTATTTCTCCAACTCCAACCGAGGCTTCGGAGATTGGTTGTTCCGCCAGGCGGCGTTTCCACAACTGCCGGACAATTCGGTGGAGTATTTCAAGCGCTACTTTCCGCGCAAGACCGAAGAGAGCGAGCGCCTGCAAACGCTCGCCGCAATCGAAAGGCCGCGCATTGAAGCCTTGATCGAACAACTGATCGATCAGTACGGTCTCGACCGGTTCGATATCGTCGGCTTCACGTCGATGTTCTCGCAAACGGTGCCCTCGATCGCGCTGGCGAGACGCATCAAGGCGCGCAACCCGCGAGCCGTGGTCGTCATGGGTGGCGCCAATTGTGAAGCCCCCATGGGCACGGAGCTGGCGAAGCACGTCGACTGCATCGATTATGTCTTTTCAGGTCCGGCGCTGAAGAGCTTTTCGCGCTTCGTTCGCTTGTACATCGACGGTGAGTTGGGCCGGACCGACGAGATCGCCGGCGTCATTACCGCGGAAACCGCGTCATCCATCCGCGGCAATCGGTCGATCGGTGAAGATCTCGACATCGACGACATGATCGAGCTCGACTATCAGCCGTATATCGACCTCATTCACGAGAGATGGCCCGACCGCAACGTGAAGATCACGTTGCCGTTCGAGACCTCGCGCGGATGCTGGTGGGGCGAACGCGCGCATTGCACATTCTGCGGCCTCAACGGGGCGACCATGGCGTATCGCGCCATGCGACCGGAGTCCGCGTTGCAAATCATGACTTCGCTGTTCCGCTACCCAAATGTCGCTCAGCTGATGAGCGTCGATAACATCATGCCGAAAAGTTACCTCAAGGAGGTCTTTCCGCTTCTCAAGGCGCCGGAGACAATCAGCATTTTCTACGAAGTGAAGGCCGACCTCTCCGATGAAGATCTAACGGTGCTGGCGCGGGCGCGTGTCACCTCGCTGCAGCCTGGAATCGAGGCCTTGTCGACGTCGACGCTCAAGCTCATGCGCAAGGGGACGACGAGCTTTTCGAATATCTCATTCTTGATGAATTGTCTGATCCGCGGGGTCAATCCGGTTTGGAACCTGCTGATCGGATTCCCTGGAGAGACTGCCGATGTCTTCGAGAAGTACCTGCTTGATATTCCTTACCTGGTGCATCTTCCCCCGCCGGACGGTGCATACCCCCTAAGGTTCGATCGTTACAGCCCGTACTTCAAGAACGCCGCCGAGTACGGCCTTGTTTTGGAACCGATGCCTTTCTACGAGCTCATTTATCCTTTCGCAAAAGACGATTTGACGAGTTTGGCGTACTACTTCAGGGATCGGAACTATTCGGCCGATTATCTTCGAACGCTGGCGCGCTATATCGTTCCGCTGCAGCAAGCGGCTGGCCGCTGGCGACAGCTTTGGGCAGCCGGTTCTCCCCCTCAATTAAACATAGAACACCAATACGACGAAACGATCATTCACGATTCGCGCTGGGGTCCGACGCAGACGTTTGAGCTCGAGCCAACCGCCGCGCGTGTCCTGCGCGTGCTGGCACGGCGGATGGGCCTGTCCGAACTGAGGGTCGAGTTGCCGGATATCGACCCCGCCGAGATCGCCCGTGCAGTGGAGAAATTGAAAGAGCGGCGCCTGCTGTTCAGCGAGCGCGACCGATTTTTGAGCCTTGCGATTGATAACAGCGGTGCCGACGAAAATCGGTACGACCGGCAATTCGGCCGCGAGCCGGACCAGGTATTGAGCGTGGCGGTGTAATGCACGATATTCCGCATCCGAGCCGATTGACCATGGGCGAGATCGATGAATCGCCGATGCGGTGGGATGCGCCCGCGCCCGCAGCGGCGATGGAAGCGGGATCGCCGGCGATTGCGATCGTCGGCATGGCCGGCCGCTTCCCGGGCGCTCCGGATGTCGCCACCTTCTGGCGCAAGCTGTGCGCCGGAGAGGATTGCCTCACGCGCTTCACCGCAGCCGAACTACTGGAGGCCGGAGTTCCGCGCGCGCTCGTCGACGACCCGAACTATGTTCCGGTCAACGGGACCCTGTTGGACATCGAGCAGTTTGACGCCGGCTTCTTCGGGATGAACCCGCGCGAAGCCAGCATTACCGATCCGCAACACCGGATTTTCCTGGAGCTCGCCTGGCATGCGCTCGAGCACAGCGGCCATGATGCAGCCCGCTATCCCGGAACGATCGGCGTCTACGCCGGCTGTGGCGCGAGCAGCTATCTCATGAACAACATCTACCCCAATCGCGCCGATTTGGCCGAACTGGGCGCGATGCGCATCCGGATGGCCTCGAGCCAGGAATATCTGGCGACGCGATTGTCCTACAAGCTGAACCTGACCGGGCCTAGCCTCAGCATCAATACGGCCTGCTCGACCTCGCTGGTCGCCGTGCATGTCGCGTGCGACACGCTGCTGAATTTCCAGTGCGATCTGGCCATCAGCGGCGGGGTCAGCGTGCAGGTGCCGCAGGTCAAGGGCTACCTTCACGAGCCGGCCGGCATCCTCTCGCCCGACGGGAAATGTCGCGCCTTCGACGCGGCAGCGAGCGGGACCGTCAGCGGCAATGGAGGCGCCGTCGTGGTTCTCAAGCGGCTCGCCGACGCAATCGCGCATCGCGACACGATCTACGCCGTGATTCGCGGCAGCGCGATCAACAATGACGGTGCCGACAAGGCCGGCTACACCGCGCCCAGCATGCGCGGCCAGGCGCAGGCCATTATCGAAGCGCAGGATATGGCCGGAGTGAATCCGGACGGCATTGGCTACGTGGAGGCCCATGGCACCGGCACGCCGCTCGGGGACCCGATCGAATTTGCCGCGCTCACCCGCGCGTTTCGCCGTCACACCGAGCGCCGCCAGTTCTGCGCGATCGGTTCCGTGAAGAGCAATGTTGGTCATCTCGACGAAGCCGCCGGTGTAACGGGTCTGATCAAGGCGGCATTGAGCCTGTATCACCGCAAAATCCCGCCGAGCCTGCATTTTCGCGCGCCCAACCCGGAACTTGCCTACCCGGACAGTCCGTTCTTCGTGAATGCGGAGCTGCGCGACTTCGGTCCGGGACCCGATCGCGGCAGACGCCGCGCGGCCGTGAGTTCTTTCGGGATCGGCGGTACCAACGCTCACGTGGTGCTGGAAGAGGCGCCCGACCCCGACCTGGCGCGGCCGCCGCGACCGGTGCAGCTGTTGCCGATCTCCGCCCGCAGTGCCGAGGCTGTTGCGGATCAACAAGCTGATCTCGCAGCATGGTTCGCCGGAAAGCCAGGATCCGCGCTCGCGGATATCGCCCACACGCTTCAGGTCGGTCGCCGGGCTTTCGCCTGGCGGGACTACATCGTCTGCGGCGATGACAAGGAGGCCGCCGCCGCGCTGCAGGAGGCCCGGCCCGCGCACGGTCCCGTAGCAGGCGATGCGCCGCCGGTCGTGTTCATGTTCACGGGGCAGGGCAGCCAGTATCCGGCGATGGCGCAATCCTTCTACATGCGCGAGCCGGTGTTTCGCGAAGCGTTCGACACCTGCGCCGATCTTCTGTGCCCCCAATTGGGGCTTGATCCACGCGACCTGATCTGCACGCCGCATCCGGATGCAGGGTCGCTCTTGCGCAACACCGCGTTGGCGCAGCCCTTATTGTTCGCGGTGGAATATGCGCTCGCCCGGCTGTGGAATCACTGGGGTGTCGTGCCGGCGGCTGTCATCGGCCATAGTCTCGGGGAATACGTTGCGATCTGCCTGGCCGGCGTGATTGAGCTGGAGCAGGCCCTGACCTTGGTCGCTCGTCGCGGTCAGTTGATGCAAGCGGCGCCATCGGGTGGCATGCTGGCCGTGCCGCTCGATCCTGCATCATTGCTGCCTCGTTTGCCCGACGATGTGGAGATCGCCGCCGTTAACGCCAGGGATCGCTGCGTCGTCGGGGGCCCGGCGCGATCGATCGAGTTGCTTGCGGCGGATCTCCGAAAGGAAGGCATCGAAGGCCAGCTCCTCGGCACCTCGCATGCCTTCCACACCGCGGCAATGGACAGCGTCCTTGGCGAATTCGACGCGGAGCTGCGGCGGTGTCGGCTGCAAGCGCCCAACATTCCGGTCATGTCGAACCTCACGGGCAGTTGGCTGCGGGCCGATGAAGCGATCAGCGCGGATTATTACCTGCGCCACCTTCGGCAGCCGGTCCGCTTTGGTGACGGGATTGCGAGCCTGCTGCGCGACTATCCCGATGCCATCCTGCTGGAGGTCGGGCCCGGTCACGCATTGGTGCAGGCGGCACGCCGGAGCGCATCGCCGAACACGACGTGCATTGCCTCGCTGCCCGCGGCCGGTAGTACGGTGGAACCGTACCGCGTGCTGATGGGGAGTGTCGGCGAACTCTGGGCCCGTGGCGTTGCGATCGATTGGTCGGCGGCGGCAGAACCGCAGCGCCGGCGCGTCGCAGTTCCAGGTTATCCGTTCCAGCGACAGCGGCACTGGATCGAAGCCCGACTCGAGCAGCCGGCGCCGCCGCATGTCGCTGCGGTCGCGCCGCTGACCGAAGCTGCGACGGCGGTGGATCGCTGGTGCAATGTTCCGGCCTGGCGCAGCGCGTCGCCGATTGCCCTGCGGAAACCGCAAGGGCATTGGCTGCTGCTGGCGGATGAAGCGCAAGACGAACTCGTCGCTCGGACATTGTTACGCGCCGGCTGCAGCTTGACCCAGGCACGGCACATGCGCTCCTCGGCGGTGGGCAGCCATGCGGTGCAGTGGGACGAGCGCCAAAGCTACGAAGAGTTGTTGCGCGTCTTGCCGGACGGGCCATGCAATATCCTCTGGCTCTCGAGCCACGGACCGGCCGAAGACTGGCGCGCCGAAGATTGGTGTCTTGGGTTGACGGCGCTGCTGCAGGCCCTCGAACGACGATCATCTCCGGTCCGCCTTAGCGTGATTGCCAGTGGGATCGCAGCGGTACTCTCCGGGGAGGCCGCCAGACTGGCCACGGAGAAAGGGACTCTACCGGGCTTCCTGCGGTCGGCCGCCGCTGAATTTCCCAGCCACGCGATCCAGCTGATCGACTTGCCCCCGGACGCGCTCGCCGATGCCGCCGCCGTGGCCGCCATGCTCGCTCTCTGCCAGGCGCAGCCCGATGCGGTGTTCACGGCATTGCGCCAGCGGCAGCGCTGGCTTCCCACGGTGGAGAAAGCGCCGGCAGCATCCCGCCCGTTGTCCTTGCGCAAAGGCGGAACCTACCTCCTCACCGGCGGCCTCGGCGGCATTGGCCTGTGCCTGGCCGAATATCTGGCGCGTGAGTGGCAGGCGCGGCTGGTGCTGGTGGGCCGCTCGGCTGTGCCGCCGGAATCGGATTGGCCAGGGATCATGGCGGATCCGGCGAGCGATTTTTCCACGCGCCGCGTGGTGCAGCAGCTGCAGGCGCTG
>Ga0193742_1002057_pt1 | contig 11711 bp, 10 predicted proteins | sample L2c1metaG_FD_165511 | JGI IMG/M metagenome (GOLD analysis project Ga0193742, IMG submission 165511) | Soil microbial communities from a riparian zone of the East river system, Colorado, United States - L2c1 | ecosystem: Environmental > Terrestrial > Soil > Riparian zone | place: USA: East River... | reverse complement strand
GTGCAGAAAGAGAGATCGAAACGGTTTCCCTTTCAAGCAGCCCAACAGCCAGCTGCAGGACGACTTCAAATTCAATCGGGGGAAAGAAGTCATCTGGAAAGCCTTACTTGCGTCAACTCTTCGTAAATAAAGGATCCTCTATTTAGATCGTCGTTGCTGAAGGCCTGCTTCCAGTTTTGAAGATCTATGTCATCCAGTGGAATATCTGCACCTGTGTTTGAAAAATAAAGCTCAAGCTTTATGGGAGTGACCCGTATATTTGTTCAATACTACATATAACAAATGACATCTGTTATGGACTTGCCTAAAATTAGGCGCCGATAATTCCTGCGGAGCAAGGAGAAAATTTGGACAGAGCAAATGGGGCAAGTACTTAACCGGCCAGAATCATCCTGCTCAAAGTCTAGAATCTTATAATTAGCTTCTAGATCAGTTCATTACACTTGCAGTCATTTTAGGGAGGATGAGGGCTGCATCAATGACGGTCTGGTCAACCCTGCTTAGACTCATGATCAGCTCTTCACTTCATGGAGGGCCACCAGAATTGATGTACTCATCTAATTTTATTTTTGGTACATAGCACAAAGCTTTTATAAGTATCTATCTTTGCGTTCATTTAGTTGTCTAACTTCAGAAGGTCCTTGGGTTAAACCCAAGTCAATCCACTTTTTCGTTCGCAGCCCCACTCAACCCCAGAAGCTAGGATCACTCTCGCAGTACATCCAATGACATGGGCCTCCGAAAATCATATGCACTTCAAAAGAGATGTGTAGAGACAACCTTACATGAATCAAGCAATTTAAAATTTAAGGCTGAATGAGCTGGCAAGCACGACAAATGGCCATTTTTTCTGCTCATCGCAAGCTGCATTTGTGCACTAAAATTTTCCGAAAATATATAGTGTACTGGACATCAAATTGTCGCGCATCCAGACTTCTAGAACCAGCTGCATGCTATTTCGCTCGGTCAGAGGGATATCAAAACGTAAAACATGCTGCTCGTAAGGCTTTACATTTTAATGTATATAGAAAAAATTCCCATCTCCATTGCCCACTCTAGGATGAAGCGAAAACGAGCGGCGCGTTTAGGAGTGTATTAAGCAAAGATTGAGCATGGGGTCATGTTTTACAATAGATCAGGCTTGGCTAGGACTTGATAATAAATGCAAATAATACTGCAAATAAGCATAATGTGGCACAAGTTTACAAACTGCTAATACACCGATGTTACATATACATATAGTATCTAATAACTTAATATTAAATTACCCTCGAACGCGCTCATGTGGCTCCTGCCATGGAACCCCAAGAATCTTGAATATTTCTTCCTCAGTCTCTGAAGCAACGAGTATACCTGTCGCTATTTTTAGACTCCCGTTACCGATTCATGTAATTCTCCACGCACCAGCTTCTAATTTGACACGACGATCACTTGGGTTGCGAACGACATTACCAAACAGCCCCTTCTGGTTAAGTGAGTACCCTAGAACATTGGCCTTGAGGCGGATGGCGCGATTAAACTGGAAGTAAATAAATTGAGTTTGAAAAGAATCAATTTGCCTCCCAAAGCGACGTACGATATCATCACCCTGAAAACAAGGTTTTTTTTGTTGAGATGAACATTCTTCAGTAACATTAAGCACAAACATACGGTGTAATAGAGTAAGGCAGCCCCTCTGGATTTCCATGGAACGCTTAGGAAATCGATCCGCCGGCGCCTGGATCCTTCGATGTGAGGAAGATAGCATAATCCACGATAAATGGCTTCAAGGTCATCCGGGTCATCAGGAAGGGCGAGGTCTTCCTTAAGAATTCCAGCAGTGCGGAGTTCTCGAAGAAGACGCGGCATGACATCTGGCAAGTAGTTAGTGAGATGACGACATTCCTGAAGATCAAGTCACTTGAACTCACGTCGATGCGTCTTGCCATCTTGAGTTGGCCGCGTAATCAATATATCGATATCCCCACAGTCCGCCTTCCCCCTAATGATGGTTGATGCAATGGAAATAGTATCAAATAAATCGAAATGAATTTACCTCCGATAACTGCCCATAATCTCGATAAATAGATTGGGATCGATGGATAGAGCTGTAAGAACGCTAAGTGTCTTCAAGCGTACTAGTTTGCCAATCAAATACCTATTGGTTTGATAAGATCAAAGATTGCCTTGGCTTCACTACGTGGCATGCGATCATTGATGTCTGCAGTGAACAGAGATGAGATGAGATGAGAATCTTATCGTGTAAGGGAGGACTAACCATCGTAGAATCGAAGGCCTACTTCTTGAGCGGTGGACAACTTCACCCCTCCTTTGCCAGCTCTAACATCGTCAAGAGTCCGACAGCCAGCTAAATACCACTGGTGTGCAATAGATTGCCCTGTTTCACCATGCCATGTGTTATATTGCCACGAAATTGAATAGATGATATATCATACCAACACCATAGATCCCCTGGAAAAGGCGACTGACCTCTACATCTTTTGTCTTCTCATAGCTAATACGACGGAGTTGGCCGGTTTGTAAAATCTCTTCAATCTTCAGTGAACGATGTCTGTCAGCTGGACAATACCTCAGTTAGTCTGAAACTATAATTGCCTTTCGAGCGGTCTTTTCGCCAACACCTCTGACTAAACGTGCCTCGTCATAGCTTTTGATACGTCGAGGATAATTTCTCAGCGCTCTGATGGCTAGAACAAGATATTTGAGCGAGATGACGAGGGGAAATGAATGCAGTAGACGTAAGTACATTTATTGTAGCTGAAAACGCGCCAGTGGTCATCATCGCCCATTTTCGACTTGTGAAGCCCCATGAGTTCAGAAAGCTGAAACCAGAGTGATGTATGAGTATTCCGTATTTGTGATTCTGTCAGATTAACCTTGTCAATAATGTCCTGATTGGGGCAATCTGTGATTCTTTGGACTTCCTTAGTGTCGCAAGTCCAGCCCTTGAACACCGGATTTAGAAGATCATCCTGTAGAAAGATAGACTTTTGACCTCACCCTTTTTGGGATAGGTCCTATAGGACGTGAGAAGTCATCATCCGACTCCTCTCCATTTGAATTGTCCATATCAGGTTCGCCAACACTTGACCACTAGATAGCCGAGGCGTTGATTGACATTGTTTGAAGTCGATGATTTACACTCACACCATCCTCTTTTAGCTTTTGTTGTGCCCTTGCCTTCCCATAGAACTGAGCTAGTGGATCGACATGGTTATCTTCGCCAACTCCATTGTCGTCGCTATTCAGGATTAGTTTCGAAGTTGACGCTTGGCCGAATTTACGAGGAAGTGCAGGAGATGTCGGAGGTGAGGGCGGTGCTTCAGGATCTCGGATCGAATCCGCAGCTACCTCACCCATAGAATTATCAGTTTGAAGAGGCTGGATTGGTGAAACGGATGCATCGCCCCTGCCATACAACGTTACATGGAAGCCAAGAAAATGATGCGAAAAATACATACGAGCGCCGTTCGCTACCTGGTTCGCTTGGTCCCTCGTCATGACTTGCCGCGACAGCTTTCTCCTTACCTTTCTTTCTAAAGGATGAGAGAGACGTTGAAGTATGGGGAGTATATCCTGCATCCATCCGTTCGCTGAAGGCAGCATGCATCCAGACATCTCGGAGTTTCGCATCGATCTCTTCTTTTGTCAAGGTGCCTCGTCCGATTACTGTTAAAACCCAGTTCCACCTCACCGTCGGGATATGGTCTGGTATGTCTTTGAGAGCTTTGAGGCCGAGTGCCCTTAGCGTTGGTCGCATCAACGCATCTGTGACAATGTGGGTAGTAACTTTCGGGTCATATTCTGGCATCAGATTCCCTCCATGTTTTACAATCTGAAGTCAAACATGTATGGAGGAACGCAAGGATAAAATGACGGAAAACCTACAAGGTCCATCCTCCCGCGAGTCATCTCCGATGCGTGTTTCATGTCGCCGCCAGCGTAAAAGATATGCTTGCCTTCCAAAAACTTAACCGGCGTCTTCTTCTTTGGCTTCGAAGTGGAGCTGTCTGCTGTGCCCAACGCAGCAGCAGCCAATTTCTCATTAAGACTTCGTGCATATTCTGTTGGCGTCACTGGCTGCGGTTTCTCCTTCTTCCCTTTTACCTTCCTTTTCTCGGCAGGCTGTTTCGTTGTTGTCTGTTCCTGCTTGCTAGTGACGGTGATAGCGCTTTTCCCTACTGGCACAGGTGAACTTGCACGCGAGGACGGAGATGAAGAGACATAGATGATAGAGGACTCGTCAACTGGCGCGGTCATCTTGCTGCTACCCCGCTTGAGTAGTCTATCGCGTTGCTTCATACTACTATGCTTGGCGATACGTTCTTTCACTTCCAAATACAATTCGCTGGGTTTGTACATAGTCTTCCTATCTTTGACCTGATTGTCAAATGCACCAGGTGGCAGGACGGCGCTGATTTCTTCGATCGGTGAGGTTGGAGGATTGGAACCAGATTTCGAATGATGAATTATCGCAGCAACTGCGGCTCTGCTCTTGGGCTTAGGCCGACCAAATCCGACCGTGTACAAAGGCTGAAGGTCAAGTTGAGGGTGTTTCGCGAGTGTGATAGGTTCTTGTGGCGCAGCTGCATCCTTTGGGGAGGGAGATGCCTTCGAAAAAGATGTGATACTGCATAGGTGTTGATTGAGGGGTAGACATGATTTTGAGTAATAAGAATAACATACGGGCTGGCATTTGTGGTCACTGAATGGGGAGGCTGCGGGCTGCGATGCTTCCCACCACGCCGTTCATTTCGGCCGTTGGAATGCTTATTTGTAATGACCCTTACAGGGTCCAATTTCGCTTGAAGCATCTTCGATCGTGACGGCACAGTGAAAGAATCAATTGGTTCAGAATCAGAAGACAGTGACACCGAAAGCGGTCTATCTGGTTTTAAAGTTGAAGATCCCTCTTGATGTTGAGTTCTGTTTCGCTTTGTAGCAGCTCCGAGCTGAAGATCGGATAATTTGCGCTTAACGGCACTAGCATCGCTGCAAGTGAGACAGAAGTTTATGGAGACATAAAGCTACTTACGGGTTGAAGTTCGTTGATGGTTCCCGGGATCTCTGAGAGACAAAATCCTTCTCCGCGAGGCTTTGGTTTTCTAAACTTGAAGGGGCTTCATTTGAGGCAGATGTTCCAGGCCCCGAGCTTAATTGAGATCCTAAGGCATTATAAATCTCAGCAAACGAAGTCGACTTTTGTACATGGTGGGCAGGAGTCTGCGATAACATATGGCTTAGGTCCTTGTTTAATGGTCTTGTAGGTTGAGGTGAAGGGGCGCGTTGATGATTTAGAACACTGTTTTGACTAGGAACTCGTTTCCGCTTGCTCACAACTTCCTCTTGTGATATATCGGACTGTTTACGTTTGATGGTCCTGACATCACCAGATAGATCTTTAGAGGTAATCTTCAAAACTAGACTCAGGTTGTCTGATTCACTGGTACATGCAAAGCCGTTGTCACCTCTGAGGCTGAAGCCTGGGCATGATTTGAGGCTCCTTCCCGTGAATTTGGCGGTGCGAGTGAGGCTTGTGGCATCCTCAAGGACGCGTCTCCGTTAAACACTTCGCTATATCTGCCTTATCAGGATATTCCCCCTTCAATACCGTATGTACACACCTCTGTTGAAGTGAGGATACCCGTTTGATGTATTTATCTGCGTCTTCGTCAGGCAGATTCATGCGTTCATCTTGTTCAGTGTAGTAAACTTCCACGTCCAATTTGTCCATTGCTATCGCATAGTTCTTCTGATTTCCGTCCTTATATATGGCCGCGGTGGTCGAATCAGTAGTATGACAGATCAGAGTGACGTCTCAGAGTCAGAACGGCACCGTCAGAAAAGCAAAACAAGTTTAAACAACCGGATTCGTCCATCACGTGACTCCGTAAATCTGGGTATGTAATTTTTTACATACTTATTCCAGTATTGCTACATGAGGAATCAAAATCGTACAGATATATGCACGACAATGATATGCTTATCTTCTTCAGAAGTCTTATTTCCGTTATACCTTTAGGAAAGTGCCATCGATATAAACAATTTACGCCGATTTTACAGATTTAGAATACATGCAATATCATCGTCCGACCCCGAAGGTCAATCAAACCATGTCATCAGTACGTATGAGGAGTTGAATCATAAAATTTTGGTCGTCTTAGTAGGTTCCACTGTCCAGGAATCCGGAATCAACCGCAGCTAAATGTTCTAAGCTATGTAGAGTTGTGTAGAGACGCACCTCAATTCATCCCTTGATGCTTATGGGCCTACTGCGAGCACTGTCTCCATGTTCAAACGTTCGTACATGTCACTGAAGAAGGTCGATTCTTCCTGGCCGTGACTCGGACATATTTTTCTTCCAAATATCCTGGTTATAGTAACCGGATCCATGCCTCCTACACCCAGTGAAATTTTTGATATAAGGTCGATCCCTCGCCCTTGAGAAACTCATCCAAAGGTTTTCAGGTCGTCCTAGTAAGCTGTCGTCGAGATGCCAGGCCTCACTTACCCCGGTCCCGATTCTCCAAACGAACTCAATGACACCCACAACGACCAGCAACCACATTCCGAGGATTCTGAAGACTATGCCACTGATGCTGCAGACGCATCCACCCAGCTGGAAGAACTACACCCAGACGACTTTCCTACTTACTTTTTAGAACATGATGGTCGTCTTTTCGCCTCATCATTTACACCGTACCCCTTTCCTGTTGACACCCCTGAACAAGAGGTGCGCCACCAATGTTGTCCTTCACGAATCATGACCTCCCTCTAATAGGATCCTCCGCCTTTCGCTTTTGTAGCGCCTGACTCTCATCCACCAGATTCTCAAACAGTTCTTTGGGGCACTTTACGTTGGTCCCGTTTCGGACGTCCTGGCACCAGAGACTGGACGCCAAAAATTGGCTCTGGACCTTTGTACAGGCAACGGCAAATGGTACGAGAGACACCTATAGACACGACCATGTCAAATAACATTATTGATGTTGACAGGGTGATGGACATGGCGCGAGAATTTCCGCGTGTGCACTTCAGAGGAATCGATATCGGTGACATTGCCTTGTGTCATACGCACCGCTTAAACAACACTAACCCGAACATAACCTTAATTCTAGTTCCCATCGCCACCCGATACCCTTTGCCCAACGTGCAATTTGAAGTCCAAGACGTGAACAGCAACTACCGCTGGTACGACGGTACTTTTGACTTAGTTCACGCTCGCTCTGTGTCTATGGCTGTGAGTGATTCCTCGATATGATATAGTGTTTATCCTCACTATTTTTCCCTGCAGGTTCATGACTACCCATCCATTCTTCAAGAGATTGCTCGCGTTATTCGCCCAGGGGGTCTGTTTGTTTCTTGTGAATGGAGCCATTATGCGGCCTTCGACCCCTCATTTCCGCAAGTGCCTTCCATTGATGCTCCAGCTACCGTCAGATTCCTCCATGCTTTCACGACTGCCCTTTCTTCCTGTCGTGATATTCAACCGATAGCTCACCAGATACCAACGTTCCTCGCCAATTCTGGCTGCTTTACAGACATTACAGTCAGACGAGAGAACATACCCATCGGCGTGTGGCCGTCTGATGTGGCTTTGCAAAACATAGGCGCGGACTGTCTTGAAGTGCATGAGCGACACGCAGATTCTTCCAAGCCGTTGTTTCTAGAGGCTGGTTGGAGTGAAGCTGCCTTGGAGAGGCTTATAACGGATTACATCCAAGAGATAAGCACCGTGAGTGGACTGGTAGACGTCGTGCACATCGTACATGCACGCAGGCTCTAAGTTTTCCCATTGATATGACTCCTTACCTTTGGTTCTTGTATCTATTTATCTTCTGGTAAGATATAAGTAAAGAAGCCATCACGTATATAGTACCCTTGAACCGGGGTCTTCTAATTCAATATTTTGTCGTTGACTGTGACAAATGTCAAGAAATTCTCAGGCTTGAAGAAATTGATATAGCACCCAGAAGCATAATTCGAACATTGCCAAGCAAGTTATCGTTCCCATACACGGAGTGAAAATGAATCAACCAAAATTACAGCACCGCAGAAGCGATATTAAGATAGATCAGATCATATTCTTATCGAATGTACCCGATAACTCGGACCCCACGAAGTATCCGGAAGGAAATTTCTCAGCTGTCGATGTCAAACTCTGTATGTATAGTATTGGCATAAATTCCTCTTTCTATATGGTTACTCAGTTATAGCCGTGAATAAAGTGGATAAAAGTGAGGGCTACACAGTCAAAGACCTCATAGGCAGTTCCATCGGACCACAGCCGACATATGACATGCTGGAAATTAAGAGACGGCCCCGATTGAGGTAGATGATCATGTATGCTTGGGTTATCCTCCTAGATATACTCAGGCTCAGTCCCCGTCAACGGGGGTGTTGGTGAGGGTAGTGGGCTCACGTTGCATCAGGCTCGCGGTTGGTATGCTAGTCACCAAATAGTGGTGGAAATGTGATGTGGGATTGCTCACCATGTGCCGAATGAAAGGGCAATTTTAATTGAAAAATAGAACTGCAACTTACTAGAGGGAGGTGATGGACATGGACCGAGACCGGTATCATGGAAGCACTAGGTTTGAGGCTGACGAGATATTCCCTATATTTAGCAAGCATTCCAACCAGCATCTATTATTGAACATCAAGGGCTGCGGATAACCACGACACTTGTGATGACCATCACTCTAGTGCTTGAGTACTGAACACTGATAGACAGATGCATTCAGTGAAGAACTTTAAAGTTATGTACTCACGTAAAATCATTTTTGACCCTTCGAAGTTGTGTGCGGCGTGACGCACCGCCCGCGAAGAAAAGGACGCAGTGGTAATATAAAACCGCCGGAGATACAGGCAAACCCCAGCATAGGCCCCCCGCGACAGACATTATATGCAGATCATGCCAGATGCGGTGGGCCGATGGCTGAGCACTAACATAACTTGAAAAGACAATTTATCAAAGTCCCCAGATTAAAGCCCCTGGTATAATAATTGAAGCCATATATATGTCAATGAGTTGTGGTTACATTTGCCGTAGCTTTTATAGCTCTCAGTCAACTCTCGTTTGTAGAAACCGTTTGGGAAACGTTGGGGGCTAGCCCCACATGATGTGACTTCACATCACCTGACATTAATTTGGCAGGGATTCCAGGACCGCGACAATGCCATCAAATGTCGTCTAAACTACCTCTAAATGAATAATAAATTTTAACAGATTATGTTCAGATGGACATGTTATAAATTACAATTTAGACCGTTCTTAGCGGTTAGAATTCTGATTAGGCCCTTCAAAAATCTGAACATTCAAAAATACCCGTTTGTCACAAAATATTGGGTAAGCTCTATGTTACCAAAAAAGGTAATGTTCGGGCAGATTCGGAAGAAACACCAACAAACTCCGGGATACCCAACCTTTTCACCCAAATTTCCATCGTCAAAAAATCCTCCATGCTAGCCTCAAGAGCGTCGACAGCGCGCAATATACAGCGCATAGCGCGCTCGTTCGCCACCGTGGTCGACACAATAGGCGTGAAAGTCGCTGCTGTCGATTACAACCAGCCAACATCGTCAGTCACAGTCTTAGTGAAAGCTGGCAGTCGTTTTGAGCCAAAACAAGGGGTAGCCAATGCTCTCAAAAACTTCGCTTTCAAGGTGTGTCATGGTTCAGATGTTGGAATGCACCTGTAATGAGAAAAAATCAGAGTACTGCCAAAAGATCGGCCATTGGAACTGTTCGTGAAAGTGAACTTTATGGAGGTGTTTTGTCGTCGAGTCTTGGGCGTGAACATCTGGCTTTGACAGCCGAATTTCTGCGTGGAGATGAGTGAGTTCGATAGCGATGAATAGACTTCCAGCAATGCTCAGTCCGGAATTGTTTATTCACAGATCATTTTTCGTGGATGTGTTGTCTTCGTTCATCACGTCTGCAAAATTCACTCGTCATGAATTCGACGAATATGTTGCTCCTCTAGTTGCGGCAGAGACTGAAGCGGCTACCTTAGATCCAGCAGCGCACGCTATTGACGTCGCACATACCCTTGCCTTCCGCTCCGGCCTTGGTTCATCCCTGTTTGCCCCGGCCCACAATTCCATCACCGCGGCAGACATCAAGTCCTTCGCCTCTGCCTCATTCACCAAAGGAAACATTGCAGTTGTTGGCACAGGCATAGACCAAGGTACCCTTAGCAAACTTGTCGAACAAGCGTTTGCCTCGGCGGGAGCTTCCTCTGCCGCCTCTGCACCTGCTTCAAAATATTTTGGTGGCGAAACCCGTTTGGAAGGCCATGGCGGCCCAGAGACTGTGTTTATTGGCTTCGGATCGACGGGTGCTACTGCGGACCTCGCTGCTCTTGCGGCTCATCTCTCGCCATCGCCGTCTGTGAAATGGTCCAAAGGCCTGTCTCCTCTTTCCTCCGTGCCAGAAGGCACTTCAGTGCAAATTGTATATCTGCCCTATTCTGATGCGACTCTATTTGGATTGCTCGTCCAAGGTTCGACCCCGGCATCTGTCAAGGAAGCTGGAAAGGTGGCTGTTTCTGCTTTGAAGGCGGCTGCTCAGGGCATCAAGGAAGAGGAACTGAAGTCTGCTATCTCCAAAGCCAAGTTCGCTTCTGCCAATGCTGCTGACTCACGAGAAGGCGTTATTGCTGCTTTGGGCTCAAAGGTACGCCTCTACCCGTCTATTTTTATTTCTGCGTTTGTTTACTAACCATTCCGTGTCGACTTCTAGGTTTTCGCGGGTGCTGAAACCTCCCTCGACAGTACTTTAGCCACGCTGGACAAAATCAACGCCTCTACTTTCTCAAAGGTTTGTCCCGCTTCTTCGATTTCGACAGGCTCTGTATTTACGTTTCTCAAGGCCGCCTCTTCCCTTATTGCTGCTAAACCCACATATGTCGTCATCGGAGATGCCCAAGCCCTTCCTTACGCAGACGAACTCGGGCTGTGAACATGGATAAAGCTCATACATCGAACGGTCGAAGTATTGTTTAGAGTAGAAGAAATCCTTCAGCCATATTCACATGTACCATGACAAGTTCTTCCATTGGGCTATTCTTAACAATGGTGGAGTACGTCAGGATTATCTTGCAGGAACGCAATTTGCTTTCGCCCTAAATTTATCATGTACTAATCTTGTGTTATGGCCATTGAGTTCCATAAGTACCCGGTTGTCGGGGCGTATCCTGTACCCACACAGCTGATCAGAACCTGCGCTTTCAAAGTGCCATATCAGTTTCAATCTGCCTCCATGGTCGGAGGATAACCTGGATGCGGCAGTGACTTTCGGAAGGGCGTTCAAAATCTCGGAATGTGGGTGACTAATTTAGGTAGTTGACAGAAACACCTGGCCTTGTAAACATCTTGCGGTCCAAGTCGGTAATTATTAATTAACTGGCCAGTGGCAAAAATACTACAGCGTACCCTGTCCAGTGATAAAGCCGTGAAAGTCGGCAATGCTATTAGTAGTTACAAAATAAATAGGGAATTACCTGAAATCGCCTATAATATTACTAGTAGCTTGCCAGAGCAACCGTTTCTTTTTTCATTGACAATGTATACATAATACTGGGCACATAATAGCTATTAACTCGGTGAGCTGCGAAAAAAAACTGGTGAGTCCAGTATCTAGCCTCGTCTTCGCAAGGTCTCGCAAAATGTCCGTTTATAGGGAAACACCCCCCCCCCCTCCCCTTTAA
>Ga0193742_1002056_pt1 | contig 11717 bp, 23 predicted proteins | sample L2c1metaG_FD_165511 | JGI IMG/M metagenome (GOLD analysis project Ga0193742, IMG submission 165511) | Soil microbial communities from a riparian zone of the East river system, Colorado, United States - L2c1 | ecosystem: Environmental > Terrestrial > Soil > Riparian zone | place: USA: East River... | reverse complement strand
ACCAAATGAATAGCACAGAACAGAACCAGGATAGCTCCCAACGAATAAAAACGAGAATGATGGATAAGCGGGAACTCGATGAGATAAAACAGAAAATATTGCACAGGCTGTACCCTATGGGTTGGCAGGCAATGTCTCGCGCAGGTGCTGACGATATGTGGGAAAAGCTGGTTCCATTGATCGTCAAAGCGTGGAAGGAGGGAAATGACGAGGGCAACCGGCTGAATGACGATCCCGACAAATTTCTTGAAACCGAATTAAACCACCTCAAATGAACCAGGATAAGCAGACAATAGAAGGAAACAAAGTTATTGCGGAATTTATGGGAGCGAAAGTTGAAAGCAACAACCATACAGGCAGGGATGTTACTTTCCCCGAAATAACGCATGGACTGAGGACACACAAGTCTTTTCAACTTCAGTATCACACTTCATGGGATTGGCTTATGCTTGTTGTGCAGAAGTGTTATTCCCTTTGCAATGACCTACAGCATCCGGACCAGGAAGAAGAACTATCAGTTGCTTTGCTATCCTGCGATATTTCGGAAGTACATGAAGCAGTGGTGAAGTTCATCACATGGTACAATTCACAGCCTAAAACCCCTAACAATGGATAGCAATTCAGAACAGAGCCAGAGACAGCCGGAAGTACCGCATGAATTGATTGATAAGTGGAAAGACATTGCCAAAAGAAAGTATCAGTCAGATTGGGAAATAGCACATTACAACGCCTATATGGTCGGAAGGATAGACCAGTACCGGGAATCCACAAGGAACACAGCAGAGTGGACGCAAACCCTTAAGTCAGCCCTTGACCATGAAGTTGCAGAATCCCGCAAACAGTTTCATGAAATGTCAATGATGATTGCTGAAAGAGACAAGAGAATAAAAGAGTTGGAAGCCACAAGGAACGCAGCAGGGGGGAAGCCGGATGCAACCGTCAGTAAAGATGAATACAAGCTTATGGAGGCAGACCGTGATTTTTTGAAAGCTGTAGTCGCTCAATTAAAACAAAAGCTTTCTACCCTGCATGAAGCCTCCCAACCAGCGCATCCTGAACCACAGGAAGGGGGAAAGTCGGATGAAAAAGAGATTGACAAAATGACGGCTATTGTTATTGATGAATTAGGTGAGGTAAAAGATAAGAAATTCGGTAAAACCGTAAATGCAAGATTGCTTATGAAGGTAATGTTTTGCATGACCCGTTATGCTTCACTACAAAAGGCCCAACTAGGAAAGCCGGAAGGTGAAGACATTTGCCCTGAATGCTTCCGAAGGCAAGGCACACATCATTTTTCATGTTCGCGGGATAAAAAGGGGCAACCAGAAGTGGATTGAAGAAGCCATTGGGCTGTTAGCATTAACAAGCAAAATGTCACCATTTGATGCACAATACTTCATGCATGTCATTGAAGGTCTTGGATGGAAAATTGTAAAAAAGTAAATCATGGGAATATTTGACGGATGGATAAGCATGCACAGGGGCTTAATGAATGCTGTTGACACCCTGAAGGAAGAAGCTGCTGAGTATCGGAAACAGATCCAGTATCTTGAAAGATGGAAGGCTGAAGCCATAGCAGTGGAATTTCCCAGGCAGGAAATTGCTGCTGCACTGGACATGAAGATTGGCATAAATATTCATGACAATGTTCTTCCGGCAATCCTGGGAATGAAATCAAAAATCAGCGATCAGGAAAGAATCATCAAAGGCCTGGAAGAATTGACTGAAAGGCAGTGGAAAAGGATCAAGGATGATGAATGGATCAGTGTAGATGAACGGCTTCCGGACAATGATCAAGCTGTGTTAAGCATTGATGGCAATGACATTTATGAAGTTGCAACAATATGGCAAATGGAAGACGGTGAACGACAATGGTGGAGGAATGATGGTGATGGTCGATGCAATGTCACCCACTGGATGCCACTACCTTCCGCCCCTGTCGATCACGGAACAGAGAAATCACAAAGTAAAAACGAACAACCATGAGCAAAGAGAAAATGCCAGAGAAAATCTACGCTACGCCAAAAGGCAGCGGGACAATAAGTGGAATTTATGTGGATATACAAATGGGTGACGAACCCAGAGGGGAGCATGAACCTTGCCAAGACAGACGGATGGGTGAGCGTGGATTTGATCGACTCGGTTGTGTATAAGACGTGGGAGGCCGCAACGAAAAAAGCAACAACTACGAAAAAATGGGTTGCTGGGGAAGAAGATACCGAACCGAATATGTACGAATTTTCTGAATCGCTAATCAAACAACTGAAACAAGATGGAATCAATATTATCCCCCCTCCCCTCCCATGAGATTATTTGCGAGAAAAAGGAGAGACGCGAGAAGTTAACGCCTATCGAGATATTTATCCACGATCAGGAACCAATGGACGGTGGAGAATGGAGAGAGCAGCTACAGCAGGCGTTCGCTTACATCATTGGCTTAGTCATTCCAGCCCCCCCCCGATCACGGAACAGAGAAATCACATAAAAAGTAACGAATATGAGAGCACCAGCAACATTCCGAGCATGGGATAAGAAAACGAAACAATGGATTTGTAAGGGATATGCCGCATTGGGAGAGGTAACGCTATTTAACCTTGTCGATCAATGGCTATCCGAGCATAAAGAAGGAGCGAAATCAATGCTAGAACGCCTCGGAGATGTGGAAGAAACCATGTTCACAGGTGTGAATGACAAAAACGGTAAGGAAATCTATGAAGGCGATATTGTCAATGTAGACAACTCGGAACCAGAAGAAAATGGCGAATATGATGTTATTACTACTTGCGAATGGGAAACTGATGGAGCAGGAGGTCAATGGACTCGCCTATTGTATCACAAACCCTATCGGTTAACTGTCATTGGGAACACCTACGAGAATCCAGAACTGCTCACCCCTTCACCAGACAAAACCGAAACAGAATGACCAACGATCCCTTTAGTGACTGGCTTTTTTGGTACACAGTTATAGGTTGTCTATTCTTTGGATGGATCTTTCATATCCACTACCTCAGATGGAAAGCCGTGCAGCCCAAGCCCAAAAAGAAAAGAAAGTTTCGGACAATCAAACCAACGCAAATATGAAATACTTACTCGGACTTATTATTGCCTCTACCCTGATCGGGTGCGATGACAACTGGGATGTAGACGGAAAAGTCGTCTGCTACAAAGACACCGTTAATAAAAATCCCGTAACTGTTTTGATCGAAGAGAACGACACAACGAGAATTGTGGAATACCTGGACACCCAAGACGCGTCATGGAAAGTCTGGCGGCAATACAACACAGGTGCGGGATGGTTCAACTCGCCATACGAAGAATGGAGTTACACTTATGCTGCAAATAGCCTTAAATCCATGCAACGTTATTTTGATCACAAAAGAGATTTGTTTTTTCAACAACAACCGCCAAAAATAGTTATTGGTGAATCGCCACAATTTTGTCAACCATGAAATATATTTTCATCCTCCTGCTTGCTGGATGCGGAACCCGGAAGCCGCTACACTCCTTTCCCCCCGAATCCATTTGGCACATTGGAGAGATTAATTCTAAAACAGCGGTCCTTCAATGGAATTACGGGTATCGAAAAGAGAAAATGGAATTGCATCCCGATGGCAAGTTTTATCATATTGACTCGCTGTATAAGAAAACAGAAGTTGACTCGTGTGAAGCAAAAAAATGGATTATCAAGTTTGAGCTGGACATAAACAAAAAAAGTATATGAAATACATTCTCATAGCCCTAACCCTGATAGCCTGCGCAGGGAAAGAGAAATCAGAGACAGGCCAATACTCTAAAAGATTATTCGACTCGACCTACAAGGTGCTTGGAAAGTACAGCGACTTTGTGACTAAGGCCGACGTTATTGCTGTTTTGGATTCAGCTTATGGACACGGCATACCATACACCTTGGATACGAACGGCAGGGTCGTCTACATTGTCGATACCCCATACAATCGCCGCAAATCTTCAATACCATGCCCTCCGGGTCAATTTGAATCCGAGTGGAATTATAAAAGGATTGACCATTGGATGCAATTTAATGTTGATGGCATAGAAAGGCACGATCTCATAACCGTTGTCGATGGCGACAGCATCACCTATTATTTCCGGGGACCGAAGTATAAGTACGATACGATGCTAGTGAATGAATTTTGCGGGAAAACAATTTATGTCAATGGCGCTTATGCGAAAGAATTAAAATCTAAAAAATGAAATACCTAATCGCTTTCCCCGTTTATACAGTTCATAAAAACACAAACATGAAAAAAACAATTTTATTTTCTCTTCTCTCTTTTTTTATCGCAACAGCCGTATTTTCACAATCGGCTCCCCGAAGTAAGTCAGACAATGTTCTTGTTAAAGGTGGAACACAGGCCCAATGGGATGCATTCAATGCACTTCCTTTAAGATTTCAGAAGTATCCACCAGGAACAATGCCTGAAGTGAGGGGCGTGATTAGAACGGTTACAGAGTTTTTAACTGGATCAGCACCAAAGAAGTAACTTAAAAAATCCTATGACAAGTGGGGATAACAGTGCGCTTGTCGAGTCCTGAGTCTGGGTTGACCGGGAACTCGCCCGAATCGTATAGCGGCTAGTACGTCTGCTTTTGGAGCAGAAGGTTGTGGTTCGATTCCATGTTCGGGTACTAAATTATTTTTTATGTCAGAAAAAACACTTGGAGAAAAAAGAGTTCGCATTGATTTTAATCCGTCAGCAGATGGCGCTGTTGATCAAATCAAGCAAAAGAGCGCAGAGTTAATTAACCTCGTCAAAGGACTTCCCAGAAAAGACGGAAATACCTCAAGTACAGAAGCCGAAGGCGAGCGCCAAAGGCTTATTTCTCTTGCTTTAACCTCTTACGAAGAGGCTGCAATGTGGGCGGTGAAAGCTGCCACGGCCTAACAGTGGGTTGAGTGGCGAAACTGGTAAACGCGAGGGACTTAAAATCCCTTCCTGAAATGGTTGCTGGTTCGAATCCAGTCTCGATCACGATCAGGGATATTCCTGATATTAAAAAGTCCTAGCGAAAAAATGATGAATAGCTAGGCATAGGGTATCCGGGGTGCCTTTCTAGGCTGCCCCTCTTTTAAAAAACGTTAATCCATCCTGCTCTATCGGAGACGATTAATATTGCAAGAAGAATAACGAGAATTTTGAATGCTCTGTTGGGGTTGACTTCTTTGACTCCCCAGTCAATGAGCAGCCAAGAAATAATTACGAAAACAAGAATGATAAAGGCAAACAATAGGATGTGCATGGGATTATTTATCCACTTTCCTGAAAAAGTTATGCCGCGCCTTAATTTTCCTTATATATTTGGAATAACATTTGCGATATTAGCGGTCGCAAAGGGTTGTAAAAAACTTTTTAGATTCCTGAGGGGAGGTGACGCTAACACCAACCTTCGGGATTTTTTGTTTTTATGATGACAGTCTATGAAGTTGTAACCCGCTACTGCGAAAGCAACGCGCTCCCCCTCCCATCAGGTAAAGATTTATCAACCATTGGCAAAGAGATGTCCGGGCTCTTCCGGAAACAGAGCCTAAATAGCAAACCAGGGCCAATCCCCGAAACAGGATTAATCCTGCAGGAAGAGCAGGGCAAGAGAATGGTCGTCCTGGGCTATCCCCTCCTGTTTGCAGCCACAATGTTCTCGACAACCGAGACTTTCTATGCTGAGAAGAAAAAACGTCAGGAATCGGCTCTATTGACCTCCCCGGTAACTCCCACAGAAGCCCACATTTCCCCACCAGAACCGAAAAAACGATCTCGAATCCCCGCCAAACCCCTTCCAGCTTACATAAGCCCAAGGAGGTAAGTCATGGCAACATATAAAGAACGTATAGAAGAGCAGAGAATAGCAACCAGACGGTATATTCTTTCAAAATTTGACGACAGATGCGCTTACTGCGGCTGCGAACTGGATATGGACTCGCTGAATGTTGATCACGTTGTTTCTAAACAGGCTTATCGGCGTATAAAAGAAGACCTTCCTTCCAACTTTGAAGTCGATGGCATAGACAACTTGTTTCCGGCCTGCCAAAGCTGTAATTGTAGCAAATGCGATGGCAGTGTTGAATGGTATAGAGATAAAATACACGAACTAAGAACTAGCCTACTGGACCTTTCCCCAAAAGTAAAAATTGCTATGCGTCTGGGGTATCTGACCTTTTCAAACAAACCTATTATTTTCCACTTCGAGAAATACCAAAATGGCTAAAGATCCGGCTTTCCTATTTTATCCTGGTGACTATCTCCGGGATACCCAATGCCTGTCAGAAAGGTCTCAAGTAGCCTATGACAGAGTTATGTGTGAACATATGCGTAACACAGTGATAACAAAAACGCAACTAAACTTCTTCATAAAGCGATTGAACGACACAGAAAAAGAAGAGCTTATATCGGTTTTAAAGGTCATTGAAGGTGGTTATCAAATCGAATGGATTGCCTCAAGTATCTTAAAAAGAAGGGATTATAGCGAAAGCAGAGCAAAGAACCGGCTTGGAAAAGAAAAAAACACATCTTCCACATATGTTCCACATATGGAAAATGCAAATGGAAATGGAAATGGAAGTAGACAGCATAGAGGGGGGTATGGGGGGAGAGGAGTTGCCCCAATAGTCATTCAGGCCGTTGAGATAGACCCAGATACCGAATTGGCAAGATTTCCAGATGGCAGCACTCAACCACTTGGTCCCGACCAGTCAGCCTTATTCAAAAAAAATAGAATTAAGCCAAAAGATATTGTTCAAGGACTTTCAAACTAAAAACTTAGATGTACTACGATAAACTGTCTGATCTCGGAATTAAACTGACTCGTCGCGGCGGCCAGGAAAAAACGAAATGCCCTCAGTGCCATGACGGACGAAAAAACAAAACAGACAGATCACTTTCTGTGAACATTACAGAAGGCACATACAATTGCCACAATTGCGGGTGGACAGGAAGAGTCTCAAATCTGGATCGGAAGAGAGAAAAAAAATATTACGAAAAACCTCCTGCGGATGTTTTAAAAAGCATTGAGATAAAAGAAAAAACGGCTGCTTGGTTTAAAGCCAGAGGAATATCAGAAGAAACACTTGAGAAGTTTTTGATCTTTAACCGCGAAGAGTGGATGCCACAGACAGAGAAAAAAGAAAACTGTATTTGTTTTCCGTATATCAGAGACGGCGAAGTGGTTAATATTAAATTTCGGGATGCTAAGAAAAACTTTAAGATGGTATCCAAGGCTGAATTAATATTTTACAATCTGAGTAAAATTGGCGACAAAAAATATTGCATTATCACAGAAGGAGAAATTGATTGTATGTCTATTTACGAATCTGGTCTTGGAATAGATCCAGAATACGAGGAGATAGAAATTGACGGAAAGATTGAAAAGAAAATCACAAACGAAAATTTATCAAAGTGGTGTGCCGTATCTGTCCCTAATGGCGCATCGAAGGGTAGCCAAAAAATGGAATACCTGGATAATTGCGCAGACTGGTTTATGGGATTTCACGAAATCGTTATTGCAACAGACGCAGATGCTGCGGGCCTAGAGTTAAAAGACGAACTAATTCGGAGGCTTGGGGTTGAACGATGCAGAACAATAAGCTATCCCATAGAAGAGGCTGTCCCATTGGCTAATGGATTAAAAAGAAGATGTAAGGATTTGAATGAAGTCTTGCAACACTTAGGGCCAGATGTGGTAAGAAGGGTTATAGAAACATCTGAGTCTATTCCTGTTGATGGAATTTACTATCTGTCTGATGTGTATGAAACAATGATCGAAAACTTCAGGAACGGAATTCAAATGGGTCACTTGACACATTTTGGAGAAATGGACGACTATTTTCGATGGAAAACTGGTGATGTTACACTTATGACTGGGTATGGGAATCATGGAAAAACATTCTGTATGCTTCAGTTAATGCTACAAAAATCAATAGTAGACGACTGGCGCTGGGGTATATTCTCTCCAGAAAACTATCCTCCCTGCGACTTTTTTGACGACTTGATTGAAATGTATGTAGGCAAGCATCTGCAGGATATGAACGAGGAAGAATACAACGAAGCCTGCCTATTCATCGACAATCATATTTTCTTTGTTTACCCGGAAGACGAGCACGACCTGAATTCAATTCACGAAAAGTTTAGGCACCTAATTCTTAAAAAAGGACTAAATGGGGTGCTGCTAGATCCTTGGAATCAACTCGACCACATGCAGAAGGGATTCGAAAGAGAAGACCAATATCTGTCTCGTTCATTTAAAGACATAAAAAGGTTTGCGCTTCTAAATGCCATATGCTATAACATTATAGCACACCCGAAATCGCCAACCTATAACGCCGACAGATCACTTCCTCCGGTTGATAGCTACGATCTTGCCGGTGGCGCAATGTGGGCTAATAAGATGTGCAACATACTTTCATATTACCGTCCAAATTTTCATATTGACAAAAACGACCCGCACGTTAAAATATTTATACAAAAAATAAAAAGGAAAAGAACAGGAGGTAAGCTTGGAAGTTTTGACACAAAGCTGCAATGGTCGTCTAAAAGATACTGCGATCCAGTAACCGAAATCCCCTACGTAGACCCCAAGTGGACAAACAAAATGAAAGTGACCACTCAGCAAAGAATCTGGGATGGCGATTCAGAAGACGCACCTTTTTAAAAAAAGCATATGGAAGCAAAAGAAATGTACGCCATCAAAAAGACCAGACAGCCAGAGCGTTTTTTTAAAAGTATAATTGGGGAATATTTGCGCTTCTGTCGAGAGAAACTTAATGTCACCACAGACATAGACCCACGAACTACCAGGGAGATGCGCTTGATTGTCGCCAAGCTTCGAAAACGTTGCGAGGACGCTGGCTGCGACTGGAACAAAGAAGTGGCGCTCAAAAGATTTACGGCCTTTCTGCATTACGCCTATGCCGATAACTATGTGAAGGATCACTGGTCAACATATGAAGTGCATGAATTTTTAAAAAAGCTGAATGAAAGCCATTAACAGAAGAGGTGAGGAATTTGAGCCTGGACAATTTGCGAGGCTGGTAGACTTTCCCGAACTGTTTGCGGGGACTGGGGGGAGAAAGGCTTTTATCAAAGACGTGAAGGCGTGCGAAACAGAGTGTGAAAGCGGGTTTAACATCTTGGCGGTGGATTGCGAGACTCAGAAGGAATTCAAAAAATGGATTGACACCAACTGGTTTACTCACAAATAATTTTTATATTGAAAGAAAAAAAGCCCACTACCCAATATGCCAAAATCAATTTTTTTAACATTCGATCAAAAAGTAGCTCTGCTTAAAAAACTACCGACACAAAGTATTCAGGATATTGCTGCAGCACTCAGAGTCCGACCCTCTGCGATATACCTTTTCTGTGTTCGACATAATATCCCATTTCAAAACAACCCTCCCCAAGTGGTGAAAATAGAGGAGGATCTTGAGCGACGAAGGAGAGAGAAGAAAGTGCCAAAGAACGAATATCAAAGACCTCCGGCTGTTTATACGAACCTTAATCCGCACCGATATAAAGAGTTTGAATAAAAAAAGAGCCCTCCTTTCGAAGAGCCCTAACATTACTAACCCATCAAAAATTGAAACTACTTCTTTTCAGAAGCCTTGTCATCAGATTTCTTCGTCTCGACTTTGGACTCAGTCGGAGCCACGCCAGCAGGGGGAATGTCGGAGTCTGTTCCTTTCACTCCTCCGGAAGCTACATAGTCTTCCTCGGACTGGGTTTTCAACGTGGGTTTTGCGAGTTCTTCCGCGATAGCGCCGGAAGGGAAAGGCTTCCCAAAAATCCCTTCGGCTGCTTGTGCTCTACGATCTGCAGCGGCTTTTTCCGCAGGACGGCTCATGGGGAAGTCGAAAGCATCATCTCCACTGGGAGGCTTGCCTTCGAATGGTTTTTCTTTGGGCGCGTTTGCTTCAGCGGCTTTCTGATCATCGGTTTTAACGCCAGGTTTCAGATCATCCGCTTTTTGGTCGGTCTGTTTGTTTGTAGTTGACATTTTAAAAATGTTTTTCTGATGATGAATAACTTGAACATGCAAAAATTATCCCGCAGCAGTAGCGAGTTGAGCCACAGTCTCGATGACCCCGTAAATATACCTGTTGTTGTTGCTGCCGGTCGGACGAAGCTCAATCCAACTGTAAATTCGGATAGCACCAATGAGAATGCCGAGTCCGTCATTCGTAGTGGGGTAAGCGATATACCCGCTTGTAGGAAAACTGTAACGTTGGGGAAGTATGCCGGGGTTTTTAAGTCCGTCTTTCCCGAATCGGTAAACGTTTACCGCGATTTGTGTTGCCATTTTTTAATTTGTTTAAGTATGAATAATTGATTTGGCAAGGTGAAATTAAATTATATTTGTTCTCATCTCATTAAATTCTTCCCTTGAGTATAGTAACTTTTAAAACTTATGGTGGACTGGGCGATGTGATATACGCCCTGCCTGGAATTCGGCAAGCCTGCTCAAATATCGGCAGGAAGGCGTCCCTCTACATCCCCTTAGACGTACCCTCAATGCTTTATGAGGGGGCGGTCCATCCCACAAAAGATGCAAGCGGTAACACGGTCACGGTCAACCGGAAAATGTTTGACATGATCCAGCCACTCCTGAAACAGCAAGATTATATCGAAGACGTTGAGATTTTTCAAGGCCAGAAAATCCACGTTGATTTGACCCGTCTTTACACCGAAGACGTCAATATGCCTTGGCGAAACATAGCCAAATGGCCGGTGATGCTATATCCCGACATGGCAAGCGATCTTTCCAAGCAATGGCTGTATGTATCGGCCCCAACACCAGAAATATTAAAAGTAACAGGAAGATTTATTGTTAATCAGACGGAACGCTACAACAATCCACTGGTTGATTATTTTTTCTTGAAAGACTTTGAGCAGCAAGGTTTTTTTGTCGGCACAGAGGAAGAACACTCAAAGTTCAATAAGAAATGGGTGCTCGACATTGAATACCTTCCTGTCAGGGACTTCCTTCAGCTTGCCCAATACATTTCAAGCTGTAAATTTTTTATGGGAGGCCAGAGTTTTACTTTTTCGTTGGCCGAAGCTTTGAAGATTCCTCGCATTCTCCAGATATGTAGAAGTGCCGCAAACGTTCAGCCAGTCGGCGGCGAATGCTATGAATATCTTTATCAAGATCCGCTAGAATACTATTTCCAAAAACTGATTCAATGATTCATGAGCATCAGCTAGAACGATCCGATAAAAAAGGGTATTTGAAGTGCTCTTTCTGCGGAACATACATTAGCAATCAGTTGCAAGGAAGAGAAGAACTGTACCTTGATGATTACTGGAATCAAAAGCACAATAGAAATACCATTGACCAGCAAGTAGCAAATCTGCTGGACACCCATGACGGCAGATCAAAAGTCGGAATGGTTCTGAGCTACATGGATAAAAAGGGTAAAGTGCTTGAGTTGGCATGTGCCCCGGCGATTCTAATGCGAGTACTTGCAAAAAGAGGCTTTGACGTCACAGGAGTTGAACCGGACGCCAAAAACATACCGGACATAAAACGCATTTCGGCCAATTTGGGGAAAGTGGTTGAAGGATTTTTCCCCGACATAAGCGATCAGCTTGAACCGCCGTATGACTATGTAATCGCAATGGACTTGTGTGAGCACATCCCGGCATACGAAGACTTTTTGGCTGCAATAGCAAGCATTATTTCGCCGGGAGGGAAGCTTATTTTTATAT
>Ga0193742_1002054_pt1 | contig 11718 bp, 13 predicted proteins | sample L2c1metaG_FD_165511 | JGI IMG/M metagenome (GOLD analysis project Ga0193742, IMG submission 165511) | Soil microbial communities from a riparian zone of the East river system, Colorado, United States - L2c1 | ecosystem: Environmental > Terrestrial > Soil > Riparian zone | place: USA: East River... | reverse complement strand
GGCCCGCGGTCCAGGCGTAGCTGGCGGCGATGTTCACGATCGAGCCCGGGGTCCGGGCCGCGAGGTGGCGGCGGCCGAACTCACGGCTGCACAGGAAGGTGCCGGTGAGCGTGATGTCGACCACCGTGCGCCAGGCGTTGGGCGACATGTCCTCGGCGGGCACCGGGAAGTTGGCCGCGGCGTTGTTGACCAGCACCCCAGGGAGCCCGAAGGCCTGCTCGGCGGCGTCGAAGAGGGCAGCGACGTCGTCGGCCTCACGGATGTCGCAGCGCTGGGTGACGACGTCCGCGCCCAGGTCCTGCAGCGCTTCTCGGCCGGCGGCGAGGTGCTCCTCCTTGCGGCTGGCGATCACCAGCCGGGCGCCGAGGCGGCCGAACTCCAGCGCGATGGCCTTGCCGAGCCCGGTCCCACCTCCGGTCACCACCACCACCGTGCCGTCGAACGTCCCCGCCGGCAACGCCGACGCCCCGACGGGTGGCGGCGCCGGCAGCCCGATGAGCGGCCCACGGTCGCCGTCGCCGTCGCGGTCGTCGTGGGGGTCCCGGTCGTCGGTGCTCATGAGCCGGTGAAGCGGGGCTCGCGGCCCTCGGTGCGGGCGGCCTTGAGCTCGGCGAAGTCGTCGCTGCGGTTGACGAACGTCTGGTAGATCATCTCGTCGTCCATCGACGTGCGGATCTGCGGCTCGGCCAGATGCCGGATCACCGCCCGAGCCATCTTCACGCTCACCGCCGGCGCCGCGGCGACCCGCTCGGCCATCTCGTGGGCGGTGGCGTCGAGGTCGTCCGCCGGCACGACACGGCTGACGATGCCGTGCCCCAGCGCCTCGTCGGCCTCCATCACCCGCCCGGTGAGCACCAGGTCGCTCACGACCCCGTGCCCACACATCTCGTAGAGGACGCCAACGCCGCCGGTGTCGGGGATCACGCCGTGGCCCAGCTCGGGGAGGCGGAAGCGGGTGCCCTCGGCGGCGATGCGCACGTCGCACAGCAGCGCTCGCTGGAACGAGCCGCCCATCACCCAGCCCTTGCAGGCCACGATCACCGGGGCGTCCAGCTCCCAGAGCCGCTGGATGGCGCGGTGGGCACGGCGCATCAGCTCGTGGTGGGTCAGGTCGACCTTGAGGTTGCCGATCGAACCGACATCTCGGCCCGAGGAGAACGACTTCCCCTCGCCCCGCCACACCACCGCCCGGACGTCGGGCCGCTCGCACAGCTCGGCCACGACGGCGAAGAGCTGGGCGTCCATGGTGTCGTCGAAGGCGTTGTGCTTCTCGGGGTTGTCGTTGGTGATCGTGGCGATCGGGCCGTCGACCTCCAGCCGCACCGTTCCGGCCATGGCCCCTCCTCTGGCTCGTCGTCTGGTTTCTGACGCAGTGTCAGATACTAGGCCACGGACGCAAAATCCGAGTGCCGTCGCGCACCGGTACCCACAGGGTCAGCGACGTCGAGGTCGCCCACGACCTGCGACTCGTGATGCCCGCAGGCGCGCCGGCGCCCGGACGCCCCTCGCCTACGGGGTCTTCGGAGCGCCGGCGCTCTGCACCAGCCGGCACGCCGCCGCCACGAAGTCGCGCAGCTCGGCCTGCGTCGTCAGGTCGAACGCGGCGCGGCGGGCCACCAGCATCAGCGCCGGGGTCAGCACCAGGGAGCACTCGTGGGCCGTGTCGTCGGCCAGCCCCGCATCGAGGAGGCGCAGCTCCAGCTCCCCGGCCAGGTGCCAGTAGGCGGCGTCGACGCGGTCCGGGTGGCGGGGCGCCAGCAGGTCGCCGATGTGCCACACGAGGCGCACCTCCGGCCGCTGCTGGCGGTGCAGGTAGGCCCGCAGGAACGCCGCCAGGCCGCTGCGGTGCCGCCAACCGCCCTCGAAGGGGAAGGCCGACGTGTACAGCCGGGTGACCAGCTTGGTCATGAGGTCGTAGCGGTCGGGGTACAGCGCCAGCAGGGTGTCGAGCTCGACGTCGGCACGCTCGGCGATCTTCGCGAGGTCGGCGTCACGGGGCCCGTCCTCGAGGAAGACGTGCTTCGCCGCGTCCATCAGCCGGCGGCGAATGCCGACCTCCCGCTCGAGATCCTGTTGCGTCACGTCTCTCACATGCCCTCCGCCGACGGGCGGCCCCATGCGCTCCAACCTAGTTGGCCGTCAGCCCGTCGCGTGAGCGCACCGTCACGTTTCGAGGAGAAGTGTCACCGGTCCGTCGTTCACGAGCTCGACCGACATGTCGGCGCGGAACACGCCGGTCTCGGTGGCGACGCCAAGGGCCCGGAGCTCCTGGACCACCGCCTCGACCAGCGGCTCGGCCTGTTCCGGTCGGGCCGCCTCGACCCACGACGGACGGCGGCCCCGGCTGGTGTCGCCGTAGAGGGTGAACTGGCTGACCACCAGCACCCCGCCGGCCGTGTCTCGCAGCGACCGGTTCATGACACCGGCCTCGTCGTCGAACACCCGGAGGTGGGCGATCTTGCCGGCCAGCTTGCGGGCGTGGGTGGCGTCGTCGTCGTGCGTGACGCCCACGAAGGCCAGCAGCCCGGGCCCGATGGCGCCGACCACCTCGCCGTCGACGGTGACGCTCGCCCGCTCGACCCTCTGCACCACGGCTCTCATTTCGTTGGACGATACGCGCGGGTCTGCTCGGGCCCGGGCATCATTCTCGGATGCCCGGCACGCACCACCCCTCGGTGACGCTCGTCCGCCACGGCGAGACGGAATGGACGCTCTCCCGGCGCCACACCGGCAACACCGACGTGCCGTTGACCGACGCCGGGCGGCAGGAGGCGCTGGCGCTGGGCAAGCGGCTGGCCGGAGCGACGTTCGACCTGGTGCTGACCAGCCCGTTGGCCCGGGCGGCCGAGACGTGCCGGCTGGCGGGGCTCGGTGGCAACGCCGAGGTGCGCGACGACCTGCGGGAGTGGGACTACGGCGCCTACGAGGGGCTCACCACCGCGGAGATCCGGGTGGAGCGGCCGGGGTGGCTGCTGTGGTCCGACGGCGTGCTCGGCGGCGAGACGGCCGACGAGGTGGCCGCCCGGGTCGACCGGGTGATCGCGGAGATCCGGGATGGTGTCCCCGGGCGGGCGGCGGTGTTCGCCCACGGTCACCTGCTGCGGGTGTTCACCGCCCGCTGGCTGGGCCTGGCCCCTGCCTTCGGCGCCCATGTGACGTTGGGCCCCGCCTCGATCTGCGTGTTGGGTTGGGAGCACCAGATCCCGTCGATCACCCTGTGGAACGACCGCTCCCACCTGCCAGGTTGAGAGTTGAGGTTGAGGGTTGAGGTTGAGGGTTGAGGGCGCTCAGGTGGCGAGCGGCAGGGTCCAGTTCTGGCCGACCAGGTCGTGGCCGAAGCTGTGGTGCGGCTCCTCGTCGACGAGGGTGAAGCCGGCCCGCTCGTAGATCCGGCGGGCTTCGACCAGCACGTCGTTGGTCCACAGCACCAGCGTCTCGTCGCCGGTGTCGCGGGCGAACCGGATGCACTCGTCCACCAGGCGGCGGCCGACGCCGAGGCCCCGGGCAGTCGGCTCGACCAGCAGCAGGCGCAGCTGGGCCGTCCGCTCGTCCTTGCGCATGCAGAAGATCGAGCCGACGGGCTTGCCGTCCACCTCGGCGACCCAGGCGGCGACGCGCTTGGGGTCGTGGTGGCGCTGGTCGACGTAGTCGGCCACGACCCGGGCGACCAGGGCCTCGAAGCTCTCGTTCCAGCGGTACTCGCCGGCGTAGAGGAGACCGTGACGCTGGACCACCCAGCCGTAGTCGCCGGACCCCATCGGGCGGAGGGTGACGGCGTCGGGGCGACCGCCGGCCAGGATCTGCTCGACGGTGGCCATCGCGGTGGTGAGTTGGCGCTGCTGCTGGTCGTCGAAGGCGGCGAGCAGGCCCTCGAGCTGTTGTCGGGAGCGACGGTCGAGCATCTCGGCGGCGGCGCGGCCCTGGTCGGTGAGGCGGACGACCTGACGGCGCCCGTCGGCCTCGGAGCGCGAGCGGGCGATCAGGGCGTCGGCGGCGAAGCGGGCGAGGATGCGGCTGAGGTAGCCGCCGTCGACCCCGATCGTGCGGCGCAGAGCCGTGACGTCGGTGGCCTCCCGCTGCGCCAGCTCGAACAGCACCCGTGACTCCGTGAGGGAGTAGGGCGTGTCGAGCAGCCCCTCGTCGAGCGCCCCGATCCAGCTGGTGTAGCTCCGGCTGAACGACCGCACCGCCGCCACGAGCCCCTCGTCGCTACTCATAGCCTTAGGCAACCATATCCTTGCCTCAGTCCGCAACCCAGACTCCCGCCCAGGTCCGGGCGCCTACCCCGGGCCACCGCCACCGGGGCCGGCACCGTGGCCGCCGATGCCTCCTCCCCCGCCCGGCATGTTGCCGCCGTGGTCGTGGCGGCACCGTCGGACCCCGGATCTGCGGCGCCCTCCTCACGATCGGGGCGGCCGTCGCGCACGGCCTCGCCGTCCGGGGCGCCCGACGTGAGCCCCGGCGACCGCTTCGACGCCTGACGACCGACGACCGACCGGCGGGTTCCGTCATCCCTGGCCGGACGCGAGAAGGCCCCGGACCAGAGCCCGGGGCCTCTGCGATGTGGAGCGGACGACGGGATTCGAACCCGCGACCCTCACCTTGGCAAGGTGATGCTCTACCAGCTGAGCCACGTCCGCGTGAGCCGCTCACCTTAGCAAGAGTCCCGGCCGGGTCAGGTACACCGATCGGCCGGGACCCTCCCGGATCGAGCTACTCGGCAGCCGGCTGGGCGGCGATCGCGACCACCCGATCCCGCACACGCTGGGCGAACTCGACGGCGAGGAGCCGGTCGGGGATCCGCTCGACCACCTCCTGACGGTCGCCGTCGGCCACCAGCACCGTGGCGCTGCGATCGTCCTGCCAGCCCTGCACCTGCACCGTGGGCGTGAGGGGCAACACGACGACGTCGGGCTTCCACGACCGCTCGTTGACGAAGACCAGCTTCGACCCGACCAGCGCCGCGACGCCGGGGACGCCCCGGAGCTTGCCCTGCACGAGGATCTCGACGACGTCCTCGGCCTCGAGCAACGCACCGAGGACCGCGAACGACACCTTGCCGGCCCGCTTCGCCCCCGAACCGAGCCGGCCGACCGTGTGGCCCACGCCGTTGGGGTCGTACACCGGCGGACCGGGAGGCGGGCCCATCACCTGGCCGCCGGGGTAGCCGGGCTGACTCGGGGACGGAGCCCCGTACGGCGGGACGCCGGGAGGAGCCGGTGGCGCTCCGTAGGGCGGGGCGGGCGGCGGATAGCCGGCGGGCACGCCGGGTGCGGGTGCCGCAGGCCAGCCGGGGCCGGGCGGCGCCGGCGGCGGGGCGACGGTGCCAGCGGCGGCGGCTTCGGGGCCCGACGTGGGCCACGGCGGCGTGGGGTTCGGCACCTGCCAGGGCACGTCGCCGGCCGGAACACCCTCCGGCGCCGCGGGAGCAGGTGCGCCCGCGTCACCGCCGGGCCACGTCGCAGCGGTACCGGCGTCAGCCGGCGGCACCGGCGTCGGCCACGACTCGCCGCTGGCAGGAGCGGGAACGGGGGTGTCGACCGAACCTGCGGCTGGGGCAGCCGGAGCGGGAGCGTTCCACGAATCACCGCTTGCCGCGTCCGTCGGAGCTGGGGCCGGAACAGCCGGCGGGATGTTCCACGAGTCGCCGCTCGCGGCCTCAGCCGAGCCGGGGGCGGGCGGAGCAGGAGCGTTCCACGAGTCTCCGCCCGCTGGAGCGCCGCCGGGCTCGGGTGCAGCCGGGGTGCTCCACGACTCGCCGCCTTCTGCGGGAGGCGGCGCCGTCGGCCAGCCGCTCACCGGGGCAGCCTCGGGCGGAGGTGGCGGCGCCGGGAGGTTCCACGCGTCGGTGGCAGGCGGCGTCGCCTGCCACTCACCGCTGGCAGCTTCGCCAGGCGGCGGGGGCGGCAGCGCGGTCTGCCAGTCGGGTCCGGTGACCGCGGCTGCGGTGCTCGGCGCCGCGGGGAAGTCCCCCGAGTTGAAGTACACAGGAGGCGGAGGCGGAGGCGGGACGGCGCCCTCCTCCGGCGGAGGCGCGGGCGTGTCAGCACCCGGAGGAGGCGGCGGCGGGGGTGGCGGCGGCGGCGCACCGTCCGAGTCGCCCGTGTTCGCCTCGTCGCCCGTTGGTGGCGTCTTCCAACTGGCGTCGTCGGGTGTCTGGTCGCTCACCGCGCCCTCCTGTTATGGGATTCTGCGCCCAGGCGCTGCTCGGCGGCGGCAGGGCCTTGAGGTCGTATCAAGCTAGTGCACCTCGCGGAGTGCCCCGAGCTGTACGAACGCCACGGTATGCGCGGCGGCGGGCACTGATCGGCTCAGGTGTCGTCGGCGAGGGCGGCTTCCAGCAACCGCCGTCCGGTGGGGCTGTACGGCAGCTCTGCGGCAGCGGCCAGACCCTGCTCGCTCATCTTGCGAGCCGTCTTCCGGAGCACGTCGACCGACTTCTCGTCGCCGAGCTGACCGGCCACGTCGTCGAGCTGCGTCTGCAGGAACACCAGGCACAGAGCGTCCTCGTGCACCTGGACCTGAGGGTCGCGACCCAGGCCCTCTTTGCGGACGATCCGCTGGACCCGCTCGATCGACTCGGGGCCGTAGCCCACCCCCTCGAGGATGGTTCCGACCTCCTCGGCGTGCCGACGCTTGAGCGTGGTGCGCCAGCGCAGGTATCCCGCACGACCCTCGGGATAGTCCTCACGGGGCAACGCCCAACGTCGCAGATGATGGGCACGGGCCGCGATCAACTGCTCCGGTGTCGCCGCCGGGTCGAGGCGTTGCACCCACTCGGTCATCAGCTCGGCGTGCAGGAGCTCCTTCGGCCGCTCGATGCCGTCCAGGACCAGCGTGAAGGGGTCGTCGGCGTTGGCTGCATCGATCGCCGCGATCGCCTTCGCCAGCCGTTCGGTTGTGTCGCCGTCATCGGTCGAGCTCTCCACGCCGACAGCCTGGCACGGCTCAGTAGGCCTCCCTGAACATCACGCTGACCCGGGCACCGGCCTGGGCCACCTTGGGGATGGAGTGCTGCCAGGTGGTCTGGGCGGTGCCGCCGAGCACCACCAGGTCGCCCGGCGCCGGGTTCAGCCGGAGCGACTCGCCACCGGCAGCCGGGCGCAACAGGAAGCGCCGGGCGCTGCCGAGCGACAGGATCGCCACGACCGTGTCGTCACGAGTGCGCCCCACGCGGTCGCCGTGCCAGGCGACGCTGTCGCGCCCGTCGCGATAGAGGTTGGCCGAGACCTTGCAGAGGTCGTGGTCGAACCGTTCGGTGAGGGCATCGGCCATCTCGCCGATCGGCGACGGCGGGTCGAACCAGAGACCGGTGGTGAGCCGGGGCTCGACCACGACCTTGTCGTACATCGGGCGCTCGTGCTCGCTCCACGACGCCGTCGACAGGACCTTCGCCAGCAGCGCATCGGCGCCCTCGACCCAGCCGGGGACGACCTCGAGCCAGGCACCGCTGCCGAGGTCGCGGCGATCGGCGGAGGCGAAGGCCGGGTCGAAGTCAGGTTCGATCGCGTCGAGGAGCGACGGCTGCCATGTCAAGGTCACGTAGGTACGTTGACACGAACATGTGTTCGTGTCAACGTACCTCTATGTCACTCAGCCGGCGATTCAGACGCGTCCCGCGCGTCAGGCGGTCGCAGGTCGACGCGCAACACCAGGAAGCCGTCCTCGACCGCCGCCGCGGCATCGCCGATCAAGGCGAAGTCCTGGTAGTCGAGCTCGGCCTGCCGGATGAAGCGCATGCGCTCCTCGCCCGCCACGGGCGGGAGGGGGCGGTTGCGCACGGCCTGGGCGCGGTCCCGGTAGCGCCCGATCATGGCTTCGACGTCAAGCGAGTCGCCCATGGGGCGCACCGTACACCGGGTGTCGGCGCGTTCCTGACGACCCGGTCAACCCCGCTGGTTGCGACCCCAGGCGTCGGTGTCGCGCACGGTTCGCCCGTCGGGGCGCCGACGAGGCGGCCCCGGCTCACCTCTTCCGGGCGGAGGCTGGCGAGGTGGCTCGTCGCCAGCCTCTTCCCAACCGAACCGGTCGGCCCCGCGCCGGCCACGTCCTCCCCGGCCGCGCTGCCCACCACTGGGCGGGCCGCCCTCCTGGACGAAGGGGTCGGGCTCGGGTCCGCGAGGTTGGCGGGCCCGTCGGGCGCCGTCGCCGCGGCCACCCTCGGGAGGCGCCGAGCGCTCGCCCCGTGGCGGCCGCTGGCGCGATGGCGGGGGGTCCTGCCAACCCGCGGCCGGCGCCGGTGGCATGCCGGTGGTCGCGGGGTTCACGTCGGGGGCGTGCGGCGCCGCGGCGGTCGCGTACGGGTCGGCAGGGGGTGGCGGTCCTCCGTAGATGCCGCCGCCACCGCCGTCGTAGCCGCCGCCGTCGTCGGGGTCATCGTCCGACAGGTCCAGGCCCGGTCGGGTCAGCAGCCAGTACCGCCACGTCAGGAGCGCCACCAGCAGAGCAACGGCGCCGAGGCCGGCGATGATCATCCAGATCACCCGGTCCTCGTCGCTGGCGCCGGTCGCTTCGACCTCTTCCTCCGTGGGCGCCTGCGCCGTCTCCGATCCCGGGACGCCGTTGCCGCGCTTCAACAGGTTCAACGTCGTCACGAGCGGCCCGGTCGTGGGTTCCGGCGCCGAGGTCTCGACGACCTCCTCCGGCTCCTCCTCAGGCTCCGGGGTGGGCTCTTCTTCCGGCGGCGGCGTCGGCTCGGCGGTGGGCTCCGGCGTCGGCGTGGGCGTGGGCTCCGGGGTGGGTTGAGGCGTCGGGGTCGGAGTCGGCTGCGGCCGGGTCGTGGTCGTCGTGGTCGACGTCGTAGTCGTCGGGCAGTCCGGCGGTATGGAGAAGCAGGGCTGCTGCGCCGGCCCCAAAGGTGCAGCCGCCGTCGATGGCTCGGCCTCGGCGGGAGCGACGAACGACGACCCGAGCCAAGCCGACACGAGAAGCAACGAGCTGGCGAGGGCCAGAGCACGCCGCACGATGTGTTGTTGCGAGCCCGCCCTCGACGATGTGCCCTCGGTCATGTGGGCGGCAGTTTACGGTCGCGCACCGGGGCGATGGTAGGCGACCCCACGCACCCAGCCGGGCCTAGACCGAGGCGAGCGCCTGCTGCACGTCGGCGAGCAGGTCGTCCACGTGTTCCAGCCCCACCGAGATGCGGACCATCCCGTCCTCCACCCCGAGCGCCACCCGCTCCTCAGGCGTCAGGTGACCGACGATCGTGGCCGGGTGCGTCAGCAGCGTCTCGGGCCCTCCGAGCGACAGCGCGATGCGGGCCACCCGGCAGGCGTCGCAGAACCGGCGTGCGGCCTCGCCGCCTCCCGCCAGCTCCACCGTGAGCACCGTGCCGCCCAGGTCCATCTGGCGCTTGGCGAGCTCACGCTGAGGATGGGAGTCGAGGCCCGGGTAGCTCACGGACGCCACGGCGTCGTGGGCCTCCAACGCCTCCGCCAACGCCAGCGCGGTGGTGCACTGCTGGTGGACCCGTGCCGACAACGTCCGGATGCCGCGCAACCCGTTCCACGCGTCGAACGGCGACGCCTGACCACCCTGCACCAGATGCCACGCCCACACTGTGTCGATCAGCTCCCGGCTGCCGGCGAGCACGCCGAGCAGGGCGTCGTTGTGGCCGGCGATCCCCTTCGTCGCCGCATGCATCACCAGGTCGGCGCCCTGGTCCAGCGGTCGTTGCACCACCGGCGTCGCGAAGGTCGAGTCGACCACGGTGAACGGTCCCGGGATCGCCGACACCGCGGCGATGTCGGTCAACGACAGCGCCGGGTTGCCGGGCGTCTCCACGAACACCACCTGGGTGCGTCCCGGCTGCACAGCCGCGACGAACTCGTCGGTGGAGGTGCCGTCGACGATCGTGACGTCGATGCCGAAGCGGGGGCAGTGGGCCAGGAAGAGGGTCGACGTCGCCGAGAACACCTGACGCTGCGCCACGATGTGGTCGCCCGACGAGCAGAGCCCCAGCACCACGGCCGTGATCGCGGCCATGCCCGAGCCGAAGGCAAGCGCCGCCTCCGCCCCCTCCAACGCCGCGACCGCGCTCTCGAAGTCGCGCACGGTCGGGCTGCCGAAGCGCGAGTAGTAGTGGGTCGGCCGAGTCTGGCCGGCCATGACGGCGTGCTCCTCGACGTGCTCCACCTCGTAGGTGGTCGACGGGAACAGCACCGGCGCCAACGAGGCACCGCTCCACTCGCGGCCGGCCCGCACGGCCCGCGTCTCGAGGCGCCACGAGGGGTCCATGCCGTCGTCGTCGCCGACGTCGATGGTGCTCCCCTGCTCTTCGCTGTCGCCCATCACCCCTCCTCCGTGTTCGCCAGGAACTTGGTCACGATGTCGCCCAGCGCCGCCAACTCGATCAGGAACGCGTCGTGTCCGTGCGGGCTGTCCAGCTCGACGTACTCGGCACGGACGCCGGCCTCGCCGGCCAGCGCGGCGATCTCCCGTGCCTGGTGCGCCGGGTAGAGGATGTCGCTGTTCACCCCGACCGCCAGGAGCGGTGCCTGCAACCGGGCGAAGGCCGCGACCATGCCGCCCCGCCCCCGGGCCAGGTCGTGGAGGTCCATCGCCTTGGTCAGCAGCAGGTAGCTGTTGGCGTCGAAGCGCCGCACCAGCTTGTCGCCCTGGTACTCGATGTAGCGCTCCACCTGGAACCGCTGCCACAACGTGAAGCCGTCGATCGGCTCGACCACCTCCCGCCCGAAGCGGGCGTTGAAGACGTCGTCGCTGCGGAAGGTCATCATCGACATCATCCGGGCAGTACCCAGACCCTCGTGGGGACCGTCGCCCGGCTCGGCGTCGTAGTAGTCACCGCCCCGCCAGCGGGGATCGAGACGGATCGCCCGCCGCCCGCTGCTCCACCAACCGATCTGGTGGGCGCTCGCCGCCGCGGCCGTGGCGATCGCGATCAGCGACCGCATCCGGTCCGGGTACATCACGCCCCACTCCAGCGCCTGCATGCCGCCCATCGACCCGCCGACGACGGCAGCCCAGACACCGATGCCCAGGTGGTCGGCCACCGCGGCCTGGGTCCGCACCATGTCCCGGATCGACACCACGGGGAAGCGCGAGGCCCACGGCCGCCCGTCGTCCGGATGGGGCGACGCCGGACCCGTCGAGCCCTGGGCACCGCCGATCACGTTGACGCACACCACGAAGTAGCGGTCCGTGTCGATCGCCTGGCCGGGCCCGACGAAGCCGTTCCACCATCCCGGCGTGGGATGGCCGGGCACGAGGTTGCCGCTGGCGTGACTGTCGCCGGTCAGCGCGTGGCACACCAGGATGGCGTTGTCGCGCTCGGGGGTCAGCGTGCCCCAGGTCTCGTAGGCGACGACGCCGCCGTGCAGCAGGCCACCGCCCTCGAGGGCGAACGGCCGCCCGGGCGCCAGCGCCAGGAAGCGCCGCGCACCGACCGGATCCCCCGGCCGCCACGCCCCCGTCACCGGCAGCGTGCTGGCATGGGCCCTCCGCAACGATCCGAACGGCTCGGTCATGGCGTACATCCCCCCACGCCAGCCGCCCGGACCGGACGAACCCGCCCAGCCGCGCCGGTCGGCTGGACCGGGCGGGCCGGCTGACCCAGGCGCGCTGGGTGGGGCCGACACCGGGGAGGTGGGTCGGGTGGGTGGGTTGAGGGGTGGTGGGAGGCTGTGGTGGGGGTCATCGCTGTCGTGGGTCGCTGATCGCGGGTCGGACAGCTGTGGCGCCTGGGGGGAGCCGCCGGCC
>Ga0193742_1002053_pt1 | contig 11718 bp, 11 predicted proteins | sample L2c1metaG_FD_165511 | JGI IMG/M metagenome (GOLD analysis project Ga0193742, IMG submission 165511) | Soil microbial communities from a riparian zone of the East river system, Colorado, United States - L2c1 | ecosystem: Environmental > Terrestrial > Soil > Riparian zone | place: USA: East River... | reverse complement strand
CTGGGTGTCGTGACGGTCCAGGTCGTCCTGGTCTGCGTGTGGCGGCTGGTGACGATGGTGGAGCGCGGAACGGTGTTCTCCCACGCCGCCTTCCGGTATGTGGACGTCGTGATCGGCGCGATCGTGGCGGCCGCCCTCCTGGTGTTCGCGTTCGCGGTCGTCCTGGTGCCGGGTGAGGCCGTCCCGCCCGGGGGGATCCTGCTGATGTGCGGGGCTGCGGTGGCTGTCCTGGGGGTCGCGCTCATCGTGCTCGTATTGCGGCTGCTGCTCGCCCAGGCCGTCGAGCGCGACGTCGAGGCGACGCAGATGCAGAACGAGCTGAACGAGGTGATCTGATTCCGATCGTCGTCGACATCGACGTGATGCTGGCCACGCGGAAGATGTCCGTGGGCGAGCTCGCGGACCGTGTCGGGATCACGCCCGCCAACCTGGCGGTGCTCAAGAACGGCCGCGCCAAGGCGGTGCGCTTCACCACGCTCGCCGCGCTCTGCGAGGCGCTCCAGTGCCAGCCAGGGGACCTGCTGCGCTGGGAGGCCTAGCCGACCGAAGGTCAGATCAGCCGTAGGCTCAGACGTTCTACGCCGATGTCCTGAGCTTCAGGAACGAGGTGGACGCACCAAGAGGGGACGTCGTGACAACGATCGTGATGACCGGCGGCAGTTCAGGGTTCGGAGCGATCGCCGTCCAGCAGCTCGCTAAGTCGTCCGGCAACCGGCTGATCCTGGGTGCGCGCTCACCCCTGGTCGACTCCGTCCGACTCGACCTGACGCAGCTGGACTCCGTGCGCGCCTTCGCCGGATCCGTGCGCGAGCGACTCGGCGACACCCGCATCGACGCGTTGCTGCTGAACGCCGGGACGGTCCTGCCCGACGACACCGGACGCACCGCCGACGGCTACGAGACGACCTTCGCCGTCAACCACCTCGCGCACTACCTCCTGGTGCGCCTGCTGATGCCGGCCCTGGCCGACGACGCCCGAATCGTGCTGACCACGAGCGGAACCCACGACCCCGCCACCGGCGCCGGCCTGGAAGTCCCGCGTCACGCCGACGCCGATCTACTCGCGCACCCCGACAGCGACCCGGACCGTCACACCCGACCGAAGAAGGCGGGCGAGCAGGCCTACACCGCATCCAAGCTGTGCAGCGTCCTCACCGCGCGTTCGCTCCACGTGCACCCGGACTTCCACGACCGCCACATCACGGTGATCGCCTACGACCCAGGCCAGGTGTTCGGCACCGGCCTGGCACGCGACCTCGCGATCCACCTGCGCATCGCCTGGTCGGTGTTCGGCACGCCGCTGGGCGCCCCACTGAGAAGGCTCAACTCCACCCTGAACACACCCAAGGCCGCCGGACAGACGCTGGCGAAGCTCGCGCTCGGCACCATCACGCCCCCGGAAGGGCGGACCTACGCCGCCCTGCGCCGGGGACGACTCACCTGGCCCGACCCCTCCGCGCTCGCACGCGACGACGACCTCGCGACCGCGCTGTGGACCGACAGCGCACGACTCGTCGAACTGCCCGGCTGACACCGTTCCAGTCGATCGACAGCATCGACTCCGAAGGCATAAGGGGTGTCGGGCGGCGATCGCGGGCGAGGGGCCGAGGGCTACGCGCGCCGCCTCAGGCCGCGGAGAGAGCCTCGTCGCGTGCCCCGGCGGGAGGGACTGCGGGCCGCCGGGTGGGCTGGACCACGAAACGATCGAAGGTCTCGGCCTGCCAGCTGTCGCCCAGGCGGTCGATCGATGCCAGGGCGGCGGCAGGTGTGACCCCGTGCGCTCGGATCAGGCGGCGGTGAGCCAGGACCGTCGCTCGGGTGGCCGCCGGGTCGAGCTCGGGATGGAACTGGAGGCCCACGATCGTCGGTCCGATGGTGAAGGCCTGCACCGCCGTGTGGTCGTTGGAGAGGACGATCTCGCCGCCGAGCGCCGCCACGGCCGCCGGCTCGACGAGGTGGTGGTGGAGCTCGGAGACCACGATGGCCCCGGCGTCCCCGGCGGCCGGATCGGAGTCGGGTGGTCGCACCAGCGCCAGGCCGACCTCCAGTCCCCGCGGGTTGGGGCCGACGGCGCTCGGACCCGCCAACGTGGCGGCGATCAGCTGGGCCCCGAAGCAGATCCCCGTGACCGTGGCTTCGCCGGCGAGCGCGCGGGCCAGGACCGGTTCGAGGTCGAGGCGGGCCGACCGCACCCAACGCCGGCGTGAGGTCGCGGGCGTCGCGCCGCCGCTCAGCACGTGGACCGGCGCCGCAAGCTCATCCGGTGTCGGACGCCGGCGCGTCAGCGGGACGGTCGTCGCGGCGATGCCCGCCGCGGTCAGGCCGGCGGTGATGGCGTCGCCGTAGCCGCGGCGGCCGTACGGCGCTCCGTCGGCCTCCCAGACGACGACCTGCGGATGCCTTCCGTCGAGCGGTGTGCGCTCGACCCCGCTCCCGACCGCTGCCATCTCTGCTCCCGGACCAGCACCACGCATGTCACCTCGCTCTAGGTCGATTCGTCGGAGCGGCAGCTTCCGGCATCGTCGTTTCGGGGAGAGAGACCCTCGCGTGAACGCTCGATGTCGAGGATCAGTCCGAACCCTGACGGGAGGCCGCCGGTAGCCTGCGTGATCGACGGTGGTGCAACTGGAGGCAAGGCCGAGTGTGCGGGATCGCGGGTACGTGGGGTGCGGACGATCCGCAGATCGTGGCGACGATGCTGGATCGCCTCGCTCACCGGGGGCCCGACGCACAGGGGCTCTTCTCCGCTCCCGATCACCGGGGGACCCTGGGTCACCGGCGCCTGAGCATCGTCGACGTCGCCGGCGGTGACCAACCGCTCGTCCGCGACGCTCGCGCCCTCGTGGCGAACGGCGAGATCTACAACGCGCCGTCGCTCCGCCACGAGCTGGAGGACGACCGGACCTTCGCGACCCGCAGTGACAGCGAGGTCATCCTGCATCTCCTGGGCGAAGCCGACCCGTCGGCGATCGTTCGCTTGAACGGGATGTTCGCGTTCGCGCTGGCCAGAGACGGTGAGCTGATCCTCGGGCGGGACCCGATCGGCATCAAGCCCCTCTACACGGGACGTCACCAGGGCAGCCTCGTCTTCAGCAGCGAGCTACGGGCCCTCCCCGATGGCACGACCGACGTCGAGCCGTTCCCACCCGGGACGGTCTGGTCGAGCCGCACGGGCCGACATCGCTTCTACGAGATCCCCGAGCCCACCCCCGTCGACGGCGGACTGGCCGACCACGCCGAGCGGGTGCGCGACGCGCTCGAGACGGCGGTGGTCCGGCAGCTCATGAGCGACGTGCCCGTGGGCGCCTTCCTGTCGGGCGGCCTCGACAGCAGCGCGCTGGTGGCGCTGCTGCGCCCGCACGTCGACGAGTTGCACACGTTCTCCGTCGGGATGGCCGGCAGCCCCGATCTGGCCGCGGCCCGGCTCGTCGCCGAGCACCTCGACACCGTGCACCACGAGTACGTGCTCGACGCCCGCGAGATCCGTGACACGCTCCCCGAGATCGTCGCCGCGCTCGAGTCGTTCGACCAGGACCTCGTGCGCAGCGCGGTGCCGACGTACTTCACCGCGCGCCTCGCGGCCGAGCACGTCAAGGTCGTGCTGACCGGCGAGGGTGCCGACGAGCTGTTCGCCGGCTACCGCTACCACAAGGAGCTGGTCAGCGACGCGGCGCTCCAGGCCGACGCCCGCCGCTCGCTGGCGGAGTTGCACCACGCCAACCTGCAGCGCGTCGACCGCATCACCATGGTCCACGGCCTGGAGGCGCGGGTGCCGTTCCTCGACCTCGACGTGATCGAGACGGCCCTGTCGATCCCCGCCGCCCTCCGCCGGCCCGGTGAGGGAGCGCCCGAGAAGGCGGTGCTCCGCATGGCGGTCGACGGCCTGCTGCCGGCGTCGGTGGTCTGGCGGGACAAGGCGCAGTTCGACGAGGGCAGCGGCACGGCCGACCTGCTCCCACGGCTGACCGCCGGCGACCGGATCGACGTCGACCGGTACCGCGCCTCGTTCCCCGGCACACATCTCCGCTCGGCCGAGGAGTGCCTCTACCACCGGCTCCTCTGCGCATCGCTGTCCGACCCCGAGCCGGTCCTGGGCAACGTCGCCCGCTGGGCCGACCGGGGGTAGCGCCTGGGCCCTCGGCCCTCGGCGCCACTCCCCGGCCGGCGTCGGTCAGCTCCCGATCAGGTCCTTGATCTCGGAGATCGACGTGATGCCCAGCGCCTCGGCGTTCTCGTCGCTGACGGCGATGGCATAGGTGTTGTTGAACGGGGCCGGTTCCAGCCACGTCACCCCGTTGGCGGCGTCGGCATCCCGGACCGCCTCGTACTGCTCGACAGGATCGGCGATGGCCTCGGTGTTGTCGAGGTAGGTCACCCAGCCGGTGCCGAGGTACTCCCAGTAGAGGTCGACCTCGCCGGAGGTGAGCGCGTCGCGCACCGAGGTGCTGCCCACCAGCCCGATCTGGTCGTCGACGTCGGCGCCGGCACCTTCGAGGACGAGCTTGGTGATGTGACCGAGGATGAGCTGCTCGGTGAACTCCTTCGAGCTCACCGTCAGGGACGCGCCCGACAGGTCGACGTCTTCGGGGATGTCGGCGTCGTCGAGCCACGCCTGGGCGACGTCGGCCGGGTCCTCGCCGTCGACGTCCACCTGGGCGTTGAGGTCGATCATCGTCGCGTCGTCGAGCGCCTCGGAGACGGGCGCGAACAGCTCCTCGATGCCGGGGAACTCGTCGAGCACCTCGGTGCGCACGTTCAGCGAGCCGTTGTACGGCGGGAAGAACGCCTCGTCGTCCTCCAGCACGGTGAGGCCGAGAGCGCCGACCCGACCGTCGGTGGCGAAGATCGAGCCGAACGTGCAGTTGCCCTGGTCGACCTCGTTGTAGACGAGGCTGTCCTCGTCGAGGGCGGTCACGTCCGATGCGGGGAACTCGAAGCCGTAGGCCTCTTCGAGGCCGGGAAGGCCGTCGGGGCGGGTCGAGAACTCGCCGCCGACGCAGATCGAGGCGTCGGGGGTGTCTCCGCCGGAGCCTCCGTCGGAGGCGGCGTCATCGTCGTCGTCGCCGCAGGCAGCGGCGAACACCGCCAGTGCGGACATGACGACGAGAAGCCCCCTCAGGCTGCGTGTCTTCGTGGACATCAGGCTTCTTCTCCTTGTTGGCGGCTGTCGGAGCCTGGCTCAGAGACCCTTCGGTCGCAGGACGTCCTCGACGATTCCTGCGATCCAGTCGAGGGCCAGGGCAACGACCGCGGTGAGGATGCTGCCCGTGAGCAGCACCGGCGTGCGGTTCTGGACGTTTCCTTGGTTGATGATCCAACCCAGGCCCCCGGCGCCGATGAACGTGGCCAGAGCCGCCGTGCCGACGTTGATGACGAGAGCGGTGCGGATGCCGGCGAGCATCACGGGCACGGCCAGAGGCAGCTCGATGCGCGCCAGCACCCCCCTCGAGGTCAACCCCATGCCTCGCGCGGCTTCGATCAGCGACGGGTCGACCTGGTCGAGACCGACCATGGTGTTGCGCAGGACCGGAAGGGTGGCATAGAGGACGAGCGCGTAGATGGCCTGCTCGAAGCCGATGCCGACCGTGACCGCCAGCAGGACGAGGACGCCGATGGACGGCACGGCCTGGCCGATGTTGGCGATCCCGAGGAAGAGGGGGGTCACAGGGCGCGCCCAGGGCCGGGTCAACACGATGCCGAGCGGCACCGCGATCAGGATGACGAAGAAGGTCGACACCAGCGTGAGGTGGAGGTGCTCGATCAGCCGCTGCCGGATCATCGGGGCGTTGAGGCTGGCCACCTCGATGCGATCGAGCTCCTGGCCCTGCACGTAGACGTAGAGAGCGACGCAGATCCCGCCGAGCACCACGGGAGTGACGATCCATCGCCAGAGCCGGGACGGTCCGCCCAACTCGGCCAGCAACTCGTCCGCGCCCCGTCCGACACCGGGGGCGGCGATGTCGACGGTCGTCGTGGGGTCGGCCACTCAGCCCGCCTCGCCATCGGGGTCGACGCGAGCGGTCCCTGCACCGGCTGCGGCCCGGTCGCGGGTCCGCGCCGCGGTGCGCATCTCGTCGACGGCCTTCATGACCGTTTCCAGGTCGACGACACCCTGGTAGGCGCCGCGGCTGTCGGTGACGATCACGCAGCCCACCGTCGACGTGACCATCTCGTCGAGGGCGTCCCGCAGCGTGGCGTGCGGTTCGACCTGAGCGGTGGCCGGCAGGCCGATGCGCTCGACCGGTTCGGACGCGCGCGCCAGGTCGCGTCCGGTGACCCAGCGCTGCGGTCGGTTCTGGTCGTCGACCAGCAGCACCGACCCGTGGTTGCTGTCGGCCAGCATCTGGCGGAGGGTCGCCCGATCCTCGTCGACCGGGGCGACGGCCCACTGGCCGAGCTCGACGTCGCGGACCCGAGTCAGGTTGAGGCGCTTGAGGGCGGCGCCCGAGCCGATGAAGTCCTCGACGAAGCCGTCGGCCGGCGCGGTCAGGATCGTCTCGGGCGTGTCGTACTGGGCGATGTGGGACTGCCGGGAGAGGATGGCGATGCGGTCACCCATCTTGATGGCCTCGTCGATGTCGTGGGTCACGAAGACGACGGTCTTCTGCGTGTCGGCCTGGATGCGCAGGAACTCGTTCTGGAGCCGGTCGCGGGTGATCGGATCGATCGCCCCGAACGGCTCGTCCATCAACATCACGGGCGGGTCACCGCCCAGGGCGCGCGCCACGCCGACCCGTTGGCGTTGACCGCCCGACAGCTCCTTCGGATAGCGCGAGCGGTACTCGGAGGGCTCCAGCCCGACCAGCTCCAGCAGCTCGTCGACCCGTTCGCCGACCCGATCGCGGCCCCAGCCGAGCAGCCCCGGCACCAGGCCGACGTTCTGGGCGATGGTCATGTGCGGGAACAGGCCGATCTGCTGGATCACGTACCCGATGCGCCGCCGGAGGTGGTCGGCGTTGGCGTGGGTGACGTCGTCGCCATCGAGGATGATGCGACCCGATGTCGGCTCGATGATGCGGTTGATCATCTTGAGGGTCGTCGTCTTCCCGCAGCCGGACGGCCCGACGAGGACCACCACCTCGCCGGTGGGGATGTCCATGCTGATGGCGTCCACCGCAGGTTCGGCCTGACCGGGGTACCGCTTGGTGAGCGACTCCAGGCGGATCATCACCTGCTGTTCGGGCACCGCTGCTGTCGCCTCCGTCTCGTCGATCATCGCAACCCCCTCGAGGTCGTCAGCCGGGCGATCACCAGGAACATGGTGTCCAAGGCGAGCGCGAGGATCACGACACCGAGCGTCCCGCTGAACGCCAGGTTGAACCCCCGCTGGGTGCCCGTGGCCCCGAGCCCCTGGAAGATCGGGCCGCCGAGGCCGGGACCGTTGACTTTCGCCGCGATCGCCGCGATCCCGACCGTGATCATCGTCGACACCCGGACACCCGTGACGATGACCGGCCAAGCCAGAGGCAGCTCGATGCGTCGCAGGCGCTGCCAGCGAGACAACCCCATCCCGAGCGCCGACTCCGTGATCGCCGGGTCGACCCCCCGCAGGCCCGTGATCGTGTTGCGCACGATCGGCAACAGCGCGTACATCACCAAGGCGACCACGGTCGGGCGGTAACCGAGGCCGAGGATGGGGATGAACAGCCCGAACAACGCGAACGAGGGGATCGTCACGAACGTCCCGGTGACCGTGAGCGCGACTCTGGCGGCCGAACGAACGCGGTAGGTCACCACGCCGAGGCCGACGCCGACCACCGTGGCCACGAGCATTGCCACCAGGACGACCTGAGCGTGCTCGAGGGTGAGGTCGAGCAGGTCGGACCAGTTGTCGCTGAGGTACGACGGCACCTCGCGGAGGTAGTCGAAGAAGTCCATGCCACTACGTGGTTAGCGAACTTACCCCCCGGACTCCTCGAGACGCGGGATGTGGCTCGCCGCTTCCGAGAGATCGATGATCTCGTCGATCGGCCGCTCGGCGACGTCCTCCGCCGGGCGCGAGAGGAAGACGTTCACGTGATAGGCACCCTCGGCCTCACGCCCAGCCGCCTCGATGCCCATCGCCTCGAGCTCCGTCAGGGCATAGTCGCGCTCGTCGTCGCCGGTGAAGCGCCGCTGGGGGAACGTCACCCCGTCGAGCTGCTCGGTGACGAGGCCCTGGGCCGCGAGGCGGTCGGCGATCGGCCCGAACGGCACGGTGCGCAGGCACAGGGACGCCACCCAGGGCAGGCGTTCGGAGGTCGCGCAGCTCAACACCCGCTCGAAGGTCCGTTCGGTGACGTAGCCGATGCCGCCCGTGACCGTGACGAGATCGGCGGCCCCGACCGCCGCGGCCAGGTCCGGCGACGGGTCGGTCAGCTCCAGGTTCGCGACGACGCCCTGGTCGAGCAGGCCCACCTCCACGGCATAGCCCACCGCGTTCGCGGCGGCGTCGAGCCCGATCACCTCGGGCGCGTCGTTCGACCGCACGCCGGCGTAGAACTCGCGGTCGAGCTCGGCCAGCTCGCCGGGCGACAGGTCCGCGACCTCGTCCGACCGGTAGCGCTCGTAGAGGTCGCTGAGCTCGAGGTCGTGTTTGAGCAGCGCGGCGTTGACTCCGTACGAACAGCAGAGGTCGACGATCGTGGGCTGCTCGACCGCGAGCTCTGCGATCACCTGACGGAAGACCTGCTGGCCGTAGTGAGGCACGGCGTAGTCGTAGGCCCCGAGCCATCGGTAGTAGCTCCGCGGGTCGGCCTGGTCGTAGATGTCGTCGAAGTTCGTCTTGGCCAGAACTGCTTCGGTGTCGGTGGTCTCCATCGTGATGCCTTTCGCTTGGTCATCCGCGGCGACCGGCACGAACCCATAGACATCGTTGCGACGCGCACCATCGGGAGACGGAGCTGGTCGCAACGAGTGCCAGTGCACACACGGCGGCCCGCTCTGACGTCATCGGCACGAACGGGTGGGCAATCGGGCCCACTGCGACCTTAGCTGCCGATCCATCCCAGGCGCCGTAGGGGGCGGAGGCCCATGTCCGATGTCGGTCTGAATCGGCTGACGGAACCACGTCCGTCCGCAGTCGTCAGCCCAGGCGGTTGATGAAGACCGTGACGGTGTGGCGCCCGTCGGACAACGCCACGTCGGGCTTGCCGTCGCCGTCGAAGTCCCGGCGGATGACGCCGCCGTGCTGTCCGTTCCAGCCCGTGGGAGCCGCCAGCGCGACGGTGGCCTTGATGCCGCCGGCACCGTCGCCCTCCATGAGCCAGGCCGAGCTCTTGCTCTCGTCGGCGGACTCGTAGGCCACCGTGACGACGTCGAGGTTGCCGTCGCCGTCGTAGTCGCCGGTGACGAGGTCGGTGTCGGTCTGGCCCCGGCCCGTCCGGGTCACGCCGGTGCCGAGCCCGCCGCCGGCCACGCCGAACCAGAAGGTGAGCGTCTCGGGCCCGCCGCGCTCGCGGGTGTCGGCCACGACGACGTCCATGCGACCGTCCTCGTTGAAGTCGCCGACACCCGGGCCGATGGCGCGGTTGCTGGCCCCGGCCGGCGTGGCGTAGCCCGTGGACGACGTGAAGCCGCCGGCGCCGTTGCCGTTCAGCACGGCGACCTGGCCGCGGCTGTCGGGGTCGCCCGGCCAGGAGCCCCAGCCGGCCACGATCAGGTCCAGCTTGCCGTCGCCGTTCATGTCGGCCATCTCCAGGCCCGTGTGGGCGAGGTGCTGGGACGTGAGCACCGGCGCCGTGCTGGCGCTGGTGACGGGGGCGCTGAACGAGTTGTTGCCCGTCCCCAGGTAGACCACGGCCGAGCTGGCCGCCCCGGACGCCGACTTGTAGAGGACGACGTCGGCGCGCCCGTCCTTGTTGGCGTCGGCCGTCATGATCGTGATGGCCCCGCTGCTGCCGGGCATCGGCGGCATCGAGGCGTGGATCTTGGGCTCGCCGAACGTGCCGTCGCCGTTCGAGAGCATCGTCTCCAGCCGGTAGGCCTCCGGCACCCCGTTCTCCGGGTCGCCGGCGAAGGAGACGAGGTTGACCATGTCCTGGCGGCCGTCGCGGTCGACGTCGGCCAGCACCATGTGGCTGAAGTCGTAGTGGCCCTCGACCGCGACCGGGGCGAAGTTGCCCGTGTGGTCGTTGGGCGCGTAGCCGTAGCTGTCGCCGCCACCGGTCATCAGGTCGACGTCGCCGTCACCGTCGATGTCGCCGCCGAAGATGCCGTCGCCGGCCATGTCGTAGGTCTGCGCCGCCGCCCCGAGGTCGTCGCAACCCACGAGCGCGACCAGCGCTGCGATCGACAGGACCGCGCCGCACCGCCGCGCGCCCCGCCCGAACCGAACCCGTCCCATGTCGTCTGGCTCCCCTGCTCCCGCACCGATGCCGGAACAGGTCGAACCTACTCCCATCCCGAGGGGTCGCGATCCGGCCGATCAGACGCAGCTGCCAGCGAGGTGTGGGCCGAAGCCGCAGGAAATGTGGGCGCGGTGCTATGGGGTGGCTATGGCTTGCGGGCGACGCCACCGTGGAAGGGGGTGTCGCCTCCGGGTTCGTCGGGGTCTGGGCGCCAGTCGTCGACGAGGACCAGGCCGGGTTCGACCAGTTCGAGGCCGTCGAAGAAGGGGGCGACGTCGATGTGGCTGCGCATGGTGAGCGTGTAGTTCGTCGTCGGGTTGTCCTCGACGGCCTCACCGAGCTTGGTCATCTCCTCGGACTCGCTGGCCAGATGCGAGATCACCAGGTAGCTGCCGGGGGGCACAGCCGCCATGTACGGGGGCACGATCCCGTAAGGGTTCGCGGTGTCGGGGAAGAGGTGCAGCATCGACACCAGCATCACGGCGATCGGTTCGCTGAGATCCAAGGTCGCCGCCGTCTGGGCCAGAACCGCCTCGTGGTCGCGTATGTCGTGCTTGAAGAACGTGGCGGCACCCTCGGGGGTGCTGGTCAGCAGTTGGTGGGCGTGCGCCAACACGATCGGGTCGTCGTCGACGTAGACGATCCTCGAGTCCGGCGCGACCTGCTGGGCGACCTCGTGCACGTTGTTCTCGGTCGGGATGCCCGCGCCAAGGTCCAGGAACTGGCGGACACCCGCCTCGGTGGCCAGGTAGCGCACAGCCCGGCCCAGGAACCGACGGTTGGCGCGCACGTAGCGCCGGGACGTCTCGACGCCACCCGCTCCCGCGGTGACGTGCACCGCGGCTTCACGGTCGACCGCGAAGTTGGTCGTCCCACCCAGCAGGTAGTCGTACACCCGGGCCACATGCGCCTCACCGGTGTCGATCTCCGCGAACTCAGCACCCGCCCGAGGCTCTGTCACGACGCCAGATCATAGGCCCGCCCCCGAGCCACGGCCGTCGGCTGATCTCACCACCCAACAGCGGTGAAACAGGACCGGACGAGCCTGCCGACGTCGATCTCTACCCCGGCGGTCCCGCGTCGACGACGTCGAGCGACATCTCGAGGGGGTCGAAGTAGATGAGCCCTTCCATCCACCACGTGGCCCCCGCCTCGGCCAGGCCGGCAAGGTCGACGGACGGGGTCTCCGGCCACGCGGCGCTGGCGTTCCCGCGCACCACGACGTCGAAGCGGCGCTGATCGTCCACGCCGGCACGACGCAGTTCGCGCACGAGGTCTGCCACCTCCTCCGGCGTTGCCTCGTGATCTGGCGGGTTGTGACAGATCCCGTCGCAGCTCGCGGCGCGAGCGAGCACGCTCGGAGCGCCGGTCGAGCTCGCCATCCAGATCG
>Ga0193742_1002052_pt1 | contig 11719 bp, 7 predicted proteins | sample L2c1metaG_FD_165511 | JGI IMG/M metagenome (GOLD analysis project Ga0193742, IMG submission 165511) | Soil microbial communities from a riparian zone of the East river system, Colorado, United States - L2c1 | ecosystem: Environmental > Terrestrial > Soil > Riparian zone | place: USA: East River... | reverse complement strand
CGGTTAGTGACGTAGACGCGCGGGAACTCGTTCTCTGCGGCGAAGCGGAGAAATGCCGGCGTGTGCAGTCGTAGCCGCCGTCGCGCCTCCGCGTAGCCAAAGATGGCTGCGGCCGCATAGTAGAGCGTCAGGGTCGATTCGAACTCCGAGCCGGTAACGGTGTATTCGATGCGAGCGACGCGGTCGCGCAGATTCAGCCGCTTGGACTGCGACTCCGGCGGAGAGAGCAGCCGCTTCATGCGGCGGCGAAGATCCGCTGCTCGCGTCAGGTACGGCTCGGCGCCTTGCTGTTCGCCGTAGAGCGCGAAGACTCCGGGAAGCGCTGGTACGGAACGCAGAATCTCATCGGCGTTCTCCGGTGAGAAGCCGATGGTTTTGCCGAAGTGGAAGTTCGCAGCCACTTATCAGGATTTTAGTCTTCAGGCTCCGGCGATGGTCATGCCTTCGATCCGGATCGTTGGCGCCGCGGCGGAGCTGCGGAAGACGAGATCGTTTCCGATGGCGACGATGTTGCGGTACATGTCCTTCAGGTTTCCCGCGATGGTGATCTCTTCGACCGGGTAGGCGAGCTCGCCGTTTTCGATCCAGAGGCCGGAGGCTCCCTGGGAGTAATCGCCAGTGACGAGGTTTACTCCGAAGCCCATCGTCTCGGTGACGTAGAGACCGTTTTTCACATCGCCGATCAGCTGCTCGGGGGAGCATCCGCCGGGCTCGAGGTAGAAGTTTCCGGAGCCGATGCCGGGGTTTCCGGCCAGGCCGCGCGAGGCGTTGCCGGTCGACTTCATGTTGAGCTTGCGCGCCGTGTAGGTGTTGTTCACATAATTCTGGAGCACGCCGTTCTGCACCAGCACGGTGCGGCGCGAGGGCAGGCCTTCGCCGTCGAAGGGCGAGGTTCCGAAGCCGCCGATGCCATCGAGCATCATGGTGCCGTCGTCAATGACGGTGATGTTTTCTCCCGCGACCTGCTTGCCGAGCATGTCGGCGAAGAAGGTGGCGTGGCGGTAGATGGCGTCGCCGTTGGCGGCGTCGAAGATGTTGCCGATGATGGAGCGGGCGATCTCGGGCGAGAAGACCACCGGGGCCTTCTGGGTGGGGACGCGGCGGGCCCCGAGGCGGCGCAGGGTGCGCTCGGCGGCGATGCGGCCGATCTCCTCGGGTGATTCGAGCTTCGAGGTCGTGCGGCTGCTGGAGTACCAGTAGTTGCGCTGCATTCCGCCCTTTTCGTCGATGGCGATGGGCGAGACGGAGAAGCCGCAGTAGGACCGCCGATATTCCCCTGTAAACCCGCGCGAGTTGGCGAGGATCTTGTGCGAGGTGCCGGTGTCGAAGTCGGCCCCGCCGGAGTTTTGGATGCGGGTGTCGAAGGCCATCGCGGTTGCCTCTGCTTGGCGGGCGGTTTCGATGCGCTCGGCGGGAGGCTGCTGATTGACGTCGTCGAAGTAGAGCTCGAGGTCGCCGGGGAGCTGGCCAAACTCCTCCGGGGCGGGCAGTCCGGCGAAGGGGTCTTCGCTGGTGATTCTGGCCAGCGTGATGGCTCCGTCGACGAGGTGGGCGACGGCCTCGGGGGAGAGGTCGGAGGAGGAGGTGCTGGCGGTTCTCTGGCCGAGAAAGACGCGCAGGCCGACGGCTCGGGAGCCGGACTCCTTGAGGGTTTCGACCTGGCCGAGACGGACGCGGGCGTGGAACTCGTCGCCTTCGACGACGACGGCCTCGGCGTCGGTGGCACCGGCTTTGAGGGCGCGGGCGAGGACGTCCTGGGCCAGTTGGTGGAGGTCGGTCTTCGCAGTCGGCTGTGTCTCGGTTGGCATCTTCCTTAGAGTATTCCCCTCCCCCTGATTTTGTGCAAAATATTCATTCTATTGGTTTTAGGTTTGGACCTCTATTGCAAGATATTCCATTCAAATGGCTTATGGGCAAAATATTCAAAACAAGCTAGTTATGGGTGTAGGGAGCCCCCGGAGGTGTCCGGGGCTTCTGGCTTGGCTTCTACTTCTATTCTAGCAAGCGGTGAGTAACTCGTCGGCAGGGATAAGTTGTTTGTTTTTATTGTGTTGAGGGATAGGGACCTTGACAGATCTTTTTTCTATTCGCAAAAGTCCGAAAGATCCAATAATGGACGTTCGCGGCTGGCGTTACTCTGCCCGCAAAGCAATCATGGGGTCCGTTTTTGTGGCTTTTTGCGCGGGGATGTAGCAAGCGAATACGGCTATGATGATCACCCCGAGTCCAACCACAGTGAACGTGAGCGGATCGGCTGGGCTGACATCGTAGATCAAGCTCGTCAAGACGCGTCCCATTATCAGCGCAAGGATGACTCCTATTGCCGTGCCCGTAAAAACCAGCTTTGCGGCTTGTTTGAGAACCAGACGCAGCACATCCGTGCGTTGTGCGCCCAGTGCCATACGAAGTCCAAATTCGGGAGTTCGCTGGCTTACGGAGTATGCGATGACGCCATAGGTGCCGATTGCGGCGAGCAGAATTGCCAGGGCGGCGAATAGTCCGACGAGGACGAAGGCGAATCGAGGTGTGGCGACCGATGCATCGGCGATCTGATCCATCAATTGAACATCAGCAACGGCAAGCGATGGATCGATGCGGCGAACAACCTGGCGCACCGCGTCTCCGAGCAACTCGGGACTCGAGTTCGCGCGTACCACAAGCGACATGTCGGTGATGGGAAAGAGTGGTTGCAGAGCGGCCCACCAGAACGCGGGTTCGGCGCTGGGGCTGTTGGGCTTGTCTTTGACGTCGCCAACGACGCCGACCACGGTATACCAGTCTTTCTCGGTTGGCTTGTCGTCGAAGGTAATTCTCTTTCCTACCGCATCTTCCTTCGGCCAGTACAGGGTGGCCAGGGCTTGATTGATGATCATGACGTTATGCGTGTCCTGGTTGTCGCTGCTGGTGAAGAAGCGTCCGCGCACCAACGGAATGCCGAGCGCACGGAAGTAATCCGGCGTGGCGACGTGATAGCGCCCGTGGAAATCTTCGTGTGGAGGAGGTTGCTTGCCTTCGATATAGAAGCTTGTGTTTTCGTCATAGCCTGTCCACGGAAGATCGCTGCCTATGCCTGCGCTTTCGACGCCGGGGATCGAACGGAGGTCGCTGTCCAACCGATCGTAAAAGCGCGCGACGTCGACGTTCTTCTTGTAGTTCGCCGAGGGCAGCGAGACGTTTGCGGTGAGCACATGCTGCTGTTGAAAGCCGGGATCGAGATGCAGGAGATTCAGCAGGCTCCGCAGCATCAGACCGGCTCCGACTAGCAGCACGCAGGCGAGACTTACTTCTGATGCAACGAGTATGTTGCGCAGACGGCTGGAACGTCCGCTGCCGGTTGCAGACCGTCCACCTTCATGCAGACCCTGCTTTGGGTCGATACGCGAGGCCTGGATCGCGGGCACCAGGCCAAACAAGATGCCTGTGAGGGCGCTGACGAGAAACGTGAACAGGAATACCGGCATGCTCACGTGAATTTCGTGCATGCGAGGGAAGTTGGCGGGCAGCAGTGAGACTAGGGCCTTTACGCCCCCCACTGCCATCGCCAGGCCGAGGCCACCACTGAGTAGAGCGATCAGCAGGCTTTCGGTGAGGAGTTGCCGAATCAGCCGCGACCGGGATGCCCCGAGGGCCAGTCGCACCGCGATCTCCCTTTGTCGCGCGGCAGCCCTGGCAAGCAGAAGATTGGCTGCATTGGCGCACGCGATCAACAGCACCATGCCGACTGCTCCAAGCAGCACCAGCAAGATTCGCCGGCTGGAACCGACAACTTCCTGATTGAGCGGATTGACCAGGACTTTCCAGATCGTACTGCTGTTGCCATGCTCGCGAGCGATCTGTACCATCAGCGAGCTCATCTCCGACTGGGCCTGCTCCGGCGTCACACCATCTTTCAGTCTTCCGATGCCTTCGATGTAATGGGACCCGCGCTGCGCCGGATTCCCTTCGAACGTGAACGGGCTCCACAGATCGACATCGTCGCCGTAGGACACCGAATGATATTCGTTGCCCGGGTGCCTGGTTCCGGGAGGCATCACGCCGACTACGGTGTAGGGCTGCGAGTTGAGAGTAATCTTGCGGCCCAGAATGTCCGTCGCCGCGCCGAATTGCGTACGCCACAAGCGGTCGCTGAGGATCACCTGCAATTCATTGCCTGGGATCTCCGCCTTCTCGTCGAACTCGTGTCCGAGCTGCGGGCGCAGACCGAGCACGCGGAAATATCCGGAGGTGATTCTGAATCCGTTGAGGTGTTCGGGGTCGCCGGAGTTGCCGGAGAGCTGCCGGTCTCCGCGCGTGAACGCGGCAAGGGAGTCGAAGGATTTGCTCCGCGTGCGGAAGTCGCGAAAGTCGAACGGGTTCAATGGGAACTTCGGATAGTCATCGCTGGTGAGGAAGATGCGGGCTATGCGTTCGGGCTGCTGGTAAGGGAGAGATTTGAGCAGCACGCTGTCGATCACGCTGAAGATGGCGCTGTTGGCGCCGATGCTCAATGCCAGTGTCAGGACAATGACCACCGCGAACACTGGATTGCCTATGAGTTGCCGGACGGCGTAGCGGATGTCCTGTAGCGTGTCTGCGATGAAGCTTGTACCGTGCGCGTCGCGGCAGTCTTCCTTAACCTGCTCCTGGCCGCCAAACGAAAGCCGCGCCTGCCGCGTGGCCTCCTTTTGAGTCATGCCGGACTGCTTGTACTTTTCAACTTCGTGCTCGAAATGAAAACGGAGTTCGTCGTCCAGTTCGGTTTCAACAGTGTTTCGGCGAAACAGGGAACGCAGACGAAAACGCAGGTCATTCAGCATGAAAGTGCCCTCACACGCTCTCTAAAATCTGGGTGACCGCTGCGGTCAGTTTTTTCCAGCTGTCGGTCTCCACCTGGAGTTGCTTGTGTCCACTGCGCGTCAGTTCGTAATATTTCGCGCGTCGATTGTTGTCGGATGTGCCCCAACTGGCCTTGATCCAGCCACGCCGTTCGAGCCGATGAAGAGCCGGATACAACGACCCTTGCTGGATCTTGAGAACATCGCTTGATATCTGCTGAACGCGCTCGGAGATCGCCCACCCGTGCTGCCTGCCCAACGACAGGGTTCTCAGAACGAGTAGATCCAGCGTGCCCTGTGGCAGATCGATACGTTGAGTTTCCAATGGCTCCCCTTTTGCTTCTACAAAAGAAATACTCCAACTCTTGTAGAAGTGCAAGGGGGAGAAAATCTTAATAAATTTGGCTCTGCCAAAGCGCCAAAGAGTTGGACCAGCGATGAGTCGTGTTCGGACATAGCAGATTCTTCCGCTTCGCTGCGGATGACAACCAAGAAGGGCTATTCCTCTCGCAAGGTCTTCGCGGGGTCGATTCGGGCGATGCGCAGGGTGGGGACGGTGGTGGCCATGAGGGTTACGGCTATGAGGGTTGCGGTCACGGCGATCAGGGTGGTGAGGTCGTAGACGGCTACGCCATAGAGCACGCTGTGCATCGCCCGTAATGCTGCTGCGCACAGGATGGAGCCGAGAACGAAGCCCAGTGCGGCGGCGTTTGCTCCGGGCGACCCGATGTGGACCATAGCTTGCCGAATGGAAGAGCCCAGGGCGATGCGGATTCCGATCTCGCGTGTCTTCTGGGCTACGAGGTTGGCCACGAGAGCGAAGATTCCGACGGCGCTGAGCAGAAGGGCGAGAGCTGCCATGGTGGTGAGGAGAGCCACTTCGACTCGCTGGGTTGCCAGAGTCTTCGCCAGAAGATCGCGCATGCTGTAGAAGCCCGAGAAGGGGATGTTGGGGTCGACACTCGCCAGAGCGCGCTGCATCTGCGCGGTCAGTCCTTCCACGGGGCCGGCGGTGCGGACGATCCAACTGGGCTGAAACCAGACATGGACCATCGGGAGCATGGTAGGCGGGACCTGCGTAGCAGGGATGTAGAACATCTGTTCGCCCATGACTGGAGCGGTGGGATCGATTCCGGGAGCCATGGCGACATCTTCCACGACGCCGATGATCATCATGTCTTTATTGAGGTGCCGGCCGACGGGGTTTTCGCCGTGGAAGAATCTGCGCACGAAGGTCTGGTTGACGATGGCTACGTGCTGAGTGTCCGGACCATCTTCAGCCGTGAAGGTTCGCCCGGCCAGCACGGGGATCTGCAGGGTCTCGAAGTAGCCGGGAGTGACGTAGGTCTCATCGGCCATGACCTTTTGCCCTGCTTCATTGCCGTCGCTGATGGGCAGCCCGCCCATAATGAGGGATCGTTCGTAGGGCAGGCTGAGGCCGACCGCGGCGTGTTGTACTCCAGGAATCTGCTGCATGGCCGCGACGCTTTGATCGAGCATCTTCTGGAAGGTTGCCGGGTCGTGATAGCGCACATCGTCGAGAGAGGCTCGCGCGGTCATCACTCCCGTGGGGTTGAAGCCGGGCGGCAGAGTCTGGAGGTGGATGAGCGTGCGGATGAGCAGGCCGGAGGCGGCCAGCAGCACTACGGTGAGGGCAACCTCACTGGAGATCAACGCCTGGCGCAGACGCAGATGACCGGCGCCATCGGCCCGGCTGGCAATCGCGGAACGGAGATCGAATCTTCGCGTGGCGAGGACGGGAAGCATGCCGAAAAGCACACTGGTCAACAGAGTGAGGAGAAGGGTAAATGCCAGTACCCGGCCATCGAGAGGAACGTCAGCCACAGGGAGAAAATTTTCAGGCAGAAGCAGGAGCAGGCCGCGCAGGGCGATGAACCCTGTTGCGATGCCGGCGATGCCTCCCAACATGGCGAGCAGGAGATTTTCAACCCAAAGCTGTCGTTGAATCTGCCAGCGTGAGGCGCCGAGTGCCATGCGGGTAGCGATTTCAGGCGTGCGCCGCAGGATGCGCACGAGCGTGAGACCTGCAAGATTGGCGCAGGCGATCAGAAGGATGAATCCCGCAGCCAGCATCAAGACAAGGGCTTGCGGGCGCAGACTGCCTGCCTCGCCCTTCTGGAGCGGCACGGAGTAGAAGCTGACCTGTGCGCCGGGGTTGTCATCCAGTTCATAGGGATGAGGACGAAGGGACCATGCGTGGTTAATTTCGGCGTCAGCCTGCTGCCAGGTGGCTCCGTCGCGAAGACGCGTGATGACCTGCAAATTTGTGCCCGCGCCTTCGCCCTTGCGGCTGACCTGAAGAGCCGTATACAGGTCGGCGTTCAGGGGTGTGGTCACGCCTTCAGGAAGCACTCCGATGACGGTGTAGGGCTCGCTCTTCAGCAGGATGGGTTGGCCAAGAATGTTGGGGTTGGCACCGAAGGTGTTTCGCCACAGGTTGTAGCTCAGGATGGCAGTTTTGGGTCCGTTGACGAGGTCCTCGGTCTCGGAGAAGTTGCGCCCGATGACGGGGTGGGCTGCCAGCACATCAAGATAGTGCGCAGAGATGCGTCCGGCGTGGAGATACTGCACATGAGATCCGGACTGGAGATTGAGGCCGGAGGTTCTATTGCTCGAAACCGCCGAGATGAGGGAGGGCACGTTGTCGCGTAGCAGATCCCATTGCTCGCCATTGATCTTGTGGCGTTCGTCGGTGGATTTGGGGCCGGTGATGCGGGTGTAGATCGTACCCATGCGCTCGGGGCGCGAATAAGGCAGGTTCTTCAGCATGAGCGCATTCACGATGGAGAAGATCGCGGTATTGGCCCCGATAGAAAGCGCCAGGGTGAGAATCACAGTCACGGTGAAGCCGGGATTGCGCCACAGCTGCCGCAGACCGTAGCGCACATCCTGCCAGAGACGTTCCAGACCTGCTCCGGCACGGTCTTCACGGACCTTTTGCCTGACTTGCTCGATGCCGCCGAACTCTGCCAGCGTGGTGCGGCGGGCCTCGGGGGCCGGGATGCCCGCAGCGACCTTTTCGTCGGTCACCATGTCGGCATAAGAGCGGAGCTCGTCGTCGAGCTGATTTTCAATCTGCTTTTTTCGAAGCAGGTTGCGAAGGGTGCTGCGGATGTGGGACCAGAGCTTCATTGTTCCCTCTCAGGTTGCTTTCAAGGCGTTGGCCATGGCGCCCGCGACCCTTGTCCATTGCTCGGTCTCTACTTCGAGCTGACTTTTTCCGGTTTTGGTGAGTCGATAAAACTTTGCTCGGCGGTTGTTCTCCGAGTCGCCCCAGAAGGAGCTCAGCCAACCGGCCTCCTCCATGCGATGAAGGGCGGGAAAGAGCGAGCCCGGCTTGACGAGAAAGGTTCCGTGGGTGATCTGTTCGATGCGCCGGGAGATTCCCAGGCCGTGAAGCTCTCCGGGGCCGAGGGCCTTGAGGATGAGCAGATCGAGGGTGCCTTGGAGGAGATTGGTCTGTTTCGCGCTCACGTTTTCTTACCTATAGAAAGACTATAGGTAATTTGCGCCTGCTTCCTATCGATTGTCAATAGGAAGAGAAGACGGAGACCTCGACGGTTCAGTGCATGGGCTTTGGTATAGTCCGACAGAAGCTTTTCGAAACCGATACCACTAAGAAGTTTTCTGAGGATGTCGGGACTGGAGCTACACACGAGATGCATATTTCCAGCGCCACACTGATCTACCTGGCGTTTGTATTCGGACTTCTTGTCATTCCTCGCGCGCTGCAGCGATTTTGGCTGCCTGCTCCACTGACCTGCGTGGTGCTGGGAATTCTGGTGGCGATGTTTTCCAGAGACCTTGTGGATGACAAGGTGATGCCGGTGGTGGCTACGCTGGGCATCGCATCGCTGTTTCTGTTTGCCGGGCTCGAGGTGGATCTTGTGGAGCTTCGCCGGCAGGTTCCGCGGCTTACGGTGTACCTGGCGATCGGAGGATTGATCCTGGTTGGCGGATCGTGGGTGGCCATCCGGTATATGCACATGGCGTGGCAGCCGGCGGCGTTGCTGGCGTTGGGGTTGTTTACGCCTTCGACGGGCTTCATTCTCGACACGCTTCCGCATTCGGGGCTGGATGAGAGCGAGCAGAAGCAGGTCTCGATGAACGCGATTGCTGGCGAGATTGTGGCGCTGCTGGTGCTGTTTGTAGTTTCGCAGGCGGGGTCGGGGAGGACGCTGGCGATCTCGAGCGGGATTCTGGTGCTGCTGGTGGTGCTTACGCCGATTCTGTTTCTGGCGCTGGGTAAGTATGTGGTGCCGTATGCTCCGGGCTCGGAGTTTTCGCTGCTGCTGATGGTGGCGATTATCTGCGCGGTGATCAGCAAGGGGCTGGGCGTGCATTTTCTGGTGGGAGCGTTTGTGGCGGGGCTGGTTGCACGGCTGTTGCGCGACCGGATGACGACGCTGGCCTCGGATACGAACCTGCAGGCGGTGCGGCTGTTCGCGTCGTTCTTCGTGCCGTTCTACTTCTTCAATGAAGGGCTGGAGGTTCCGGCGGGCGCGCTGGTGTGGAAGGCGGTGCTGTATGGGCTGGCGCTGTCGGCGGTGGTGCTTCCGATCCGGATTGGAAAGGACTGGCTGGAGTCGCGCATTCTGGCTCGCCGAACGGCGCGGAGTGGGATACGGGTTGCGGTTGCGCTGGTGCCGACACTGATCTTCACGCTGGTGATCGCCGGGATGCTGCACGATCAGTTTCACATTGGGGATGCATTGTTTGGCGGGCTGCTGGTGTATTCAGCGATCTCGACGATACTGCCTTCGTTTATTCTGCCGGGGCTGGTGACGGCGCCTTAGACTGCCGGGAGACGGAGCGGAAGGTTACGGCGCGGTTGGTGAGCAGGAAATAGAGCGAGATGGCGGTGAGGGAGAAGCCTGCCCCGGCGATGGCTTTGGAGACGCCGAAGGTGGGGATGAGCTTGCCGAGGATGAGCGAGCCCAGGGGAATTCCGGCGCGGAAGGCGAGGTTGTAGACGCTCATGACACGGCCGCGCATGGCGTCGGTGGTGATGAGCTGGGCGAGGGAGACCATGAAGGAGGCGGAGGCCATGAGCCCTGTTCCGGCGAGGAACATGAGGACGCAGGAGAGGGGCAGCCAGCGGGAGAGGGCGAAGGCGGCGACGGTGATGCCGAGGAGGACGAGGATGAGCAGGGTGAGGCGGCCCTGGCCTTTCATCTTTTCGACAGCGGCGACGGAGAGAGCGCCGGCGATGGAGCCTGCTCCTGAGCAGACGAGCAGGAGGGTGTAGGTCTCGGGGCCTTTATGGAAGATGGTGCGGACGAAGACGGGAAGGAAGCTGTTGAGGGAGAAGCCGAAGAGGGTAGTGCAGAAGGCGAGGATGACGAGGGCGCTCATGCCGTCACGACATCGTATGAAGCGGATGCCCTCTTTCATGCTGCTAAGGACGGACTCGGTCGTCTTGGTGGGGACGAACTTCACCTGGATCATGAAGAGGGAGAGGATGACGGCGAGGTAGGAGACGCCGTTGAGGGTGAAGCACCAGGTGGCGCCGAGGGTGGTGTAGGCGAGTCCGCCGATGGTGGGGCCGACGATGCGCGCGAGGTTGAACTGGATGGAGTTCATCGCGATCGCGTTGGAGAGGTCCTCGGGGCCGACGAGGGTGGGCAGGAGCGCGGAGTAGGCGGGGCCTCCGAAGGATTGGCCCAGGCCCACGAAAAAGGACAGCGCGAGGATGTGCCAGACCTTGACCAGGTGAAGGGCGAAGAGCGCGGCGAGCAGGAAGGCGCAGACCATCTGGATGTATTGGGAGGCAAGCAGCATCTTGCGCCGGTCCATGCGGTCGGCGAAGACTCCTCCGAAGAGGGAGAACATCATGATGGGGAGCTGGCCTAGGAAGAGGTCGAGGCCGAGGTAGAAGGCGTCCTTGGTGAGGTCGTAGACGAGCCAGCTCTGGGCGAATTGCTGGACGAAGGTTCCGATGGTGGAGACGCAGGCGCCGATCCACATGAGGCGGAAGTCGCGGTAGCGGAAGGCTCTGAAGATGCGATCGAAGAACGTGGGGCTGGGCATTGCGACGTGGGACTCTTCCGGAATCGACGGACTAGGAGCTCTAGTCCTCATGGTACAGGGATGGATGATTGGGACGGTAGGAAAGGCGCAATTGTTTCCCGGACTAGGTGGGGAATTTGTGACCGGTCGCTTCGTCCCTTTCATTTCGGTTCGATGAAAACGAGAGCGGCGACTGTCCCGGGATCGCCTGCAACGGGATTGCAGCGGACTGCACACCATATACGCACCCATTCGGGTGGAAGTTGTCGCCCGAGTTCAGGCTCGGCGGCATGAGGTCGGGATGATCTGGATCTGCCGGGGGTAGAGGTGCGCAGTATGAAAATAGAGCTTACTTCTGGTTCATCAGTTTGGCGGCCTGTGCCGCGCCTTGTATGGCGCCGTATCGACCAGGAGCGTTTGCGAGTGCTGTCTGAAATTCTTTCAGTGCCAGGGGAGCCTGACTCTGTTCCAGGAGCAAGGAACCAAGCTGTTCGCGGGCAGGAAGAATCGGCCCTGGTGTGACGGGGAGCTTCTCGACTGCATCCTCCTCGTCTGCAGAGGCTCGCATCAGAGCGGCGGCTTCATCCGGCTTTTTCTCCGCCTGTGCTACCCACGCCGAGACTTCGCGCGTCAGAATTGCAACCTGTGTGGCCCAATAGCTGTTCCCCGAGGATCGAAGCTGATCTTCGAGCTGCCGAAGATGAACGACTTCGGCGCGTGCCTCGGTGGGCCGTCCGCTCCGCGCGAGCCCCAGGCCTCGAGCCCAGACGGCAGTTGCAATGACGTGAGGAGGAGCTTCCGTCGGAGGAGCGATGCCCGCGGCATCAGCCCATCGGGAGCGTTCGACAGCATAGCGGATGGGCATAGCGGTCGCT
>Ga0193742_1002051_pt1 | contig 11724 bp, 12 predicted proteins | sample L2c1metaG_FD_165511 | JGI IMG/M metagenome (GOLD analysis project Ga0193742, IMG submission 165511) | Soil microbial communities from a riparian zone of the East river system, Colorado, United States - L2c1 | ecosystem: Environmental > Terrestrial > Soil > Riparian zone | place: USA: East River... | reverse complement strand
CGGAGACCTCGTTCGGCTGGATGGGAAGGGTGGCGATGGTGACGTCGGCCCCGGTCTCGCAGTGATGCTCGAGCATGAGGGCGTAGTTCATCTTGTAGATGTGGTCGCCGGAGAGGATGAGGACGTACTTGGGCTGTTCGGAGCCGATGGAATAGATGTTCTGGTAGACGGCATCGGCGGTTCCCTGGTACCAGGACTTGGAGACGCGCTGCATAGGGGGAAGGATTTCGATGAAGTCGCCCAGCTCATTGGCGACGACCGAGCCCCAACCCTCACGGATGTGACGATTGAGGGAGAGCGCCTTGTACTGGGTGAGGATATAGACCCGGCGGAGGTCAGAGTTGATGCAGTTGGACAGAGTGATGTCGATGATTCGGTACTGGCCTGCGAACGGTACTGCAGGTTTGGCACGGTCGCGGGTCAGGGGAAAAAGGCGTTCACCGGCACCACCGGCAAGCAAGACACCAAGCGTATCTCTCATCTTCTGGCAACCTCGGGCTGGCCCCTTCGGGACCGTCAGTGTTGGGATGCACAAAACAGCGAACGCGTCCCGGGGAGGAGTCGTGAGTCTACCATGAACAGTTTCTGATAGTTATACGTGCAAAAAGTGAGGCGATCCGACTCAGGTTCCTTCGAATGGAACCGATTTGGCACAACAAAACGGGTGGCCAATCCGGGCCTGAGCCCTCTCACCCTTTTCTCCGTGTGGCCTCAGGCTCCGGTATTTTCCTCATTCACACTGATGCGCAGGGATTTGAGGAAGGTAAGATCGCCGGTCGTAAAGGGCCCCTCAATCTCCTCGCTGGCCTCTACATCATCTTCAGGCTCCGCTTCCACCTCGTTGAGGCCGATGGTGGCCTCGAGCATTAAGAGCACGTCGAAGCCTTGTTCGCGGATGTCCTTGACGACAACAGCGATGTCTTCGGACTCGGAGACTGTCTCGTGAATGGCTTCGCCAAGCTTCTGGATGAGGTTCTTAACCTTTTGATTCAATGCCACCTCCGGGCTGCTCGATATATATCTCACCTCGCATCGGGTATTCCCGGCTGAACGAGACCGGCGGGAACGGCATTGCGGGGACTGCGGACTGACTTGAGGACAGAATACGCCCATCCCCAAGCGCGCTGCAATCAGATTGAATCAATTCAGATTCATGCGGAATCCTTTTTTAATTCGCGCGACAGCTACCAGATCTAAACGACCGTGTGGTGATCGGACCAGGCAGTCTCGAGGCGATGAGCGAGATCCTGGACAGGAACGGTTCGACGAGGGCTCCATACAACGACCCCCACGGCAGCAGCGCAGAGTCCAGCCGTCATCCAGAAAAAACCTTTCATATGCGAGCCTCCCCGGTATCCTACTTTCCGCTTGGATGCGGCAGGTTGTCTTTGCGTTTCATCGGAGTGGAAGGAGCTTTGCGGGGGCGCGGCGGAGCGGCTACACTCAAACCCATGGATTCGGTACGCTTTGGCCGCGCGCTGGGAGCAGGGGCACGGGCGGCCGCCAAGACGCTGGTTACGGCTGCGGATGCGGCGGCTTCTCCGAACCCGTCTGCGCAGAGGACGCCCCCGCCACGATCTGCTCAGGGCGCAGGCAATCGTCCCGCGGCACCGGCGGCTCGAGCGGCCGAACAGGTGACACGCACCGCGGCTCAGGCGAAACGGACAACCGAGGGAGTGGCGCGCGGCAGCAAGCGGTTTAGCGAGGCCGTGTGGAGGCCGTTCGTGCGGCTCTCCGGCGTTCTCTGGCTTGAATTTACCGGAGTATTTTTCGGGATCTTCGCGGTTTATGCCGCCAGCGGCGCCTGGAAGTTGCGCGCCGATTTGTTTGAGACAGCCACCAATCATGACTCCCATACACATTTCCTGATGGCATCCGTTATGACGATCGTGTTTTCTTATTTCTGTGTCAGCAGTTTTTTGCGGGCCAGCCGCAAAGGGCGCGCCGGTTAAAGATCTTTGTCTCCGCTTCGACTACTTCGCTGGCGGGCTTTCCTACCGTAGAGTTCTAATTCTGCTGGACTCGGTGGAAGATCATCTCCGCGATGTCCTGGATCTGCTCGATCGTGAGGCCCTCCCGCTGCTGCCGTGCAAGCGGGTGGTTTGTGTCCCGGACTGTGAACTGCGGGCGCTGCCCGACGGCCTGGGTGTGCACGTCGACTTCGAGATTGAGGGTGCTTCCGAAGAGGAAGAGATCGGTGTTGAGCCAGCCGGGAAAGGGCGGCTCCTGCTCGCGCCCTTCTGTGTGCCACACCTCATTAGCGCGGAGGAAGCTCGCAGGGCTGATCTCCGCCCATACTCCCCAGACGAACGGCTGGTCCAGCTCCTCGACCGGGATCAGAATGCGGCCGCGCAGATAGAAGCTGCTGCTGTCGATCACGCACTGATCCGCGGTGAGAACGATCCGGCTTTCGATCTCCTCGGACGGAATGGTCATGACCGCCTGCGGGGCGTTGATGCTGTAGTTCAACGGCAGAACATCATGCCGCTCCCCGCATACGCTGCAGGCAAATCCTGTTTGCAACTCGCCACTCATAGCCCCATTCTTCCATAAATAAAGAGCTCTGGAGTCGAGTACACTTTAGCGTCATGGCGAAGACGACCTTAGCGTCCTCCTCAAAGACCGTTGTGACCGGCTCCGGGATTCCCGTCGATGGCGTCTACGCTGCGGAACGGCTGGCGGGGTTCGATCCGGCGACGCGGCTGGGCCAGCCGGGAGAGTATCCGTTCACGCGCGGGATTCAGCCGACGATGTATCGGGGGCGGCTGTGGACGATGCGGCAGTATGCGGGGATGGGCGATGCCGAAGAGTCGAACCGGCGATACAAATATCTACTGGCTCAAGGGACGAAGGGCCTGAGTATCGCATTCGATCTGCCGACGCAGATCGGATATGACTCCGACAGCCCCCTGGCGCTGGGAGAGGTGGGCAAGGTAGGGGTCGCGATCGATTCGATCGAGGATATGGAGCGGCTGTTCGACGGTATCCGGCTGGATGCGATCTCAACCTCGATGACGATCAACGCGACGGCCTCGATTCTGCTGGCCCTCTATGTCGCCGTGGCGAAACGCCAGGGCGCGGACGTGAAGAAGCTGAATGGAACCGTGCAGAACGACATCCTGAAGGAGTACATCGCGCGCGGCACCTACATCTATCCCGTGCGGCATGCGATGCGGCTGGTGACGGATATCTTCGCCTGGGCAGAGGAGGAGATTCCGGAGTGGAATACGATCTCGATCTCGGGCTACCACATGCGCGAGGCCGGATGCACGGCGGTGCAGGAGGTGGCCTTTACCCTCGCCGACGGCATGACCTATGTGCAGGCGGCGCTGGACGCGGGGCTGGAGATCGATACCTTTGGGCCACGCCTGAGCTTCTTCTTCAACGCGCACAATAACCTGCTGGAAGAGGTCGCGAAGTTCCGAGCGGCACGGCGGATGTGGGCGCGAATCATGCGGGAGTACTTCGGCGCGATGAATCCGCGCAGCTGGATGCTGCGCTTTCATACGCAGACCGCGGGTTCGACGCTGACGGCGCAGCAGCCGGAGAATAACATTGCACGCACAACGGTCCAGGCGCTGGCTGCGGTCCTGGGCGGGACGCAGTCGCTGCACACGAACGGCTTCGACGAAGCACTGGCCCTGCCGACCGAACAGGCTGCCAGGATCGCGCTGCGGACCCAGCAGATCCTGGCGCACGAGAGCGGCGTGGCCCAAACGGCGGATCCGCTGGCGGGATCGTACTTTGTGGAGACGCTGACGGACGAGATCGAGGCTCGCGCGGAGGAGTACCTGACGGTGATCGCAAGGTTCGACCTGGGCGGCCACTACGGAATGCTGCGCGCGATCGAGCAGGGGTATGTCCAGAGCGAGATTCAGAACGCGGCCTATACGTACCAGAAAGCAATGGATGAGAAGAGCGCGATCGTGGTCGGGGTGAATGAATTTGTCAGCGAGGAAGAAGGTGCGACTCCCATTCAGCGGATCGATGAGGCGCTGGAGCAGAGGCAGGTGGAACGGGTGCAGGCTCTGCGAGCTCGTCGCGATGCGGAGACCCATGCAGCGGCATTGCGTGGAGTAGAGGATGCAGCACGAACGGGCACGAATCTGATGCCGCGGATCGTGGATGCAGTCCAGGGCTTTGCGACCGTGGGCGAGATTGCGGATGTGCTGCGTGGCGTGTTTGGGGAGTATCGGGAATCGGTGGTGGTGTAAAGCAACTTCAACTTCGAGTAAGGGTGACGAATGAGAACGAGGGTGCCCGGATTGATTCTGTTTTCTGCGATGGTTTCGTTTCTGCCTGATTCCGCACTTGAAAAAGCTCACAACTCCAGGAACGGCCCAGAACCCCTGATCTTGTCTCTTACGCCGCGGTGTTTGCCTCGGTATCGCCTATCGAAGGAGTGATGCTGACCGGGAGAGTAAGAGACACGCCAATCATCCAGACGAGGCCGACGAAGCGGCCAACGGGAATGAAGTAGGCTGCCTTGAAATTCAGCAGCGACAGCGAGGCGAGTTCGCAGGCAATGGCGACGAGGATGCCCAACCACATGAGCCAGCGTGGCATGAGTCTGGAGATTCCCGCCGAAATGGAGACGCCTGCGATAAAGAGGCCGAACAGGACGGCGAATCCGGGACCTCCGGCGGCAAAGCTGATGGCCTGGAGCGCGGGCACGGCTCCGACGGTCTCGGCGATGCCCGGCCGGGTGAGAGACCAGCTGGCGAGTGCGGAGAGGATCAGCATGACGGTGACGCCGATACCGCCGAGGAAGGCGATCGACTCTCCTGCAGCACGGACACCAAGAAAGCGGAGACGGCTGACGGTCGTAGCGATGAAGAGGCCCAGCGGGATGGCCGATGCCAGCTCGCAGAAGGATCCCCATTGGATGTACCAGGCGTTTTGCGCAAGATAGGCGATGGCTTTTTCGGCGGAGTCGTGCGGGAAGCGGAAGGCGGCGACGAGTTTGGAGCCTCCTGCGACCATGAAGCCAGCGTAGACAAGTACAAGCAGCAGCAGATTTGGGCCTGCGTGGCGCTTTATCGAGTTGAGAGATCCGTTGGATGGGTTCATATCCGGATTTCAGCATCGGCTCGCAGCTCATGCGATATGGATTGGTTAAGGATTGTGAAGGTTTGTAAATGACTATGGTCTGTTTGCGATTATGTTTGCGCCCATGGGCGATTGCGGCTCAAAATGGCGGCAAATTGACCCTCGGAACGATTCGTCAATAAGCCACGGTGGGCAAGAATGCGAACGCGTTGCTTGGAGCGAGTACCGGGAGTCGGTGGTGGTGTGACGGACGATCCACCTAGAGGGTCGACGAAGAATGGGCCTCTGACGAGTTCGGAGCTTTGGGATCGACCGTGAAATCAAACACGACTGTCGAGAAATGCCCTGCGATCCTGGGGACGGGCAGAATGGCATATTCTCCGGGGATCAAGGGTACTTTGGGCGTAATCTTCAGCCAGCCGTCGGGTAACTTCTCGACCGTCGCATCGATCTGATCATCGCTTCGCTTCGCATTACCGGTCAGCTGAGTAAACCTCACCTGCGAAAGAATCCGGTGGCCATTGTTCACTTTCCCTCGAACAATCGCCCATTTGCGGTAGAAATCATCTCCAGCGTCTTCACCCGCATCCTCTTCCGCTTGAAGATAGAAACTGGCTTGTCGGAATGTAGGGCTATCCGAGCATGTTCGCCATTAATTTCTATCGTCATCTTTGGTTTGTAAAAGAAACTGCCTGCGAGTGAACCAGCTATGTTGGCGCCTTTGTGATCGTTCACCAGCACGTTTGTATGGTGAATGGGCATGAGCTGTTGCTTACCCTCATAAACATCTACCGCCCATGGAGTGCTGTGACTGGGAATTTTCACTCCTGGAATCGGCTCAGGGATGTTTTGAGCGAAAGCGTAGCCCACGAGGGCGAAGACAGAGAGAAGGACAGGCAAACGAACAGGTCGCAAAGAAGCCTCAAATAACTTGGATTGGTGCAAAGATGCCACAGAAAATGAGCGTTGGCAATGCCCCATTCGTTGACCATGCAGTGTCGGCAAACTACGATGATTCCAGAGGGCACGATCTTGTCAGAACTTCAAACTTCCCTGCGCAAAACTGCACTTAATTCTGTACACCGGGCGGCTAAGTCCAAGATGGTCGACTTTGGCGGGTGGGATATGCCGGTGGACTGCTGCGGGCTGACCGCTGAGCACATGGCCGTGCGCACGGCAGTCGGCGTCTTTGACGTTTCGCATATGGGCGATATTCAGCTGCGCGGGCCGGGGTCGTTGGCCGCGGTGCAGAAGCTATGCATGAACGACGCCTCCAAGCTGCAGGCAGGACAGGCGCACTACTCGGCGATGCTGTATCCCAACGGCACCTTTGTCGATGACGTCGTGGTGCACAAGCTCTCGGACAACGACTATCTGATCGTGATCAATGCGGGAACGCGCGAGAAGGATGTGCAGTGGGTGCGGTCGCAGATCGGCCACATGCCGGGCGTTCACGTGAACGACTTCAGCGACTACTACACGCAGCTTGCGATCCAGGGGCCGAGGGCGCAGGAGACGTTGCAAAAGCTGACACCGGCAGATCTGGGTCCTATCAAAAATTACTGGTTTACCTGGGGACAGGTGTGCGGGCTGCATAACGTGATGATCGCCCGCACCGGCTATACCGGCGAGGATGGCTTCGAGATCTACATTCCTTCGGACGAGGCGACGAGCGCGCGGGTTTGGAACGAGGTTCTTGAGGCGGGCAAGGAGTTCGGGATTCTGGCGTGCGGATTGGGGGCGCGGAATACGCTGCGGCTGGAGGCGGCGATGGCGCTCTACGGGCACGAGATCTCAGACACGATCAACGTCTTCGAGGCGGGGCTTGGACGGTACGCGAAGCTCGACAAGGGAGATTTTGTTGGTCGCGATGCGCTGATGAAGATTCAGGAAGAGGGCGGCGCTGATCGCAAGGGGGGGCGAAAGCTGGTGGGCCTGGAGATGATCGAGCGCGGAATCGGGCGGGATGGCTACCCGGTGTTCTCGCTCGAGGGAAAGCGCATCGGCGAGATTACGAGCGGATCGCCCGCGCCGTTTCTGAAGAAAAATATCGCACTGGCTTATGTCCCCGTGGAGAGCTCCGCGGTCGATACCGAGGTCGCGGTCGAGATTCGCGGCCAGAGGGTCAAGGCGAAGGTAGTGCCCACACCGTTCTATAGGCGACCCAGAAAATAACTTTTTATCCACCACTTCCTAACGTTTCGTCCTTGCAACGGTGTTACGAGATGAGGGGCTGGAAATGGCTGCAAATCAGGAAGCTCGAGGCCCAGGGCCCGCAGTTTCCTTTCGGAGGAGATCGATGCAGTTTCTTGTTTTGACCGAGCGTTTTACCGACAAGTTCCCCGCCGAGGCATGGAAGCCTGAGCTGATTGAAGCCGAGGGCCAGCGCGTGCGCGAGCTCTATGCAGCTGGCGTGCTGCGGAGCGCGTGGCGTCGCAAGGACAGGCCCGGCGCAACCCTCATCCTGGAAGCGGCCAGCGAGGCCGAGATCCGCGCGGCGATTGAGAGCCTTCCACTGGCGAAGCTGGGGATGATCGGATTTCCGCTGGTAACTGAGCTTGAGCCCTATCCGGGATTTGGCCCACGCTGAGGGCCGTAGCCTGTTTTCCACGCTGAACGCACTACAATAAAGACGGAGAATCCCAAACATCTATGTCCTATCCTGCGGATTACAAGTACACGAAGGAACACGAGTGGATCAGCGTCGATGGTGCCAAGGGCACGATCGGCATCACGGATTACGCGCAGAACTCGCTGGGCGACATCGTCTTTGTCGACCTTCCCAAAGTAGGCGACAAGGTTGAGGCTGGAAAGATCTTCGGCTCTGTTGAGTCGGTCAAGGCGGTCTCGGATCTGTATTCTCCGGTGACCGGCACGGTGGCCGAGGTCAACGAGGCGTTGAAGGATGCGCCGGAGAAGATCAATGCGGATGCGAACGCGACCTGGATGCTGAAGGTGGACGTGAGCAATGCCGCAGAACTGGACGGGCTGCTCTCGGCGGCCGATTACGAGAAGTTTGTCAGCGAAGAGACCGGACACTAAACGATGCGCTATCTGCCGAAGTCCCCTGCGGACCGCAAGGAGATGCTCGCCGAGATCGGTGTGGCGTCGATCGACGATCTTTTTTCCACGATTCCTGTGGAGTATCAGTTCAAGCGCGATCTTGCGATTCCGCGTCAGCACGGCGAGTCGGAGATCATCGACCGCTTCCGCGAGTTCGCGAATCAGAACGCTACCGGCTATGCAAGCTTTCTGGGTGCAGGCGTGTACCGGCACTATCGGCCGGTGCTGATCGACACGATCGTCTCGCGCGGTGAGTTTCTAACCAGCTATACGCCGTATCAGCCGGAGATCGCGCAGGGAACGCTGCAGGCGATGTTCGAGTTCCAGACGATGATCTGCGAGCTGACGGGGATGGAGATCGCGAACGCATCGATGTATGACGGATCGACTGGAGCCGCAGAGGCCATCATGATGGCTGTGCGTGTGACCGGCCGCGACGGCGCAGTGGTTGCGCGGACAGTGCATCCTGAGTACCGCGAGGTTGTCGCGACCTACGCGCAGCACCAGGAGATTCCGCTGACCGAGGTTGGCTATACGGAGAAGGGACGCGTCGATCTGGCCGCTTTGGATGCGGCGATCACGAGCGATACGGCGTGCGTGCTGATCCAGTCGCCGAACTTCTTCGGAACGATCGAGGATGTGGCCGCGATCGCCGAGATTGCACACAGGAAGGGCGCTCTGCTGATTGTTTCTATCGCAGAAGCGGTCTCGCTGGGTATTGTGAAGCCGCCCGCAGAGGCGGATATTGTCTCGCTGGAGGCCCAGAGCTTTGGCGTTGCTCCGAGCTACGGCGGACCGTTCTGCGGCGTGATTGCTTGCAAGGAGAAGTTTCTTCGGCAGATGCCGGGACGCATCGTGGGCGAGACAAAGGACATGGACGGCAAGCGCGGCTTCGTGCTGACGCTGTCGACACGCGAGCAGCATATCCGGCGTGAGAAGGCGACCTCGAACATCTGCACCAATCAGGCGCTGGTTGCGATGATGACGACGGTCTTCCTTACGGTTTATGGCAAGGAAGGCATGAAGGATCTCGCTGTTCAGAATCTTGCCAAGGCGAAGTATGCCGTCGATACCCTGGGCAAAGCTGGTAAGGTGTTGTTCGAAGGCGCTCCTCGCTTCCACGAGTTTGTTCTCGATCCCGGCAAACCTGCAGAGCAGCTGAACACGATGCTGCTGGAGAAGAAGATCATTGGCGGACTTCCGCTGGCGAAGTGGTATCCGGAGCTTGGGCCAAATGCGAGCCTGTGGTGCGCGACGGAGCTGACGACGAAGACGCAGATCGATGCTGCGGCCGAGGCGCAGAAATAACCGTGGATATCTCAGGTGTAGTTGGCGAAGAGCTGATCGCGGTGGAGTTCGTGCAGGACTTCCTGCAACTCCGCTTCGACGGTCCCCTGCTGACGCTTTATTCGTGGCCGCATGTGTTGCTGAGCGAGTTTTCGATCGCGTTTGGCGAGCCGGAGTATCGGAATGCGCTGTGTTCGCTCATCGGCGAAAAGGTAGATGAGGCAACACTGGAAGAAGGCGATTCGCTGACACTGCGCTTTGAGAACGAGACGGTGATCGCTCTTTCTCTCCGCGAAGAAGATCTGGATGGACCAGAGGCGGGAGCGTTTTCGCCGACCGGTTCGGCCACAGATCAAATGGAATTTTGAGGAACGCTGATGAGTGATGCAAAGTTTGTAGGGACACCGAAGAAGGTAACGGCGCACGTCAACCAGAACGAAGATCTGATGTTCGAGAAGTCTTCGGCTGGTAAGAAGGCCTATCGGCTGGCAGAGCTGGACGTTCCGGCGGTGGATGCCGCCTTCCTGCTGGGCGATTCGGTTCGCACGGACCTGGGCGTGATGCCGGAGCTGAGCGAGATCGAGATCGTGCGGCACTTCACTCGGCTTTCGACGTGGAACTACGCCATCGATCTCGGCATGTATCCGCTGGGAAGCTGCACGATGAAGTACAACCCCCGCGTGAATGAGCTGGTGTCGCGGCTGGAAGGAATCGCCGAGGCGCATCCGTATCAGCCGGAATCTCTCTCGCAAGGCGTGCTGGGCATCATGAAGCTGCTGAGCGAGTGTTTGATCGAGATCACCGGCATGGACACGATTACGCTGCAGCCCGCAGCGGGAGCGCACGGTGAGTTCACGGGAATCCTGCTGGCGCGTGCGTATCACGAGAGCAAGGGCAATGCGCGGAAGAAGATCCTGATTCCGGATTCGGCGCACGGCACCAATCCTGCCACTGCGGCGGTGTGCGGCTACCAGGTGGCGAATCTGAAGTCGAATGCGCAGGGCATGGTGGACATCGCCGAGTTGGAGCGCATGGTGGATGAAGATACCGCCGCCTTGATGCTCACCAATCCTTCGACGATTGGCGTCTTCGAGAGCGAGATTCACAAGATCGCGGACATCCTGCACGCGAAGGGCGCACTGCTGTACATGGACGGCGCGAACATGAACGCGTTGGTAGGCAAGACGCGGCCCGGCGACTTCGGCGTAGATGTGATGCACCTGAATCTGCATAAAACCTTCTCGACGCCCCATGGAGGCGGTGGCCCAGGATCAGGCCCGGTGGCCTGCAAGAAGATTCTCGAGCCGTTTCTGCCGAAGCCCGTCGTCGTCACAAAGGCAGATGGAACGGTGGCGCTCGACTACGATCGTCCGCAGAGCATCGGCCGCGTGCGAATGTTCTATGGCAACTTCGGCATGTTCGTGCGGGCGCTGGCATACATTCTGGCCAACGGGCCGGACGGTCTGCGGCAGACGACTGAAGACGCCGTGCTGAACGCGAACTACATCCGCGCCAAGCTCGAAGACACGTTTGAGCTGCAGTACAAGACGCGGTCGCTGCACGAGGTTGTCTTCTCGGATAAGCGGCAGGCGAAGAACGGCGTGAAGACGGGCGACATGGGTAAGCGGCTGATCGACTACGGCTTTCATGCCTACACGGTCTCGTTCCCGATGGTGGTGCAGGGCGCGATGATGATTGAGCCGACGGAGAGCGAGAGCCGCGAGGAGCTGGACCTGCTGATCGACGCGCTCAAACAGATCGCTCGCGAGGCCGAGGAAAATCCCGAGCTGGTGCAGACCGCTCCGCATGCGACGCGGCTGCGGCGTCTGGATGAGACCGCGGCGGCGCGTAAACCTGTGCTGCGATGGAAGCCGGTGCCAAAGCAGAACGGTGCAGCGGATTCCTCTGCACTTACGCCGGACACAGCAGCCAAGGAGTGGTGAGGTCAGGCTTCCGCTCGGGGAGACGATCGCCGCACTGAGCTCGAGAAGTATGAGTTCAGGATGGACGAGACACGGGGACGGCTTGCAGCGACGATGGACTGCCTGACGGACGCGATGATCCTCGTCGGCCAGCACGGCGTGTACTGCGCGAGCCACCGGAACCTCCAGGTTCCGGCGCTCGATCTGCAGGCTGTGTTGTTGCATTTAAACGGGGCCGAGGAACTGGTGTCGGCCGTCATGGAGAAGCTGCGAACCGAGTACGCGGCCGCCGAAGAGCTGTAGGTCTATTGGGCGGAGATGGCAACGGACTCGTCCGCGTTTTCCCACTTGACGTGAAGCTCGGTCGAACTGCCGTGCGTGTTCTCAAACGTGATCGACATCT
>Ga0193742_1002047_pt1 | contig 11744 bp, 8 predicted proteins | sample L2c1metaG_FD_165511 | JGI IMG/M metagenome (GOLD analysis project Ga0193742, IMG submission 165511) | Soil microbial communities from a riparian zone of the East river system, Colorado, United States - L2c1 | ecosystem: Environmental > Terrestrial > Soil > Riparian zone | place: USA: East River... | reverse complement strand
GAGATTCTGCAATGGTGGTGATTATCTTTGCAGCCCACAAAGTTCCTCATGGTGAGCCCCGTCGAACCACGTGCAGTAGCCATGCAACCTTTATGTGGTTCACTACCCGGCGCGAAGCAGCCGTACTGCTTCGTCCCGCTCAAAAAGGTACAGCAGAATCCGGAGGGCTTCGCCGCGCTCGCTTGTGAGTTCAGGATCGCGTGTCAGGATATAACGTGCGTCCTTGCGCGCGATTTCGAGAAACTCCTGATGCGCCTCGATGCTGGCGAGGCGGAAACCGGGCGTCCCGGACTGGCGTGTGCCGAGGAGTTCGCCTTCGCCCCGCAATTTCAGATCCTCTTCGGCGATCCGAAAACCGTCCTCGGTTTCTCGCATGATCTTGAGGCGCGCTTGCGCCACTTCGCCAAGTGGTCCCTTGTAGATCAACAGGCAGGTAGAGGGTTTGTCCCCACGCCCGACACGCCCGCGCAACTGGTGCAACTGGGCAAGACCAAACCGTTCGGCATGCTCAATGACGATGATTGTCGCATCCGGAACGTCGACGCCCACTTCAATTACCGTGGTTGCCACCAGCAAACGCGTCTCGCCATTCTTGAATGCCAGCATGGCCGCGTCCTTCTCAAGTCCAGTCATGCGTCCATGGACGAGGCCGATCCTGCTGCCGAGGAGGGGCCTCAGCGATTCGAAACGTTCTTCCGCGGAAACGAGATCGACCAGTTCGGATTCCTCGACCAGCGGGCAGATCCAGTAGATTTTCTGCCCCTCGGCAATTGCCGTGCGCATACGATCCACCACCTCGCTCAAGCGTTCCATCGGCAGGATGGCGGTGGTGATCGGGCGGCGGCCGGCGGGTTTTTCTGTCAGTTTCGACACATCCATGTCGCCGAAAGCGGTCAATACCAGCGTGCGTGGAATCGGCGTTGCCGTCATCACCAGCATGTCCGGCGCTGCGCCCTTGGAGGTCAGAAGCAACCGCTGATGCACGCCGAAACGGTGTTGCTCATCGACAATGACCAGCACCAGATCGTGATAACCAACCTTCTCCTGGAACAGCGCGTGCGTGCCGACGACGATGTGGATCGTACCCGAGCGCAGCCCTTCCAGTATCTCCTCACGCTCGCGGCCCTTTTCTCGTCCGGTGAGCAGCGCCGTGCGCAACCCTGCCTTCTCGGCCAGTGGAACGATGGTAGCGAAATGCTGGCGCGCCAGAACCTCGGTCGGAACCATCAACGCCGATTGACCGCCAGCCTCGGCCGCATGCGCCATAGCAAGCAGGCCGACGACGGTCTTGCCGGAGCCGACATCGCCTTGCAGCAGGCGCAGCATCCGGTCTGGTTCTCGTAAATCAGCGATAATTTCCTTGATCGCCTGACTTTGGCTGTTTGTCAGCGAATAGGGCAGGGCCGCGATGATTTTCGCCTTGAGATGGCCGTCACCTTCAAGCTTGCGGCCGGAAAGGCGACGCGTTTTCAGGCGCACCAGTGCCAGTGCTAGCTGACCGGCGAGAAATTCGTCATAGGCGAGACGCTGCCTGGCAGGATGATCCAGAGCGATGTCGCTTGGGTCGCTCGGGTTGTGAAGTATCTGGAGAGCTTGACGGTGCGAAGGTAGGTTATATTTCTCAAGTACCGAAGGTTCGATCCATTCCGGCATGTCCGGTGCCTTGGCCAGTGCTTCCTGGATGCCGCGCGCCAGCACTTTTGGAGATAGGCCAGCAGTCAGCGGATAAACAGGCTCGACCAGCGGCAGCGACGCGGCGTCTTCGATGCTGGCAACATGGTCCGGATGGACCATTGTAGGGCGCCCATTGAACCACTCCATGGTACCGGAGACGATGACCGTTTCGCCAACAGGCATAATTTTTTCGAGCCAAGCCTGTTTGGCATGAAAGAAGGTGAGACCGATTTCCCCGGTATCGTCATGTGCGAAGACACGATAGGGAACGTTGCTGCGTCCGCTCGGTGATGGGTGATGGCGATCGATGCGCACTTCCAGCGTGACGATTGCGCCTTCCGGGGCGTAGGCAATCCCGGGCCGGTTGCGCCTGTCGATGACGCTGTGCGGCGGCAGGTAGACCAGATTGCCGACGCGCGGCTCGGCGCCCGGTAGCTGAGTGCCAAGCAATGTGCCAAGCAAGGTCGACACTTTCGGCCCTATACCGGAAAGCGAACGAACGGAGGCAAAGAGGGGATCGAGCAATGACGGACGCATGCGTAAGGTTTAGAGCGAGATAAGATTAGATGGCAACAGTTCTGTTTCTTGGATGGCGAGACAATCCACGCGGAAGGTGGCGAGGCCGATGTTTATCCATCGGACGATGCCGCCTGACAAAGTGGTTGGCCGCCAGCCGGAAACCCAGCCGTTGGTTTGCATTTGCAAACCAACAAGCTGTTAAACCCGCTGATCGAATTATCCGCGTTTCGCAGAAACGCGGTTCGATCAGTGGGCCGGGTGAATTCGGGTCAAATCCATCGGGCTCCGGCATCGTCCGATGGAAAGGCATCGGCCTCGCCAAACCCCTTGACCTTGTCCGCGAATTCCCTCCGGCAGAACGTTTCCATCTAAACTTATCTCGCTCTAACGCGTTCGATGTGCGTTGCAAGGCTGACAGACGCGACAAGGCAGGCTATACCCAGCCGCATCAATCACGCCAGAACCATTTCATCGACATAGACGGAGCTAGTTCATGACTGGAAGCAGTCGCACCACTGCCGATCTGCAGCCGAGACAGCGGAAAATCCTGTTTCGCTCCTGGCATCGCGGTATGCGCGAAATGGATCTGATCCTCGGGCAGTTTGCCGACGTTTATATAGACACCTTGTCCGATGATGAACTTGACCAATATGAAGCACTGATGGAAGCGCTGGACCGGGACCTGTTGAAATGGGTCACGGGAGAGGCTGCCGTTCCCGCCGAATTCGATATGCCGATTTTTCACAAGATTGTCCTATCGCGCACCGAAATGAAATTCTGAAATCGAAATGACTGCCTTTACCAAACTCGGACTGAAACCTGACATCAATGGACACGTTGTCATCGATGGCGTTGTCGACGGCTATGAAGCTTTTGCCGTGGCGAAGGTAGTGGCTGAAGCCGGTGCAGGTGGTCCTGTGCTGTTCATCGCGCGTGACGGTAATCGCGTTGCCGACATCGAACAGGTGTTGAACTTTGTTCAACCGGATTTGCCCGTCTTGCAATTACCCGCCTGGGACTGTCTTCCGTATGATCGCGTCTCGCCCGGAGCTGATACCTCCGCGCGGCGTCTCGCAGCATTGGCGGGTCTCGCAGCATTGCGTCAGCACAAGCATCCGGGCGTTATTCTGGCGACGGCCAATGCCGTGCTGCAAAAACTTCCGCCGCGCAAAGTCCTTGCCGAACAGCTATTCATGGCAAAGCCCGGCAATCGCGTTGATATGAATGCGCTGGTGCAACGCCTTGAAAACAATGGATTTGAACGTGTCCCCACTGTTCGCGACGTCGGCGAATATGCCGTGCGCGGCGGTATCCTCGATCTCTTCGCCCCTGGTGCCGAGGAGCCACTACGTCTGGACTTTTTCGGCGATACCTTGGAAACGATCCGCACCTTCGATCCGGCATCGCAGCGCACATCGAGTCAGAAGAAAGAATTCTCGATGCAGCCGATGAGCGAAATCACGCTCTCGCCTGAGATCATCAGCCACTTCCGCTCACAATATGTGCTGAAATTTGGCGCTCCCTCGCGCGACGACGCACTCTACCAGTCAATCTCCGAAGGCCGCCGTTTTGCCGGCATGGAGCATTGGCTCCCCCTTTTCTATGACAAGCTCGAGACTGTCTTCGATCACGCGGGCAATATGCCGGTTGTTTTCGATCATCTCGCGCACGAATCGATGGCCGAGCGCCACAAGATGGTGCTGGACCATTACGAAGCGCGCAGACGGCAATCCGACGGCAAGGAGCCCAGCGACACTATTCCGTATAAGCCTGTTGAGCCCGGTTCGCTCTATCTGACGCCGGACCAGGTGGAAGCGGCTGCGGCGAATTCAGGCATGCGCATTGATTTCACGCCGTTCGATGCGCCATTCGTAACCGGGCGTTCGGTGATCCACGCCGGTGCCCATCGTGGACGCACATTCGTTGAGGAGAGAACCGCCAAGGACACCAATGTCTTCGACAGTGTAGTCAAGCACATTGCGGATGAGCGCGCCGCAGGCAAGAAAGTGCTGCTGGCGGCATGGAGCGAAGGCACACGCGACCGGCTGGTCCAGGTTCTGAACGAACACGGTCTCGAAAAGATCGAGTTGGTCGAAGACCTGCGGACGGTCAAGGCACTTGCCCGCGACAAGATCACAGCAGGCATCCTTTCACTTGAAACCGGCTTCGATGCAGGTGAACTCGTCGTCGTCGCTGAGCAGGATATCCTTGGCGACCGGCTGATCCGCCATTCCAAGCGGCGCAAGCGCGATCGGGATTTCATCAGCGAGGTCGCTGCGCTCAACGCCGGCGACATCGTCGTTCATGTGGATCACGGTATTGGCCGGTTCATTGGGCTGCGGACCATCACGGCCGCCGGCGCACCACATGATTGTCTTGAATTGCACTATGCGGGCGATGACCGGTTGTTCCTGCCGGTAGAAAATATCGAGCTTTTATCACGGTTTGGCACGGAAACTTCCACTGCTGTGTTGGATAAGCTCGGCGGCGGGGCTTGGCAGGCGCGCAAGGCAAAGCTGAAGAAGCGCCTGCTCGATATCGCCGGCCATCTTATCCGCATTGCAGCGGAACGGCAGATGCGCGGCGCGCCCATCCTGCTGCCGCCAGATGGACTATACGCTGAGTTTGCAGCCCGGTTCCCCTATGACGAGACGGAAGATCAGGATCGCGCCATCGACGCAGTTATCGACGACCTTTCGCTGGGCAAGCCCATGGACCGGCTGATCTGCGGCGATGTCGGTTTCGGTAAGACCGAAGTAGCGTTGCGCGCAGCCTTCGTTGCGGCACTGAATGGCGTACAGGTTGCCGTCGTGGTGCCGACGACGCTTTTGTCACGCCAGCACTACAAGACGTTCACGTCCCGGTTCCAGGGGCTTCCAGTTAATGTGGCGCAGGCGTCGCGTCTCGTTGGCTCGAAAGAGCTTGCAGAGAACAAGAAAGGCATCGCCGAAGGTCAGGTCGATATTGCCGTCGGCACACACGCTCTGCTCGGGAACGGCATCAAGTTCAAGAACCTTGGCCTCCTTATCATCGACGAAGAGCAGCATTTCGGCGTCAAGCACAAGGAACGCCTGAAGGAGCTGAAGTCTGACGTGCATGTGCTGACACTGTCCGCCACGCCTATCCCGCGGACCCTGCAACTTGCCTTGACTGGCGTGCGCGAGCTTTCCCTGATCACCACACCGCCCGTTGATCGCATGGCTGTGCGCACCTTCGTTTCGCCGTTTGATGCGCTGGTCATCCGCGAAACCCTGCTACGTGAGCGCTATCGCGGTGGCCAGAGTTTCTATGTCTGCCCGCGCATTTCCGACTTAAGCGACATCAAGGAGTTCCTCGATGCTCAGGTGCCGGAGTTGAAGGTCGCGATTGCCCACGGCCAGATGGCGCCGGGCGAGCTCGACGACATCATGAACGCGTTCTATGACGGGCAATATGATGTACTGCTTTCAACTACCATTGTTGAATCCGGGCTCGATATCCCGACTGCCAATACACTGATCATCCACCGTGCCGATATGTTCGGCCTATCGCAGTTGTATCAGTTGCGCGGACGCGTCGGGCGATCCAAGCAGCGCGCCTATGCGCTGTTCACGCTGCCAGCCAACAAACTGCTGACGCAGACGGCAGAACGCAGGCTCAAGGTCCTGCAGTCGCTCGATACACTCGGTGCCGGTTTCCAGTTGGCGAGCCATGACATGGATATCCGCGGCGCAGGCAATCTGCTTGGCGAGGAACAGTCGGGCCATATTCGCGAGGTCGGTTTCGAACTCTATCAGCAGATGCTGGAAGAAGCGGTTGCGGAGATAAAAGGCACTGGTGAAATCGAAGACGGTCACTGGTCGCCGCAGATTGCGATCGGGACGGCTGTCATGATCCCCGAAACCTACGTTCCGGATTTGCAATTGCGCCTGGGCCTCTACCGCCGGTTGGCAGATCTGGAAGAGTTGCAGGACATCGATGGTTTTGGTGCCGAGATGATCGATCGTTTCGGGCCGTTACCGGAGGAAGTGCAGCACCTTCTGAAGATCGTCTACATCAAGGCGCTGTGCCGCCGCGCCAATGTGGACAAGCTCGATGCAGGTCCAAAGGGCGTCGTCATCCAGTTCCGCAACAAGACGTTCAATAATCCTGCTGCCTTGGTCAACATGATCGGGGAGCAAGGTTCGATGGCCAAAATCCGGCCTGATCAGAGTATCGTACTGGTGCGCGACTGGCCGACAGCGGAAAAGCGGCTCAATGGTGCTGCAGTGGTTATGACGCAACTGGCAAAGCTGGCAGAAGCCTCATAAATCAGACGGGACGCGGCTCAAAGCCATCTGCGGCCTGGCGGATGGCATCCGCCAAGGCCTCCGCGGATTGCGCGCCCATGACGGCATATTTCTGGTCGAGAATGAAACAGGGAACGCCGCGAACGCCGATCTGATTGGCGGTGTCGATTTCCTGCCTCACACCCAGAGTATCCGCGTCGGTCGGCAATAGGCTTGCAACGATGGCGACGTCCATGCCCGCTTCCTGTGCGGCTTCCAACAATATCTGATGATCGCCGATGTTCTTTCCCTGCTCGAAATAGTAGGAGAAGAGAATGCCGACCATCTCGTCCTGAACGTTAGGCGTAGCCTGCGATGCCCAGCGAATAAGGCGATGCGCGTCCAGCGTATTGGGGCTTACTTCGATGGCCTCGAAGTCAAACTCGATGCCAGCTTCCTTGCCAAGCTCAGTCAATTGCTGATGAATCTCGAAGATCTTGTCGGAACTGCCGAACTTTTCCTGCATGTAGCGATTGCGATCTTTTCCCCGCGGTGGAATCGTCGGATCGAGTTGAAACGGTCGCCAATTCACAATTACGTCGAGGCCTGGATTAAGCGCAAGTGCGCTTTCCAGCCGCTTCCGTCCGAGAAAACACCAGGGACAGACGACGTCCGATACCACGTCGATCGTGAACTTTTTATCGGTCATGGCTATTCCTATCGTTTATCTGACCACCACGTGGATAGCTGGTTGCCGACCATGGACGTCTTGTCCGGATGTTGCAAATGCGCCCAGCGGGCAACCCATTGTTCGGGCTGGTAGTAGATCGGAACCATATAATGACCGGAGATCAGGACCCTGTCGAGGGCTCGCACAATGCTGGTAAATTCGTCGTCGCCGCGGGCCGCCAGCATCTTGTCCAGTAGCGCATCGATAACGGGATCGGCCACCCCTGCATAATTGAAACTGCCTTCAACTTCTTTCGACTGGCTGCCCCAGCGGCTGAACTGCTCATATCCTGGGGAAAGCGAGCTTGAATAAGCGCCCAGGATAACGTCGTAATCAAACGTCTGCAGGCGCTTTTGATACTGTGCGTCGTCGACCGTGCGGATGGTAGCCCCAATACCAAGACGCTCAAGCGTGCGTTTATAGGCGAGGCCGAGACGCTCTTCGCCAACGGAACGCGTCAGGATTTCAAAGGCGAGGGGTGTTCCATGCGGGTCGAGCATCTGCTCGTTCTCGATCCTGTAGCCCTGACCGATAAGAATGTCGTAAGCACGCTTCATTTCCTTGCGGTCGCGCCCGGTTCCGTCCGTCTTGGCGGGCTCATAGGTGCCGTCCATGACTTCCGGCAGGACAGCATCGGGATATGGCGCCAACAAGGTTCGCTCTGTGGCATCGGCAGGTCTGCCAAGGGCCGACAAATCTGAGCCCTGCCAGTAGCTGCCCAGCCGTTGGTAGCGGCCGGCGTAGAGATTGCGGTTTGTCCATTCAAAATCGAACATCAGCGCCAGCGCTTCCCGCACAGCCTTATCTTGGAACAAGGGACGCCGCGTATTGAAGACAAAGCCGAATATGTTCGCAGGCGATCTGGACTCGAAAGTGTCCCTAATGACGCGGCCATCTTTGACGGCAGGAAAATCATAGGACGTCGCCCACTTATTCGGATCGCCTTCCATGAAGACGTCGAACACGCCTTTCTTGAATGCTTCGAACTGTGCCTGATCATTGCGGAAATATTCGACCGTTACCGTATCAAAATTGTTGAACCCGACCCTGCTCGGCAGATCGGCACCCCAGTAATCGGGGTTTCGCTTGAAAACGATACGCTGGCCCGGCTGAACCTGCGACACGACATAGGGTCCGCTACCGATGGGAACTGCCAGCGGCGATGCATCGAATTTGTCGATATCGATCGCGTGTTTTGGAAGGACCGGCATGAGGGCCAGGACCAACGGGAATTCTCTGTTCGCTTGCTCGTTGAACGTGAACCTTACGCCGTGTTCGCCAATCTTCTCGATCTTTGAGATCAGTTTCATGCGGCTGCTGAAAGGCGGCCTCCCCTTTTTTGTCAGCACATCGAACGTGAAGATCACATCATCGGGCGTTACCGGCTGCCCGTCGGACCATTTCGCTTTCGGATTGAGCGTGAATTCGACCCAGGTTCGCTCGTCGTTGGTTTCAACCTTTTCGGCGAGCAAACCATACATGGTGAATGGCTCGTCGGCGCTTCGCTGCATCAGTGATTCATAGACCAGATTGCCAAATTCGGAATCGCCGAACATGCCGCGTGCGGTCGTCCGCATGCTCTTGATCAGGAACGGATTGAGGCTGTCGAATGTACCGACTACGCCATAGGTAATAGAGCCTTCCTTTGATGAGGCCGGATTGACGTAGGGGAAATTCTTGTAGTCCGCGGGCAGGGCAGGTTCGCCGTGCATGGCGATTCCATAGGTTGGTTCGGCAAAAGAAGTGTCCGTTGCCGAACATGCCGCGATCAAAAGCGCCAGAATCTGCAAACTTTTCTTCAACATCGTCTCAACCTTGCGCTCTCAAAGGCGCGATTTACCCTGATTCGTGTCAAAGACTATCATTTGAAGACGATTCTGCGGCGGAAGACGTGCTATGTTCGATGTGAATTCACATCCCAGCCAAAAGTAGTCTGGATTTGCATTAACATGCAGTGTAACACGGCGTTCAATTATTCCATCTCGCTCGGGGTCACTCTGTTGCCGCATTTGGTGACCAAAGGCAGACGAGCAATTACAAGCGAAGAAGACACACTTCGGATAAGTGCGCTGAAAGGAACCAGTTGACCATGTCCACCCCAAAGACTTTCGCTGCAACCGCAACCCTCGCGGGTGCTATTGCATTACTTGCCGCCGCGGCAGTACCAGCCACAGCCCAGCAGCAGCAACGAGCGCCTCAGGGTTGGTTCAAGGTTTGCTCGAAACAGGAAGACAACGACATCTGCAACACGCAGAACATCGTGACGGCTGATAGCGGTCAGCTCCTGACTGCCGTCAACCTCATCGAGATCAAGGGTAAGATCAATCGCAAGATCTTCCAGGTATCCGTCCCGACCGGCCGTCTGATCGCTCCGGGTGTTGGCCTCCAGATCAATGGCGGCAAGACGCAGAAGGTTGATTACGCCATTTGCTTCCCGGATCGTTGCATCTCCGAAGTTGCCTTGTCCGACGATCTGCTTGCTGCCTTCAAGAAAGGCAACCAGCTGACGATGACTTCGGTCAACTTCCAGAACAAGCCCAATCCGATCAACGTTGCGCTGACCGGTTTCACCCAGGCTTATGACGGTCCCGGTCTGCAGCAGAACGAGCTCGAACAGCGCCAGAAGACACTTCAGGACGAAGTCCAGAAGCGTCAGAAGGAGTTCGAGGAGAAGATGAAGGCCGAGCAGGAAAAAGCCAAAACCGGCAATTAATTAACCGGCGCTGAAAAGCTAAAAAAGAGGACGCTTCGAGCGTCCTTTTTTATTGCGTATGAGTCGGTGTGCTAGTTCATGTGCGGCTTCTTCACGCGATAGACGCCGTTTTCCGGCGTTTCAAACATGTTCTTGATCTGCGGATGCCTCAAGGGCACACCGGTCGTATCGGGAACAAGGTTCTGTTCCGATACATAGGCGACATATTCGCTTTCCGAGTTTTCTGCAAACAGATGATAGAAAGGCTGGTCGCGGCGCGGCCTTATATCCTCGGGAATGGATCTGTACCATTCTTCGGTATTGCTGAATTCCGGATCCACATCGAAGATAACGCCCCGGAACGCGAAGATCCGGTGGCTGACCACCTGGCCGATCTGAAATTTTGCATGGCGTATCTGTGTCATTATCGTCATTCGTAGTAGGTATCTGTTTCTGTCAAAGCTCGCGAGCCTAAATGGTTCCGGCGATCACTCTATCCCGCCATAAATTCAAAAAGTCCGTCATGCTCAGTGTTTTTAATCTGGTACTTCCATTCTTTGGACTGATTTTCCTTGGCTTTTCGTGGCGCGTATCAACCACCAGCCTTTGGAAGCGCTAGGATGGATGAATACGTTCATCATTTATGTGGCGCTGCCGGCTTTGTTTTTCCAGATACTTTCGAAAACGCCCGTGGCTGAATTGACGCAGTGGGGCTTCATCGTCGGGTGCACGATGTCAACATTCGCCATTTTCCTGACGATGTATCTGATCGCTTTTGCGCGAACACGAAAGATCGATGAAAGCACAATCCAGGGGCTTGCTGCAGCCTATGGCAATATAGGTTACATGGGGCCGGCCCTGGCGATCCTCGCCTTCGGTGCGCCGGCGGCCGTGCCCGTAGCGCTGATATTCTGCTTCGACAACACGCTGCACTTCGTCATGGCACCGCTCCTGATGGCGCTTTCCGGCAATGACAAGCGTTCTCCGCGCGACCTCACTATCGGTGTCCTTCGCAAGATATTCGGCCATCCCTTCATTATCGCGACAATTATGGGCGTAGGTGCCGCGATACTCGGTATCGAGCCGCCTGTCGCAATCGACCGCATGATTGATCTTCTTGCCAAGGCGGCGGCGCCTTGCGCGCTCTTCGCCATGGGCGCAACGCTTGCACTGCGCCCATTGAGACGCGTGCCAAAAGAGCTCTATCTCATCGTGCCTATCAAGCTGCTGGTTCAGCCGTTACTGATCTATGAGGTGCTGAACCTTGCCGGAGATTTCCCGCCGGTGTGGATTTACACGGCCATGCTTATGGCGGCATTACCTACCGCAACCAATGTCTTTGTCATCGCCCAACAGTATGGCGTCTGGGTCGAGCGGGCATCCAGCAGCATTTTGGCGACCACCTTGTTTTCAATCGCGACTCTGACGTTGTGGCTTTATTTCATGACGCATGGCCTCATTCCCTGACATCAGATGACGCCGTGAACGTCTTTGTTACCGAGATAATCATCCACTCGGCATCTTTCGATGCAGCTGGGCCCTTGCGGCTGTCGATTTTCTGTATATATAGTTGCGAATGATTTGCAATTGCGATTAGGGGTATTCCATGGATCAACTAGGGCAGGCGGTCGACACGCCTAAGGGCTGGCGACACGCACGGGGCGAGGCGTCGCTGTCGGATGTTCATCGTTCGATTGCCGTGCGGACGAGCGGACCGGGTTGGCGTCGTGCAGCGGCCTTCGTCGGTCCGGGTTATCTCGTCGCCGTAGGCTACATGGACCCTGGCAACTGGGCGACATCGCTCGCAGGTGGTTCGAAATTCGGTTACACGCTTCTTGTCGTTGCGCTCGTTTCCAATATCATGGCGATTGTCTTGCAGGCC
>Ga0193742_1002046_pt1 | contig 11744 bp, 12 predicted proteins | sample L2c1metaG_FD_165511 | JGI IMG/M metagenome (GOLD analysis project Ga0193742, IMG submission 165511) | Soil microbial communities from a riparian zone of the East river system, Colorado, United States - L2c1 | ecosystem: Environmental > Terrestrial > Soil > Riparian zone | place: USA: East River... | reverse complement strand
ACCCAGACTGACCTGGGGTCATCCTTTCGCAGGGGTCTGCCAAAGGGAGTCAGTCGAAAGTGTTCGGGTGATGTCTCTTCTGTAACGCCTATGCTGGCGAGGGCGCGCAGTAGGCGGTACAGAGCATCGGGATCAGCGTGACAACTTTCGGCCAGGAAACCAACGTCGCGTGTCTCGTCTCTAAGTGCATCGGCAATCCCCAGGCGAGCGGCTGCGCAAAGCACGCGGCTGCGGGAATATCCCATTGCCATCTCTACGAGCTCTGCATTCGGCGTTACATTTCCGATGCCGCCATTGGGTTGAGCCATGAGATACCTCAATTCTTGGGAGAAGAATATCAAAAGCCCCTACTGAGGATGTAACTCTGCGATCCTTTTCAATAGTTGCGACCGACCTGGAATATCGGGACAAGAACGGAGCAGGAAGATGATGTCTTTCAGCGTTGGAAGGGCATCCCAACCTCTCTTTGTGCCGTTCCTCCCTGAGGCTTTGACAGCAGCGGCAGCTGAAGCAAAGAGGACGGCATCCTCCAGTAGAAAGTCCCGCGCCACTGCAAGCGCAAAGCCATGAAAGGTATCGCCGCAGCCATTTGTGTCGAATGCGTCGATCTTAGATGCCGGAAAATGCATGATGCATTTGTCAGGTCCCGTTGTGTAATAGCAGCCATCGGATCCAGCGGAGACAACGGTAGCGGCGCGTCCAGTCTGTGCGAGATAGGCGCACCCATCTCTGGGACTGGCCGAACCGCTTGCCCATAAAGCAAACTCGCAGGGAACAATCAGATGGTCGATTAGCTCGATGAACTGACGAGCGGAGGGCGAGCATCCCTCAATGTCTCCAAGAATCGGTACGCCAAGGCTGCGTATCTTTTTTGCAACCTCTGTCAACGCAGATCCCGAGAAGTGGTCTAGAAGGATCAGTTTCGAGGAGAGGATAAGAGCATCTGTGAGATCCTCAGAAACCAAGGGCCTGAACCTGGAGTCGTCATAGAAGACGTTACGGTTTCCCTCCAGATCCACGGTGATAATGCTGTGATACGGCGCTGCCTCCGAATCGCGAATAATATAAGTTGTATCGACGTGTCGTTGCGATAATTGATTCTTGACGTAGACCGAAAGCTCATCCTCTCCCAGGCGTACGGAGTATGCTGATCGTCCCTGCAACATGCCAACGGCTGCGATCGCAGTACAGGCGGGCCCACCCCCATGATGCTCTCTTGCTTCTACTGAGATCTTTACGTTTGGTGGGGGGATAAGATGAGATATACAGCAGATCATCGACCGCTGCGACACCTATTGCGAGTACATCATAGGGCTTGCTCATCAAATAAATCCAGGATCCTGTCAGGGTAGGTTGCTTTACGACCGGCCATAGTTTAGGAACGCCGCTGTAAGCTCCATGTCCTGGCCGATGGAGCGATGAGATCTGATACGCAGCTTGGATAACTCCGCGTGATGCGACTTCACGGCCTCGGCAGTATGATTTCGTCATCCGCTACCCCGCGCAAATGTTCGACAAAGGAAAGTTGATGCTCTGCGGCGTTGACCTTCCTTCCGAAGAGAGCGACCCGCGCGCCATGTTTTTTTGCGGAGTGCAGAAGTTCGAAGGCGTCGTGTGTGGTTCCTGCCGATCCCCCGAGTACGCCAACCACCAACGATGGATCGTAGGTACAAATCTCTTCCATGGCGGCGGGACCGTAGTATGGAATTTTCAGGAACTGCGGTCGCGCAACAGAGGGGATACCAGCGAGCAGTCGAACGATATGATCGTTCAGGAATAACGGGATAATCGCTTCAGGAATTCCATGGACGTTAGGAGGAACATTTGGACCGAAGACCTCCAGAAAATGATGGAATTCTTTGGTCTCCGCTTCCAAACGAAAAGCTTTATAGGCTACGAGTGATTCGAGGTCTCGTTCGGAGTGATTGTTGAAGGTTACGGAATACAGCCCGAGGTTCACATGCGTCTGCGCGGATTCACCGAAACGCAGAGACCTGCCCACCTGGATGTGATCGAGAGTGGACGAGGAGAAAGGTCTCGATGGAGCTTCTGGATAAGCCGATCCGCGAATGACATGGATGTCGGTCGTGTCGTTCGCGCGAACCGCGGAGTAACCGTGGAACTGTCAAAGATTCGTTCCTGGATGGCGAGTACTTCTGACGTACTGGCAGACATCAGCATGATATCGACAAGTCCTTGGTCGACGATCTCACGAATCTGGTCGCGGAAATCTATAAGAGAGCGATACCGTCCCTCAGAATTTTTACCTGGAGCCGCAATACCAAAGGCCATATCGGCGTCCTTGGCGTCGGCAATAATGAAGCTCCGATTTGAGGGAGATTGCTTAAAGGAAGCGAGCTTGGCCGCAAGTGTCTTCTGCATATTTTTGTAAATTGTGTTTCCTGCGTTGGTTACGTTCGTGGTTCCGGATACTCGGTACAGAGCAATCGAAGAGGAGGTTCATCTTCCACAATCTCAGGAAATCGCGTCTGACGTAGGTAAAAATGGTTATCGTCAGTGTCGTTGTTGACCGAGGAGACTTCACCAATCAAAGCATCTCCGTGGATGGCGTGAAACGAGTGATAAACCCGAGGCGGGAGAGTAATCGATTCACCGGGCTTCAATAGGATGCGTCCGCCAGGCTGTATCCGCCGCAGGATGCCATCGAAAGCAACCGTAACCAGGATATCGGCAAGATTCGCATCTTCTACCGATTGATACAACTGCACGACCAGATCTCCAGTAGCTGTTGCTCCACCTCGATTGGTGATGTCCTCGGTTTTTAGGATATGAAAGTGCAGCGGCGTTACCTGTCCCTCACGGACCATCATTATTTTTTCAGCATAGGGCCTGCTGTAGCCTGGACCGTTGGTCCCCCCGTTGCAAGAGTGAAGAGCGTAAGTCCACAGGATGCGAAGTTGCCCGAGCTGAAATCAGTTACGTCCCAACCGAGCTGCCACCTTCGAATCTCATCTGCTTCCTGTCCTTGCTGGTGCCAAATGTCGAATGACCAACTTGCAAACGAAGGCAGAAAGAAATGGTTCGCCCGAAAAAAATCGATCGCGTTGCCAAGAAACAGATTGATCTCGGATCGTTTCACGCATGTGCCCTTTATGAATTTGAGACGCCAGCATCTTTCGTGACGTGCATCGAACAGGTCTTGACGGTATCGATCAAAAACACAAATGTCATGAGCAAATCTCAATTTTTAGACATGTTTTATCTGATAAAACGACAGCCATCAACAAACAGCGTGGATGAGTGGTCAATTGTGCAAAATCTATCTATGTTCACTGAAACATTTGTTAAAGCGTCAAGGGTGTTAGACTGTTTCGCCATATGGGATCTGAGAGCTCTACGAGTCCGCAAAAATATCCTGCGCGCAAGCGTTCCTACACCATTCAGTCTGTGGTCCGGGCTGTCGCTGTCTTGAACTCTTTTTCTTCGACATCAGAGGTCCTCGACTTGCAATGCGGTGTCAATCTTTGCTGCCCTGCAGTTCAACACCTCTTTCGGCAGTGGCGCCGTGGGACGCTACGACCGAACCAGCCACTCCCGTGATTTGCTTATTCCGGTGAGTGCGACGACGACGGAACGCCGCGCCGATGTCGTCACCGGTCTAGCGACGGCCGGCGATTTTCTTTACGCCAGCGATTTTCCCGGTAATCGCGTCCGTGTCTTCACGACCGCTGGCGTTTTGCAGCGTGACATCAGTGTTTAAAGTCCCGGCGCGCTCGCCGTAGATAGCGCCGGAGATATCTGGGTTGCGCAAAAAAACACAGGAACGGTTCTTGAATTCAGCACATCAGGCGTGCCGTTGAGTACGATTCAAATGGGATCCAGCGCTCGCCCCTCCGCCCTCTACTTTGATGCAGCTGCTGCGCGTCTGATGGTTGGAGATCAGGGGCCGGATATGAACATCAAGATCTACGACATAGCGATCACCCCCATCTTGACTGGAACCTTCGGTGTTCAAGGTGGCTACCTCAATACCACGACTGGAATTAAAGGTCAGGTAGGCGCCCAACGGTTTACCCGAGTCGTTGGAATCGGAAAAGACTCATCCGGCAAGTTATATGTGCTTAACAACCCATGGGGAGGAACGTGGGATCTTGGACGTGATGGCGGGACCGACATCCATTCCTACGACTGCAGCGATGCTTTGCAGTGGACGCTCCAGTCTACAAACTTTGAAGGCATCGCTGCCGCGGACTCTGGAACAGATGGAGCCTATCTCTATAGCGGAAACATCATCTATCAAGGGTCCAGCGGAGCAGGTTACTTTGCCAACACCCTCGATCCGATAACCTATCCGTCCGATCCGAGAATTAATCTCAGCGATTCCAGTCGTGGTGAGCACTTTGAACAATTAGCCACGGTCGGCTCCAATAAAATTCTCGTCGCCGCTGGACAGAATCCCGACATCTTCTACACCTTCTACTTCAACGCGGCGAACGGATATATTGCAATACTAGGCGCAACCCTGCCAGGCACCGCCTTCAATACGACCGCAAGAAGCAGAAATGGTTTCTGCCTCGATGGCCATGGGATATATGGGCCGGTCTGGATAAAACCAATGCAATCTGGCACTATCCGTTGACCGATTTCGATGCCAGTGGGAAGCCGACATGGGGAGCGGGAGTTTCAACCCCGACGCCAGCTTCTATTGCACCCTTGACTCGAATCATTTACTTGCCTGAGACAGATACCATGATCCTGGGGCAGGGGATAGTTGCAGCACTGATTGGACCTCAATTGGAACGAGGATTGAGGTCCAATCACGGATGGCTTGCAGGAAACACGACCACTCCAACCCTGTGATTACCTTATCGAGTGCTAACCCTAAATCGATTGCAGCAGCTGGAAACTATCTGTTCGTTGGATATGTGCACACGGTACCCAATATCGATGCGTTCAATCTAACAAGCGGAAATCTGGACACTACTTTGATCAACAGCAGCCCCAATACAGTCTATGTCGGAAATGATGTTGACTCGATGTATGGCATCGGGGCCTGTAAGAAGTCAACCGGCGAGTATTTAGTGACAAAGGATAACTACAACGGCTCAAGCGTCGTCATCTATCGTTGGACTCCAGGAACCTGAGAGGCCGATGTTGATCGATTTAAGTTGACGCGAGGTGACGGTTGCTCGCCGTGATTCCCGGGAGCCGCCGTAAACGCAAGTTTCGTTTCAGAGATAAGTACGAAACAGGAGCTCTTGCTATTAGTGCGCAGAGCTAGCTTCATTGAGCGTAACAGCGTACAAAGTGTCTCCTGCACCGACGATAAGATACTGCCGATCGTCCAGAGTCCATGTCGATGGGCCATTGCTGACGTGGCCATCGAGCTTTTCCGACCAAAGTATCCTGCCATCCGCCGGATCGAACGCGGCCAATCTGTCCGAATCCCCTGTAAAGAGTAAGTCCCCGGCGGTTGTAAGAATTCCTCCTGATATGCCCCCACCCTCAGTGCCCTCACCTTTCGCGACGTGCTTCCACTTCACGTCGCCAGTGGTCACGTCAAGAGCGATAAGAGACGAAACCGGATCGAAGTGACCCGCGCCACCACCCGCATAACCTTCTGGTTGCGGAGACGTGTCGTAGAGATATGCAACGCCGTAACCCTCGCTCGCATTTACATAGAATAGTTTCGTCCGTGGGCTGTAGCTGGGCGGAGGCCAGTTGGTGGCGCCATTGATAGGTACGTCGACCATCGAACCATCGACCTTTGGCTCCTTGTCGGGATCGGGAATCGGCTGTCCCCGGTCATCAATCCCCTTCGACCAGTTAGCCGTCTTCGTGAATGGTTTCGAAACAAGATACTTTCCAGTTACACGATCAAGCACAAAGAAATAACCGCAGCGTGCCGCCTGTGCCAGGAGTTTGCGCGGCTTGCCATCAATCTGCATGTCGAACAGGACCGGCGTCTCCACGTTGTCCCAATCATGCGTGTCGTGGGGTGAGGCCTGAAAATACCACGCCATCTTGCCCGTGTCTGGATTGAGCGCAACAATCGAATCCGTGTAAAGATTCGCACCTTTGCGGCCCTGGCCAGCAAACACAGGATTCGTATTGCCTGTGCCCCAGTAGATAAGGTTCAATTCGGGATCATAGGTTCCCGGAAGCCAGGTCATGCCGCCTCCGTGATCCATGGCAGCCTGGTTGGGCCACGTCTCTGATCCCGGATCCCCCATCTTCAGCGGCTCACTCCACCACCGCCATTGCTTCTCACCGGTCTCCGGATCGCGAGCTTCAAGATAGCCTCGCACATCCATCGCATCTCCGCCCACGCCGATCAGTACATGGTTCTTCACGATGACCGCGGCCATCGTAGTAAAGTACTGCAGTTTCTCGTCGGCAACCTTCTTCCGCCATCTCTCCTTTCCTGTTACGGAATTGAGCGAAATGAACCAGCCATCCGGAGTGAGGAAGTAAATCCATTTGCCATACATGCCAACTCCGCGCTGCCCAAGCAGATGACCCCCGTGATCGTCAAAGTCGAAGCGCCATCTCTCCTTGCCTGTCCGCGCATCGACCGCGAAGACGTGGTCGGGAATTGTGAAGTAGAGAACGCCATTCACCATCAAAGGAGTGGATTTAATGATGGGATTGCCCATACCTCGCAAGGGCGCGATGTTGGCAATCTTATACTTCCACTTGATCTTCAGCTGTTCGAGATTTTTCTGGTTGATCTGCGCGATCTCACTGAACCGGCGTCCGGAATAATCCCCGTTGTAAGTAGGCCAGGAGTCAGCAGGCTGATGGAAAAGGCTCAGAGCGGTCGGAGATAGTCCCTGTGAGCTCGCTGGCTGTTCTGCAACCAGTGAGGGCGTGAGGATTAAGCCGAAAAAAACCGAAAATAAAAAATTAGGCCACTTCATTTGAGGGTCAATAAATACCGTGTTAGATCGTGAAGGTTATCGTCGGTATACTTCGGAAGAAGTGAGCGGTGACCAGCGAGCTTGTCAGGAATGTCCACCTTGATCGAAGGTGTGGACCACGTGGCAGTTGAACCGTCCACCGTCTTTAAGGTTGTCTCAAAATCATCATAGTGTGCAAGAACCCCCGTAAGCGTCTTGCCCTCAGGAGTCGTGACCGTAGCTTCCCGCGGTCCATGGCTCGCTGGCCACGCGATGCGAGCCAGCATCGCTGCGGGTTGAGGATACTTCGAGCCGATCTTCGCCAGATCACCGGAGATGGAATGGCAGCTTCCGCAGTGAGTCTCGAAGAAGGCTTGTCCCTTGGCCGCATCTCCGCTGGTCATGGTGTCGCTGTGAGTGTAAAGGCCGCGATTCGCTGCAAGTTCCACCTGAAGATGGATGTACTCCGCAACATCATATCTTTGCGCGTCCGTCAGATTAGGAAATGGAGGCATCCCTCCCGGGCGGCCATTCTTGATCACCTGGCCGATCTCCTCTCCCTTTTCGTCATGCAGCACCAGCACCGAGCGCACTAGATTCGGAGCCTGCCCTCCACGTGCATCGGCACCATGGCATGCGGAGCAATTTTCTTTATAAGTGGACTCTCCCCGCTTGGCTGCTGTAGCGTCAGGAACCGGTCCCAGACCGAGAAAGTCATGCGAATTGCGAGGCGGAGCTTTACGCGGGGTTGGCTGTGACTCGGGCTCCTGAGAAGATGCCAGGACAGTCCTGAAGGGAGCATCGACGATCGAGCTGAAGATACAAACAGCTACTGTCATGAACATGAGTAATGCTGATTTCTTCGATATCAATGCGCTGTTAGCTCCCCCTGCTGTGCCCCTCAAGTATATCCAGATCGGTCAGAATGACTGAACAGACCTCTCTTCCTCTAATTGCGATGCTTTAGAAACTCCTGCGCTTCCAGCCCTCGAATACTGGCATCAATTAACTCCACCATGTGAAAAGTAGGAACCTCGGCGAGACCGCGGCGTCGCAACCCTGCCTGTAATTGCAGCAGGCAGCCGGGATTGGCGCTGATCAAAGCCTCCACCTTCGCAGCAAGTAGATTCTCTACCTTGCGATCTCCAAGTGCATTCGCAGGCTCAGGGTGTAACAAGTTGTAAACCCCGGCTGAGCCGCAACATAAATTCGCCTCCGCAATCTCCGCCACATCAAGTTGAGGAATTGCTTTCAGCAAAGAGCGAGGCTCCGCGTGAATTCCCTGGGCGTGACGAAGATGGCACGCATCCTGATAAGCCACCCGTAAAGGAAGAGGATTGCGAGGCTGCTGCGGTGGATTCAAGAGAAGGATCTCCGAGATGTCGCGGCATTTAGCGGAGAAATCCTTCGCACGCGCAGCCCACTCCGGATCATCGCGAAGCAGGTGTCCATATTCCTTCATGGTGGAACCGCAACCGGCGGCGTTGATTACGATGTACTCTACCTTCGCTTCTTCAAACATCGCAATCATCTTGCGGGCAAGCGTGCGAGCCTCTTCCTCCACGCCACTGTGAAGCATAAGCGCTCCGCAGCACGCCTGTTGACGTGGAACGACAACCTCATAGCCTTCGGCTGCGAGCACCCGCAAGGTGGCCTCATTAATATGCTGGAAGAAGACCTGCTGTACGCATCCCGCCAGCATTCCCGCTCTCGTGCTACGCTTTGCCACCGCTCCGCCTTGCTTTGAAGGAGTGGCCGATACCATCGCGGGAAGTTTGTGAAAGAGGCTGTCAGGCACAGAGGGCAGCAGAGCTTCCATCGCAACCAGGCGCTTTGGCATCCGTTTAAGCAATCCGCTCGCGCGCACCATCCTCTGCAATCCGGTGCGTTGGTAAAGAAGCATGGGGAGTGCAAGAACGCGAAGCCGTTCGGAATACGGAAAGACTGCGAAGAGCAGTTTACGAAAGAGGGTGTCATCCACGGAACGTGGGATATGGCGTTCCACTTGAGGACGGGTATCCTCGATCAGCTTGTCGTACTGAACCCCTGAAGGACACGCAGTCACGCAAGCCATACAGCCGAGGCAGTTATCCATATGGACGCGAAAGTTCTGATCGAGAGGAGCCTCGCCCTGGCTCGCTTTCGCCATCATGTAGATGCGGCCGCGAGGCGAATCCATCTCTTCGCCCCAAAGAACATAGGTCGGGCAGGCGGGAAGACAGAAACCGCAGTGCACGCAGTCGGATAAAAGATCCTTCGACGGCGGATGATGAGCATCGAAGCTGCTGGTCTTCACAGCGTCGGCAGAGTCCGCAATTTGAGTGAGGTGGGCCATGGTCCCCTTACTTCGCTTGCGCGAAAAACTTTCCTGGATTGAGAATGCCGTCAGGATCGAACTGGCGTTTGACCATCCCCATCAGCGACAACACCTCGGAAGGAACCTCGAAGGCAGCCGCGTCCACGCCCTCGCCGAGCTGCAAAGCCGCAACCGTAATCTGACCTTTCGCCGCGTCCCCGCGAATCTTCTGGATGGTCGTCGTCACCGCATCTGCTGCGCCGTAAAGCGCGACAGTGTGAAGGCCGAATGCTTGAGCCACGGAGACCAGTTTTACATCCGATGCCATCAGCCGTAGGCGATCCGCATAAGCGCAGACCTGTGTGGGGAATGTGGAGATCCGGAGAACCGTAGCACCCGCAGAGAACAGCGTCTCGCGCATCCTCCACATCTCTTCAGAGGCGTCTTCCAGGGCAAGACCTTCCTGCTGCGTCATTTGTGCAAGGACAACTTCCTGATGCGCCGTCGGATGGGCGCTGAGTTGAACATCAAGTTGAAATCTCGATTCCACAGAGCGCAGTTGCAGAGCCTGCGTGAGCAGATGGCTGGACCGAATTGCAGCCAGCAGGGAGCCGAGCCGTGACGCATCCGTCGCCGCGATCGTGAAGCTTCTCGTATGTTGAGGAAGTGGATGCAATCGAAAATTGGCTTCTGTGATGATGGCCAGTGTACCGAGACTGCCCGTCAGTAACTTGCACAGATCATAGCCCGCCACGTTTTTGACCACCTTCCCGCCGGTCCGGGCGATTGTGCCGTCCGGTAGAACCAGGGTCATGCCGATCACCAGATCGCGAAGGCTTCCGTATCTCTGTCGCAGAGCGCCGGAATCGTTGCTCGCTAGAACTCCGCCGACAGTAGCCCGCTCTTCGAAGAGTGGATCGAGTGCAATGAACTGACCATGGGTTGCGAGAGTGCGTTGCAGCTTCGACCAGGTACATCCTGCCTGCACAGTGCAGGTAAGGTCTTGCCATGGATGCTCGATCACTCGATTTAGACGCGCAAGCGAAAGAGAGAGGTTAGGAGTTACACCTGATCCCCAGCGTCGTTTGGTGCCGCCTCCTTGGGGATGGACGGTTAGACGATTCCTCCCGCTGAAGAGGAGAATCTCCGACACCTGTTTCGTATCCGCAGGTGAGACGGTGATGCTGCCATCCTCATTGAGATGCACATGATCGCGGCCGGCAATAAAGGCTAACTGCTCGGTGGTTTGTTCGATCTGTGCCATGGGAGAACTCATCAAAAGATCTCCGCAATTCCGCTGGACTCGCTTGGATGAGGGACATAGGGTCCGCGCGATCGCTCCCCACACAGGCGAGGAGTAGGGAAGAGCTTGTCGGGGTTAGCAAGGTTGAGAGGATCGAAGGCGTGGCGCACCCTCTGCATCGTCTCCAGGTCCGGATCGGAAAACATGTAACTCATACTGCACTGTTTCTCGCGGCCCACCCCGTGCTCCCCGGTAATGGAGCCACCTGCTTCAACACAGACCTCGAGAATCCGGAGAGAAAGACTGATCGCACGGTCTTCTTCGCCGGGATTGTCACGATTGTAGAGAACGATAGGGTGAAGGTTGCCGTCACCCGCATGGAATACATTCGTAACTCTCAGTTGATCGGCGGCGGCCATGGCATTTAACTTCTCCAGCACAGCGGGAAGAGAAGTCCGAGGGATCACCCCGTCCTGAACAATGTAGTTTGGCGAAAGCCGGCCCGCAGCGGCGAAAGCGGCCTTTCGCCCCTTCCACACAAGAAAGCGTGCGCTCTCGTCAATGGCCAGCCGGGTCTCCCACGCTCCATTCTTCTTGCAGATTTCGATCACCGAGGCCATCTGTAGGTTGACCTCCGCCTCCGGTCCGTCGAGTTCGATCAGCAGAAGCGCTTCGCAAACAGGATAGTTGGGATGGACCGAGATCTCCGCGGCTTCGATGGAGAGGCGGTCCATGATCTCCATGGCAGCGGGAAGCTGGCCGCTCGCGATGACGTCAGAGACCGACTGCGCCGCCGCGGAGATGGTGTCGAATGCAGCCAGAATGACCTGCACGGTCTCCGGCTTTCGCATGATGCGCAGCGTCATCTCCGTCGCAATGCCTAACGTCCCTTCACTGCCGATAAAGACGCCTGCCAGATCGTATCCCGGCGGGTCCGGCGTCTTGCCCCCAAGCATCACAAGATCGCCATTCGGAAGCACGACCGTCATCTCCAGCACATGCGTGACCGTGAAACCATACTTCAGGCAGTGTGCTCCGCCTGCGTTTTCAGCAACGTTCCCACCGATCGAGCAGATGGTCTGCGAACTCGGATCAGGCGCATAGAAGTAGCCGTCCGGAGCGACCGCCGCCGTAACATTCGCATTGATCACACCGGGCTGTACCGTCACCTGCTGATTGGGCAGATCGATCTTGAGGATGCGATTCATTTTGGAAAGGCTGATGACAATCGATCCCTCCGAAGGAAGAGCGCCGCCCGAAAGACCCGTGCCCGAACCGCGCGCGACAAAAGGAATGCGCTCACGATGGCAGAGGCGCAGCACATTCTGCACCTGCTCCGTGGACT
>Ga0193742_1002045_pt1 | contig 11745 bp, 8 predicted proteins | sample L2c1metaG_FD_165511 | JGI IMG/M metagenome (GOLD analysis project Ga0193742, IMG submission 165511) | Soil microbial communities from a riparian zone of the East river system, Colorado, United States - L2c1 | ecosystem: Environmental > Terrestrial > Soil > Riparian zone | place: USA: East River... | reverse complement strand
CCAGCCGTCGGCCTGCGCAAATCTACTGCGTGCCGTGGCTGAAGCCGGTCAGGCCATGGTTGCCCTGAACGAAAAGAACAGCGAAACCGGTCGTGCGCCGCTGAAGTACGGCATCGGCGTCCACGTCGGAGACGTCATGTACGGCAACATCGGGTCGCGCACCCGGCTCGACTTCACCGTCATCGGTCCTGCGGTCAACATGGCTTCGCGTCTCGAAGCCTTCACCAAACAACTGGGGAAAACAGTGCTGCTGTCCCGCGCGTTCGCCGACTTCGTCAAAAGCGATTTCGATCTCGAACGCGTCGGCGAATATCCGGTGCGCGGCTTCAACGACCCAATCGAGCTGTTTGCGTATCACGGCTGAATGCCGATCTGTCGCCGGGTGTCCGCCGCCCCCAAGGGGCGCGAACTCCTCAAACGGCCACTACCAGCGAATGTCGGTTTCGGTGGTTGCTAGTCCGCGATTTGAACCTGCAAATCCGAGCCGAACGGAATCTGACGCGGAACGCCTGGCGCTTCATAAAAATCACGAAGGGCAGGTTCAAGCAGTTCGAGCACTGCGTGGTTATGGAAGGGCCGCTTCTGGCGCAAAGCGGACATTGGGCAAGTCAGGATGTGGAACAACGCTTTCATAAAAATTCGAACGAGGATAAGTAAGGGATCGATCCATCCGGGAGGAACCAATGTCAAGAACTGTCAGGCAACTAGGTCTTTTTTTCGCAAGCGCGCTTTTCGTCGGAGCGCTGGTTGCGACTGCGCAGGCGAAGGACAAGGTCAAGGTCGGTTTCATCGGACCGTTGACCGGCGGCGTTTCAGTCAATGGGATCGGCGGTCGAAACTCCGCCGAACTAGCCGTTAAGCTGCGCAATGCCGATGCGAAAGCGAAATACGAATACGAGCTCGTTGTGCTCGATGACGAATGCAAGCCGAACGTGGCCGTGCAGGCCGCCACCAAGATGGCGGCGGACAAGGAAATCATCGCCGGGGCCACGCATTATTGCTCCGCCACTGCGATCGCTACCGTCGATATTTATCACAAATTCGGCTTCCCCATCATCGTGTGGGGCGCCGTGCTGCCGGACATCACCTACCGGAACAAGTATGCGGAGGTGCATCGCGTAAACGGTACCATGATCGACCAGAACGACGCCAATGCCGAACTCATCTCTAAACTCGGTTTCAAGACCGTCGCGGTGATCCACGACACTACCGATTACGGCAAAGGTCACAATGCGTACTTCAGCAAATCTCTCGCCAAGCTGGGTGGCAAGATCGTCGGCACGTTCGGCGTCACCGCAGACCAGCAGGACTTCACCGCCGAACTTACACAAATCAAAGCACTCAATCCGGAGGTGATCTATTTCGGCGGGCTTACACCGATCGGCGTGCGCGTCCGCTCGCAGATGGACAAGCTCGGTATCAAGGCTGTGTTCGATGGCACCTCGGGTATCGTGTCGGATGCTTTCATCCAAGGGCTCGGACCGCTCGCCGAAGGCGCGCTCGCGTTCCGTGAAGGCGCTTCGACCGAGAAGCTGCCGGGCGGGAAATTCTTCCTGGAGAAGTATGCCGCACAGAAGTACGACAATCCGCCGGAAGCTTACGGCGCTTTCTCTTATGCCGCTATGGACCTGATCCTCGACTCGATCGAAAAGGTCGGACCGGATCGCAAGAAGATCATCGCGGAACTGGCCAACGTAAAAGACCGCGACTCCATCATCGGCAAGATCACGTTCGACGATCACGGCCAGAATACCGTGGCCTTGATCACCAAATATGTGGTGCAGGACGGCAAGTTCGTGGAGTGGGACGACAGCGAATACGCCGCGGGCAAGCGCAAGCTTCCCGGACAGAAATAGCCAACAGCGGGACGGGCGGCACCAGCTCCCGTCCCGCTTCCGCCTTCGCGGTGCGCACAGGATCAGAAAAAATGGACGTGGGGCTCCTCTCGCAATACATCATGAACGGTCTCATGCTCGGCATGATGTATACGCTCGTCGCGGTCGGCTTCACGCTGTTCTTCGGTGTGCTCGATATCATCAAGTTCTCGCATGGCGATGTGCTGACGGTCGGCGCCTTCACGGGGCTGGCGACCTATATCGGGCTGCGCTCGGTCGGGGTCAGTTCCACCCCGCTGTTGCTGCTTGCGGTACTGGTTGTCGCGATCCTCGCCATGGCGGCGCTCGGCATGCTAATCGCGCGCTACCTGGTGCTGCCGCTGCGCTCGGCGCCGGCGCTCAACACGCTGCTGATCACGTTGATGCTCGGCACGGTGCTGCGCGAAATGGTTCGGCTCTTCTACCCGCAAGGCGCCAACCCGAAGCCGTTCCCGGCCTTGCTTCCAACTGATTCAATCAACCTCGGCCAGTTCAACCTGCGGCTCGACAACGCCATCATGCTGGCGACCGGCGTCGCGATCATCGTCGGGCTGCGGCTCTTGCTCAACCGCACCAAGCTCGGTCTCGCCATCCGCGCGGTGGCGCAAGATGAAGAGACCGCGCGAACGATGGGTATCAACTTCACCGCCATCGTGCTGATCACGTTCGCGATCGGGTCGGCGCTGGCCGCCATCGGTGGCGTGATGAACGGCCTCTATTACAACGAAATTAATTTCGGCATGGGGCTGCTGCTCGGCGTGATCGGCTTTTCCGCCGCGATCATCGGCGGGCTCGGGAGCATCTACGGCGCCATCCTGGGCGGCTTCCTGTTCGCGGCGTTGCAGACCATCGGCGCCGTCGCGCTGCCGTTCGCCAGCGCCTACAAGGACGTGTTTGCCTTCACCGTCGTGATCGCGCTGATGGCCTGGCGCCCGACCGGGCTGATTCAGGAAAAAATCAGTGAGCGGGTCTGAGCGCATGCCGGAAGTCAAGCAGGAACCGCAGGCTCCCTTGTTGCCGGGCGTTGTCGCTGTGGCGCTCTCGACCGCCTATCTGATCGCGTTGCTGGCTGTCGAAAAGCAGCCGCTCGTCATTGGCCTGCTGGCATTCGGCATCGTCGCCGTGCTCGCCGCCCATTACATGGACTGGCTCGATCCGGTAAGCCGAAGTTTTGCCGAGCGCGAGGGTATGCTCAGCGCATACGCGATCCTCGCCGCCTGCGTGGTGGCGGCGTTCTTCCACGACAATCATTTCGTGCTGCTGTTGTTCGTCACCGTATTGCTCTATGCAGTGGCGACGCTCGGGCTGAATATCGAATTTGGCTATGCCGGCGTGCTTAACTTCGCGGGTGCGTCGTTCTTCGGTATCGGCGCTTATACCTCGGCGGTGCTCAATACCTACACTGCCGTACCTCACCTTCTGGTACTCCTGATCGGCGGGACGCTTGCCGCCCTGATTGGTTCGCTGCTGCTGCTCCCGGTGTTGCGCACGCGCGGCCATTATGCCGCGCTGGTCACCATCGCATTTGCGCTGCTGCTCAAGACATTCCTGGAAGTCAACGACGTGCTCGGCGGGCCACAGGGCATGCAGGTCAAGGGCATGAGCATCCTCGGCTGGTCGTTCAACGACAATTTCGAGATCGGCAAGATCGAGATGTCGTTCTACCTCAACTATTTTGTGATCAGCATGCTGCTGCTGTGCGGCACCTTCGTCCTGGTGCGGCGGCTGGAACGGTCATGGATCGGGCTCAACCTCGATGCGATACGGCTCGATGAGACCGCAGCGAGTTGCTTCGGACTGGATATCGCGCGCTGGAAGATCACCGCCTTCGTGCTCGGTAATTTCGTTATCGGCCTCGCCGGCGCGCTCTTCGGGATGGTCGGTGGCTTCGTTGCTCCCAACAACTACACCTTCGCCGATTCGCTGATCATGGTGTCAATCCTGCTGCTCGGCGGCATAGGCAACCCATGGGGCGTGGTGGTAGCCACCTTCATCGTCGTGGTCTTGCCTGAGAAATTGCAGACCATCCAGGAATACCGATTCCTCCTCTATGCCTTGATCGTGATTGTGGTGCTGCTGTTCCGTCCTGAGGGGCTGCTGCCGCGGCCGGTACGGCGTTATTTTCCCGGGGGGCGGGCATGACCTATTTGCTGGAGGCTCGCGGCCTGACCCGAAGATTTGGCGGCGTGGTGGCGCTGGACAATCTTGATCTTGCCGTCGTGCCCAACGAAATCATCGGCCTGATCGGACCCAATGGGTCGGGCAAGACAACATTTTTCAACGTCGTCACCGGAATCTACGGCGCGCACGGCGGCTCCGTCACCTTCGACGGCGCGGACATTACGCGCGCCTCGTCGCGCGCCGTCTATCACGCCGGCGTTTCCCGCACCTTTCAGCGCTCGCGGTTATCGCTGCCGTTGTCGATCTTCGACAACATCATGATCGGCAACCACAAGCGGCTCAATCAAGGGCTCTGGTTCAATCTGGTCCGCCGCGGCGAATTCAAGCGCGAGTTCGAGGTCAATTATGCTGCAGCCCGCACGCTCATCGAAGTGTTCGAGCCGCAGCTTGCCGAGCGGATGCTCGAACCGGTCGCCGGGCTGCCGATGATCGACCGGCGCCGCATCGAGATCTGCCGCGCGCTGATCAGTCAGCCAAAGCTGCTCTTGCTGGACGAACCGTCGGCCGGAATGACGCATGACGAGACCAAGGAATTAATGGACGACATACTGCAGGTCCGCGATCTCAATCGGAACCTCACCATCGTTATCGTTGAGCACGAAATGGGGTTGATCGAGCGTATCACCGACCGTTGCGTGGTGCTCAATTTCGGCCGCAAGATCGCGGAAGGGCCGTACCGTCAGGTCGCCGTCGACCGACAGGTGCAGGAAGCCTATCTGGGGGTAGAGTAGATGACCGGCCGATTGGAAATCGAGGGCGTCTACACCGCCTATGACAAGGCGGATGTGCTCGAAGGCATCTCACTCAAGGTAGAGCCTGGGCGCATCACCTGCCTGCTAGGTTCCAACGGTTCCGGCAAGACTACGCTGATCCGCTCGATTCTGGGGCTGACGCCGCCGCGCGCGGGCCATATCGCATTTGACGGTCAGGACATCACCGCGCTGCCGACCCACAAAGTCATCGCCGCGGGCGTGGCCTGCATCCCGGAAGGCCGCAAGGTCTTTCCCAAGCTTACGGTCGAGGAGAATCTGCGGCTCGGCGCCTACCAGGAACCCTCGGATGCCGTTACCCAGGAGCGCATGGCGGAAATATTTCGCTTGTTCCCGCGCCTCGCCGAACGCCGGATGCAGCTCGCCGGCACCATGTCGGGCGGCGAGCAGGCGATGGTCTCGATCGGTCGGGGTCTGATGCGGGCGCCGAAGTTGCTGCTGATCGACGAGCCTTCGCTTGGCTTGTCGCCGATTTTCGTTAAGGAGAATTTCAACATCATCCGCAAGATCAACGAGCGTGGCATTTCCATTTTTCTTGTGGAGCAGAACGTTCATCAAACGCTTGCCATCTCCGACTACGGATATGTCTTATCCAAGGGCAGGGTGGTGATGGAAGGCAAGCCAAGCGAGCTCGGAAAGACCAAGGAAGTTCACCAAGCTTATTTTGGCTGAGTCACCAGCCCTCTATGTAACGCGAAGTGTGCCAAACCAACGACTACATAAGGAAAACAGTTTGGCGTCAGTGTCTCGTCGGCAACGGCAAGATGATCGGCAACTGGAAAAGCTCCGGCTTTCGCGATGGCCAAAGTTCAAGCAGCGGGGGCATTATCGCCCGGGATTTGACTACGATATGGTGATGTAGTCGCTCGCTGAGAGTGCGCCTTGCTGCTCGGCCCCGCTGATGAGGTGATCGAATGAGTGGTTCGCGGATGTCTCTTAGCGCCCTAGAGGGAACGTCCGGTTTTGCCTACTAAGCGGACGTGCCCATCGGTTATGAGATGTCTGTTGTTGAGGGCGAATCCGCGCCCGTCGGAAGGCGCCCGCGAAATCCGCCGCGGCGGTTGCGCTGCGGTTCCGGGTGTTTCCGGTGTGACCGTGGCGCTTATGCGCGTACTTCTTGCCGCGGGCGCATCGGCGCCCGGCATCCCCGCGCCCTCTGTTGGAGCGGTGAGGAAAATGCAGAGCAAACCTCGGGCGAAACGCGCTGCGAGATCGTGAGACTGTATCCGCAAACAGCCTGGTTGAAAATTGATCCGAAGGCATTTTTTATACACGCAAACGCATCGCGGTTGAGGCAGGACGCCCAATTGCGGTGGGTATGAAACGTTAGCCCGGCGACGGCGTGCCTTGCCGCCACTGGCCGCCGGAAATCCTGGCGGCGGCGATCACGGCCTGGGTGCGGCTCTCGACGCCTAGCTTTTGCAGGATCGCCGATACGTGCGCCTTGATGGTCGCTTCCGACACGCCGAGTTCGTAGGCGATCTGCTTGTTGAGCAGACCTTCCGACAGCATCATCAGCACCCTCACCTGCTGCGGGGTCAGCGTCACCAGCCGGTCGCGCAGCCGCGTCATATCGGGGTCGGAGGTGGAGGTGAGATCGGTGTCCGGCGGAATCCAGACGTCGCCTTCCATGATCTTGACGATGGCGTCGCGCAGCGTATCGACCCCGAACCGCTTGGGAATGAAGCCGGAGGCGCCGAAATCCAGCGAACGGCGGATGGTGGCGCCATCATCGCTGGCCGAGACGATCACCACGGGGATCGCCGGGTATTGCGCGCGCAGGTAAATCAGGCCGGAGAAGCCGCTGATTCCCGGCATGGTCAGATCGAGCAGCACCAGATCGACATCGGAATCCCGCTCCAGCAGCGCGGTCAATTCGTCGAAGGATCCGGCTTCGCCGATCGTCGCCGAGGGCACGACGCTGGCGACCGCCTGTCGCAGCGCATCGCGAAACAGCGGATGGTCATCGGCGATAACGAGATGGGTGCTGACAGCGGCAGTCATTGATTTTCTTGTGAGACGGTTGCGGCAAACCATTGACCGCTTTGTGGAAGGCCTGCCTGGCGGGTTTTCGCAAGGATTGTCCCCTGACCGGCGGTCGCATGCAAGCGCGCAATATTGTCACGGCGCAAGGCGGTTAACCCAGCCCGTTTGTGCGCCGCAATACGTCGCAGGCGGCAGCACGAAACGCTTGAAGCCAACGGTGCAGAGGGCCAAAAGTCGTATAGGGCGAGTTCCAAGGCCGATGTTAGCTTGAATGTCAAGTACCATGCAACAGCCGGCAAAAAGACCGGCGCATGGAAACGAGGTCGCAACAGCGAATAGGGGAGGCACCAGAAATGACTACGATAGCTGCAACGTCAACCCGCGCCACAGGCATGACGAAGGACGAGAAATTCGTCATCTTCGCCTCCTCGCTCGGTACCGTGTTCGAGTGGTACGACTTCTATCTCTACGCCACGCTGGCGCCGTTCTTCGCCGCGCTGTTCTTTCCGCCCGGCAATGACACGGCCGCCCTGCTCTCGGCCTTCGCGACCTACGCGGCGGGCTTCCTGGTGCGCCCGTTCGGCGCGATCATTTTTGGCCGCATCGGCGATCTGGTCGGACGCAAATATACCTTCCTCGTCACCATCGTGGTGATGGGCGGCGCGACCTTCCTGGTCGGCCTGCTGCCCACATTCGCGACCATTGGATGGGCGGCGCCCTTCCTGCTGGTGACGTTGCGCCTCGCCCAGGGCCTCGCGCTCGGCGGCGAATACGGCGGCGCGGCAACCTATGTGGCCGAGCATGCACGGCCGCATGAGCGTGGCTATGCGACAAGCTACATTCAAACCACGGCGACGCTCGGATTCTTCCTGGCACTGCTGGTGATCGGGCTCTGCCGGGTCTACATGGACACCAAGATGTTCGCCGAATGGGGCTGGCGGATTCCGTTCTGGATTTCGCTGATCCTGCTGGTGTTCTCGGTCTATATCCGGCTGCGCCTGAACGAATCGCCGATCTTTGCCAAGATGAAGGAAGAGGGCAAAGGCTCCAAGGCGCCGCTGACCGAAAGCTTCATGCACTACCCGAACAACAAGTACGTGCTGCTCGCGCTGCTCGGCGCGACCGCCGGACAGGGGGTGGTGTGGTACACCGGACAGTTCTACGCGCTGTTCTTCCTCACCATCACCCTCAAGCTCGACTACGTCTCGGCCTATTCGCTGATTGCGCTCTCGCTCCTGATCGGCACGCCGTTCTTCATCTTCTTCGGCTGGCTGTCGGACCGCATTGGACGGCTGAAGATCATCCTGGCAGGCTGCTTGATCGCCGCGGTCACGTTCTTCCCGCTGTTCAAGGGGCTCACCCACTTCGTCAATCCTGACCTCGAAGCTTTCGCGGAGAAGAATCCGATCACCGTATCGGCGGACCAGTCGACCTGTAACTTCCACATCTTCGTGGGGCCGTGGTCCAACTTCACGCAGTGCGACCGGGCGCAGGACTTCCTGACCAAGTCGGGCCTCTCGTTCAAGATCGTGAGCGTGCCCGGCTCGAAGTCCGTCGACATGACCGTCGGATCGACCAAGGTCGAGGGCTGGGACAATGCCAAATGGTCAGCCGCGCTGAAGGCTGCCGGCTATTCCGCGACAGCCGACAGGGCCAAGGTCAACTGGTTCATGGCCGAGTTGATCCTGGTGATCATGGTGCTGTACGTCACCATGGTGTACGGGCCGATTGCCGCGTTCCTGGTCGAGATGTTCCCGACCAAGATCCGCTACACCTCGATGTCGTTGCCGTATCACATCGGCAATGGCTGGTTCGGCGGCATGCTGCCATTGCTCGCCACCGCGATCGTGGCCGCGACCGGCGATATCTACGCCGGCCTGTGGTATCCGATCGGCATCGCGGTGATGACGCTGGTCGTTGGACTGATCTTCCTGAAGGACACCAAAGGCGTCGATATCACCACCGGTTCCGGCATCGACATTCAGGGCAGCAAAGCCCCAGCCTGATTGACCAAGACCCGGCGGCATTTGCCGCCGGACGGGGCTTATCAACAAGCCGGCCGCGGATCGCTCCGCGGCCGGTTTTAGTTCCGGTCGTGCGCCAATCGCTGAGGGCATCGAGATGGCGCGGCCGCGCTGCTCGCCCTGGCCTTCAATGCGAAGGTGCCTTGTCCCCGTAAAATCAGCGCTGGCCACCGGTTTCGCCGATGGAAACAGGCCAGCGCAGCGGCCACATCCGACATCCCGATCGCTTGCGCAGCGGCCCCATGCCAGCCGAAAGTACTATTGGGGCATGCTTCCCGACCATGTAGTGAGGTTCTAATTCATTGTGCGTCGACTGACGCAACACACATGTTCGTGAATCAAAAAACAGACGGGAGCGACCGGAAATGTCCACAATAGCTGCAACGGAAAAAGTCAGAACCGGAGGCATGACGAAGAACGAACGTTTCGTCATTCTCGCCTCATCGCTCGGAACCGTTTTCGAGTGGTATGATTTCTATCTGTTCGGTTCGCTCGCCAGCGTCATCGGTGCGCAGTTCTTCGGCGTCATCGATCCCGCCACCAAGCTGCCGATGTTCAACCAGGCGACCCGCGACATCTTCGCGCTGCTCGCCTTCGCCGCGGGCTTCATCGTTCGTCCGTTCGGCGCCATCGTATTCGGTCGCGTCGGCGACATCGTCGGACGCAAATACACCTTCCTCGTCACCATCCTGATCATGGGCCTGTCGACCTTCATCGTCGGCCTGCTGCCGAACGCGGCGACGATCGGCATTGCGGCGCCGATCATCCTGATCGGCCTGCGCTTGCTGCAGGGCCTGGCGCTCGGCGGAGAGTATGGCGGAGCCGCCACTTACGTGGCCGAGCACGCGCCGATGGGGAAACGCGGTTACTATACGTCGTTCATTCAGACGACGGCTACACTCGGGCTGTTCCTGTCGCTGATCGTGATTCTCTTCGTCACGGCCTACGTCAACAACAACTTCGCCGGCACGGCTTGCGCCGGCACAGTGTGCACCGCGATAGCCGCGCCCTATCCGGCACTGACCGACCCCGCCCTCGCGGGCAAGGTCTTCACTACCGCGTTCCAGAACTGGGGCTGGAGAGTTCCGTTCCTGGTGTCGGTCGTGCTGCTCGGCATCTCGGTCTGGATCCGGCTCCGCCTCAACGAATCGCCGGTGTTCCAGAAGATGAAGGACGAGGGCAAGAGCTCGAAAGCTCCGCTGACCGAAGCCTTCGCCGACTGGAGCAACGCCAAGATCGTCTTGCTGGCGCTGGTCGGAGGCGTGATGGGTCAGGGCGTGGTCTGGTACACCGGCCAGTTCTACGCGCTGTTCTTCATGCAATCGATCCTCAAGGTCGATGCCTTCACCGCGAACCTGCTGATTGCATGGTCGCTGCTGCTCGGCACCGGCTTCTTCATCGTGTTCGGTGCATTGTCCGACAAGATCGGCCGCAAGCCGATCATCCTGGCGGGCTGCCTGATCGCGGCGCTGACCTTCTTCCCGATCTTCAAATCGATCACCACCAACGCCAATCCGGCGCTGGAAAAGGCGATCGAAACCGTGAAGGTCGAGGTCGTCTCCGACAAGGCACTCTGCGGCGACCTGTTCAACCCGGTCGGCACCCGCGTCTTCACGGCGCCTTGCGACACCGCTCGATCCTATCTGGCGCAGCAGTCGGTCAAGTACACCACCAGCTACGGCGCCGCAGGCTCCGGCGTGAAGGTCGTCGTCAATGGCAAGGACGTGCCCTACACGGCAGCAGCGTCGAACCCGCAAGTGCTGGCGGCGGTGCAGGCCGCGGGCTATCCGAAGGTCGGCGACGCCCAGATCGTGAAGATGCAGCATCCGTTCGATATCTTCCGGCCGCAGGTCGCGGCGGTGATCGGGCTGCTGTTCATCCTCGTGCTCTTCGTCACCATGGTGTACGGGCCGATCGCGGCGATGCTGGTCGAACTGTTCCCGACCAGGATCCGCTATACCTCGATGTCGCTGCCCTATCACATCGGCAACGGCTGGTTCGGCGGATTGTTGCCCGCGACCTCGTTCGCGATCGTGGCCTCGACCGGCGATATCTACGCCGGTCTCTGGTACCCGATCATCTTCGCATCGATCACCGCGGTCGTCGGCTTCTTCTTCCTGCCGGAGACCAAGGACGTCGATATCACCAAGTAAGCTGAACTGGTCCGGCGGCCATCGCCGCCGGACCATCGTCACAAGCCGGCCGCGGATCGCTCCGCGGCCGGTTTTGTTTTGGGCCCTTCTCCCCTCCTCCCACGCGCTCTTGCGCGTGGTGGGGAGGGGTCGGGGGTGGGGGGCGCTTCCGCAAATTCGCTGTCAGTGGAATGCGCCGATAGACCCCCCACCCCCGACCCCTCCCCACCGCTTCGCGGGAGGAGGGGAGAAGAAAGGCGCGCTGGCTCTGATGAGCGACAGCGCTAATTCGCGTTGCCGGCAAACTGCAGCACGACCTCGCGGCGGTGCGGCGCGCGGCGATGCTCGACCAGGTAGATCGCCTGCCAGGTCCCCAGCGCGAGTTCACCCTTGAGCACCGGCACATGCAGCGAGGTCGCGGTCAGCATGGTCTTGATATGCGCCGGCATGTCGTCGGGGCCTTCGGTGTCGTGGCTCCATCCGGCCCCCTCGGGCGCGAGCCGGCCGAGCGCGGTCATCAGATCGTCCAGCACCGACGGATCGGCGTTTTCCTGGATCGTCAGCGACGCCGAGGTATGGCGGATGAACAGCGTCACCGCGCCCTCCTGCGCGCCGGCGTCGCGGACGAATTTTGCGATCTCGGCGGTGAGATCGGTGAAGCCGGCGCCGCGCGTCTGCACCGTCAGCAGCGAGGACACGATGGTGGCGGCGTTGACCGTCGACGGCGCCGAGCGAGAGATGGATTTGGGTGGGGGCACGAATATCTCCAGATGTCGTC
>Ga0193742_1002043_pt1 | contig 11750 bp, 8 predicted proteins | sample L2c1metaG_FD_165511 | JGI IMG/M metagenome (GOLD analysis project Ga0193742, IMG submission 165511) | Soil microbial communities from a riparian zone of the East river system, Colorado, United States - L2c1 | ecosystem: Environmental > Terrestrial > Soil > Riparian zone | place: USA: East River... | reverse complement strand
GTATGCGTGAAGACGTCGAGTACCTCAGAGGTCTCGAGGGCAGATGCCTGGTGCTCGACGCCTCCATCGACGATGAAGCTGTCGCCTGCGCGAACGTCGAAGACCTTGCCGCCGATATCGACGCGAATCGCTCCGCTAACGACATAGACGAGTTGATGGTGCGGATGACTGTGGCGCGCACCCACCCATCCTTCTTCAAAGAAATGACGCACCAGCATGAGCTGATCGGTATTCGCAAGGACCTGCCGTTTCATTCCAGGTTCAGGAGTAAAAGTCTCAGGATCTTGATTGCGCACAAAATTCATACTTCGATGCTCCTGTTGTAAGGAGCGAAAACCCAGGCCTTCATGGAGACCTGGTTTCGCAGTTTTCGTTGTTATTTTTCGAATCTCGTACGGACTGATATGCGCCGTCACCTTATCCCCTGAGAGTGCAAGCGGCGAGCCCACGGGCTTTTCCATCAGGTTTGTTTCGGTAGCCGAGGTCGCTCCCGTCGGCACGGTAAAGGTTATGTCGCCCTGTTTGCCGGCCCACTCGACGACGCGGAAGATCAGGCCATTCGAGTCCTCTGCCTTCTTCACCGCGGTCAGCACCACGTTCTCCGGCGCGACCGAGGCATAGGAGTGCTCGAGCGGCAGCGGCCCGGCGTGCGCCGCTACCTGTTCCCCGCGCAACTCGTAGTTGTATTGGTACCCGCGACGTTCGGTGAGGGCCTGCTTCCATGTTCCGGCATGCGGGTAGAGCGCATAGCTGAAGTGCTGATGACCCTGATCCGCGTCGGGGTCAGGCCAGGTGGCCGAGCGCAGAAGCGTGAGCCGCAGCGAGTTGCCAACGGCATCATAGCCATACTTCGCCTCGTTCAGCAGGCTGAAGCCATGTTTGGAATCGCCGAGATCGGCCCAGCGCAGAGCGGGAACCTCGAACCGCGCCTGCTCCCAGGTGTTGTTGCGCGTCGTAGGCCGTTCGATGCTGCCGTAGGGAATCTCGTACGCCGCCATGGGGCCTGAGGCAGCCAGAAAAAAGGCTGCCTTGAGCAGAACGTGTTTCTCATGCCAGTCGATGTCGTTAATGACATCGATCGTGTCCGTGTTCGCATAAAGCTGGATGTCCTGAACGAACTTCGAGCTCTGCCAGGTTCGGCTGACGCGAATCACTGCTCGCATCGGTCCCTTCTCGACCAGTTCGACTGAATCGACTTTGTCGATGGGAGTCATGTGATCGTAGGTGCCGGGATCGATATTCCAGGCGTCATAGTCCTTGGGTAGATCGTGGAAGGTCTGGAGCTGGTTGCCACACGCTCCTTTAGCCAGCGATTCGAACTTCGTCTTCTTGTCGTAGAGACTGGTCATGCAGCCGGTCTTGGGATCGACCTCGACACGAAGAAACTCGTTCTCCATCGTGGTTCCGCTGGCCTTCAGATCGGACTTGAACGTCTTCTCGCCGGCGACTGCATGCAATACCTGATAGCCGAGCGAGGGAACATCATGCGCCTGCACCAGCAGTTTGTAGCTTCCCGTCTTGCTGTCGCTCGAAAGAGTCTTCGTCGGTACAACCTGGTTGTGTTCATCCAGCAACGAAACGCCGCTGCCGGAGGCATTCGGCAGCTGCACATCTACCGTAGTCACGCCGGTGTGCGTCCACGCGAGTGGATTGAAGATGAGCACCGGCACATCGCCCGCAGCCTTGGTATTGATCCCCGCAGCCAGTGTGTGGAGCGAGTCCGTCGAGATCGCATTTGTCTCCAGGCGCACGTGGTCGAACTCGGCCTGGGCCTCTTTGTAGATGATGCCGATTCCCGAGCCTGCGGCAAGATCGTGGAAGCCATTGAAGGCGATCTTCTTCCATGCATCGGTAAGCTCGTCGTTCGGATAGGCGTTCCCGTTCAGCCATGCCAAGGAGGCATACTTCTCCGCGTTGATGGTCTGCTCTTCGCTCTCTCGCATGTTGCGCTTGTGCTGGGCCTGCGTGGTAAATACGCCGCGATGATATTCGAGGTACATCTCGTCGTTCCAGGTGGGAATGCCGATCTTTCCCGTATCGGCCGCGGGAGCTTTGTAGCCCTTCGCGATCGACCCGTAGTTCCAGTCCGGAGAGTTCGTCGAGAGTTTCTGTTCGACGCCGTTGAAGTAGCTCTGAGCGGTTCCGAACTGGAGCTTCGGTACGATCATGCCGTCTTTCGCCCAGTGGTTTCCCTCGTCGAGCATCGCGCGAGTCGGGCCGCCGCCATGATCGCCAACGCCGTACAGATCCATCATCTGCTCCAGGCCCGGCGAGCGCTGCCGCGCCGTCGCAAGATCGGCCGAGAGCCGTACAGGATTCAAATTGCGATTGGCGTAGTCGTGCGGAAAGTAGGTCAACACCTTGCTGCCATCCGGCGACTGCCACCAGAAAAGCTTGAAGGGGAGTTGATTGGTATCGTTCCAGGTCATCTTCTGGGTGACGAAGTAGTCCATCCCCGAACGCTTGTAGATCTGTGGAAGCTGCCAGTTATAGCCGAACGAATCCGGATTCCAGCCAATGCGTACATCCACATCGTATTCCTTCTGGAACCACCGCTTGCCGACTAGCAGCGATCGCACCTGCGACTCTCCATCCGGCATGTTGAGATCCGGCTCGATCCACATTCCACCCACAATCTCCCAGCGGCCTTCCTTGATGCGTTTCTTGATCTCCTCGTTGATCGCCGGATATTTTGTCGCCATCCACTCACTGTAAGCGGCTGCGGACTGCGTATAGGTGTAGTCCGGATACTCATTCATCAGCTGTAGCGCGGTGGAGAAGGTACGCTTTACGGCGTCTACAGTTTCGGAGACGGGCCAGAGCCACGCTGCGTCGATGTGCGAGTTGCCGGTGAGGTGAATCGTCGCCTGCTGAAGCGTGGGCTTCAGAGTCTCGAGATTCTCGCGAGAGGCATTGAGCGAAGAATCAAACTTCGGCTGATTATTGGCATCGAGCGCAGAGAGATCAACCGTCGCGATCGACTGTTCCAGCGTTGCCATGTCCTGCTTCGGATCTTTCGAGAGAGAGGGAAGAAGAACAGCAGTCGAGAGAAACTCGAGTCGCAGATCAGACGGGTTCGGACGTCCCTTCGCAAAATCGATGTGTGTGGAGACGGAGGCAAAATTTTTGGTATCGACGGTCTGGAGCAGCTTCACTGCTACGAGAATCTTGTCGCCGGGTTTGGCCTGATCGAAGAGAACGATGGGCTCGAGGTCGTCGCCGAGCGCGACGCGGCGGCCATTGAAGTAAATGATCTCGGGAACAGGACCATTGGCGTTGGCGCGGAACTGGAACCAGATGCGCGAGCCGGTGAGATCGTAGCCGTTGAGAGTCTTCGGCACCTCGATCAGGCGACGATACCAGACTGCCTCGGTGGGAGCCTTGCTATGCGGTTTGGCCTCAGGCCACGAGGAGTCGTTGAGCGCGGGATCTTCTCCGTGCGCCAGATCGCCTACGTGATAATGCCATTCCTCTCCGGGAAGATTTTCAAACGTATCAAGACGCTCGATGGTCTTCTGCGACTGCGGCGAGAGCGTGTGCAGAATCTCCGAGACCTCCTTGGCCGACTGAGCGTGAAGAACGCAAGGGGCCAGGAGAAGAACGACGAAAAGCGTCTTTAGCGTGGTGCGTAGCGAGGAAAGGCGAAGAGGTGCAGTCAACGGGCGCGGCTCCTTGTTGGGCTGTTAGGAGTTTAGCGCTAAAGCCGAACAGTGGGAGTCTAACGCACTTTTCGTCCTCCGCGTGGGAGGACGAAGGCTATCTACGTGTGCGGTAAGGCCTACTTCTTGAGAATCGATTCAAGGTATGCAAGCGCGCGCGGGTCGCCCGACTGGCCCAGCCAGAAAAACGCGTCTTTGCGGACGATGGGGTTGGTGTTCGTCTCGGCAACATGGATGAGTTGCGGAACACCCTCATCCTTCGGAAGCTGGCTCAGCGCGAAGACCGCTTTCTTCTTCACCTGCTGGTCCGGATCGTTCTCGATGGCATTGGTGAGTGTTGCGGTCGCAACCTTCCCCGCCTTCTGCGCAAGCCAGAAGATCGCCTGGCTGCGGACGCCTGCATCGCTATCCGACTTCGCCAGGGCAATCAGATCGTTCGTCGCTGCAGGATCGTGGTTGATGGAGAGATCGAAGGCCAGTTTCTCGCGCAGCTTCGGCTCCTGCTCGCTGTGAACCAATTTCTCGAGGGCCAGCAGACCGTCGTGTCCGCGTTCGGCTCCCAGCCAGAAGGCGGACTTCTCGCGCAGTCGAGTGGAGCTCGGAGGAGCCGCCAGTGCAGCCAGCTCGCCAGTGGCCGCAGGAGTCGCGTGGAGTGCGAGCGAGGCGAGCGAGCCCTCAATGACCCGATTCTCAGCCGATGTCTGGCTCGCAAGCTGGGCTAAAAAATGGATGCTGTCTTCAGGCTTTACATCCGTGAGCCAGGTGAAGGCGACTCCACCCGCGTTCAGGCGGCAGCCAGAGTTGACGGACCGCACCTTCGTGACAGTGCCGTGATCGAGGCGCAGCATGACAACCATCCTGCCTGCCTCGCCGGACTTCTGCGAACTCGCGTTTACGCCGTCTCGCGAACCCTCGAGCTGAACTTCACCGCAGCATCCATCGTCAGACGAGGATCCGTACGAATCGCCACATGAAGATGAATGGTTTCGCGGAAGATCTGGCACTTCATATCCAAGCCATAGCTGTTCGCTGGAGCGCTGAAATCGCGTCACCGTCGCGGACAGTCCTGGGCCTGCAGGCTCAGTGTTGAACTGCGTGTCGGAGACGCGTGGCTGCTGCCCCGAGAAGGCGACGGCAGACGCACTAAGGACGAGAGCGATGGCAAGATGGCTGTTCACGGGACGTACCCTCCTTGTGGGAACGCGGTTACTTGTTGAGGAGCTCCATCATGTAGTCGGTGGCTTCCTTGTTGTGCATGATGCTCAACTTGGAGACGATTGCTTGTTTGAGCTCGGGGTTCTTCTCGGCGCGCGCGAGGCCGACGAGGTCATGCGCGTCCCCGGAGAGGAAGAGGCCGTCGAGCGCGGCCTTCTTCGATTCCGCATCGGGGCTGTTCTGGTACGTCGAGACCAACGCAGGCGCTGCCGATGCGCCGCCGCTGACGCCGAGGTTGCGGATTGCCTTGCGGCGAAGCTCGGGATCCTGCTCGGTCTTCGCGATCTCGCTTAGAGCTTCGGCCCCCTTCGGCCCCGATGCAACCAGAGAGCCGAGGATGAAGGACTTGATCTGCTGGTCTTTCGTATCGTGATAAAGCTGCGTGAGCGCGGAGACGGCGGCCATGGCTCCGAGGGACTGCACGGCAGCTTTGGTCAAGACAGGGTTCTGTTCAGCGAGCGCGGCCTGGACCAGCTTGTCCGGCGAGCCGGTGACGAGATAAGCCTGCAGGATGGCGCGCTTCACATTCTCGTCGATCGAATGTTGGTACACATCCGCGAGCGTATCTACTGATTGCTTGCCTTTCATGGCCGAGTACATGCGAACGGCGCGGATCTGCAACGCTGGATTCGACTGACCGAGTGCAATGTCTGCAATCAGCTTCTGCGCCTCGGGAGTGTTGCTGTTGGCCAGCACAAACAGTGCACGCTCTTTCAGCCTCTCCGAGCCGTTGCCGTTGAGGATCTGTCGGATCGCCGGCATCGCGCGGCTCTCATCCTGCTGCATCAGCGCATTCAGCGCCAGTAGCTTCAGCTCATCGTCCGAAGTGGACTGCGGCGAAACTGGCTGCCCGCTCCGGCCGCGAATCTCGATGCGCAAAGCGTCGCACTCACCGACCCAGCGGCTCTTCGCATTCAAGCGGCTAAGGTCGGCACAGGTCTCGAGCGAGCGGGCCTGCTGGCCTTCTTTATTCTGCGCGTAAGCCTTCCAGTAGAGCGCTGCATCGGCACGATCACCGCGCTGTGCTGCGATCTTCGTGAAGATCTCCTCGGCGTCGGTCCAGCGGCCCTCGTTGATGGCGCGCGTGCCATCGGCATAAGGAGTGTCCCTTGCTTCCTCCGGCTCCTCGATGCCGAATCGGCCTCCCTCTACCGAGACGATGGGTTGAAGGCAGATCGCCGAAGGCACGAAGAGCATGGACGACAGCAGAGCGACCGGGAAGATCAGTTTGGCTTTCATTTAGAGGTAGACCCCTTTCCTTGTTGCAGTGGTGCTTTCCTTCTTCTCGACATCTCCCTGCACCCGGGAGCGGAGTACACGAACTTCAAAGAGCAGCCCGTCCGTGTTCATCTCTTTCTGGAACTCATCGAGCCTCGCCTGCGAAAGGCCAGCGGGCTCGTTCGAAACCTCGATCAACACACGCTCCAGGTGATCGAGTGCAGTGGTAAGGGCCGGGTCGCCTGCCTGCTTTACGCTCTCCCGATACAGCCGGTTGGTCGAGAGCAGATCGCGCGCCTCAGCCTGCAACGGCGCCTCATTTGAAGGCTCTGCATGCTTCAGCTCGACCAGAAGCCGTTCAGAGCGGTCAAGGTGATCGCCAAGGACGACCAGCACAACGCGCTCCCTGCCCTGATCGCCCGAGCCGTTCGCCGCAACCGAAGGCGCACTGCGATGCTCCCATTGGCGTCCCGCAAAGAACGCAGCCGCAATCACCAGCAGGCAAACGGCAGCCATCGCAAATCCGCTCCATGGATGCAGCCTCAGCCAGCTGAAGCGAGCCTTCTGGGGCGCTTCATAAGCAGGAAGCGGACCGCGGATCGATTGCCAGACCTCCGCGCCATACTGAGCATCGCGGAAGGGAGTGGAAGAGGGCCTGATCGCAAAGAGATCGGTCGTGAGCGCAGCATAACTCTGCGAACATTCATGGCATTCGCGCAGATGCTCGCCGATGGCGGCTTGTGTGTCCGACTCGCCATAGTAGAAATCGAGAAGCTCTTCTTCGTTCCAATGTTTCATGGGCTCACCCTCAGAGGAGCAAGGCTGCGGCGAAGCTTCTGAACGGCGCGAAAGACCGCTTGCTTGGCCGCATTGGGAGCGATCGCGAGCGCGGCAGCGATCTCCGTCGTCGAACGATCCTCCATATGGCGAAGGACGAACGCCGTGCGTTCCGTTGCGGTCAGGCCTTCCATAGCCGCTGCCTGCAAAGACTCGATCTCGCGGCTGAGCAGCGTGCGCTCAGGCCCCGCGGAGGTGTCGGCGACCTGCACCTGCTGCTGCGAGGGGTCGGTCTCTTCACCAATCTGGTACGTTGCTTCGACTTTGCGTTTGCTGATCATAGTGAGTGCGCAGTTGACGGTGATGCGATAGATCCACGTTCCAAACTCAGCCCTCGACTCGAAGCTCTCGAGTCTCTGGTAGCCGCGCAGAAAAGCCTCCTGCACGACCTCATCCGCATCGGCCTCATCGCCCGTGATGCGGAAGGCGACACGAAAGACATTCTGGCTGTGGCGAGCGACGAGCGTGCCATACGCCTCTTTGTCTCCGGCCAGCACCGCCCGGATGATCGCGTGGTCGTGGACTTCCATGCAGCGCATTAGACAAGCAAATCAGGTTGCGGTTAGGAAGAATTTTTGTGGGATGCTGGATTCATGCATTCCATTCCCTGGAGATGGATCGGAGGCGTACCGCAGGTGAATCTGCGAATTCCTTTCCGGTTGACAGCCCAGGCTGTGGTCTATAGGGTTTAGGCCGAACGTTACCGCTTACGTAAACTACGCAAAGAGAAGAGAAGATCGCATGAGTTTCGCTCGTTCTACCAGGACCATTCTCACCGACAGCCACTTCCTCGTACCCTTCTTTGTCCTTCTGGCAGGAATCGTTCTGCTGGTGGTGCTGCATTGATCCCGGCAAGGACAGGTGACAGGCGTGGTTGAACATCCAAAACGACAGAAGCTCTCGCTCCACGGGTTAGGTGTCATCTGCGGTCTCACGGCAGGGGTATGGCTGGGAGCCGCAGAGGCCCCGACCAAGCTGGTCAACGCGGGGTTTTCACCCTTCGCTGTCTCCCTCTGCATGGTTGCGGGCGTCTTCACGGCGCGGTGGACCTTTCCCACGCTCCTTAAAGGAACCAGCTACGTCTTCGCAGACCTGAGGGAGAAGAAACACCTGATCGTCTGGGCATTTCTTGCTGGAGCCCTCTGGGCCGTCGCAAATACCCTGACCGTCTTCGCGATCCGTGACGTGGGCCTCGCGATCGCCTTTCCGCTCTGGAACGCCAACTCGCTCATCGGTCTCTTCTGGGGCCGCGTGCTCTTCAAGGAGCTCGAGGGCGCTAACGCAGCAAACATCGGCAAGGTCGTCCTGGGGACGATCGCCATCGTCATCGCCGCTATCATGCTCGGGTTCAGCACGCTTCACGGTCAGACTGCCGCTGGCCAGCACGCCGTGCGCGGAATTATCGCCGCAGCGGGAGCGAGCCTGATGTGGGGAACCATGTACGTTCCCTATCGCAAGGCCTACATCAGCGGCATGAATCCGCTCTCGTTCGTCACCGCCTTCACCGTCGGCGAACTGGGAACCGTCTTCGGGCTCACGCTGGCGCTCGATGGCGGCCTGCACTCCCCTTCGTTCGGGCTCTTCCACCAGCCCGGCCTGATCTTCTGGCTCTTCCTGGGAGGCTTTGTCTGGGTGATCGGCGATCTCTTCCAGCAGTTCGCGGCGAAGTATCTCGGGATTGGCCGCGGCATTCCACTCTCGAACACGAATCAGCTCTGGGGGCTTGCCTGGGGGGCGCTGGTCTTCGGCGAGCTCGCAGGAGCCGACACCCGGCATCGCCTCCTGGTCATCGCCGGCTCGCTGATCATGATTCTCGGCGCTCTAGCCATCGGAACGGCGGTGGCCTCCGCGCGCGAGCAGACCTCGAGCAACAAGGCGGTATTGCGCGAATGCGAGCGCTACGGGCTCGACTATAATCGCACCCTCGCGGCCCAGGCCGGAGACGAGTTCGGCGACCGCAACGAGCGCCGGCGCTGGTGGGACTATGCGATCGTCGCCGCGGCGACAGGCGTCTTCCTCTGGCTCGGACTGAAGGCAACCGTTCCTCCTCTCGCGATGGATCTGCGATGGATTGCAGTGCTTGGCGTGCTACTCGTGGTCAGCCTGGGCGCGGGCGGATGGTGCCTGTGGCGCAGGACGAGATTCAGTTGAGAAGAGGGGTCTTTCCCGGGCGGGATTATTTCCGATTGGTCGAATCGCTGTAGGATGGTGCTGTTATGGCAGTCAGGTTGAAGGACATAGCACGGGACCTTGGCGTCTCCGTCGTCACCGTCTCCAAGGTGCTGCGGGGAAACAGCGATATTGGCGAGGAGACTCGCAAGCGCGTGCTGAAACGCATGAAGGAGCTGAACTATCAGCCCAATATGCTCGCCCGCGGCCTTGCCAGCGGAAAGACCTACACGGTCGGACTGGTGGTTCCGGATCTCGTGCATCCGTTCTTCGCCGCCTTCGCCAAATCGCTCTCGGGCGTGCTGCGCAAGAGCAACTACGCCCTGGTCCTCGCGTCGTCGGAAGAAGATCCCGAGATCGAGCGGCAGGAGATTCGTACCTTGCTGCGGCGCGGAATCGATGTCCTGCTGATCGCCTCCTGCCAGCCCAACCTGCGCAACTTCTACGAGCTCGGCGATGAGCGCACGCCTTACCTCCTCTTCGATCGCAACTTCCCCCACCTGGCCGCGCACTTCGTCGGCTCAGACGACCTTCGCGTAGGCGAGATGGCGACCTCTCATTTGATCGACACTGGCCGCAGGCGCATCGCCCACATTGCGGGCCACAACAGCAGTCCTGCTTACGATCGCCTGCGCGGCTTTCGCAACGCGATGGCCGAGCATCGAATCCCCGTCCCCGAGAACTTTGTGGTCGTCGTCGACCGGACCGAAGAGCGCGGCGACAAGACCGGCTACGAGGCCATGCAGCGTCTGCTCGCTCTGAAGGAACGACCGGACGCGGTCTTCTGTTACAACGACATGACCGCCATCGGAGCCATCGAGGCCGCCAGCGCTGCCGGTCTACGGGTTCCTGAAGATATCGCCGTCATCGGCTGCGGCAACATGCCCTACAACGACTATCTCCGCATCCCGCTCAGCTCTATCGACCATGGCACAGCCGAGCTGGGCCGCATCGCAGGAGAGCTCGCCCTCGAGCTCACGAGTCATCCCGAGCAGCCGCCCAAAAACATGTTGGTGCCTCCGACACTTATGGCCCGAGCCTCAACTACCGGCGCCGTCTGACGCAATCCGCCTCTATGTCTCCCGTTCGAACAGCGGCAAAGGCTCCGTAAATAACGCCTTCAGAAACTCCTCGCGATTGTTTAGAAAATAGCGAACGATCTGGAGCGGGGCCGTCTCCTCATATTCGATCTGCTGCACCGGAGTGCTGTCGAAAGAGAGAATCTGCGCGTCGGGATAGCCAAGCAGCACAGGCGAATGCGTCGAGATAATGAACTGAGCGTCCTTGTACCGCTTCAGCGTGTCATGCATCAGCACCAGGAAAGCAAGCTGACGCTGCGGCGACAGAGCGGCCTCCGGCTCATCGAGCAGAAACAGGCCATCGCGGCGGAACTTGTGCTCGAGGAGAGTGAAAAAGGTCTCTCCGTGGGAGCGAGAGTGAAGACTTTGGCCGCCATAACTTGAGAGCACGGGAGCAACGGGAAAGTTATAGACCTCGTTGTCGAGTTGATCCAGGTGAGACGCCGCATTGAAGAAGCTCTCGGCGCGAAGAAAAAATCCCGCGCCCGTGCGCTTGTCGAAGGACAGACGTAAGGCTCGAACAAGAGCGTCAGTCGAGTGATTGTGCTCGGTTGTGTCGTGTTGTAGATTCCTGTTCCCACCCTCCGGCCCAAACCCATAGTGAGCCGCAATCGCTTCCAGCAGCGTTGACTTTCCGGTCCCGTTCTCTCCCGCGAAGAAGGTCACGCGCGAGGTAATCTCGATCTCGGTCAGCGAAGCGATCGTTGGCACCGAAAACGGATAGACCGTCCAGTCCTCAACGCGATCTCGCAGCAGGGTGATCTTTTTGAGCATGGAAAAGGCCAGCCCGCAGAAGCAGACTGGCCCGAGAATAAATCAATTTTGCGGAGGAATCAGTGCCCGTGCTCCTCGAGGTATTTTTCGACTTCGAGAGCGGCCATGCAGCCTGAACCGGCAGCCGTAATCGCCTGGCGATAGCGGCGGTCCTGGATGTCTCCGCAGGCGAAGACGCCGGGCAGGATCTGGCCATTCAGCGTAGTGAAGACGTTGTTTTTGGTCAGAATGTAGCCGTCCTCGTCGAGGTCCAGCATTCCGGCGAAGGCCCCGGCATTCGGCTCGTGACCGATCCCAAGGAACATCGCCGAGACCGGAAGGACCGACTCGGTGCTGGTTGCCTTATTCTTGATGCGCAGGCCCTTGACGTCCTTCTCTTCCACTCCAAGCACCTCTTCCACCACGGTGCTCGGCAGGAACTCGATCTTGGGGTGCGCTATGGCGCGATCGAGCATGATCTTCGACGCGCGAAAGCGCTCGCTGCGGTTGATAAGGGTAACCTTGCTGGCGAAGCGCGTCAGGAAAAGTGCTTCTTCCATCGCAGAGTCGCCGCCGCCGATGACGGCGATCTCCTTGCCAGAGAAGAAGAAACCGTCGCAGGTGGCACAGGAGCTGACGCCATGGCCGATCAGCGCCTGTTCGCTGGGAAGGTTCAGCCAGCGTGCGCTCGCCCCGGAGGCGATGATCAAGGTGCGGGTGTGGATCGTCTCCTTGCCCAGATTCAGCGCGAACGGCCGGTTGGTCAGGTCGATCGAGCTGAGATGCCCCATCTGCAGCTCTGCGCCGAAGCGCACAGCCT
>Ga0193742_1002042_pt1 | contig 11763 bp, 11 predicted proteins | sample L2c1metaG_FD_165511 | JGI IMG/M metagenome (GOLD analysis project Ga0193742, IMG submission 165511) | Soil microbial communities from a riparian zone of the East river system, Colorado, United States - L2c1 | ecosystem: Environmental > Terrestrial > Soil > Riparian zone | place: USA: East River... | reverse complement strand
GAATCCGAGGTCACCAGGCGTGGGAACGAAATTTTTTGTCCGGACAAAAACCCCATTTTTGGGATCAGGGTTCCTCTGCTATTGCCCGGGGTCCTATAAACACCCAAGCCATTACCAAAAGACCGCCAAAGGGACCCCCTAAAATCAACAGTCACTCATGTTTCTCACTCCGACACCATCAATGGCTTTGCGATAAATACGGAGATTTCAGAGACCTCCTTCGAGTTAACCCCCCCCCGAACAGCTCCGATGTATTTTTCTTACGTCGCGAGAAACTTTGCGCAAATCCACCCAAACTACATATCCTTGATAGCTTTATTGTTCGGGAGAGCGATGGTGCATTGTTAATCGGTTATCCCGCGGGGGGGATAAGTCACAAGATGTGACGTACTTCTTCTGGCATAATCGCCACCACAACTGCCACCACAACTGCCACCACGGTTCCACCCCCCTCATTCGCCACACCATCGAATATCTCTGCAACAACACACACACAACAATATAAAAGAACCTGTTTCTCCAATTTTTTAATTTTTTTTTTCAGTGAAAAACGACACTTTGCCGCCAATGATCGTCACCACTAAATCAGCAGCGTGATGCCGATGTGACATGGCGAACGAGGGGTCGCGAACTTATGAGTCCAACATGGATACTCCCCCCGCACCTGAAGATATATATGCATAATCAACTGTACCAGCTCCAGGATTTGTTCACTTTCCCGTTCAATCTAGCGCTTACAAGTGATTAGAAGATAAAGTCAAACTGACATGTGACATTCGTGGGTCCAAAATTCTTCTATGCATTCGATTGAAAGGGCATTACACTATTAATGATTGCCTTTTATTCCTCCCATCATGACAGTAACACCATCATAGCTCTCTATATACTCTTCCCATTCCATCACGTCAGTGAAGCCAAGCTTCAACCAGGATTCCTTGGTTTTTTTGTGGAAAGCTTGATGTGCTTTACCTTTTGTGCTCATCTGCTGCGAAAACCGACCGCCAGGACGTAACACCCTTAGGACGTCGGAATAGAACGCATCCGTGTAAAGGAAACTTGACGATTCCACCTGTTTGCCATTAAGTCTTAGTGGAAGAAAAAAAAAGACGTGAAGGTGGACTAGGGAAACTTACCGTGTGGTCTGTGCAGTCGATGATCACAGCATCGGCGCTCTGATCACGAGCGTTGTGGAGCCACGCTACCGCGTCCCCAGCTATGTACTCCGCCCTGGAATCTTTGAAACTGTCTACGCCTTTGACGATAGGGAAGAACTCCCGTGTAACCTCGGAGACTGCAGGGTCAATGTCGATGACGCGAATCGATCGAATGAGGGCTGAATAAGCGCTGAGTAGATGATGACCGATCCAGCCATCGCCACCGCCAACGACGTAAATGTCAACATTCCCGGCCTGCGCATCTTTCAAAGGTTGCATGACACGTTCGGCCAATGACCGTGTATACAACTCGTTATCTGCGTCGTCGCAGAACTGTGTAATGGCATCCAAGAAGAGACACCGCTCGCCAGACTGTAGGTCGGCAACCTCCAGCAACTGGATTTTTGATCTCTGCGAATACAAAAGTGACAGATTCCGCCAAAGGTTGCACTCATCGCCCTCAAAATCCCCGTTCATGCAGATATCTATGTTCGCTGGGAGGACCAATGAATCGGGTCGTTGAGTGCCCAAGAATATGGGGTTTGCGGCGGTTGGAGTTTGACTGAAACTGGGAGCGGTCTCCACCCCCTTTACGGGAGGCGCTTGGACCGAATGTGAAAGATCGGACCCTCGTTCGACAAAGGAAACCTTGGAAGAACGTGGCTTCAGCATTCCGAACATGCTTTCTACCAAACGGTCGGCTGCCAAGGAATTTCCGCAAGTATAGATATCGAGTGCGATAAACCCGTGCTCTGGCCATGTGTGGATGCTCAAATGAGATTCGGACAGGAGCCAGACAGCTGTAAGTCCACCACCGGGGAAGAGGTGTGATCTACTGCCTAGGAAGGTCATGCCAGAATTGACGATCTCCTGAGTGACGGCTGCTTCTCCATCAGCAGTCTCAAGGAAAGTGAGGTCGGCGACTTCGACGCCGTGAAAATCGAGCATGTAATGCTTCCCATTTGGGAGATGGAGTTGACCGTCGAAAGGATTCGTAGCGAGGGGAATGTCGTTGTGATTAAGTTCCTGTCCGGTGGTAGGACGTTGAGGAGAGTGGAGAACGACAGGTGACTGAAACCGGAATCCGAGAGGCCATTGCAAGGCAAAGGCCGGTACCAAAAGTGGCAGCAGAAGCAAGAGGGCCTTGCCTGGCCACTGGGAGGAAAATGACGACGACGTCGTCTGTGAGTTCTTCATTTTTTTTAAAAAAAAAGTCGTTCTGTCAATGAAACACTATCAGTCTCCAGTCTTCTTGTGGGGAAAGGGTACCCACGCAATACAACACTGAAGATTGGAAGTGCGGACGAGGTCGATACGGTACAAAACTCTGGCAGTGCCAAGTACTTATAAAGTATTCAGCCACAGTGACACATCTTCCATAATTCACGCCATTCTTGCATGGATGCATCGATTTTTTTTGGCTCAAAAGGTAGAAGCCTATATTTGATTTTCCAGAAACCTGTCGTAGGGTAGAGATCTAACCAGAAAAGAAAACAATGATTCATTTACATAATTTAAATATTTGATGTCAGAGATTTAGAAGCTCCACACGTAAACTGAGATCAAAGAGTTGGGCTTTTTTTGTTGTCTTTTACTTCTAAGCATTAGACGAATTTCAGCAGGGTTCGGACATGTAAATGATCGTTGAATATGATTGGCCTTCATTATAGTAGTTTTCTAATCTACCTGCGCGCAGACCTACTTTGTTTTCGCTCGTAGCAAGGCTGGACGGTGTGGGACGAATTTGGAGGGATATATAACTTGTAATTCGATGTACAATACCGACCGATTCGGGATTATAATCCTTGCTTCACTTTGGTTTGGCAGCCATATTCTTTCGGTCAAACCAGGGTAAATAGAACCAATCAACAACAGGCTTTGACAGCCGGATTTTACAAACCATCACGCTTCTCTGTCGCTGAATCGGACTTCTATACCGCCTTGTGCGGTAAAAAAAAAAAAAAATATGTCAGAAATTATAGAGTTGAAACTCACATAATAACTCAGCTTAATGCATACCATACGCATGACCCGGGTCCGCAATGTAAAACATATTTTATTTTCTAGCTACGAATAGAGGTATATGCTATTCGGGGCCCACGGTGAAAACCGAGTCGGTTACATCTGAGGTGAATCTCGCTTAGAACGGCTTAACATTAAGTAGGTGACCCTGACAACTCCCTGACAGACGCTGACAGATTATTTACGCCGCCTACAGGGACTAAACCTCTTAGATTCGCATCCGCACCGTAATTTGGCATCCATACTGTCTGTCCTTCTATGCCGCCTCTCCACGAAATTTCAATTATAAATTTGCCGGTTTAAGCATGCTTCGCATCCTAGTGCTAAAAATTCGTAATTTTGACGTGTCTCCACGTATTTTACCCAGCGCAAGAGTCACCCACGTTAAATTAATGGGCGGTAATCCTAAACGCCCGATGGTCCATCATTAGAGAATTTCGATAGAATAGAGACCCAGATTCAGTATTTGTACAATTTTTTTTTTTACTTTAACAGGAAATCCTCCGCTATATGTTGCTATAGTGGCCCGCAAGGGCCGTAGGGTCCCCAACAAAAAAAAACCTCGAGGCATGGATATCCCACGTTCTGTTCTGATAGAGACTAACCATAGATGCATAAATGCCATAAACCAATGCCATAACCTCGGGAGGATTAAAATGCGACGATTATTACCAATGCTGTCATTGTACCTTCTGCTCTATTATAGCTTGATCACGAGTTAGAAGGAGTCTCCCTCCTTCACGGAAGGCGGCGTATAGTTTCGACTAACTTGTTTCATTCATCACGGTTTCCACGCACGTTCGTAAGATATAGAGATGGAAAGAACTTTTTTACTATTAAGGTACATCAATCAAACAAACCTACTTCGCGTCCCCGATGCAAGGTCTCCGCGGCGCAGCCTGAATGAGATACTATCGGAATCGAACAGATCCGATGCTCCAGCCATAGCCAAATCCCAAGGTCACCTTGGGCCACCTGTTTCGTTCTCCCACCCCCCCCACACACACACACTCATCATTTGCCTTTCAATCAAATAACAATTTGAAAGCTACAGGGTCAATTTTGTGATCGACTTTTTCGACATACCCAGGAGGCTTATAGTACCTATGTACATCCTCGTCTTCGTCAATGACTAGAAGGTGGACAGACATGAAGAAATTGCGTTTTGGATCCATTGGCAACAGGTCAGTGCCTCTCAAATGTTTACTTTCTGTCCTTTCACCCTACAAACTCATAAGGGCACACCCATCGGAATGGAGAGGCAACATTCTAAAGACGAACGACCGTCAAATAGATGGCTGGATCCGTCGTAAAGGAAGTCACCTACTCGACAACCACACTGGCTCACCCGCGCCCATAGAGTTTTTGTGGGACCAAACAACCCCCCCATGTCCTTGTACATGAGACCAGGTAGTAAAACAAGCCTCTGGCTTGATCGTCGTCGAACTTTGAAACATGCTCGTTTGTTCACGCCGAGATTCAGCTGGAGAGTCATCGTAGTACACCCTTTTTCAAGTTATCTGTACCTAACTTCTATACTGTTGATAGTACATTTCACAACGGGCTATTTAATTCAGGACAGTTATCCTCCACCAACACGACTTTCTGTCGCACATGCCAATATTATCACCGGGCATCGCTTCGCCCTAGCTTGGGCACTTATGACGGTGAAGCCCCGGGCCATCGCCGGATGTTCCTCCTTCAGACATCTACCAGTCGGCCGGCATCATCCCATTTTAACTTTGCGCACCCCTTTGAATGCGACTTCGTTGGATTTTAAGTTTCAACAGTCCTCATCTTGACGCGAGAACCCTCTAAAGCGATGACACTAAACACCTACTGCTTCAAGAGTTCTTTCAAGGGTACATCAAAAGTGCAGGGTCAATTCGTTGGACAAAAAATAATATCCACGACTGGACGAAATAAAGGGGTGAACGTAGCCACGAGTTATATATCAAGCTTCTAATTTGACGTTCAGGTGCACTCAAGATAGAAGAACACCTACTGTTCCTTATGGTAGTGAGTCAAAATTGATTTCACTCCATTCCACATGGCGGAGACTAAGCGCTGAACTTGTGTGGCAGTGCACTAACTAGGTTCGAGCTTACCTCGCGCCGGGCGTCTAGCCCAGCATCAATAGAGTATTTTAAATTTGAAAAAGAAAGGAAGTGAGAAGAGAATCATGAAAACACGATGAAATTTTTGAGATCTCATCTCAACTTACCCCTCAAAGTCCTAACAGCAGGAGCCTTTAAAATTTTTTAAATGTCCGTGCAGAAGCATGCGACCGTCTTAGCCCCGAGCTGCAGCTTTGAACGTTCCTATTGCCCCTGTCATATGTAAAACTGTCCACTAAATCTAGATCTATGCAGAAAAGGCATGCTTAACCATAACCCAGCCTGAGTAATAACCAAGCAAGGCAAGGAAAGCAAGGGAACTAGTAAATAACCACACCCTCCGGAACAATAAACGTTCCTTAATGGAACGCAATGTCACTGGGGGACCGTTCGCACCGGCTGCATCGATTGCTGCCACCTCTTCTACGGTCAGCGGCGCTAAAAGATTACAAATTAAATCAAGAAGATTGTATAAACTATTCTGGATCAAACCAACTCACGAAGATCTCCTACTGAAAAATACTCCTCTAGATGCTGTTTCCTAGAGCTCGTGCTAATTAAAAAATCACACGTCAGGGACGGAAAACTGGCATGAAAACTTTTTTTTCACGAACGTGACGATGACGGCTCCTTTGGCTTTCACCCATAGGAAAATAACCTGTGTAGGGCTTATGCCAAGGCGTTGAGCAGCTTTCTCTACTGGTGCGTCCACGGGCCCTCCAGGGAAAGTGGTGATTGACCTAAAAATAAAAACAAGCTGAGTCCCATGTCGTCGTGAGTAAAGGGGTGAAAAACGAACGCGAGGCTTCCATAAGCCTCAGTTGTGATGCCATGTTTAGCATGATAATCCAAAAGAGACGCATTTGCGGCATGATTATATGGGTGCAAACGTATCTGTCGTGAAATCAACTCGCTATTGAGTTCATATCGCAATGGGGAAATACCTGATTGACAGCGGGCTTGACATCAGCAATTTTGAGTAGGCTTTGTAGGTCTTCAACAGTGAAATTGCTAACGCCGATGCTCCTGAAACAGTAGTTTAACGAAAGCCAGCAGGATACAGGAGATAAGCAATCAAACGCACTTTGTTAACCCCTCCTGTTTGAACCGTTCAAATTTCCGCCAGGTACTCTCAAAGTTTCCATCCTCAATGAGTGCGGGCGAGTGGATCAAGTACAAGTCGAGCTGTTTTATTTCGAGCTAAATAGAGTCCAATGAATTTTTACCTGGGGCAAGATGAAGTCAATACGCACCTTGTTCAGGCTCGCCCGTATCTCGTCTTCGACGTTTCCACCTCCATACTTTGTTGTAATAAACAAGTCTGATCTGTTCAATCCACTCTCCCGAATGGCGATAGCGACGCCTTGTTCATTTCCGTACCCTTATCAGCAAAGAAGATAAGCTCAAACTTGTGGGTCTGGAACAAAAAAAGTTCACTGAATCACATTGGGCGGTGTCGATATGGGAGAACCCAGTGTCTAAAGCCAGTTCAATGTATTCATGAACATCTTTGCCTTTGTTCACGCTCCCGGTTCCATATGCGATGGAGGGAATCTAGGATAGTTTCAGTATACTAACTTATATTTTATATGGGATCATTGCGGATAATCGCCTCACCTTGTTCCCATCATTAAGTTCTTTATCAACGAACGGCATAACTGTGGACCTGGACGAACCAAGGTGCGATATGGTATACGAAAGGGTCCTATGCTCGCGGCAGCACAACGCCGGCTATTATATGGTTCAAAAGTAGCCGGCCGAAGTGTGAGAACTAACTAACATCAACCCGTACATCGGTCAGACCCGAGGCTCATTCGGACAGGTCGAATTTCTCACTCAATTCTTGAGCTACAACTTTAGGAATTGACAGAGGTATTCTAGGACATGTAATCTATGATATCTAGCATTTTTTAAGCTTAAATAGTGTCTCTATGAGTGAATAGAAAAACAGTGGATTGTCACGCTTGCCGAAGGATGCCGCTTCGGGGTTTGATGACGGCGCGTCTACTCTGCACATACTTATGCCTGCTGAACGCGGCACTCGTCAACGGGATCGACGTTCCAGCGATCCTACATACTCCAAAAAGGTCGAAGACACGTTAAGACGCGTGGAAGACGCGGAATTTACGACTTTCAGAGAGGCAGAGAGGCAGACAGGGGTATGCTATGTTTTATTAACTCTTCTTGTTGGATCGACTATCTCTTATTTTCAGATACCAAAGTCAGCTCTTTTCGATCGTGCAAAACAGTGACATGAATCATGGGCAGACGCGTCGGCCAAGCGCCAGCTGGTTAAGCCATCCGAGGAGCAGGTACTCCTAGATTGGTGTAGACATCGGGTGGAGATGGGCTTGCCCTACTCTTCTAGTACTAACCACAAGCATACATCCAAAATATGTGGTAAGGAGGTTGGAAAAAACTGGCACAAGAAGTTCGAGGCACGTCATCCTGAATTGTGCAAGGCCCGACCATCCAAACTCGATCCCAAAAGAGCCAAGCACTTCAACGAGACGGTAATTAATGATAATCACTCCAGTCGCTACTATTCTACACAACCATTTGCTCATGTCGGCACCTCGAGTTCAGGTGCCTTCCCATATATTACCTATCTCCCCAACCACCCTAATGATTAATTATTCATATACTGTTATATTTTTGTCTACTCTATTTACCGTACCTAGTTAGATTTACAAGCACTCAAACACTTCGAGTCAATTGATTGAAACCGTAGAAGAGCAGCTGCCAGGCGGACCTTCAATATTTACCGTTTTGGTGTGTGACACCTGACTGTCCGATTGAGGGGTCTGACCGATGTACGGGTTGATGTTAGTATTTAGAATTATTAAGGTAATACTTTTTGCTCTTGACCTCATCTATAACGTAGTAGGTTCTTATTGAGTTACCTCTATCTTGCGTGCCAGAGGATCATTCAAGTCGTGTAGATAGACTATATGAGCACCATCACAACGGGTTGGACGATTGAGAGAAATATGTCGTGCATGTCACCATCGCATTATCAACGTCGTCTTCCCCGTTGATCTCCATGTCATCACATCGATTTTGATTACTGCATCAGTACATGAGAGATCTATGAAAATAAGGTCATTAATTTTCGAGGCCATAAGCAATAGACGATCGTTGCAAATATCATATTTTAGGTCCGACATTGCGGGTAATTAGCTTCACCTTCGACGAACCAAGGACCTGGGAAACGGTGTTACATGGAGATCCGAGACTGATGCCAAAATACAGGTGTGACCGACCCTCAACAACATGAGACTCATCGACATTCTTGTAGCTCTCGGACTTGTTACTTCTGTTCACTATGTCGACCTTTCAATTCGCTTCAGCTGGGTCCTCTAGCATTGTCGTTGCGGTAGTCAGGAAACGTGGACGGTGTGATTCAGATCCACAAGGTCGTCCAGAGAAGATGTACAAAGGATATGAAGATACTGACACAGATACAGAGATGGAAGGCTCGATGCGTACGTCGTCGGCATCATCGTCATCTACTTCATGCGCTTCTGGACACCCGGCTTCGGAAGTCGACAAATCGCTTCAGAATTGCCAACGTTCGTGGAGGCGGGATGGAGAGTTTTACATGGAGGACGGTAGCTGCGTCTTGCTAGTGGGAGATATTCTATTCAATGTAGGTCGCTAATTCTCATTCTTGATATCTGAAATTTAATTTAATTTACATACTAGGTCCATCGTTCGATTTTGAGTAAAGACTCATCGAGTTTCAAATCCATGTTCTCTCTACCTCAAGGAGATCTTGTAGCTGAAGGACGATCAGAAGATAAACCGATTGTCCTTTTGGGAGACACTCCAGAAGAGTTTCGTCATTTCCTATGGGCTTTATATGCCTTGTTCGTGAGACTTCATCACATTTCAATACATGACCAATTCAGGATAATTTTAATAGACCATCGGAGCTCAAGAACATCACCTCTCCGAATGCTAATCTCGTATATCTTATCGACATCGCCCGAGTAGCCAACAAATACTCTTTCAAATCGATGGAAACATGGTCACTTGATGTCATTCAGGAATATGTCAACCGCAAACCCTCTCCAATTCTCAGCTCCATTCCGCCGCCACACTCACTTAACCCTCTCTCTTTCTCCATAGGACAACCAGTATCATCCCATGAGCCAGTTGATACAACAGACCAACTCACCCCACTCATTCGACTCGCTCAACTCTGCCACCATGAACGTTTATTGAGCACCATGATCGGGCTCCTCCGCCAACTCATGTCCTCGTCTATCCAATACGCCTATCTTGCTATGACTTTATCAGATGAACTTGATCTCCGTGCTTTGAGAGGCGCTGCCTACTTGGAAGTGATGCAAAAAGCAGACATAGTCAAGAAAGTCAACGTAGATCTCAGCAACAAACAAACAACCCCTCCCACTGGCAATACCGTTGTTTCTGCAGGGTCAGTGGAGCGTCTCTATATCACACGAGCACAGCAACATCGGCTTCTCGCGGGGTACTACCGACTCACCTCGACATGGGACGATCTTCGGTTGACTCCACTACCTTTTGATCACAGCCATTCCTGCGGCGCAACTTGGCATCAACAAGGCTGTACACAGTCTTGGCTCGAATTTTGGAAGGAGAAAACCAGGAGCGATAGTGTGATGAATCTCGGACAGGCAGACATTATGGGTCGGCTGAAATTGGTACAAAAGGACTATGATCGTTGGGGCAGCGCGACATACATGCATCATGATTGTAGGATGAATGCGAAGAAGGCTATCGGAGATATGATTAAGAAGGTGGAGGACGCCCTACCGGATTACTTCGCTGAACCTGGAGATTCTGATGAAGATTGAGATCCAATAATTATCATTCTGCTTTCTTCTTTCATTGACCAAATCAACACATAGATCGTTTTCGCAACTACTGTAAATTAGTATATATGATGACTGTATTATTTAATCAGCCTTGTATGTAAAGGTCGAACTGTAAAACTCCACTTGTGAGATCAGCGCCCATTACATATTCGTTATTCGTTAACGGTACTACAGGAAGGCGATCCGTATCGCATTGTCATAATATTGCTTGCACGATACTTCCGAAAGTCGGCGTTCAGTCAGTAATTTGACCTGCCGCAGGTAGACACAATGGCCTTCTTCATCAACAGACCTCAGTGTTGTTGATATTTCAGACGAAATTCACCTTCAAGTTCGCTCTGTAAGCTTCCTTTCTCTTTTCCATTTTGCCTGTCAATCGACTTGCGGTCTCATCTTCATTGTTCGACAATCATCCACGATCTGGAAGGTTAGTTGTCATTTTTATGATTGTTGTGTTTCGACTAGAACTCGAACCAGAGTCTCCTCTCCTTTGGGGCAAGAAACGAAATGAAAAATGGAAGATGTTTCAATAGAATCAGGTGTAGGTAATTCTTTGTCGTCTTGGCATATTTGCCGAAATAACGGCGTATGTTTAGGCTATGCTATATTTTGCTTAACTTCCATTCGACAAGTTCTCCACGTTTGGCAATATGAATCATCGAGCTCAGATGGAATCGAGCTTTTTCTATTACTAACATGACCCCACACATCGGACACCCTAAAATACACTTGATGTCTCAATTGGGACATGCACGTTACCATACATGCAACATTCGCGAAATCTCTCACTTCCCGCTACTTCCGAGGCTTGGAAAAAATTGGGTATCTTTCTTAATACTAGAATAAATAAATCTGCGAAGCAATTTTAATTCTAAACAAGGGGGTCCGGGATCTAGTGTTGTAAAAGCTCGTGGACGGATGTGGCCATCCACGCCACGTGGATCGTGGATATCCAATTGCACGAATGAGTTGAGAAGGAGTACCCAACTCGGCTAAATGAGTAGCTCTTCCTGCTCTTATGGATGCGCCACCAAAAGATCTTGGCAAGAAGATCCTGAAATAGGAAAAGAAAAAAAAAACGAGTTGGGTCAATTGCACACGGCGTAAGCCAAAGAGGAGATGCAGATGGAAACAGATGGTCACGAGAGGTAAGATAGGTGAGAAAGGGATGAACAGGGTCGAAGATAGAAGGGTTGATCGCACGTATCAAAACTCGATTGCCCGCGAAAAAACAGTCAGCTTTGTGGGCAGGAGGTGAGAACAGATATTTGTGAGCGTGTAGGAGTACCGAGGTTCGCTTGGTCACTTTTCTCCAATCCTGAATGGTAGGGTTGCCAGGAAATGTGAGTTCACTGAGCCGAAGAAGACCATGAAAACCTGTAGATAACAAAGCGAGGAACAAAAGACCACCATAAGACTGTGAGTGATGAAAGAAAGGTCGCGGATGGATAAAGCATTTTTTCGTCTAATTTCACTTCCTCTCTCTCATCTTCAAGCAACCACACATTACTTTTGCGACAAGTTTGGATGAGGGAATTTCACAAATGATAGGAAACTTGGGTTCGAGTTGTTGTACTAAGATAAATTTTGACTGAACGAGGATTAATT
>Ga0193742_1002041_pt1 | contig 11764 bp, 6 predicted proteins | sample L2c1metaG_FD_165511 | JGI IMG/M metagenome (GOLD analysis project Ga0193742, IMG submission 165511) | Soil microbial communities from a riparian zone of the East river system, Colorado, United States - L2c1 | ecosystem: Environmental > Terrestrial > Soil > Riparian zone | place: USA: East River... | reverse complement strand
CTGCGCGTTGGTCCCGGTGAAGTGTCCGGCCACCGTGATCGTCTGGGCGACCGAGGTAGTGGCGCCGGTCGGCAGGCTGTAGTTGATGACCAGGTCGCCGTTGTTGGTGCCGGTGTTGCTGTCATTCGCGTTCAGCGCTGTCAGCGTGGGCACGGGCAGGAGGGTTACCGGATCGATCACCGGAAGGCCGGTCAGCGGATCGATGGCGTTGGGTGCAAGGATCGAGATTCGGTCCGCCGCACCACCGCTGGTCGCATTTGCGGCTTCGTTGATGACGTCGTTGCCGTCGCCGAGGCCGAACGAGTAGGTGTCGTCCCCAAGGCCGCCGTTGAGCGTATCGACGCCGGTGTTGATGGCTGGATTGGTGAAGTTGATCGTCAGGTTGTCGATATTGACGCTGTCACCGGCTTCTAGGCTGCTCGCCACGAAGCGGATTGCGGCGTTCGCGGTGAAAGGACCGGTGCCAACCGCGCTCAGGTCGATGGTACGGGTGGGGACGTTGTTCGTGGCGTCGTTGATCAGATCGACCTGAACGAAGGTCACTCCGTCACGGGAGAAGAACACCGTGATCGAGTCGTCAGCCGCGTCAAGTCCGGTTTCGGCAATCGAGTAACTGAGGGTGGCTGCTGTCGCGCCGGCGAGATCCACCGTGCGTTGGATTTGCGCACCGTCGAAGCTCGCCGCGGGGGTTCCGCCGATGAACTGCAGCACGTCGTTGCCGTTGTCGATACGGATCTGGCCTGAAGTCGTACCGCCGCTGTCACCCGTCTCGACCCAGTCAGGACCCCAGTTTGCGGTGCCGCTCGAATTGCCAAGGTTGGCCGTGTTGAAGTTGTCGACGTAGGTCGCGGTGTTAGCGCCTGGGCCGCCGACGAGGATATCGTTGCCGGCAAGTCCGTTGAGAGTGTCGGCACCGGCGAGGCCGATGATGACGTCGTCCGTCGCCGAACCGTTCAGCACCGGGCGGTTGTCGGAGGGCGGGCCCTGCGGCGCGACACCGTTGTCGCTGAACGGGGTGCCGATGACGATGCCGAGCGTGCCGTCGCTGAACTGCAGCTTCTCGATGTTGCGGAGCATGTCCGTCCCATCGAGCGGGTTGGCGCCGCCGGTGTTGGAGACGATGAGCGTGCCGTCGGCGCGGGCCGAGAACGAATAGTTGGCACGGACGTCCGAGTACGCGGCGGTGTCGATGTCCGCAACGTTGTCGGCGTCATCCGTGGTAATGTCACGGACGATCTTGAGCTGACCGGGATTAATGGTGCCGGCGAAGATCTTGGATACCAGCGTCGTCATGCTGTCATGCCACTCGAGCACCGTGTTGCCGGTGGGGCCGTTCACGTCGAACGTCGACATGACCGCGATGCGCACGCGCAGCCACTTGTCGCCGTCGATGATGTCGTCACCGCCGCGCCCTTCGATGAGGTCGCTGCCGTCGCCGCCAAGCAGGATGTTGCCGCCGACGAAGCTGCCATTGGCGTCGAACGAGGCCGGCCCCGCACCGGCAAGCAGCGCTTGCAGCCCCTGTATGAGCGCAACGCCTTCGGCATCGAGGGCGCTGCCGCGGAAGCCTTCGGTGGGCACGAGGTCGGCGGTAACGTCGGAGCCGCGGATTACGTCGTTGTGGGTCGAGCCGGAAGCACCCTCAACCTGGGTGAAGCTGTCGAGTGCGACATTGGCTGGAAGTACCGGGATGCCGGGCAGTATCTGCCGATTGAGATCGACATCGACGGCGACACTCATGCCATCGTAAGTCGTCCAGTCGTAGCCGGACATGCCGTCGAACTTTCCGCGGCCGAAGCTGCCGAACCAGATGTCGTCGCCACCTTCGCCGATGAATTCGTCGAACCCGCCGTCACCATGGAACACGTCGTGTCCCTTGACTGCATCGAGCTGGAATTGATCGTCGAAGTTGTCGCCGACGGCGCCGGTCCAGGCGCCGACTTCGATCCAATCGTCGCCTTCGCCGCCGAGCGTCTGCTCGGTTGTCTTGCTGCCGAGAACGAAGTCGTTGCCGACGCCACCGAAAGCTTCGTCGAGCAGGTCGGCGCCGAGAACGATGAAGTCCTGACCTTCGTCTGCAACGATCAGGTCGACGCCCTGGCCGGCGTTGACGGCGTCGTGGCCGCGGCCGGTGCGCATGATATCGTCGCCGAACAGGTCGGTGATGATGTCGTCGCCGTCGCCGCCAATGTACTGGTCGTTGCCCGCCCCGCCTTCCATCCGGTCGTTGCCGCCGTCTCCGTAGAGGGTATCGTCACCCTCGCTGCCGATGATGGTGTCGGCCTGGTCGGTGCCGCCCAGCAGGACATGGTCGGTGCCGGTGTAGCGCAGGTAGTTGGCTTCGGCTCCGGGCGTGGCCGGATTGTCGCGAAGCACCAGTGGCGTGAGAATGCTGCCGCCGGTCGGATCGTCCGAGCCAAGACCGGGATTCCACTGCTTGGTCTGGTCGACTTCAAGGATGAGGCCGGGAGTCGAGAACACGTCGGACGGCAGGTGGCCGGCGTCGGCATTGAGGCTGATGACCTTGGCGAAGGTGTTGTTCTCCATTTCGGAGAGCAGGTGCAGGCCGTCGAGGCGCTGCAGGTAGTAGAACCGGTCGCCGTCCTGGAGCTTTTCGAGCTGGACTTCGAAAACAAAGTTGAAAGTCGAACCCAGCATGCCGCCGAACGGCATCACTTTCTCGGCGAGGCCGCCGATCCAGAGATCGATATTATCGACTCCGCCCAGCGCGCCGCCCGCATAGGTGCCGGTAGCATTGAGGAAGGCGATGCGGTCGGTTGGCGCGAGATCGACGATGCCGTCGCCGTTGATATCCATGTCGCCAAACACCAGCAACATGGCTGCGTCACGCTTGTCCTCGATCGTCGTCGCGCTGGTGATCGTGTTGTGCGTACCGTAGGCGGCGATGAAGTTGATGACCGAGGCTTCGTTTTTGAGGTTGCTGGCAAACTCGACCCAACTTGCATAGGGCCTCAGTTCCTCGGCGTGATTGCTGGCTTCGAAGAAGTCACGTCGGGCAGCGTTCAACGAGGGCACGCCGGCGTCGCGGCCGCGAGCCAAATTAATGGTGGCGAGATCGAGCGGAAGACCGAGAAGGTTGTTGCGCAGCGCGCTGGTCACGAACTCGTCGATTTCGTTCCCCACTTGTCGCGTCATACCGCGAATGATGTTACCCGCGGCGACGCTATCGGCGACCGTGTGGCCGGAGTCGAACTCGACCGGATTGAGGAAGGCTTCGATGAGCCCGATCTGGTCGTTGGTGAACGTCGGATCGAGCCGGTCGATGGTTTCGGTCAGCATCGAGTGGCCGAAGCGATAGACCACGTGTGCGAACTCGGCGACGATGCTGGGATTGATGTCAGCGTGGTAGCCGTCGGGCACGACGAAGAAGTCGATGTTGGGCTGCACCTTGCGGGCAAAATCCTCGAACACAAGGTGCTGGTACTGCATCTCGGTGCCGAACTTGGCGGCCTGGAACAGGCGTTCGCCGTCCCAAACGAGAGCGTCGATCGCCGCGGCGCCGACCGGCAGGGCGAGGACGTCCACCGCCAGCCATTCATTGAGGAATGCGAGGTCGTTTTCCTCGAGCACAATTTCCTTGGTATGTTCCACCAGCCGATTGTGCTCCGAGTGGAAGATGTGATGGACGGCGGTGAGGCCGATGTTTTCATTGGCACGGCCATCGCCGGCGATGAAGTGGGCGTCCAGAAGTTCGTTATCGTAAACCGGCAGGCCGTTGCCCGGATTGGCGAGGCCAATTTCGAGGTCGCCATCGGCCAGCCCGTTGGGAACAGCGTCATGGGCGATGTCGGCGAGAAACGCGGCGTTGATTTTGATAGCGGTGGTAACGCCAACCGGCGCAGCCGAGGTGCCGGAGATGACAACGTCGTCCGCCGTATTCGGAATGCCGTCGAGTCCGACGCCAGTGATGATCTGCGCGAAACCCGCGGCATTGGGAATGAAGTTGCCGTACTGGTCGGTGCGGAGCAGCGGAACCGCGCCCACGTCCTGGTCGGTCAAGAGAATGCCAAGCATTTTGGCCTGTTCCTTGACTTCCCCCCACGTCGCCATGCCGCCGGGGGCAGCGCCACCGCCCTCGATCAGCTTGCCGGTTGCGTGGGGAACTCCGTCCGTGTCCAGCGCATACTGGCGCAGGAACACCTGGTGGGAGGCATGCGAGGTATAGGTCTGGTTCTGATCGACGAACGGAGTCGTGGTGTTGACCGGCCTGACATCGTCAGTCGTGCCGAATACTCCGTCAACGCCGGGCGAAACGGTTGCGCGCGTCAGCACCATGAAGTTGGTAGGGCTGCCCTCGACATACAGCGGATCGTCCGGCTGCAGCGGGACAAACACCGTGCCGCTGCCACCCTTGTTTACGAGATCCAGGCCGTGATCGAAAAACTGACCAAACAGGGTGAACCACGAGTTGAACGGGGCTGACAGCCCGACGTCGGGCGAAACGTTGGTGATCTGAACGTTGTCGCCATCCATTGCGACGCCTAACGGCTCAAGGGCCGCATCGCGGACCACGCGCGCGGCCGCCAGATCGGCAAGTGTGACGGCGTGCGCATCCGTCGCGACGGCCAATGCGTCGAGCGCTGCTTGTTCCGCAGGGCTGGGGGGGGTATTGTCGTCGCCGTCGCTGAGCCGGTTTGCCTCGATTTTGGCGTTCTGCATTACCACGCGGGCCTGATACTCGGTGTCGGACGCGGGCTTGAAGGCGTTGTAGATGTCCTGCACAAGGGCAACGTTTGCCAGGTTGGCTTCGACGAGACCGCCGACTTGCAGACCTTTCAAGATTGCGGCTGGATTACCGAGCGTCTGATCGACGATCAGGTTGGAAATGGTACGAAGGCTCGAGTCGAACACCAGCGAATTGGGATTGTTCGACGGATTGTAGTTTGCCTGGGTAGCCATCGCCGGAGCCGGCCCCGGTCCGTCGGGATCAAACAGCGTGCCGTCGGCAGGTCTGAATGCCGGATCAAGAAGTTCTGGGAACTGCTGGTCCGCGGCTCCCCATTTTTCCTGACCGGGCAGCAGGTTATTGTATTGCCCATCGACCGTACGAAGCCCGATACTGAGCGTATAGGCTGGAACCGAACCAGCCTGTCCGCCCGCGCCCACGCCGTAGAGCGGCGCAGCATTCGGGTCGAGCGGATTGGCGGTGTAGGCGGCGTGCTTCTCCGCGACCTTGATCTGCTCAAGAATGAAATCCAAGTCGCTTCTGATGTAGGCTACCATGACACCCTCACCTGTTGTTGAGCCAGACCGCAACGGGGGCCGGGCTGTTGAAGACATTTTCAGTTTGACGTGATCCGCCGAGTCAATGTGATGCCGACACGCGGTCCACACCGCTTCGAGAATTGCTCTACGATCACATCAGAAATTGTTTGAGGGCCGCCGGTAAGGGGACAAGGTCCCGGGACGAGCGAGGCACAAGGTCCCGCATACAACGGGGAGGAAGGTCCCAATAGAAATCAGGACCAAGGTCCCGAGACATTGTCCGGCTGAGGTGATTTCGTTGACGACGCCGCTGCCCTTAGCATTAGTGTTAACGGGAGATTTGGCCTGCGGGGCCATATTTTTCAGGCCCGCGGATGTGTTACGATCGGATTTATATTGGCCGACGGAGGCGACAAGTTACCTGGGGCGCTTTTATTTCAAGCGCTGTTCCTCGCCCTGCGCAAGGACACACGACAATGATTTGGCCGTTGGGCAAAACTCGTTCTCACATTCCTTCTTTGGGACTTGCTCAGCAATTTATCCTGGCTGCCGGCGTCACGATAGCTGCCTCGATGGGGCTGCTTGCACTGGCAATCTCGCAACGCATCGAAGCCAGCATGATGCAAACAGCCGCCGAAGAAGGCGCCCTCTTCACCGAAGTCGTCCTCGGTCCGGCAGCGCAAGACCTCGTTACTTCCCGCAGCCTGTCTCCAGAGAGTATGAAGAGGATCGACGAGCTGCTTGCGGGCAAGCTTGGCGAACGCCTGAAGTTGATCAAGATCTGGTTGCCGGACGCCACGCTGGTGTACTCGACCAACAAGGAAGCCATCGGCGGTCAGTTTCCTTCGCCTCCGATCACCGCAGCTTTCGAAGGCAAGGTGACTGGCGAGTTCGATTATCTGGATGCGGTCGAGAATGCTACCGCACGCCGCCTGCAGGTTCCACTCGTCGAAATCTATGCACCGCTATTCCGTACAGGGACAAAGGACGTCATCGCCGTCGGCGAAATTTATACTGACGGGAAACGGCTCGCTGCCGATCTGGCTTCGATCCGGTACGTGTCCGTCGGGATCGTTGGTGCGGTCACCGCGCCAATGATGCTGATATTGTTTTTGATGGTTCGTCGTGCTGCAAACCTGGTCAGGCGCTACCAAACATCGCTCCGGCGAAATGTGGTCGAGGCGACAAGCCTCGCGGCGCAGAATGACAAGTTGCGCCGGATAGCCGATGATGCCCGCCTCGAGGCAGCGAACTCCAACGAAAATCTTCTTGCCAGGATTGGACAAGACCTGCATGACGGCCCTATTCAGCTCGTCAGTCTCTTGATGCTCAAGCTGACCGACCCGAGCAGCAACCAACCGGCTGCCGCCGGATGTCATGGTTCAGATGATTCCGGCGCCCAGACGCTGACCGGTCGGATACTGGCCGAGCTCCGCGGTATCTCGACAGGTCTTGTGCTGCCCCAACTGGAGGGGTTGACGCCCAATGAAATACTCCGGCTCGCCGTGCAGAACCACGAGGAAGCGACGGGAACGAAGGTCAGCAGTCAAATCGGTGACTTGCCTGAAGACCTCGCGCTGCCGCTGACGATATGCCTGTACAGGATCGTGCAGGAAGGGCTGAACAACGCTTTTCATCATGGAGCCGCAATCGGACAGCGCGTCGAGGTTTGGGCGGATACACAATCGATCGTCATCGCAGTAAGCGATAGCGGTCCGGGACTTGTCGAAAACGAGCATGGCCAGCGCAGCAGAACGGGCCTCGGCATCGCCGGTCTGCGAAACCGCGTGGAGGCACTTCAGGGCATCTTTGAAATGATATCGCAGCGTGGTATCGGGACTCAAATTCGAGCGAAGCTTCCGGTCACTCGCATGCCTCACTGAAATTGCAATCGATCAGTGCGGCAATCTTCAGCTGCCGTTTTCGCACTAACGAGAGCTGCTATGTCGCGGCAGGCGCCGGGTAGGTTCAATTGGCTCCGTAGAATTACGGTGAACATGCAGGAAGCTTGTATCGCTGCGGCCGATCGATTAACGGTGTATAAATTTCGACGTTTACATTTGGCGCTTGACTGAGTTATGTTTAACACCTGCTAAATTTTATTTCGAGTTTCAGTAGCGTTTTCAAGGGGGCCATTATGAGTGCGGTTTCCATTGGTTTGGTTGATGACCATCCTTTAATGATTGAAGGCATCGTTACCCTTTTATCGCGCGCGCACGGTCTCGAAGTATTGTCGACGGGTTCGACGGCAAAAGACATCATCGACATTTCATCGCGCTTGCATCCAGACGTCATCATCGTGGATCTGAGCATGCAAGGTGATGTCTACGCGGCGATCGCGACGTCCATCAAGATCTCGCCGAACACAAAAATCGTCGCATTCACTGCCGCCACCGGCGTGGACTCCGCGATCCGCGCGCTCGATGCCGGCGCAAACGGATACGTCCTCAAAGGCAGCAGCGCACAAGAACTGATCCAGGCCGTTGAATCGGTTTGTCATGGCGAGACCTACATTACGCGAAGCTTTGCAAGCCAGGTCATTGCAGGATTGCGAAACGCGTCGGTGCGGCGGGTAGCGGCCGAAGCCGTCAGATTCAGCATCCGCGAAGATCAGATCGTCCGGCTCCTGTTGCGCGGAAATACCAACAAAGAGATCGCCGCTTCGCTAAAGATCAGCGAGAAGACTGTCAAAAATTACATGACGATCCTGATGCAAAAGCTTAACGCGCGTAATCGACTCGAAGTCGTCATTGCGGCACAAGCGCTAACTGCGCGCGAACTGGACGACTCGTTCGGAAATGCACGTTCGCAGCCGCGTCAGCTCTCCTGAGTAGAAGCGGCCGGCGTCGGCTGATTCTCAGCCGCGTGGATTACGACGTTGCGATCTCGCGTAAGGGCGATTGGCTGATGCAATGGAACGCATTGGACTTGCCATGCGCGGAGCGGCAAGCGGATTGATTGCTGCCGCCCATGCACCGCGGCGTTCGCTTGTCAGATTGGTTATGGCCATCATGATGTTTGGCGGGAGGCAAACGGAGCTATGCATAGTCCAGGTGCTTGCTCGGTCAGTCATCCCACCCGAAGATAACCACCAACTGAAGCGATCTTACGATGCGTCAATATTGGGGGTTCGGGAACTTGGGTCTGGTTCTGCGCCTAACTCGTTGACCAACGCTCTAAGATCAGCGGCCCTCTCAATTAGGGAGGCCGCAACCTGGGGGTCGGTAGCTGATTTGGCGAGTTCAAGAAGCGTTTCTGCTTCAGTCGTGAAATAGTCTCTGCCGATCACGTCGGTTGTCTCCCCCCACAACTACCGGTACCGGATGCATGATACAGCAACCCGCCTTTAGTTCCAATTAGAATACAGAAGGGAACTCAGGAAGTCTCCGTAAATTTACGGATATTGTCAGACAAGTTTGCGCGCCGTGGGGGCCGAAACAGGCCGGGTTCAAGAACAACAATGGAACAGAGCCGCAGACCGAGAGTACCTCCTCGCCTGCCTTCTCCCTGACCCTAAAGATGATTTCTCGTTTGGTAAGGTGCACGACCGGGCGCGTGTACTGCCAGGGCAAGCCGCTAGCGCCGATCATAGACTGCGACGTCGAGACGCGGTCAGTTCGGTCTAGCAAATTGGCTGTCATCGAAGCACGGGGCTCCAACTTCGATCTGCTGACCTACCGCTGTATCGCCTGCGAAGTCATTGAATGCTCCTTGTCGGCCGCAGCGCATAGCGGTTTGAGGCCGAGAACCTAGTTCAATGTCTCGGCCACAAGACGGATTCTGAATAAGGGTTTCTTGGATTCGTCTAAGAGCTCCATGTGCCATTCGGCGTTTTGCTTCAGGCTACGAGAAATGCTGCCAACCAGATCGCCGCAGACTTGGGTCATCTCTGCCCAAGCGGCGTCTCGGTCGGCGAAATCAAAGCCGTTGTCGGAAACGCCACAGAAGTTGTCGTGACTGACCCGGATAAAATAGGACGACGTGATGTGGCCTTCCTTCTGGGTCGGGACGCATCTCCGAAAGGCACACGCCTAAAAGGCCAATCGATGTAGCTGTCGTCCGGTAAGATTGCGGGAGGCGGAGGGCAGCCGGACTTAATCGAAGGATGCTTATTAGGGTTCTTCCGCTAGAATCAACGGATAGATCCTATGCTTGAAGCGTCGGCCAAATGAGGGACTTTAGTCCCTAGGATATCCGCCGCGTCCGAGCCTATCTTGGCTCATGGACAATATCCATGATCGATTTTGGAATGCGGCCGTCCTTACAGGCATCATGTTCTACTCGCGAGATTTGAAAGCTGAAGACTTGCGAACTCCGAAGCGGGACTCTCGGGAGCGTCCGCTCCGATGCAGGGGCATAGACCCGGGTCCGGCCGGCTTCGCGTGGAGCGACTTGAAAACATTGAGTGCCGGAAGCCGGAAATCTAGCCGACTTCATTCAACTAGAAAGGCAACAATGACGCATCCGAGAACCGACCGGACACGCTATCGGCTGCCCTTCAGTTAATGCTGTGCTCTATGGCTGCCCAATAAGAGGCACTTCCCGGTGGCAATTCGATCGAAACACACATGGTACGTTTCGTTTGAAACGCCGCCGCCACGAGCAGGCGAGAAACGACCATATTCAAGAACGACCAGAACATTCCAAAATGAAGGCGAGGCCAGGGACTTTGCAAGAGAGAAACTGCAAATCTCAAGCGATGTGAGCGCCGGCACGCTCAATCCATATTTGCCAAAACGAGTAATAACTTCGGCACAGGTCTACGAATGGCTCGCAGCCTCTCTCAGTGGCGAGAGCGAAGACCTTCGTCAAACGACGTCTGCAGGTTGACCAGGTGAAAGAAAGCGCCGCAGGCTGTGGGGGACGCGGCGATCGGCATGCCCAGGGCTCACATTTCGGGCGGTGGCGTGCGATTAGTAAGAGGCACCCTTCCCGTAGTCGAAACCCTGGGTCTTCCCATTTGCAACCCGTGGTTATCGAGCGGTTTCAATGAGGTTGACAGGGCCCACCCTCGCGGTTGTTGGACCTCCCAGAGAAGTACGATGAACGAAAGTCCGTTCGCCGACTGATCCCACTTCCCTCCGTAACGATAGGTTACCAAGAACATCCTGACGACCGAAACAGCGGCGGCAATCCATCCAGATTGCAACGCACGGAGAGCAGACATTTCGATCTTGCCCACGGATGTCCGCTATTGGTCTTGGTTGCGTGATAACGCGCTAACGCAGTCCGCGACCGTCCACGAGGCGGTCAATGCAGTCCGACACGGCCAATTTGAGCCATTTTTCCTGTTGGACGATCAGGACCGTCTCTGAGTCATCGGGGGGAATGCTGGGCAAGGTCTTACTCGAGATCGGCACGCAATCGGGTCTCTATGCTCACGCCCTGATCGCTGCCAGCAACGCCTTTGTACCGACGATATTCATAACGCGCGTTAGATTGTAGGCCAGCACGCTGAGCGCCATCTCGCCCGCGACCTTCGGCAGCGTCTTCATCAGGAAGTGCGTCGCACCCATCCGCATCTTGAGCGTGCCGAAGGGATGCTCAACCGTCTCGCGCCGGCGGCGCATGACCTGGGGATCCTCATCCAGCCGCTGCTGCACGGCTTCGATAACGTGCTCGTGCTCCCCATCGCGTGATCCGGCGTTCTTTGCCCGTAGTGCATTGCTCCTTGATGGCGCAGGAGCGGCAGGCGTTGGTCGTCTATCACTCCGCCTGCTCGATGCAGCATGGCCAACGCATTATCCATCAGCCTCTCGACCTGCTGCGCAACGCAGGATTCGAAGTGCTCGAGGTGCCGGACGGTTTCATGTGCTGTGGCTCCGCGGGAGTCTATAACCTTCTTCAGCCGAAGATCGCCGGCGAATTGAAACAGCGCAAAGTTGCCAGTATACGCTCTGTCGGAGCGGATGTGGCCGCAAAGCGGCAATATCGGCTGCATGACACAGCTTTCGGATTCGATTGGGATACCTTTCGTGCATACGGTTGAGTTGCTTGACTGGGCAACCGGCGGTCCCGAGCCCGATAGTGTGCGCGCGGTGAAGGCGCTACCAAAGGATCGCGACGCTGCTCGCGGGCGTGTCATGGCATGAGCACATGCGAGAACCAGGTGGTCATCGTCACCGGCGGCAATTCGGGTATCGAACGGTTCGCGGCACTGGCCTTCGCCGCTGGCGCGAGGGCTCATCAGATGCGCTTGCCGCGACCGCTGCCTGCAGTCCCAGCAGCGAAGAGGACGGCGACCTTTACCGAGGTGTTTGACATGGGGAAGCTCCACCAGGATCACTAGAACACCCCGCCAAGCTTTTGTGGTCCGCCAATCCCCCGACACCACTAAATTGAATTTTAGATTTCGGTGCGGGAACGAAGAGTTTACTGCGTAAGAGAAGCCGTGACCGGCTTGCGGCCGTGGCCGCCGGCGCGCACATGAAGTTGATAGGCCCATGCGCGATGATCCTTTCCGGGCGGTGCTTCGCTAAAAGCGGCCCGCGTCCCACTTGCGCCCGGTCCAACCTGTTAGCATCCCAATAGTTGCGCG
>Ga0193742_1002039_pt1 | contig 11767 bp, 8 predicted proteins | sample L2c1metaG_FD_165511 | JGI IMG/M metagenome (GOLD analysis project Ga0193742, IMG submission 165511) | Soil microbial communities from a riparian zone of the East river system, Colorado, United States - L2c1 | ecosystem: Environmental > Terrestrial > Soil > Riparian zone | place: USA: East River... | reverse complement strand
CTCCACCGAAGGTGATTGGACGAAGGGATCCGCTCGGGCTCTGGTCTCTAACCCTTGGCCCAGAGCGTTGCTTCACAGCAGCGGCAGGATATCTTCGCACTTGACAACATCTTCGCCCTTATTGACGGATATCTTCGCACTTGACAACATCTTCGCCCTTATTGACGAATCCATTTGCGCAGACTTGTCTTCTCGGCCACACTTCCCCTTGCAGTCGCGCGGCCGACCATACATATCGGTAGTAATCCACTGCTTCGATGAACGCCTTGGCGATTTGGCATCGATTGAGAACAGAGTTAATGAACGATATACGGCGACAAATTTACTATGCCCTACACTAGTCGGTCCGTAGAGCCTCAACGGAGTCCAAACGGGATGTTTATTCCATAAAGCGACATCGCGCAAGAATTCAATCTTTGCGAGCAAGGCCGCGTTGATCTCGTTGCTGTTGAAACGCGAGCATATCCACTAACTAAGTGGAGAGAGCCCAAATACACTTAGAGTGTAACCCTCCTCAGTCTGAGATCTAGCTTGGAAGTATTTCTCTGTCCCAGGGTGATGGACCCGCCGGACTCCTCTTTACTGGTGAACATCTTAAAGGATTTTCTTCACCTTGCAATTCCACTTTGGCTCATTTCTGCATGCCGCACTTCCTTTGTTCCTCGTGTTCCAGACAAACCCAAACAAAGCGGTCGCACAGGCCCCCTTCACAAACATTGAGGAGGGATGCGGCCTCCAACATGGAGGTCTCCGTCAGTATCTTCGGACAACTGACCCAGGCACGTACTCCAACTACCTCACAGCAATACAGCAACGGGCTGTTTACGACGCAGAAGTCTCAAAGCGCCTCGCCTTCCGCTGGAGTCGTGGGAACGTTCCACCAGCAGTTCACGCGATTGCTGGGCTACAACGTAAACGTCGGCTATACGCGTTTCACGGAAAATTATTCCTATGTAGACGCCTATATTCCATCTGCGTCTCCCTCAACTGCATCCAGCTCGAGTTTCACGCGCGGATCGATTGGCACCGATGTTGTTGAGACAACGATTGCTGTGGTGGCGCAAGGTCCACGGACTCGGCACTTCACAACCTTCGTTCAATTCGGCGGCGGTGGTTTGTTCTTCGTACCTTTCACACACTCAGATGCATACAACCTGCAGGTTCGGCCAACGATGGTATTCGGTTAGGATGAACTACCGTTTTTACAATCATTTCGGCGTCAGGGCCGAATACCGCGGGCTGTTCTATAAAAGTCTCGATCTCGCAGCGGATCTATATCCGGCCCCGGTCACAAGGCTGTTTACCGTGACCAGTCAGCCTGTCATCGGTTTGACCTACATCTTCGGCAGTCGATAGCCAACGCAGATGGCGCGTATCGGCAAATGATGTTGGACTCTATCTGGTTATAGCCACCGACTGAATAGGATACTCGTGGAATTCGCATTTGGTTTTCGATCTTCTCGACGCAGATTTCGTATGTCATTCCTGACCTTTACTCCCAAATCCATAATTTCCCTTCCCGGAGCCGGCGATGTTCAGCCGATGGACTGGAAGAGCCAACGAGAAACGTCGAATCTCCGGCGACGCGTGCTCAGAGGAGATCGGTATCGATGTCGTGGGTGCGATCGACACGAGAGGGAGGTGACCGTCGCAGTTCATCTTGTCCATCCTGATGCAGAGGATGAACAAGATATGCTCACTTTGTGTAGACGATGCTTTGCAATCGTGGGCAAAACGAAGATAGCCGCTTCTCACACACCTGAATTTCTCCGTAAGCTTTGGACCGTCCTACATGCGCCTAGTTCTAGGTCGGAGCTAAAAGTGAACAGAAAACATCACTCTTCGGTGAGTGGCCGGCTGGCAGGTGTTTCTTCGACAGCTGCACTAGTCGGTCAGATATGGGGTGTCTACGATGGATCTTCCATAGTTAATTTGTTTGTGACATGGCTTATGGGACGATTTGGAGAGATTCGAAAACCGTCGGTTGTGAGATGGAGGATATCTTGCAGCATATTGGCAGAGTCTAGCTGTCAGTGTCAGAAGTAGTACGAACGGTGCAAGAGTTGACTGAATTACGCAACAGTAGATTGAACTGACGTTGTACAGCAAGCCCGTTCGTGGGCTAGAACCATCAGATCCGGCCTACCGACCCTGATCCCAACTTGATGGTATTCGTCGGCTCGTCCTCGTTCCGCACGGGGTCGAAGATGATCTCGTACCTTGGAAAGATATCCAGGTTGCCAGTTCTTGTTGCGGGTGCCATACCAGCGGCATCGATAACGGTAGCTTGACGATAAGCGCCCGCCTGCCCTTGGCTCAAGCATGCCTGTTTTGCTTTTATCTTCCGATTGCAGGGCAGTGCTATATTGCCTCACGTAGGCCGGTTAATTATGGGGAGTCGGATGTCGATCGGATTGAGATTTTCTTCGCTTGCAGCGTGTGCGTTCCTACTTATTTCGTCATCGTCCCGCGGTATTGTCTATGGTCAGACGTCAGCTTCCGGTTCGGTGAAGGACCATGTCCTAGGCGCGCAGACAAAGCGGCTTCCCAAACATTTTGCTGACGGCTCGGACCTGCCGAACGGCTGGCGCATTACACCGGCGGGCAAGGCTGTGGGGGAGATGAACGATCTGGTGCTGAATCTGGTGTCCTCGCCGGACGGTAAGGTTGTGGTGTCGGTCAATTCGGGCTTTTTGCCGCATGGCATTGACGTGTTCGATGCGAAGACGCACAAGCATCTGCAGCACATTGAGCTGCGGTCGACATGGCTGGGCATGGCCTGGTCGCGGGACGGCCGTACGCTGTATGTTTCGGGCGGGAATGCATCCGGGGCGAAGAACAAGGCGGAGCCGGTAGCGCCGATCTACGAATTCACGTATGCCAACAGCAGGCTGAGCGAGCAGCCGACGGGCACACTGGTGGAGACGATCGATCCGAAGCTGGTGTGGTGGTCCGGGGTGGCTTATCTACCGGGCAGACATCTGCTGTATGCGGCGAATCGCGGAACGGGAACGGGGCCGGGCAATGTCGTGGTATTCGACGCGAAGACACAGCAGATTGTGACGCGCATTCCAGTGGAGACGACACCGTACGAGACGCTGCTTACGCCGAATGGAAAGCTCCTGTTTGTGTCGAACTGGTCGAGCGAGTCGGTGAGCGTGATTGACACGGCCACGAACAAGGTGGTCCGCACGCTGCATGTGGGGACAAACCCGAATGATATGAAGCTGTCTTCGGACGGACGCCTGTTCGTTGCGTGTTCGAACGACAACACGGTGTATGTGATCGATGCGAACAAGCTGGAGGTGATGGAGCGGCTGTCGACGACGCTGACGACGCTGGCTCCGGAGGGCTCCACGCCCGACGCGCTGGCAATCGATGACGCGCGCAAGCTGCTGTACGTTGCGAATGCGGACAACAACTCGATTGCGGTGGCGCATATTGAGAACCGCCCGCACAGCACGGTGGTGGGCTTTATTCCGACGGGATGGTATCCCTCAGCGCTGCTTTTGACAGAACAGGGCCGCACGCTTTACATCGGTAATGCCAAGGGAGAGGAGGGTCATCCGGACCCGGATGGCCCGCACTTCGGCAAAGAAAGCGACAAGACGCTGCAGAAGAGTAGCCTCGAGGTGCTGCCGGTGACGGACCTGAAGGAGAAGCTGCCGGTGTGGACGCGCCAAGTAACAGAGAATACGCCGTATCATGACTCACTGCTTGCGGAGGCGCGGATGCCGCAGGAGCCGAGCGTCATCCCACAGCGTGTGGGAGAGGCCAGCGAGATCAAGCACATTATCTACATCATCAAGGAGAACCGGACATACGATCAGGAGTTCGGCGATATACCGAATGCGAATGGCGATCCGAAGCTGGTGCTGTTTGGCGAAGAGGTGACTCCGAACCAGCATGCATTGGCGAAGGAGTATGTTGTGCTGGACAACCTCTACTGCGATGGCGAGGTAAGTGTCGACGGGCATTCGTGGTCCAATTCGGCGTATGCGACGGACTTCAACGAGAAGCAGTGGCCCCCGGAGTATGGCGGCCACAGCGCTGGATCGTACGGCGTGCACGCGATGGTTCCTTCGGCAGGACACCTCTGGGACCTTGCGCGAAGAAAGGGGCTGACATACCGCTCGTACGGCGAGAGCGCCGCGCGCGCTAGCACGGCTACCGGCGCGACGATGGAGGCTGCACCCGGATCCGACGGGCTGGTGGGACATGTCTCAAAAGAATACGGTGCTGGGCTTGAAAACCGCGATACGGACAAGATCGCAGTCTTCCTTCGGGACTTCAAGGATTTTGAGTCGAACTATGACAGTACGGATCCAGCGAAGCGGCTGCCTAACTACATTGTGATGAGCATGCCGGAAGACCACACGCGCGGCACAACTCCGGCAGCGTATACGCCACGGGCGATGGTGGCCAATAACGACTATGCCATCGGGCAGCTGGTGGATGCGGTGAGCCACAGCCGCTACTGGCCAAACACGGCGATCTTCATCATTGAGGACGATGCGCAGGACGGGGCAGATCATGTTGACGGGCGGCGCACAGTGGGACTAGTGATCAGCCCCTATGTGAAACGCGGCATGGTGGATAGCACGCTTTACACGACGAGCTCGATGGTTCGGTCGATGGAGCTGCTGCTGGGGCTGCCTGCGATGAGTCAGTACGATGCGGCGGCAATGCCGATGTATACGTCTTTCGGTACGACGCCGTCCGTGACACCGTTCAACGTGATCAAGCCTATGATCGATGTGAATGCGAAGAATACGAAGAACTCCTACGGCGCGAAGGAGAGCAGCAGGATGAACTTCAAAGAGGTGGACCGCGCGCCGATGCATGCGCTGAACGAGATCCTGTGGAAGAGCATCAAGGGTAAGGATTCTGCGATGCCGACGCCTGTGCATCGCTTCCGACCGCTGATCGATGTCGCTGAATCGGGCAAGAACGGCAAGGATGATGATGACTAGTACCCGATACGTGATTGGTTCTATCACCACATATGGGATGAGCCCTTCCCGCCAACTCGCCACCGTTAGAAGCAGCGGTCCCGACTAAATGACGGCCCTGGGGGTCCCAGGCGTTAATGCTAGTAGGTTGTTTGGTCAAGCGTCGCAACGTGGCCTGCCCCTGAAGAAGCCGGGAAGGGCAAGAGGATCGACCTAGCGGAATTGTTTGGCGCTTTCAAGAAAGAGACCAAACCGCCCCCGCCTCGTTAAGAATGAGTATATTGCGGAAGCCGCCACTCACCAGATTGCGGGGCGTCGTCCACTTCAACTGGCCGGTAGCGCTGTTGGATAACCGCATGGGCACACATTCGCGATTTCGAGGCCCCCCAACGGTCTATTTTTAACAACGATAAAACTTTCTTGTGGCATTTCTTTAATCATTGATGACTATTTGCTTGATTGGGTGTTCTCCTCGCAGTCAACGCTGCTGAGAAAGGGCCTATATTGATTAGCCAATAGAGAAGGGGTTCGTCTGCTTCTATTCGTCTTAAAACCACTCGCTGGCAAGCAGCGAATACATCGATTCAACGGGTCCGAAGCCATTGCCTATGAAAATTCTGGTTGTCGAAGATGAGGTCAAAACGGCCAAGTTCCTCAAGAAAGGGCTAAATGAAGCGGGCTTCGTCGTCGATATCGCCAAAGATGGCTTCGAAGGTCTCCATCTGGCCAAGGAGGTTGAGTTCGATCTGGTCATTCTGGATGTCATGCTGCCCAGCTTGGATGGCTGGCAGGTGCTTGCCCAACTGCGTGAGTCGGACCGGCGGTCCCTTGTCCTGCTGCTGACCGCCCGAGATTCGATACGGGAGCGCGTGCAGGGATTAGAGCTCGGCGCCGACGATTATCTGGTAAAGCCGTTTGCCTTCTCAGAATTGCTGGCGCGCGTTCGCTCGCTGTTGCGCCGCGGGCCGGTTCGAGCCGAAGAAAATATCCGTATGGCTGACCTGGAAATTGATCTGTTGCGCCAGCGCGCTACGAGAGCCGGCCAGCGACTGGAACTGACTTCTAAAGAGTTCCTTCTTCTGATACTGCTGGCGCGGCGAGCAGGTGAGGTGCTGTCCCGTACTTTGATTGCAGAAGCGGTCTGGGACATGAACTTTGACAGCGACACCAACGTGGTGGACGTGAATGTGAGACGGCTGCGCGCCAAAGTAGATGAACCCTTTCCGCTGAAGTTAATCCATACCATACGAGGCGCTGGCTATGTCATGGAATGTGACTAAGAGTTTCTCGCTGCCTGGAAAGTGGTGGGGGACTCTGGCCTTTCAGTTGACAGCGGGGTATGCGATTTCCGGCCTGCTCACAGTGTTCTTTGCTACCGCGAGTCTTTATGTGGTGTTGGTCTCAGAGCTTGAACGAAGCACCGACCTGTTTATTGCGGATAAAATCAATGTGCTTCGCACTATGCTGCGGGACCGGCCAAACGACATAGACGCCCTCCGGGAAGAGGTCGAACTGGAATCAGCGGCGCGGCGCTATGAACGGTTTTATATTCGTCTGCTAGACGAAAAACAAAATCAGCTAATGGCGACGCCGAGAATGGCGGAACAACTGGACCTGCCACAATTCATTGCTCTGGCTCATACGCGTTCGGACCACGCCATTGCCATGAAAGGGCTGCGAGGACAGGCCTTTCGCGTGACGAGTGCAGAAGTACCCGTCAATTCTTCCCCGGCCCATACGGACACGATTCAGATTGCGGTGGATGTTTCGCAGGAAGACGTATTGCTGGCGCGCTATCAACGCTGGTTTGGAGCAATTATGGTGGGGGCATTTGTGATCCTCCCGGTGGCCGGATACCGGATTGCGCGCCGCGGAATTCGTCCCGTAGAAGACATGGCGACTACGGCACGGCATATTAGCTCTACCAATTTGCGCGAGCGCATTCTGGCGGAAGGGTATCCCGTTGAGCTGGCTTCACTGGCCGACACCTTTAATAAAATGCTGGATCGCCTGGAAGAATCCTTCGAGCGAATTTCGAGATTTTCCGCCGATATTGCGCATGACCTGCGCACTCCGGTGAATAACATCCGCGGCGAGGCCGAGGTGGCTCTGGCACGGGCCCGAACGGTAGATGAGTACAGAGATGTGCTTGAGTCCTGCCTAGAAGAAGCGGTGCGTTTATCCGACCTCATCGGCGCCCTCTTGTTCCTCGCCCGCGCTGAAAGCCCGTTGGCCCATCCGCATCGTGTATCGGTCAATGTTGGCGAATTGCTGGGCGGAGTGCGCGAATACTATGAAGCTTCGGCGATGGAGGGCGGTATTACGCTCACCACAGCTCTGACTGTCGAACCGGTAGTTGCCAAGCTAGATCGCACACTCATACAACGGGCCGTGGGGAATCTGATTGCAAATGCCGTGGCTCATACTCCACCGGGCGGCGCGGTGGTGCTGAGGGCAAATTCGGACACTACAACAATTCGCATCGAAGTCTCGGACACCGGGGAGGGCATTCCACAAGATGCGCTACCGAAGGTGTTTGACCGCTTCTACCGCGTCGATAAATCACGGTCCCAGGCGTCGGGAGGTATCGGCCTCGGACTGTCGATTGTGCAGAGCATCATTGTGCTCCACGGCGGCCAAGTGGAGATTGCTAGTGAACCAGGCCACGGCACGTGCGTGACTCTGCACATACCTGCCGCGTAGAGGTTCTACGGACTGGCCGTAGAACAACTGAGATTTCGACCACAGATGTTCATCCGGGGGATTGCCGGCGTCGATAGAAGATTTGCTTTTCTCCGTTGAGGCGTTTGCGAATCCTCTCAAGCGTTGCACTCTTTTGGATGATGGACCACCTCTCCTGCGAATGGAGACTGCATCCGTCTTCATGCTCCTCGATAGTGAAGCACCATGGTGCTCAGTATGCAATGGGACATCGCCGATGCGTTTCAGCTGGCAACGATCATTGTCCTGCTCCCACAGGCCCGAGAAATCAGGCGTCGCCTGAGGCCGTGCCACGGCCGTGATCACCGTGAGCAGGAACAGAATGAACCAAATGTCAACGAGCGATGCATTCACTTCTTCTGTTCTTCGTTTTGCGCCCCATGCATAATCCTTATGGCAACCGCCCTTTTGCGGCTGCTGCAAGGGACCTGTTAGTGAACATTAGAACGCCACCCGCAGAGCGAGCTGAATCTCCCGTGGAGTTCCAGAGCCGACCGGGCTCGCGGGGGTTGTGGTGTTCACTGTCTGGATGACGCTGCCGAAGCCGGGAACACCGAAGACTGACTGCGGCAGCCCGTACTGTGGATGGTTGAAGATATTGAAGAACTCAGTGCGGAACTCGAGATGCGCCCGCTCCGACAGAGAAATAGATTTGGCGAGACCAAGATCGATCTGCCATGCACTAGGGCCGCGCAAAAGGTTTCTTGGCACATTACCGAACGTTCCGGGAGCGGGTACGGCGAATGCCGCCGGATTGATCCACTGCGCGATGCTCTTTCCTCCGGGTGGGGTTAGGGATACGCCGGGTACGAGATCGGGTCTCTGATCTGTACTGTTGCCATCCGGGACACTTGTCGAAGAGCGATTCACCAGCACATTGACGGGGAAACCAGTGTGAGCCTGGGTGGTTGAAGTAAGCTCCCATGAGCCAGCGACGGCCCTGAGGACGCCGGGCCGGTTCAGATGGGCTCTAAGGGCGCCAAATGGTAGTTCGTAAACTGCATTGGCATTCAGAACATGACGTGCATCCCAGATGCCGCTGGCGCGCTCGCACGGCGTGCATGCCACGTTTTGAGGGACCAGCGAGTCCCCATCGCCACTGCCGTTGGAGCCGTCATCGATTTCATGCGACCACATGTAATTGGCCGCGAACAGTAATCCGCGCGAGAAGGATCGCTTTATAGCCGCTGAGAATCCCTGGTAGCTGCTGGCGTCTTTGTTGCCGCGCCAACTCACCTGACCAAAATTCGGATAGGGACGAGTTCCCGTGGCTATATCGACAACATTGACTTCGGAGAGAGTCAGGAGGTTCACACCGTGGCTTCCAACGTATGAGAGCGTGCCCACGAACTCTGCAGGAAGCGGATGTTGCACTGACAGTCCCCATTGCTCTACGTAGGTGTCCTTACGCCGCCGGTCGTCAGCGCGGGGGGAGACGATTCCGGGGGTATCGGACAGGAACGGGGTGATGGGATAACTGAGATTCGGGATGGTTTTGTTCGACAATGAGTATGCAAAGACTTCATTGCTGATAGGAAGGTTCTGATCATCGAGCTGTCCGTCTTCGTGATAGATTCCGAATGCGGCGCGAATCAACGTCTTTCCATTCTTTACCGGAGCCCACGCGAATGCGACCCGTGGATCGATATCGCCATAGTTGGGCTGACCAAAGCTGGCACCTACGCCGCAGAATCCCTGTGGCCCGCATGTAGTGAAGTCGAACGGATTCGCCCGTCCCTGCACCTCGTGAAAGATGTTGAAGAAGCTGTAGCGCACACCGAGGTTCAGGTTGAAGCTGGGCGTCCATTTGAATTCGTCCTGAATGTACCCGTAGAACTGGGTCTTACGGAGACCGTTGACAGGCAGTGTGCCATTGAGCGTAGCTGAACTTACGCGGTTGGTATCGAAGGCATCCGTTGAAGCGTAAGTGACAGTTCCACTCTCGGTGTTTCCCTGATTCAATTGAATGCGCCGGATCTCCACCCCAGCCTTCAAGGTATGCCTTCCCTTGATCCATGTCAGATTGTCGATCCATGAAAACGAGTTTCCAACGCCAGTGCTGATGCGGTTGTTGTTCAGCGTGGTAAATCCGGATATCGACACGGCATAAGGACTGCCAGTGTGATTGATGTCGTAGGTGTTAGCCGTGCCGCGATTGAAGCCAACCTTGAACTCATTCACCAGATAGGGACTGAAGATGTGTAGCCACTCGATAGCCCCGTTCACCGGCGCCGATGTGAGCTGCTGCAAATCTTCGAGATAATTGCCCGAACTTGCCAGCGGCTGCGTGTTGACCGCCCGGTCAAAGTTGAAGCGCACGTAGGCTGTGTCGTTTTCCGAGAAGTGCTGATCGAGTCGCATCATGGCCGAGTTCTCGTTCACCACCTGTGTGCCATCGCTGACAAACTGATCTATGTTGGGGTCGCTGGTGGTCGCGTTACCAAGCGGAAAGCCACTCACGATCGGCTCCAGTTCGGGTGAATGTGCAAGGACTTTGGCGCGGAATGCACGGCTTGGCACGTAGCCGCTGAGGGGAAATCCCCAGTGTTGCCGGTATCCTTCATAGGACAGGAAGAAAAACGTCCTGTCGGGGCGGATGGGACCGCCCAGTGACCCGCCGAACTGGTTGAGGCGCAAAGGCTGCTGCGGTGTCGTCGTCGCTGGTACGGGCTGCTGAGCGTCAAAGACATTATTGCGTAAAAACTCGAAGACATTTCCATGCCACCAATTCGTGCCCGAAGGAGAGGTGACGGCCAATTGCGGCCCTCCTGTAGCGGCAGCTTCGGCGGTTCCCAGCATCGAATCGATACGGAACTCCTGGATTGTGTCCAACGGGATGGAAAGCCGCACGTAGGGCTGCTGAGCCTGATTGATAACGTTGGTCGCATCGACTCCATCGAGCGTAAAGTTGTCGTCATCACGGCCTCTTCCCACGAAGCGAATCGATCGCTGGTTGCTGCCCCCTGTATCGACGGCACCAGGCACCAGTGCAGTCAGGTTCGCCCAGTTGCGGCCATTGAGCGGCAGTTTATCAGCCTGAACCTTCTCTATGTGTGTTCCCAGCGCGTCAGAGCTTCTGTCGATCTGCTCTGAGCTCGTAGAAACCTGCACTCGCTCCTCGCGCCCCGCTACCTGCAGCGTTGCGTTGAGAGTGCGCGTTTGCCCGATCACCTGCTTCACCTCGACGTATGTCAGCGGCTTGAAGTCGGGATGATTGAAGGTGATTGTATAAATGCCCACCGGCAGCTCGGGAATATCGTAGCTCCCATTGGAGGAAGACATAGTCTCGCGCCGCAGTTGCGTTGCATTCCCCAGGGCCGTAATGTGCGTATGGGGCAGCAACTGGCCTGTGGAATCTGTGATGATGCCCGTCAAACCGCTGCGATCAACCTGTGCCAAGCATGATGTGGCAAGAAAGAAGACAGCATTGAATGCGCTTAGTACAAAAAGACTACGAAGCTCAAAATATCTTCCGGCGAATGGAAGATCACGCTTCACACCACGATGCATACAGCCTCCCAGCGGGGAAATGGGGCGCTCAAAATGAGAACAGAAAGTGCGGGTATCGTGGCACTGTTTGCCACGGCGGTCGTCTGCCGGTTTAAGTTTTACCGAAATAGACCGGGAAATCATTAGAGTCGCGTGACATCGATGTTAAGGCTGTATCAAACCAGCATCCTCGACGATTCTTTTGAGCCCACGAGTTGCCGTTGTCGATTCTTGCAACAGCACAGCTTAGATCCGAAGACTGCGAACGGCGGCGCTGCCCGCCGGCTATTCGATCGCCGGAAGAACGACAAGGGGGGAAATGAGCTCCCGACGGGGGCCGTGCCCGATCTGCGGCCTCCGCCCGGCAAGATGACAAATCTGTAATCTCGCTGTCATGCTGCTGTGCGGCACTCCTCTTTATCTTCGCTTCCATACGCAGTTCATAGGCCCGCTGCACACTGTCCGCAAGATTTGTAACTACAGTGCGCAGTCGGCTGCTGATTCTACTTCCAACCCAAATGTCACACGGCCGATTTCCGCTGCGTGACGAAAAAGCTCTAGGAGAAGAACGGTATATGCCCCGAAAGACGTCTCGAAGCTCCCCC
>Ga0193742_1002038_pt1 | contig 11768 bp, 9 predicted proteins | sample L2c1metaG_FD_165511 | JGI IMG/M metagenome (GOLD analysis project Ga0193742, IMG submission 165511) | Soil microbial communities from a riparian zone of the East river system, Colorado, United States - L2c1 | ecosystem: Environmental > Terrestrial > Soil > Riparian zone | place: USA: East River... | reverse complement strand
ACGACGACGGTGGCCAGGACTTCACCAATCGGCTGCTCACGTTCGGCTTCTTGGTGCTGGCGGTCGTCACCGTCGGCTGTGTGCTGCTGGCGCCGCAGATCGCCGGTCTGTACCTGCCGAAGGAGCTGCACGACCCGTCGATGGCGGCCGAGAAGGCCTCGATGGTCATGTTCGTCCGGCTCTGCCTCCCGCAGATCTTCTTCTACGGCGCGTTCGTGCTGGTCGGCCAGGTGCTGAACGCGCGGCGCCGGTTCGGGCCGATGATGTGGGCGCCGATCGCGAACAACATCGTCGCCTGCGCTTCGATCATCGTCTTCCTCTTCATCTACCGCGTCGGCGCCAACCCGCCCACCTTCAGCCACGGCGAGGAGCTACTGCTCGGGCTGGGCCACACGGTGGGTATCGCCGTCCAGTTGCTCGTACTGTTGCCCTACCTGAAGGCCAGTGGCCACCGCTATGCGCCCAAGTTCGGCCTTCGCGGCACCGGGCTCGGCCACACCGCGCGGCTTGGCCTGTGGACAGTGCTGTTCGTCGCGGTCAACCAGGTAACGCTGGTGGTCGTCACGCAGCTGGCCATCGCCGGTAGCGCCTCGGACAGCCCCGGCGCAAAGGCCGGTCTGGTTGCCTACAGCACGGCCATGCTGATCATCCTGGTGCCGCACGGCATCGTGACCGTCTCGCTGGCGACGGCCGCGCTCCCGCAGATGTCGTCGCTGGCGTCCGAGGGCGACGTGACCGAGGTGGCCCGGCTCTCGGCCCGTTCGATCCGCCAGACGCTGGCGATCGTCGTACCGGCTGCTGCCGCGATGGTGGCGTTCGCGTACCCGATCACGATGGTGATCGCCGGGTACGGCGCCGGTAAGAACAACACCCAACTGATGGCCTACACGCTGATGGCACTCGCGCTCGGCCTGGTGCCCTTCACCGTGCAGTACTTCCAGCTGCGCACCTTCTACGCTTTCGAGGACACCCGGACGCCGTTCTTCCTTCAGTGCGTGATCGCCGCGGTCAACATCGCGGCCGCTGTCATCGGCGTCCGGTTCGTCCTCGGGGAGGAACATCTGCGGTTCAGCGGCGTCGCGCTGGGCGCGGCGTACTCGCTGGCCTATCTGGTCGCCGTGCTGATGTCCCGGCGGGTGCTTGCCCGGCGGGTGCCGCGGGTGCACGGTGCGGGAATCGCGCTGCCACTGCTCGCCATGGTCATCGCGGCCGTGGTCGGCGCGGGCCTCGCCCGGGTAGTGCTGACCGTGATCGACTCGGCCACCGACTGGAACAGCCCGCTCACCTCCGCGCTCGAACTGGCCATCGCCGGGGCCGTGATGCTCCCGGTCTACGTCGGAGTGGCGCGGGTGCTTCGGATTCACGAGGTCACCGATGTCGTGTCCATGGTCACATCGAAGCTGCCCGGGCGGTCGAGACGGTCCTGATGCGGCAGCTTGTGCGCTCGTGCACCGCTGATGGCTGTGCCTGGGCACTAGCATGGGGGCTGCGATCGGTCCGCCAGCCGTTCGCGCCGGACCCCCGCTGACCGGATCCGGAGCGCCAGACGCAGGCCGACCAGTGCATCGAGGAGGGCGAGAGACACCGTGTCGAACCAGACCGTCAGTCCTGGTGCCCTGCTCGCCGGCCGCTACCGGATCGCCGAGTTGCTCGCGGAGATCGACGGTGCGCGGGTCTGGCGGGCAGTGGACGAGGTACTCAACCGAGCAGTCATCGTGGACGTCCTGCCGATCGGCGACCCGCGGACCAACACCCTCTTCGACGCGGCCCGGCGAGCCGCCGCCGCGGCCGACCCGCGCTTCCTCCGGGTCCTCGACTGCGACATGCACGACGGCGTCACGTACTGCGTGCGCGAGTGGGCCGGCGGCCGTCCCCTGGAACGCATGCTCAGCGCGGGCCCGCTGACCGGGCAGCAGGCGGGCTGGCTGGCCCGCGAGGTCTCCGAGGCGCTGGAGAACCTGCACCGCACCGGCCAGTCACACGGCTCGATCAGCCCGTCCACTGTGGTGGTCACCGACGCCGGCGCGATCAAGGTCGTCGGCCTGGCCACCGAAGCGGCGCTGCGCTCGACCGGACCGGGTAGTCCGGAGCAGGACGTCCGCGCACTCGGCGAGATCCTCTATGCCTCCCTCACCGGCAGGTGGCCCGGCCCGGCACCGGCCTGGGGACTCCAGCCCGCGCCGATCGAGCACGGGCGGCTGTTGAGTCCCCGGCAGGTCCGCGCCGGGGTGCCCCGCTCCTTGGATGACATCTGCGACCGACTGCTGGCCGAGCCGCCCCGTCACCACGCCGCCCCGATCACCAGTGCCGCAGGTCTGTCCGCCGCGTTGTCCGGAGTGGTCGGCAGCTCGCACGAGCCGCCCAGCCAGATGGACGAGACGGTCGCAGTCGCCCGGCAGAACGGCAGCGTCGACGACGCGACCCAGGTGGTCCCGCCGGTACTGGCCCCCGCCCTGGACCCGACGCCGGCAGTTGTTCAGCAGAACGGCCATAGCCAGGCACCACCGCCGCGCGCGGCGTACACGCCAGCTGCCGACGCCCGGCCGGTACGGCGGCAGAGCCCGCCGAGCCACAACGGCAACGGCCGCCGCAAGCCGCCTGCGGACGAGCCGCGGCAGCGTGGCAGCTGGGGTGGCCGGATCCTGATCCTGCTCGCCGTGCTGGCGCTGCTGTCGGTGATCGCGATGGCGCAGTTCCTGGTCAAGGGCGCGATCAACAAGGACCAGGGCAGCAACGCGACCCCGGATGCCCCGCAGAGTTCGGGTCCGCCGGTGCCGACCAACGAGAAGGTCACCATCAAGGCCGCCAAGGACTTCGACCCGAAGCCCAAGGGCAACGGGTCCGAGCACCCGGAGGACGTGGCCAACACGTACGACGGGAAGGCCGACACCACCTGGACGACGATGTCGTACAGCAAGAAGAACCTAGGTGGGCTGAAGGAAGGCGTCGGGATCTACTACGACCTGGGCGAGCTCACCGACGTGTCACAAGTGACAGTCAACCTGGTCGGCGACCCGACCAACCTCGAACTGATGGTGCCGAGCGCCGATCCGTCCAAGCCCGCCACCACGGTCGGCGGCTGGAAGTCGGTCGCCAACGCGGAAGAGGCTGGTGAGTCGGCGGTACTGAAGCTGGCCGCGCCGACCAATACCCGCTATGTGCTGGTCTGGCTGACCAGTCTGCCCAAGGACGGCAGTGGCTACCGGGGCGAGATCTCGGAGGTCACGATCCAGCGATGACATCGGAAACAGCCTCGACTCCACCGCCCCCGCCAGGTATTCCCCGGATCGGGGCGCCGGCGGACAGGCCGGGGCACCACGTGTACGAGACGATGGACGACCACGAGTTGCTCCGGCTGCACGTGGCCGGCAACCCGGACACCTTCGGCTACCTGGTCAAGCGGCACCGGGACCGGATGTGGGCGGTCGCGATCCGGACGCTCGGCGAGCCCGAGGAGGCGGCCGACGCACTGCAGGAGGCATTCATCTCGGCCTTCCGCCGGGCCGACTCGTTCCGCGGCGACGCGAAGGTGACCACCTGGTTGCACCGGATCGTGGTGAACGCCTGCCTGGACAGGATCCGCCGCCGCCAGGTCCGGGCGGCCGACCCGCTGCCCGAGGACGAGGACCGCGCGGCCGAGTTGGCCGGACCGGCCGAGGACGATCCCGCCGAGGTCCGTGAGCGCCGGCTCGACGTCCTGCACGCCCTGAAGCAGATCAACTCCGACCAGCGCAGTGCGCTCGTCCTGGTCGACATGGAGGGCTACTCGATCGAGGAGGCGGCCGCCATTCTGGGCTGTGCGCCGGGCACGGTGAAGAGCCGGTGCGCCCGCGGCCGGGCCCGGTTGCTCCCGCTGCTCAGGCACTGGCAGACCACCCGCGGTGGCAGCGGTCTACCCGCCGTACCGGCTGAGGCGGGCGCGGCGGATGGGGCCGCAGTGACGGATGGGGAGCCTGCGAAGGCCGCGGCGAAATCGATGGGAACCGAATGACCTGGTCGCCCGTCGAAGCCGAGTCGCCATCCTGCGGCCCCGCGATCGTCTACCGGAGCACCTCACCGATGACCACTCTGCGCACGTCCCTCGAGGGGGCGAGTTCCCGATGACCGAATCCGGTCTGCCGACCAGCGAACATCTCGAGCACCTGGACACCGATACGATCGCGGATCTGATCGAGAACCTGCTGCCGGCCCCCGAGGCACACCGCGCTCGTGAACACGTGAAGGCGTGTCCGGACTGCCAGCAGACGCACGACGCGCTGGTGCAACTGTCCGACGACCTCGCCGACGAGGGCCGGGCGGACATCCCGATCCCGACCGACGTCGCCGAGCACCTGGACGCCGTGATCGTCTCCGAGTCCGTACTGCGCTCTTCCACGGTCGGCGTTCACTCCCTGGTCCAACTGCGGGAGGAACCACGCCGGCACCTGCCGAAGCTGCTGCTAGCGGCCGCCGCGGTGCTCGTGGTCGCGGCTGCCGGCGTCGGTGTGGTGATCAGCACAGCGGACCACAGCAACGACGGAGCCGCGGGGATCAACCCGACCGGCTCACCGATCGCGGTGCCGACGTTGTCGACCGCGCAGGTGGGTCCGCAGGCGCAGCGCTGGCTGGAGAACACCACCGATCCGGTGCTGCACGGGGACTCCGCGGAGATCGACTGCGCGAACGTCTTCGCCTCCGGCCGACCGAATCCGGTGGTCCGGTTGGTGCAGCCGGCCAAGGTCGACGGCAAGCGCGCGACGGTGATCGGCCTGCAGGGCGGATCACCCCGTGACATCTCGCTTTTCGTGGTCACCGGCTGTAACACCTCAGATGGGGTCGCCACCCCGATCTACGACACGACCGTGACTCTGCGCAACCGCTGAGGTCTCGTGCACGGCACGTGGGTGAGCCGCCTGTCTGTGGTGGACCGCCGGTGGGTACCGTGGGAATGGTCGGCCTCTAGGATCCGTTGAGTACGACGTAATGACCGTCTCGACGACACCGAGGAACACCTGTATGAGCGAGGCAGAAGTCCGCAACGTCATCATCATCGGCTCCGGCCCGGCCGGCTACACGGCCGCGGTGTACGCGGCGCGTGCCCAGCTGTCCCCGCTGGTCTTCGAGGGATCCGTCACGGCTGGTGGCGCCTTGATGACCACCACCGAGGTGGAGAACTATCCCGGCTTCGCGAACGGCATCATGGGCCCGATGCTGATGGACGAGATGCGCACCCAGGCGGAGCGCTTCGGCGCCGAACTGGTCCCCGACGACATCGTCGAGGTCGACCTGACCGGCGACGTGAAGCTCGTCACCGACTCCGCCGGCACCGTGCACCGGGCGAAGACCGTGATCCTGGCGATGGGCTCGGGCTACCGCAAGCTCGGCCTGCCCGACGAGGACCGGATGTCCGGACACGGCGTGTCCTGGTGTGCGACCTGTGACGGCTTCTTCTTCCGGCAGCACGAGATCGCCGTCGTCGGTGGTGGCGACACCGCCATCGAGGAGGCGACCTTCCTGACCCGGTTCGCCGACAAGGTCACCATCGTGCACCGGCGCGACGAGTTGCGCGCCTCCAAGATCATGGCCGAGCGCGCCTTCGCGAACGACAAGATCGAGTTCGCCTGGAACTCCGAGGTCGCCGCCATCAACGGTGACGACAAGCTGACCGGTGTGACGGTGCGGGACACGGTCACGGGCGAGACGCGCGAACTGCCGGTCACCGGTCTGTTCATCGCGATCGGCCACGACCCCCGCTCGGAGCTGGTCAAGGGCCAGGTGAACCTGGACGACGAGGGCTACGTGCTGGTCGAGAACGGCAGCACGAACACCAACCTGCCGGGCGTTTTCGCCGCCGGCGACCTGGTCGACCACACCTACCGTCAGGCCGTCACGGCGGCCGGCACGGGCTGTTCCGCGGCGCTGGACGCCGAGCGCTTCCTGGCCACGCTGGAGCACGCCGAGCACACCGCGGCCGCCACCGAGCCTGTCTCCGTCTGAACCTCACTACCACCTAAGGAGAATCACGCCCGTGGGCGAGAAGATGAATGCCGTCACCGACGCCGAGTTCGACGCGACCGTACTGAAGAGCGACAAGCCGGTCCTGGTCGATTTCTGGGCCGAGTGGTGTGGTCCGTGCCGCCAGGTGTCCCCCATCCTGGAGGAGCTTTCCACCGAGCACGGCGACAAGATGACCTTCCTGAAGATGAACGTGGACGAGAACCCGGTCACCCCGAGCAACTACCGCGTTACCGGTATCCCTACCATCAACGTCTACGTGAACGGTGAACTGGCCAAGTCCATCGTCGGCGCGAAGCCGAAGGCGGCGTTGCTGAAGGAACTGGCCGACTTCACTAGCTGAACTGCCTGAGTCCGGGCGTCCTGGTGGCGCCCGTCCGCCGCACGGCAAGGAGAGTTGATGTCCGGCCCATTGTTGGAAGGCCCGCAAGGCGCCCGGATCTACCGGATCGGTGACAGCGGTGAGGCCGTTGCCGAGATCATCGGCAAGTTGCAGCGGCTAGGCCTGCTGGAACCGGGTGGCCACTTCGTCTACGACGAGGCGACCGCCCACGCCGTGCGTGGTTTCCAACAGCAACGTGGCCTGATGATCGACGGGATCGTCGGACCGCAGACGTACCGCGCGATCGACGACGCACGTTGGCGGCTGGGCGACCGGCTGCTGACGTACGTCGTCTCGCACCCGCTCACCGGGGACGACGTGGTGGCACTGCAGGCGAAGCTGCAGGAGCTGGGGTTCGCGGTCGCCCGGGTGGACGGCATCTTCGGAGCCGACACCCAGCGCGCGGTGACCGAGTTCCAGCGCAACATGGGGCTGCCCGGTGATGGCACCTGCGGCCCATCCACTTTCAAGGCACTGCAGCGGATCCGTCCGATGGCGACCGGTGGCCGGCCCGACGCTCTCCGCGCTTCCGAGGCGGTTCGCGCGGCCGGGCCGCGGTTGTCCGGCAAGACCGTGGTGATCGACCCGGGGCATGGTGGGTTCGACTACGGCTGGGAAGGGTTCGGCCTGCGCGAGTCCGACGTGGCGTATGACCTCGCTTCGCGGATCGAGGGGCGGCTGGGCGCGACCGGAGTACGGGCTTATCTTTCCCGTGGGCGCGACCAGGGGCCGGACGAGTTGGCCCGGGCCGCATTCGCGAACGAGACGGACGCCAATCTCTGCGTTTCCCTGCACACCGACGGGTCGATGAACCCCGAGGCGCAGGGTGTCGCGACGTACTACTACGGCACCGATCTGCACGGTGCCTCTTCGAGCGTGGGCGAGCAGTTCGCCGGGCTGGTGCAGCGTGAGATCGTCGCGCGCACGGATCTGTTGAACTGCCGGACGCACACCAAGACCTGGGACCTGCTGCGCCGGACCAAGATGCCGGCCGTGCGGCTCGAGATCGGCTACGTGACGAACCCGCACGACTCCGCCCGGCTGGCCGACGCGGCCTTCCGTGACGTGGTCGCCGAGGCGATCGTGGTCGCGATCCAGCGCGTCTACCTGCCGCCGGAGCAGGACGCCGCCACCGGCATGCTCCGCCTCGGCCAACTCACCGTCTAGGCCGGTCAGTCAGCGGTACTCCGGCAAGGTGATCGCGCGGGCGGCCGCGTGAATGGGCTGGGTGATCCTCGCGATCATCCCGTCCTTGCCGGGCAGCTTCGGCAGCACTCGCATCATCACGGCGCCCATCCAGCTCTGGAACGCGTTCTTCGACACCATCCGGCCGAGGTTGTCCCGACCGAGCTTGAGGTTCTTCTCGACGTACGGCCGCATCAGTTGCTCGTAGCGCGCGAAGGCCCTGATGTGGTCGCCTCCTGCCGACTTCAGCTCGCCTGCCAGCACGTAGGCCCCGACGAGCGCGAGGCTGCTGCCCTGACCGGAGGCGAAGGAGGGACAGTACGCCGCGTCGCCGACCAGGCTGATCCGTCCCGCGGAGTACCGCTCCAACTCCACCTGGCTGACCGTGTCGAAGTAGAAGTCGTCCGCTTCCTCGATGCCGTCCAGCAGCCGGTCTGTCTCCCAGCCGTTGCCGGCGAACGTGTCGCGCAGGATCTTCCGCTGCTGGGCGGCATCGCGCCGGTCGTAACTGAAGCCCGGTGCATGGAAGAGGAAGAGCGCCTTGGCGTCGACGTCCTTGCCGGTGCTATAGAGGTTCACGGTCCGGCCCGGAGTGCTGTAGATGAGCTCCCATCGATCGAGGGCCAGGTGGTTCGGGACTGTGCCGATGGAGACGCCGTGCCCGAGGTCGCGGACGAACCGGCTCTCCTGACCGAAGGCAAGCTCCCGGACCGCCGAGTGCAGCCCGTCCGCGCCGATCACCAGGTCGAACGTCTGCGGCTCCCCGTGCTGGAGCATCACCTCGACACCTTCGGCCGTCTGGCTCAGCCCGACCACGCTGTCCCCGAAGAGATAGTCCACCTCAGCCCGCGTCGCGTCGTACAGGATCTGGCTGAGGTCGCCGCGCATCACTTCGAGGTCGGCCTCGCCGCGACCCATGAAGAGGTCGGCGGGCACGCTGGCGAGCCGTTTGCCGGTCCTGTTCACGAAGGACATGAACTGCATGTCGGTCTCGAGGCCCTCGAGCCGGTCCTTCAGGCCCATCCGCTCGACCACGTCGATGGCAGCCCCGCGGACATCGATCTTGTAGCCGCCGGGGCGGAGAGTTGGCGCCCGTTCGAGCACTGTCGGCTCGAAGCCGTGGCGGTGCAACCAGTAGGCGAGCGCAGGTCCGGCGATACTCGCGCCGACGATCAGCACGCGACGGTTCTCGATGGTCAAGGTGCGGCCCCCCAACAGACGGACTCCGACGGCAGTTCATCACGACCGGCCTTTCATTCACCTGTCGTCGCGTTCCAGGGCGATCGTCGGGATCGCCCGGTCGAGGCCGCGCGGGAGCCACCAGGCGCGGTCGCCGAGCAGGCGCAGGACGGCCGGAACGATGACGCAGCGGATCAGTACGGCATCGAGCAGGACCGCGACAGCCAGTCCCAGACCGAACTGCTGCAACATCCGGGACGGGCTGAGCAGGAACGCACCGAAGACGACGATCATGATCGCGGCCGCCGCGGTGATCACGGTGCCCGTGTTGGCCAGCCCTTCCCGGACAGCCTCCCTGGCGTCACCGGTACGCCGCCACTCCTCGTGGATCCGGGAGATCAGGAACACCTCGTAGTCCATCGAGAGACCGAAGACGATCGCGAAGATCATCACCGGGACGAATGCCTCGATCGGCCCTTGCTGGGCGCCGAACCAGCCGTGCTGGAAGACCAGCGTGATGGCCCCCAGCGACGCGCCGATGCTGAGCAGGTTGAGCAGCGCCGCCTTGATCGGGATCAGGATGGACCTGAAGACCGCCAGCAGCAGAAGGGCGGAGAGCCCGACCACGACCAGCACGAAGATCGGCAGCCGCTTGCTGACCGCCGCCGCGAAGTCGTCGGCCGCGGCCGTGGCACCACCGATCAGGTAGGTGGCATTGGTGTCCGCGGACAGCGCCGGCAGGGTCGTGTCCCGGAGCCGCTGGACCAGGTCGCTGGTCGCCTCGTCCTGCGGTGCGGACTTCGGGAACGCCATCACGGTCGCGACCTTGCCGTCGGCCATCAACTGTGGCGGCGTCACTGCAGCGATGCCGGGATCCGTTGCCAGCTTGGCGTTCAGCGCCTCGGCAGCCGCCTGGTCTCCTTCGGACACGACGATCAGCGGACCGTTGAAGCCCGGCCCGAATCCCTGGGCCAGCAGGTCGTACGCCTTCCGGGTGGTGGTGGCCGGGTCGTCCGTGCCGGCGTCCGCGAAACCGAGGCGGAGGTCGAGAGCCGGCAGGCACATCGCGACCAGCGCGGCCGTTCCGGCCAGCAGCGGCACCCACGGACGACGCTGGATCAGAACAGCCAGCTTCCGCCAGCCATCACCAGGGTGACGCCGCGACTTGGCGGCGTGCTTGCGAACACTGCGCTCGATCCGCTTGCCGAACAGGGTGAGCAACGCCGGCAGCAGACTCACGGCGGCGAGCATGGTCATCAGCACGGTCAACGTGACGCCCAGAGCGACCCCTTGCAGCGCACCGAGCCCGAGCGCGAGCAGACCGAGTAGAGCGATGACGACCGTGCAGCCGGCGAACAGCACCGAGCGTCCCGCGGTGTCGAGCGCGATCTGGGCTGCCCTCGGACGGTCGACGCCGTTGAGGATCTCGCTGCGGTAGCGGGAGAAGATCAGCAGGGCGTAGTCGATGCCGACGCCCAGTCCGACCAACATCATCACCGGGGCCGTGTAGTCGGGGACCGTGAACAGGTGCGACGCGAGCACCAGCAGGCCGAGCGTGCTGCCCACCGCGAACAACGCGGTCAGCAGCGGCAGGCTCGCGGCCAGCAGTGAGCCGAAGAGGAAGACCAGAATCACCAGCGCGGCAAGGATTCCCGCGCCTTCCGACGCGCCGCCGCTGCTTTCCTGCGCCCCGCGCACGAGGTCGCCGCCGAGCTCCACCTGCAGGCCGCTGCCGTCGATCTCCTGCGCCTTGGCGATGATCGTGCGCACATCCTCGGCGGGCATGTCGGGCGCCGCCACATCCAGCGCCACAGTCGCGTACGCCGTCTGTCCGTCGGCGGAAACCGATCCCCTGGCCGTGAAGGGGTCCGCCACATCCGCGACGTGCGGAAGCGTGCCGACCTCGGTCAGCATCGCGGTGATCCGGCTCCGGGTGGCCGGCTGGGACAGCCCGGCCCCGTCGTGCAGGACGATCTGGATCGAATCGGTGGAGGCTTCCGGCTGGTGCTCCTGGAAGGTCTCGATCACCCGCTGCGAGTCGGTACCCGGCAGCGAGGTGTCGTTGCGGTACTCGTTCCCCACGAGTGTCGAGGCCACCGTGACGGCGACGAGAGCGACTACCCACAGCAGGACGGCGGGACCCGCGTGGCGCATCGCCCAACCGGAGACGCGGTGCAGCAGGCCACTCTTCCGCGGCGGCGCCCCTCCTGCGGTCGGTCGCTGGGACGTGTCGACGGTCATGTTCGGCTCCCTAAGTTGCGGCTACATGTAGCGCGTCTACATGTTGCCTATCGACAGTAGCAGCTCTATGAGTAGACTGGCTACATGAAGGCAGATGCACTCAGGGGACACCTCGATCCGATGATCCTGGCCGTGGTCGAGCACGAACCGCTGCACGGCTACGCGGTGATGGAGGCCCTGCTGGAGCGCAGCGGCGGCGCGCTCGACCTGCCGACGGGCACCCTCTATCCGGCGCTCCGCCGACTCGAGCGGGCCGGCTACCTGTCCAGCGAGTGGAGCACGGTGAGTGGGCGCAAGCGGCGCACGTACCAGCTCACTTCAGCGGGTCAGAAGATGCTTGCCACCGGCAAGAGTGAGTGGGACACCTTCCGCACGGTCGTCGAGGGCGTTCTCCGCCCCGCACCGGGTGAGGCTTCAGGCTAGGCGCAGACAGCGGTACGCCGAGCGCGTCACGAGTGTCAGCGGCAGCAGTGTGAACCCTCCGACCACCGCCAGACCGCCCAGGTCCGAGCCGTGCAACTCAGGGCTCCACAGCCCCATGCAAACAGCGATCGCGCCGACCAGCACGCAACTCACCAGTGCGAAGATCGCCGTCGTCCTGGTCGCCCGGTCCCGGACGACCGGATAGCGCAGCCCCAGCCCGGTCGCCACCAGCGCCAGCACGGCACCGATGATCGCCAGCATCCCGATCACTTCGACGGCCTGGTTGAGCAGACCGATGAAGGCGTTCGGCGACTCCGGCTCCTGGGTCCAGGCCCAGGCGCCTTGTTGCCAGACGATCGGCTGG
>Ga0193742_1002036_pt1 | contig 11777 bp, 7 predicted proteins | sample L2c1metaG_FD_165511 | JGI IMG/M metagenome (GOLD analysis project Ga0193742, IMG submission 165511) | Soil microbial communities from a riparian zone of the East river system, Colorado, United States - L2c1 | ecosystem: Environmental > Terrestrial > Soil > Riparian zone | place: USA: East River... | reverse complement strand
TAGAATGCATGTTGATCGTCAATGAAAGACATGAGTCAAAGGCATGTCAAATGCATGTAAGTAATAATGTAAAGTTCATATAAAGAAACATATCTTGGATCATCATCAGATGATAAGATCAAGAGATCAAGATAAGATCGTAGATCAAGAGATAAGATCGCCAAGATAAGATCGTCGAGATAAGATCAAAAGATATGATCAAGAGATCAAGAGATCTTTGTATCTATAAGATAAGATCAAGTAAAGTTCAAATGTTCAAAGTAAAAGTAAAAGTAAAAAGAGTGTTGTAACAGTGTTTCCCTGGAAGAAACCTATTTTTAGACATGTTTTGTAATCACCAAACAGTTTTTCTCATGGAAACATGAAAAATTTATCCAACATTTTAAGTTTTTATCAAGGAAACACTTAAAGTGCTGGATAATCTTTTTATGTTTCTATGAGAAAAACTGTTTGGAAATCACAAAACCTGTCTATAAATAGGTTTTCCCAAGGGAAACACCACCTGGTGCCAGCAGTGAGGGGAATCTAAAAGAAAAGGATGGACTCCTGCTAAGGTGGGCTGTGTGTCTATATACAAAAATGGGAGTCAAAACTACAGAATGATGAAAAAATGAAGAATGATGAAAAGAGTGATAGGAATGCATAAGGTATCTACGTCATGTGTCCATTGGACTCCGCTATTGGAGCTGTAAGTGCACTCTGCATTGAGTTAGCGATGATGAGGAGGAATGTACAGAGGCAATGGAGTGTTGTTGGATGGGACAGAGCATTTATCAGAAGAAATGTCGGATGAAGCGGAAAGTCCCCTAACAGTTTCCCATAGATAATTTTTTTGTTTTTCTCAACATATATCTTTTTGAAACATGATAAGTATTTCTTTCTTTATTTGAAACAAAGAAAGCATATTTCCCATAGATAAAAATAAAAAAGTTATCTATGGGAAAGATCTGAGGAACATATAATGTGTTTCTTGTATTTTTCTTTCAACAACCCTTTGTGTGTTTCCATGGGAAAAACCCTTTAGAAATCACAAAACATGTCTATAAATGGATTTTTCTGGGGAAACACCACCCAGTGCCAGCAGTGAGTGCTCATTGAGTGCTTCACAGTTGCTCCTGTGAATTTATACCTTTGCAATTTTCTTCCTCTTGCTCATAGACTGTCCAAAGTCTGGTCCAGGTCCAGTCCAGCTGTATCTTGCAGACCCTGGATCTGTCTGCTAGGTCCAGGACCTGGACATTCTACTCCAAGTTATCCATGATAGAGAAAAATAAAAGTCTAGATCAAATTGAATCAAGAAAGTCCTCATCACATCTATGGTTCCCACTTCATGGTTATAATTAGACCTGGTCACTGATTGGCAGACCTGCTCTAAGGGGAGTGTTAGGGGATGCTCCGCTTCATCTAACATTTCCTCCAATATTTATCTGTCATCTCTGTACATCCCTCTTCATCGTCGCTAGCCCAAGATGGAGTGCACTCGTGGCTCTGATGGTCACGTGATGTAGCATTCCTATCACCTTTTCACCATCTTTTTCATCATTTTATTATTTTTCATCATTTTATTATTTCGACTCCGATTTTTGGTTCAAGCATTTTTGTACCATTGTTAGGGGACGCTCCGCTTCATCCGATGTTTCCTCCAATATTTCTCCGTCACCTCTATACATTACTCCTCATTGTCGCTAGTCCAAGACAGAGTGCACTCGCGGCTCCGATACCAGAGTCCAATGATCACGTGACGTAGCATTCCTACCACTGTTTCACCATTCTCCATCTTTTTCATCATTTCATTATTTTTCATCATTTTATTATTTCCACTCCAATTTTTGGTATATAGACATGCATCCCACTTTAGCAGGGCTTTATCCTTTTCTTTTAGGATCCCCTGCTAGGTGCGCTTTCCTGTCGTATTTTATGTTTATATATATGTTTAGGATCCCCTGCTAGATCTCGACTAAGTCGTTCCGCAGTTGCCCTAACAACCATATCCTTCTCCTATGAGAACCAATCTATTTCAATTTTTGATATTCTTTCATAATTTCATGTGGCTACATTTCTATGTATTTATATCAATTTTTAAAAAATAATTGCACCCACAGGAAGCTAATTTCATACATTTTTGGTATGCCTACCCCCCTATCCCAATAGAATTTCCTGGGGAAATCTGGCTTCTATAAGTTGACATAAGGGACATCTTGTGCATAAATACATGCCACTATATTCTGTAAATAAAATCTATTGGTGGAGGTATAGTTTGATCACCAGTCCAGGGTTTATCTCCTCATACTTCACATATTGCCTCATTCTAAAGCTGCTCACATTTAAACCTGGTAAATATAATGGAAACCCTAGAAAAATAGGCTCACCAAGAATGAATTGATAATCATGAATATTCTGCCAGGCCCAGTATGGTGCACAACACTTAGTCACCCCTACTTTGGGACAATGGATGATTGAGTACCTTTTTGATGTGTGGCAGGGGAGGAGCATGTCAAAAACATATGCAGTCTGATAACATAAGTTCAAGAATACCTAGGGCTGCACACTGTACCGTAATGGTAGTAGGCTGTAGGCATACAGCCATACTTTTTGGTGTTTGAGCCTGTCACAGTTCAGCTGTATACCATAAAAATATGGTTCGGCAGGTAGTTGTTGTTGATGCTGAGCACCAAAAAAAGGTCAAAAATTTAATTTGAGGTCGGATTTAGCTTATTTAGGCTAATCCAACCCCAATCATGACATTAATAAGCTAATCCCATTAGTATTTAGATGAGCCGTATAGCAGCCATAAATTTACGGCCGTTTTTGACATCTCATGGTATGGTACCTGTACCGTAATGGTTCGGCCATATACTGTAGCCTACGGTGACGGCATGCAGCCCTAAGAATACCCACATACACTGAAATAGCAAGTGATTGCAAGGCATCCAAGAGACATACTGTGTCATTAATCAAATCAATAAATGCCATATGTATGTTAGCCTTAAATCTCTAATACTCTTCAAAAAGATATGAGTAGAACTACCAAAATACAGTGACTAGAGTCAATAATGCTCGAAATCAATTTTTTGAATCTGATGGATTTTAAACTCAGACGGACACTTCCGAGAATCTGCCAAATTGCATGGGTCAATTTAGGCAAGGTTTATTCTATTTTTGAAGGTATAGGTTGTATACAACAAGTCAAAATAGATATCTACAAAAGCCGGGGCTCAGGCCGGCGGCTTTGGCTTTTAAAAATCACAGGCCAGGTAAAAAAGCCACCTCAGGCCGAGCACAGGGCCTGGCTTGGCCCGGCTTTTTTTGGCCCGGCTTGGCCTGGCTTTGGGGCCGGAGCCGGCACATCGCCACTCTTACCCTTCGCATCACACACCACGTACTTTTAGAATTCAACATCTCGTAATCTGAGCAAGAATTGAGAAGGTCTATGAAATTGTAAATACGCCACCGAGGAACCTCGTGAAGCTCAACCGACACATGGGCAGTCCTCAGACTCTCCGAGGCTCGGTTGGTATAATTGGGGCTGGCATTGCCGGACCTCATCAATGTCCACATATTACTTCAAGATGAATTCGCAGATGTGGCCCTCATCTCGAAGGATAAATCTGTTGGTGGAACCTCGGCACGAGCTGGCGTCTATTCCGGTTTTTCACATCAATAATTCCGATGATCTTTTAAATTTTTAGAATATCATATGAAACAAATTATCACCGGTGTTGACGAAAAATATCGTTTCTCTCTGCTTGAGTTTCCTCCCCCAAAGGATGCAGCTCCACCAAGCGACGACCATCTCTCAGGTCTTGACATGTGTAATTATATGGAGAGGTTCACCAAATAATTCCTGGTGGGGAGAGCAAAGATCCACTTGAAAACCGAAGTCCTCAATATCGAGCGATATGGCAACGGAAAATGGCATATTGCAGTTGAAGATCTGCCTACCAAGTCTTTGATAACCTGAGCCTTCTCGCGTATTATCTTAACGACTGGAGTAAGTCGTATATCCAAAATCTTCAAAAATATTTCCAGTCTAAATAACTACATTCCACCTTCAAGGGACGCAGTAATCCGAAAATACCAGCAGAAATATCTCAAGCAGCCGTAGATAAGGCCCATTCCCATTGTCCTCCATTCTTCCCAGTTTGATGCTCATATGAACAAGATCCTTGAAGCCGTAAAGCCTATTTCGTATCATAGCGACCCAGGCGATGGCGAGACGGCCCTTGTGGTCGGCGGTGGAAAAGTCCGATCAAGAATTAGTCTTGTTCAACATTCATCTGTATACGTATCCCTAAGTGCCAGTGCTAATAACCATATCTCCACATTTAGTATGGTTACGAAGTTGACACTCGACGACAGAAGATGGCTATAGTGTTCGAAACTAATGATGTCTTTCTTGCTTCGACGAGCCTTACCCCTGCGTTTATCCGAAAAAGAAGGAACAGTGTCATGAAAAGTGTGGAATCATGTCGACCTGGAGCTATATCGTTCACAGATTGCTATCTGCTTTAACGCCGTATTACATGTTGAATGCTCGTCTCGAGTGAGCAAATAACTCTGACCCTATTCTAGTCACGAAATTTTCACATTATTACAGTGGGAAGTGCGATTACGAACTTTTTCTGGAAAACAATGACAGAAACAGCGGTGCATGCATTACCTTTCCTCGCAATCTAATACTTTTCTCATTATACACTCGTTCAGAGCTTTTAATATCTCGCAAGGTTCGCCTTTACGTCTATTACATTCTCTTTTCGGGGGATGCCAGGGCAAGCGATGAAGGTTGTGCGCGCCCAACCAACTTCCACAGCCGCCTTGCTGCCTCTGGTGGGGTTGAGTTATTTCGCCGGTCCGAGTCCTTAGCTATGGGGAGGATGGAAAGTCAGTGGTTCTCACCAACGGACATCTTTGCCGCGAAATGTGTCCTTCTCGGAACTGGCCACCAGTCCTCCTGGTCTTTGTTAAGAGTTGTTGAATTTCTGTTCTCTTCATGCTTTCATTGATCTCAATGCATTACCCTTTTATTGGAGAAAATTGCGGAAGAGGTCGGGATTGATAGGCATGCTCCTCAAACCGAAATAAAGGTGGAATGGGATCGCAAAACCTTGTAAAATGCGCCTGCACTTAAGGCCGAAAACGAAAATCGGGTGAGGTCAATATATCGAGGTTTAGTCCAAGCAAGATACGGGGCTTTGAAATCGCCTGTGCGAGTGACTGAGTGCCTTGAAATCTCATTGTGTTCTCCAAAGTTTACGGATATTGTTGCGAAGTTCAAGCTCATTGAATTTCTGATATAATTACTTCCAACGCGACAAAGTTCGTTTCCCATCTACGGCAGAAGAAGCTCTTACAGACTCGGAATTACTGTCTGCCTGGATGAAAGCTCATTACCCTGACATGACAGCTTGGGAAATACAGTACAAAATTGGATTTCTGGACGCAAGTCTTGTCCAAATCTTATATTCCATTGTTCAAGTTTTCTCGTTCCTAATTCATATTTTGTGCAGTTGGCCACAAGCGGCTGATGAACTTTTAAAATCAATGTACTTACCTGCTCACAGGAAGTGGTGGTAGCTGATTTAGCTGGGTATTTAAAGTGACTGATTTGAAAGAAATAGCTAGTACTCATGGAGAGGAATGCCACTGGCAGGCCATACGGAACGAATCTCTCTAAGTGCGTGATTGTTTCTTCTAAGGCCTTTTGCTCTAGCCTCATCTACCACATGCCTTCCTTAGGTTTAATGGAAGCTCAGCGACTCTTATAGTGATACAAGGTTTACATCTGTAAACCTACGTTACCAATTGTGGTACTCAGGTTCCCACGATGTCATTTAATCTCTTTACTCCCAACTACCCGCATCGATCAAAGCTCTAGACTTGATTAGGTCGCCGACCGTAAGGCTTAGCTATCTTGAGTCATCTGTTTATCGTCCACATGACCCCCGTGCTGCGGACTTCCACGAATAGTCTTTCGAGCCTCGGCCATACGTAGTGAAATAAAAAGAGCGTCATGATCAGTATCAAATATCCCTCATCGATTCCCTCCCTGTCCAATACCATTGAAACACTGAGAACATTCAAATCTGCACACAATGAGTTATTCATCGCAGAAAACTTCCGAGGAGCAGTTGGAGGATCTGAAGCATCGTCTGATCGTACGCGCCATCGACATTGCCTCGGAGTCACTAATGGAACGGTAACAAATTTCTTTCTCTATTCATATTAAACACCGGTTTTTTCTGGGTCTATTTCCTATCTAGTATCTACTAATACGCTTCTCGTCACTTAGAACTCACACGACTGCTGAAGCAACCTATTGGAAAAACACCAATGTTGTCCGCCGAAATCTCTTGATGACCGCCGTCCGGAGATCACTATGGAACGATTGGAATCCCGAAGGTGAAGCAGGGTCTTCTACGCGACAAGCGAGTATCGGGGGCTTGAGAACACTCGCTTTAAGGCGTTTATCGGATACCATTGTGAGTTCTAGTATCAAGTTCGGAGATACGTCAATTGACTCTATATCTTCTGGTATCAGGCCAACCATTTAAGATCTAACCACTCACCTTCACCCTCACCACCTCCTCCTTGACGGCAGAGTTCATTTGATACTACAATTCCAAATACTTAATGTAAATTTTAACTACGTTGAATCATGATCCCTGAGTACAAGTTTTCAAAAAAAAAGTATCGTGCCAGAAAGACTCCAAGATCAGTCAGGGCCTATTTTGAGCGTAATGTAAAGATAGGATGTGTTTACGTAATTAGGTGATTGATCGGCCCTTGAAGATGGATGGTGCCAGTGTGGGGTAGAGGAACTCCGAGCCTCCCACAAACCTCAGTTCCTGCCACCAACCAGCATTGCCCTCAGCTTCAATTCAGTCGTTTGTGCCACATTTCAAACATTAGGAAATGTTTGCAGACTCTACCTCCCAGGCTGCCGTGCAAGCTGTACCTCTGGATGTCGGAAACAACTCGGATGCCACAAGGCCAGCTGCCTCAGATTGTTCAATATTTCCCGCTCCTGTCGATAAGGAACCGTCATCCGAGGCTCCTCCAAACTCTGTAACCGAGGCTTATTACTACCAGAAGCTGAGAGAATCTGCAGACCGATTCGGGCATCAATTGAGTACTTCGTAAGTTGGACATATGCATATGTATATCATTGTTGAGGTACTCAGAACTCTTCTTCCCAAGAAAATATGTGGATGATGTGGAGACAACATGGCGAAGTTTTGATGATAAAAAGAAGGACTTAGTCATAACTAGTGCCATGCGATATATCAGTTTCGATCCGGAGGCCGACTTCCAGCGATTCGACGATCTCGCGATGGCTGCTATGACAAGTGTCATGGTTCGTCTCTTTTTCTCGTGCTAACTTGAATACTGAACAATTTATCCGGAGATGTAGTTGAACATAGTTAGGACTTCGAAGAAAAGTGCGAAGAAACAGAAACCTGTAGGAAACGCCCTGTTGAGAAGGGCAGTAATTCAAGCTGCTGACAGAGCTAACAAATGAATACGAGTTCGAGGCACCTTTGATATTATCGGATAAATTAAAAATTGCTGACGGTTTTTTTTAGCCAACGTCGTTGCGGAAAATGGACGATGGAAGCAACTTGTTGTATCCATCATGTGGTGAATCGCTGTGAATGATAACAATGTATTTTCAAATGTTGATTTATATTGGAAAATGGTTAGTTATGTATTATGTATATATTAGTAGCCATTGGGATATATGACTCGAGGCTGTTCCTGTAGTAATATCTGGGCCCTTACGACCTGATGACTTCAGATGACTGATCATTCTCGTCGGAGGCGTTCGCCATGTACAGCCTCATCAAATGATGTGAAAATTTTGGCCATTGACGTGGGACAATGACTGACAAGCTGCCAGATAAATTACGGAAGCCGGCGGATGATTCGCCAATATTGAACGTTGTCAGAAGCAGCATCGTTTATGTAAACCACCAATTAGCCGGAGAATCTTTTTTTAAATTTTAGATTTTCTTAGCCATGGTGACGATGACCGGGGCCTACAGTCGCAGATAAAAAAAGTCAAAAAATCCGGTATCTCGGCTCTCAGGCAATATTTTAACACAGACCCAATTTTCGAGAGGATTTGTGAGTTGGAAAGAACGCCCGTGCAGACGCCATCAGGCGGCCGATCCCGAGATCACGTGATTTTCCTTTGCGCAGGTCTGCTAAAAATAGCGCCATCAATAAATGGCAACAAACAAGTTTCTTTGCTGTACTGTACATGTAATGTGCCTCAACCCATGACTCATCTTCATGATGTTCAATAATCCTTAATCATGCAGCAAATGCAGACTCTGGCCAATTACAGGTGAAGCTCACTGGGGTGTTAAAATAAGGGAAGCAGGTGCTGACAGGTGCTGACAGATGCTGGGAACTGATAACAGAAGCAACGGTATATTTCGTTTGACCTAGGTGAGCTCGTAGGCAAACAGATAAGAGAAAAGGTAGCTATGAAACACGGTGCGATAAAATTTATGATTACATAATCCTACCAAAAGCGGAACTAGCATAACGAGCTTGTATATTCCAACATGGGGGTGGTAACTACAGGGCATTCACTCCTGGCACTAGGTGGTGTTTCCCTTGGAGAAATCTATTCTTAGACATGTCTTGTAATTTCCACAGTCTTTCTCATGGAAACACAAAAAAAATATCCAGCACTTTAAGTGTTTATCAAGGAAACACTTAAAGTGCTGGATAAATTTTCTGTGTTTCTATGAGAAAAACTGTTTGGAAATCACAAAACCTGTCTAAAAATAGGTTTTCCCAAGGGAAACACCACCTGGTGCCAGCAGTGAATGACAATGTTGTTGCTGACCACCACTGCAACCACATCACCACTGCTACATTGCCACAATCTCCATGATGTTAGGGGACGCTCTGCTTCGTCCGACGTCTCCTCCAATATTTCTCCATCACCTCTGTATATTCCTCCTCATCGTTGCTAGTCCAAGACAGAGTGCACTCGCGGCTCCGATACCAGAGTCCGATGATCATGTGACATAGCATTCCTATCACTGTTTTGCCATTCTCCATCTTTTTCATCATTTCATTATTTTTCATCATTTTATTATTTCCACTCCGATTTTTGGTATATAGACATGCAGCCCACCTTAGCAGGGATTTATCCTTTTCTTTTAGGATCCCCTGCTAGGTGCGCTTTCCTGTCATATTTTATGTTTATATATATGTTTAGGATCCCCTGCTAGATCTCGACTAAGTTGTTCCGCAGTTGCCCTAACACATGACCTCACCATGACTTCACCATAATCATCACTACATACCTGTTGGGGCAACTGCGGAACAACTTAGTTGAGATCTAGCAGGGGATCCTAAACATATATATAAACATAAATACAACAGGAAAGCGCACCTAGCAGGGGATCCTAAAAGAAAGGATAAAACCCTGCTAAGGTGGGATGCATGTCTATATACCAAGAAATTGGAGTTGAAATACTAAAATGATGAAAGATAATAAAATGATGAAAAAAGATGGAGAATGGTGAAAAGGTGATAGGAATGCTATGTCATGTGACCATCGGACTCCGGTATTGGAGCCACGAGTGCACTCCATCTTGGGCTAGTGACAATGAGGAGGAATATACAGAGGTGACAGAGAAACATTGGATGAAGTGGAGCGTCCCCTAACAATACCACCACATCATCAACTCACCTTCCTCATCACATCACAACTACAACAGCAACAACATTGAGTATTTTAAATACTTATTACATTTGTTAACTGCTGATTAAAATATTTTTAGGTTTGTATATATAATATATATAATTTTACAGTTCTTGCCACATCACACATCAATTCATTGTCTTTGTCGTCACCACCACATCACAATGACAACAGCAGCGATATTGAGTATTTTATTTATTTATTTCATTATTCAACTGTTGATAAAATATTTTTATAGGTTCATATATATAATTTTACTTTTCCACCACCTATTTAGGTTAACCACCATTTGTTTGGGCCAAACAGTACCCATTTAGGCCAACCGCCATCTATTTAGGTCAACCACCATCCATTTATCCAAAATTTCACAATATTGCTCTGCATCCATCTTTCCCTGAACTTCTATAAGCAACCCCACCCCATTCCACCCCATACAACCCCATACCATGAGATTGTTACCCCCTCCATGTTTGAAAGTTGGTGTTGTGGTTCAGTCTGATAGTGGTTCTCCTCGTTGCTTCCAAACATACACCATCCCATCAGACCCAATACGATTGATCTTAGTCTCATCTGACTATAATGCCCTTTCCCAGTCCTTCACAGTCCAGTTTTGATGAAAACAGGCAGCTTTGAGCCGCCTCTGATGATGAGTGAGCTTGAGCATAGGGACTTTCCTCTTTGTTGCAGAGTAAAATCCTGACTCCTTCAAGGTATTTCTGACTGTTTGTGGAGTGACAGGGTTGGGGATGATGGAATCAATGAATTGGGTAGCTTGAACTGCATTATTGAGCTTCCCAAAGCTGATTTGGCGAACAATTGACTGTTTGTCATGAGCAGAAAGCTTAGAAGGATGATCCCCAGGATTGTTTTCTTTGTTCCTCTCCACTTCCTTACTAATTCTACCAACAGTGCCTTTTCCTAGACCAGTTCTAGCCTGAATTTCACGATGAGAATAGCCATCATTGAGAAGAGAGACCACAGAAGAACGTTGAGCAGCAGAAATGGATTTCATGATGATGGTAAGAAGCCAAGAAGGTGATTGACACTGCTGGTGCCAGGTGGTGTTTCCCCCGGAAAAACCCATTAAGAGACACATTGTGTGATTTCCAAAGGGTTTTTCCCATGGAAACACAAAAAGTGTTTCTGAAAGAAAAATCCAAGAAACACATTATGTGTTTCTTTCAGGTTTCCCATAGATAAATTTTTTGTTTTTCTCAAAATTTATCTTTTTGAAACATGATAAGTGTTTCTTTCTTTGTTTGAAACAAAGAAAGCATGTTTCCCATAGATAAATCTTGAGAAAAACAAAAAATCTATCTATGGGAAACATGAAAGAAACACATAATATGTTACGACACTCTTTTTACTTTTACTTTTACTTTGAACATTTGAACTTTACTTGATCTTATCTTATAGATATGAAGATCTCTTGATCTCTTGATCATATCTCTTGATCCTATCTTGGCGATCTTATCTCTTGATCTTATCATCTGATGATGATCCAAGATATGTTTCTTTATATGAACTTTACATTATTACTTACATGCATTTGACATGCCTTTGACTCATGTCTTTCATTGACGATCAACATGCATTCTACACATGTTGCTGCGCAACATGCTTTTACCTTACACTTGACATGCTTTGGACACACATTTTACATGTGTTTACCTTGAGGACAACACATGGACATTAGCATATAACCATAGCTAAATTACCTGTACTCTTTAGCTTGTCTTTAACTTGTTAACCACAATATTGCTTGATTGGCATTTATCCATTCTCAAACCTGTGGATACTTGACTGGACGTCTTCCAGTTGATATCCATGGGCTCAGCTAGCTCCTTGGACAGATGCTTGGGCATTATCAGATACTGACTGTATCCGATCACGTCTGTAAAGACTGAATCGGTCGAAGTCGTAACATCTGCCTTACATTGAGGTATGTAAAATTATTCTCCTTCCATTCAATAATATCAGTCATTGTGAGGATGCAATACTGACAGATATGACCCTTGCCTGAGAAGCTGTAAAGTAATTATGAAGATGGCAA
>Ga0193742_1002034_pt1 | contig 11780 bp, 13 predicted proteins | sample L2c1metaG_FD_165511 | JGI IMG/M metagenome (GOLD analysis project Ga0193742, IMG submission 165511) | Soil microbial communities from a riparian zone of the East river system, Colorado, United States - L2c1 | ecosystem: Environmental > Terrestrial > Soil > Riparian zone | place: USA: East River... | reverse complement strand
CGGGTCGCGCACCTGCGTTTCGGCCTCGTGCAGACGCCGGCCGACGGGGTGCTCGCGCGGGTGTTGCCGCTCTTCCGGCGTGGTCTCGGCAGCCGGCTCGGCCGTGGCCGGCAGTACCTCAGCTGGGTCACCATCGCGGACGCGGTGGCGGCCACCGCGCACGTGCTCGGCACCGAGGTGCTCGCCGGCCCGATCAACGTGACCGCACCGGCTCCGGTGACCCAGCGCGAGTACGCCGACGTACTCGCGCGTCTGCTGCACCGGCCCCGGCTGGTGACGCTGCCCCGGCCGGCGCTGCGGCTCAGGTACGGCACGGCCCTGGCGGACGAGGTGCTGCTCTCCGGCGCCCGGGTACTGCCGAAACGGTTGCTGGACACGGGTTTCCGGTTCCGCCACGAGACGCTGCCGACGGCGCTGGTCGACCTGCTGGCCATCCGACCGCGCCTGGCTTTATCTATTACTTGAAGTAACATGCGTTCATGAGTGAAGACGAGGACGGCTACGCGGGCCGGGCCACCCTGGTGCTCGACGGCGCCGAACTGCCGGTGACCGTGACACTGCGCGGGAACTTCGAGCCGATCGACGGCCGGTACCACTGGTTCGGCCGACTCGCCGCCGACGAGGCCCTCACCCGCCTGCTCGAGAGCCGCAAGGCGAACTGCGTGCTGCGCACCCCCGTCGGCGAGGCCGTCGGCACCGTGGCCGACCAGGACAACTGGGGCCGCTACCGGATCAGCGGCACGAGCCGCCCCCCCTTCCCGATCCCGACAACCCTGGCCGACCTCCCAGCTGAGGCGTAAGTGCTGTGAGGGGTCCCTTCGGGACGCTGAGCGCCCGGAAGGGACCCCTCACAGCGGTTAGCCGGCGCTCGGGCGGATGTCCACGTCCGCGGCGTTCACGTACATGACGCGGTGGCCGAACTGGACCTGGACGTAGCGGGTCTTGCCGCGTACCACCGTGTGGTTCGTCGCGTCGAAGGTCACCGCCCAGTAGTACTCCGACGGAGTCGTCAGGCCGACGGCGTAACGCTGCCCGGCGGGCAGCGTGTACTGCAGCGGCGTGACGGCCTGCGGCGGGATGCCCTCCGGGTAGGCCGTCGCCTCCGGGTAGGCGCCGCCGTAGACGGGGATGCCGTCCTTGCCGGCCTTCACCGTGGCCACCATGCCGACCGACCACTCCGCCGTCGGGTTGTCCTTCGGGTTGTGGAACCAGCCCTTCTGCCCGAGGTACCAGATCGCGGTCCACTCACCCTGCCGGTCGGCGATCGCGTACTGCTGCCCGGTCGCCACTCGGCTGCCGTGGTCCAGGATCTCCATCGTGCTCGGCGAGCCGTCCGGGTGCAGGCCGATGTCGGCCAGCAGCGGCGCGTCGGCGCTCGGCTCGGTGTGCAGCACGACCGCCCCCGAGCCGTGCTCCTGGCACGGCACGCCGGCCTCGGTGCAGCCGGTGAACGCCGGCTTGTTGGTCTCGTAGTCCGGCTTGATGGTCACCAGTCCGCCACGCGGCGTGCCGATACCGCGGAACGGGGCGCCGAGCAGGTCGAAGTAGTGCGACCAGTCCCAGTACGGACCGGGGTCGGCGTGCATGGTGGCCACCTTGGCCGGCACCAGCCCTGGCACGTTGTCGTGGCCGATGATGTGCTGGCGGTCCAGCGGGATGCGGTACTTGTCCGCCAGGTACCGCACGAGCTTCGCGGAGCTGCGGTACATCGCCTCGGTGTACCAGGTGCCGTCGGCGGCGTAGCCCTCGTGCTCAAGGCCGATCGACTTGGCGTTGACGTACCAGTTGCCGGCCTGCCACGCGACGTCGTTGGCCTTCACGTGCTGGGCGACGTGCCCGTCGGCCGAGCGCAGCGTGTACTGCCAGCTCACGTACGTCGGGTCCCGCACAAGGTCGAGCGTGGAGTCCCAGGTCTCCTCGGTGTCGTGGATGACGATGTGGTCGATCTGCTGACTCTTCGGCCGGTTCGCCAGGTCGTAGTTGCCGTAGTTCGGGTTGCCCTCGTCGTCGACGTACTCCTCGTACGGCGCCGGCAGCCACTCGCAGTTGAGCGACCGAGGGCACTCCGTCTTGTCGCGGCCGGCCGGCGCGGGCAGTCCCAGCCCGGCGAGGAGGCCGGTGTTCGGCGCCAGGTCCGGCTGGGCGGCCAGTAGCACGTGCGCGCCGTCGTCGGTGGTCCGCTTGACGCCGTCGCGCATGGTCGTGAACACCTCGTCGGCGAACGTGGCCGCCGTGCCGGTGTCCCCGGCGCCGCTGTACTTCGCGACCGCGCCGTACCACTGCGCCGGGTCGGCACTGTCCACGCCGAGCTCGCGCTGGTGCGCGGCGAGCAGCGCCGCGCCGCCGCGGATGTTCTGCGCCGGATCCGACCGCAGCGTCTCGGTGTCCACAGTGGTCAGTTCGGCGGCCTGCTCGACGGTGCGCAGGGACGGTGCCGAGGTGTCGATCTCGCCAGCCCGCGGGTGCAGCTCGGGGCGGGCCAGGTCACCGCGCGGGTCCTCGGCGCCCTCGTCGTGGTGGCTGCCGGGGGAGTCGTTGGCGGTGACCACATCGGTGAGGTGCATCGGGCCGTAGCCGGCCGCGGTGCTCGGGGTGCCGGCGTTGACGTTCCACCGGGACTCCAAATAGGACACTCCGAGTAGGACGCTCTCCGGCACGCCGAACTCCGTCGCCGCGGCGGCGTACTCCGCCTGGCGACTACTCGGTGCCGGCTCGGCAGCCGCGGAGGTGACCGCGCCGGCGGCGAGACAGAGGGTCGAGAGGGTCGCGAAGGTCGCTCGCACCGCGGCGACCGTGCGGACGGATCGGGACACGTTGGCCTCCGAGGCAGACAGGGGTCGAACCGGGACAACTTTGCTGCTCGGCGCCCGGTCCGTCAACGGTTTGCCACCGAACGGCGCAGTGTGTGTCTTCCTGACCTTGCTCAGACGCCCTTGGCGCACCAGTTGTCGCCGCTGCCTTCGGACTCGATCGAGATGACGTCGAGCCCGACGTCGCCGTCCGCGATGGACATGGAGATGAAGCCGGTGCCGTCGCCGTAGTCGGACGTGTCCTCGACGGTCGCCTGGATGTCGTCGTAGGACTCGAGCTGGCTCAGCTCCTGCTTCAGCTGGTCGGCGTCGTCGCTGCTGCAGGCGTACTCGTCGACCGTGTCGTAGTCCTTGTTCTCGATGATGGTGGCGATCTTCTCGCCGAGGGCGTCGAGCCCGCCGGAGTCGCCAGAGCCGCCGGAATCCCCAGAGTCGCCCGAATCTCCCGAGTCTCCGGAACCGCCACCGGTCGGGCCGTTGGGGCCGGGGACCTCGATGCCGCCCTCGGGTGGGCCTTCGCTGCTGGTCTTGTCGTCGCCGGCCTGGGTGTCGGAGTCGTCGTCGCCGGTGAGCACGATGACCAGTACGACGGCGAGTGCGACGACGAGGACGCCGGCCACGATGCCGATGATCATCGGGGTGTTGTTCTTGGGTGGGCCGCTCTGGAAGTTCGGCGGTGCGCCGTAGCCGGCCTGCGGCGGGTAGCCCTGCGGCTGCCCGTAACCCTGCTGCCCGTAGCCAGTCTGTTGCTGCTGTTGCTGCTGTTGCTGCGGGTCGTAGCCGCCACCCTGCTGCGGTGGATGGGTCACGTCGGTCCCTCACTTCGACTGCGGTGGAAGGCCGCAGCGTAGCCAGAACCCGACGACGCCGCCCGACCAGCGGAAAACCCCGCGGGCCGGGCGGCGTCCCCAGTTTTCGGGACGGCGGGCCGGATTCAGCATCGGCGCTCGGTCCTCGACGGCGAACGCGCCACGGCTGGGTGAACAAGCAGGTGACACGCTTCCTACCGTGTGGTAGCTTTTTCATTCGTGACCGTAGGAAAGCGTACGAGAGCGCCCCATCTCGGGCCGGAGCGACGGCGGCCGCAGGTGCTCGACGCGGCGCTGTCGATCGTCGTGGCGCAGGGGACCGCGGCGGTCACCATGACGTCGGTCGCGGAACACCTCGGCGTGACGAAGCCGGTGGTCTACGCCTGTTTCGCCGCGCGGGAGGACGTCCTGCTGGCGCTGCTGGAACGGGAGGAGCAGGCGCTGCTCGCCGGGGTGCTGGCCGCGCTGCCGGAGAACCCGAGGTTCGACGACCCGGAGCGGCTGCTCGTCGACGGCTTCCGCGCGCTGTTCAAGGTCGTCGCCGATCGGCCGGCGTCCTGGCGCATCGTGTTCGCCGCCGGCGCCGACCCGGCGATCGCCGAGCGGTTCGCGCAGGGCCGCGCGGTGGTGACCAGGCAGGTCGCCGAGCTGATGGCGCCCGCACTGCGGCAGTGGGACATGCCGGACGCCGAGCGCAAGCTGCCGGTGCTCGTGGAGACGTTCGTGGGTGCGGCCGAGGGGGCCGTGCGCGCGATGCTCCAAGCCGGTGACACCTGGACGGCTGACGAACTCGGCGAGTTCGTCGGCACCACGTTGTTCCGCGCACTGCGCGGCACGAGCTGAGGAGGACGCGGAATGAGTGCGACACCCCCGGAGTGGCCGGACTACGTCGACCGGCCGCGCGAGGACTACGGCATCTTTGGCCCGGACTCGCCGAGTTGGAAAGTCTGGACGCATCCGACGGCGGTGTTGGGCTTCCAGCGCGCGGTCACCCTGGAGACGCTCGACCCACACCTGACCGCGGCCGTCTGGGACACCAACAAGGTGCGGGAGGAGTCGGCCAAGCGGTTGCGGGGCACCTTCGACTACTTCGTCACGGTCGCCGTCGCCGACAGCCGGACCGTCGTCGAGATGTCGGAGCTGCTGCTTAGGGTGCACTCGTACGCGACCGGCATCGACCCGATCAGCGGCCGGCGGTACAACGCGAACAACCCGGAGAGCCAGCTGTGGATCCACGTCACGGGCTGGCATTCCGTGCTGATCTGCTACGAGCGCTACGGCCCAGGCAAACTCTCGCCGGCGGAGGAGCAGCGGTTCTGGGCGGACTGCGTCACCGCCGCCGAATTCCAGACCTGCGACCCCGCCGACGTGCCGAGCTCGCGGGCCGAGGTCCGCGAGTACTACCGGATGATGCGGCCGAAGCTGTGTGTCAGCGAGCGGCAGAAGGAGCTCGCCAGCTACTTCCTGTACACGCCGCTGGCGGGCAACTCGCCGGCGCTCTGGGCCGGCTCCCGGCTCATGGCGCCCGCCGTGCTCGCCACCATGCCGCGCTGGATGCGGGACGTCATGGGCTTCCGCCAGTCGCGGCTGACCAGTCTGCTGGCGCGCCCGGTCACCAAGTGCGGCACCTGGTTCTTCGAACCGGTCGAGGATCGGCTGGCCGTGCTCGAGGTACTGGCGCCGACCACCGGCAAGATCATCGCGCCCGCGCTGCGCGGCGTCGAGCCGCTGAACAAGGTCACCCGTACCCCCGCCGAGGCGCGCGCCAGGTACGGCAGCGTCAACCGCCGCGATGCTGTCGCCAGCTAGCACAGGGCACTAGGAGAACGCCATGAGTACGACGAAGCTCACCGAATACCGGGTGTCCATCCGACAGCTGATCATCGTCGCGTTCGTGCTCGCCGTGCCCTACGGCATCGTCGGCCTGATCTGGGCCCTGGCCCACACCGACCACCTGGCCGCGTTGCACGGGATCGACAAGGTGTTCTCGTTCCTCGGCGAGATCATCGCCTGGCCGGCCCTGCTGATCTCCGACGTCACCCTGGTCTGATCAGGGACCACCCGGCAGGGTGCCTTTTCCCGGGACGTGTGTCATCCACATGTTGCGTCGAAGCTCCGCGGCGCCGTAGGTGTCCGGGTTGCTCTCCTGCCAGCGCAGCTTCCGCAGCTCGCGCCGGTCCGCCCGGTCATCCTTCCTCCGCCACGCCACGACCAGCGCCGCGACGAGCACTACGCCAGCGACAATCGCCACCGTCACCCAGATGTTCATGTCCCCAGTGTGCGCCGCATCCGCGGCCGATGTGGTCACAAAGAGCCTGGTGGTTGGGGGCTGTTTGGCTGATCCCGGCGAGTTCGCTCAGGTCGTCGGCGCGAAGTCGTCCGGGCGGAGCGTGGTCAGCGCGGCGAACCGGTGGTCGATGGTCTCGTCGCTCGCGAGATCGTCGTAGCGGGCGCCCAGCTCGTCGAGCAGGTCGTCGTCCTCGTCGGACAGGGCCGCCGTAGCGCCGCGCACGACCTCAGCGATGGCGACGCTGTCCATCCCCAGGTAGCGGTAGCCGTCGACGGCCGCCCGGAGGTCGTCCGGGGTGAGCATGTCCAGCGCGTGGTCAAGGCCGCCGTTCATCACCAGGCTGTGGAAGGACAGCACCGTCGACAGTGCGGCGTCTCCCGGCCCAGGCGCGGCGCCGCCGCCGGCCATCGCCGCCCGGTTCCAGATCGCCGTCCGGGTGTCGGAGTCCACCCGAGAATGGTGGCACAGGCGGACCACGAACCCAGCGTCAGCGGTCGGGGCGTGCGTGCCGGGCGACCCTCGTTGCAGGGTTAGCAGTCGCGTGGGTAGAGTGCCAAACGTACGGCGACACCGCCCCGACACCCGCGACGGCGGGGTGGCAGGAGCCGACAGGTAACTGCCAACGCTTTCGAAAGACCCGTGGAGGTCACAGCGGTGAGCGTGAACATCAAGCCGCTCGAGGACAAGATCGTCGTCCAGGCGAGCGAGGCCGAGGCCACGACGGCGTCTGGCCTCGTGATCCCGGACACTGCCAAGGAGAAGCCCCAGGAGGGCAAGGTTCTGGCCGTCGGCCCGGGCCGTGTCGACGACAACGGCAACCGCGTCCCGTTGGACGTGGCGGTCGGCGACGTCGTCGTCTACTCCAAGTACGGCGGCACCGAGATCAAGTACAACGGTGAGGACTACTTGATCCTCTCCGCCCGCGACGTGCTGGCCGTCGTCAACTGACGTTCCAGCGAGTCACCTTTGGCCCCGGCGGCCCCTTTTCCGGGGGCGCCGGGGCCTACTCATTTCTTGGAAGGTAGGCAATGCCCAAGCAGATCAGCTTCGACGAGGACGCTCGTCGTGCGCTCGAGCGCGGGGTGAACAAGCTCGCGGACACAGTCCGCGTCACGCTCGGCCCGCGCGGTCGGCACGTCGTGCTCGCCAAGAAGTTCGGCGGGCCGACCATCACCAACGACGGCGTCACCATCGCTCGCGAGATCGAGCTGGACGACGCGTTCGAGAACCTCGGCGCCCAGTTCGCCAAGGCCGTGGCCACCAAGACCAACGACGTCGCCGGTGACGGCACCACCACGGCCACCGTGCTCGCCCAGGCGATGGTCCGGGCCGGCATGCGCAACGTTGCCGCCGGCGCCAACCCGATGGCCCTCGGCGAAGGCATCCGGCTCGCCGCCGACACGGTGGTCGACACGCTCAAGGCCAAGGCCACCCCGGTCAAGGGCCGCGACAACATCGCGCAGGTCGGCACCGTGGCGTCCAGGGACGCCTCGATCGGCGACCTGCTCGGTGAGGCCATCGAGAAGGTCGGCGAGGACGGTGTGATCACGATCGAGGAGTCCTCGACGCTGGCCACCGACCTGGTCATCACCGAGGGCGTGCAGTTCGACAAGGGTTACCTGTCCGCCTACTTCGCCACCGAGCAGGAGTCGCAGGAGGCGGTGCTCGAGGACACCTACGTCCTGCTGCACCGGGAGAAGATCTCCTCGCTCAACGACCTGCTGCCGATCCTCGAGAAGATCGCGAACGCCGGCAAGCCGGTGCTGATCGTCGCCGAGGACGTCGACGGCGAGGCGCTGTCCACGCTGGTGGTCAACGCCATGCGCAAGACGATCAGGGCGGTCGCGGTCAAGGCGCCGTTCTTCGGTGACCGGCGCAAGGCGTTCCTCGACGACCTCGCGGTCGTCACGGGCGCCACGGTCGTCTCCTCGGATATCGGCATCAAGCTGTCCGAGTCCGACCTCGACGTGCTCGGCACCGCCCGGCGCGTGCTGGTCACCAAGGACGAGACCACCCTCGTCGAGGGTGGCGGCGCCACGGCCGATGTCACGGCGCGGGCCGAGCAGATCCGCAAGGAGATCGAGGCAACCGACTCCGACTGGGACCGGGAGAAGCTGCAGGAGCGGCTGGCGAAGCTCGCCGGCGGCGTCGCGGTGATCCGGGTCGGCGCGGCGACCGAGACGGAGCTCGCCGAGCGCAAGCACCGCATCGAGGACGCGGTGTCGGCGACCAAGGCGGCCGTCGAGGAGGGCGTCGTGCCCGGCGGCGGGTCCGCGTTGCTGCACGCCGCACGCGAGCTCGACAAGCTCGACGTGACCGGTGACGTGGCGACCGGCGTGGCGATCGTGCGGGAGGCGCTCGGCGCGCCGCTCGCCTGGATCGCGATCAACGCCGGTGCCGAGGGTGCTGTCGTGGTGTCCAAGGTCGCCGAGCAGGAATGGGGCCACGGCTACAACGCGGCCACGCTGACCTACGGCAACCTGGTCGCCGACGGGGTCATCGACCCCGTCAAGGTCACCCACTCCGCGGTCACCAACGCCGCGTCGATCGCCAGGATGGTGCTCACCACCGAGGCTGCCGTCGTGGAGAAGAAGGAAGACGAGGAGGCGGGCGCCGCCACCGGCCACGGACATGGCCACGGGCACGGCCCCGGCTACTGACCGACACACGCGAAGCGCCGCGCCCGGCCCAGTGCCGAGCGCGGCGCTTTCGCGTCAGCGTCAGTGACTTCTGTCAGTGGGTTCTGCTGGTGAGCGGAGCGAGCCGCAAAGGAAAAGCGCCGCGTCTCGACAATGGGACGCGGCGCTCTCTCGTTATTCAGTTCTCAGGTGGCTACCGCCAAGGTTCGCTTCTCCACCTTGATCATGGCCTCGCGTTCGCCCTCGGACAGTCCCCCCCAGATGCCGTACGGCTCGTGCACCGCGAGCGCGTGGCTACGGCACAGGTCGAGCACGGGGCACGCCTGGCAGATCGCCTTCGCTCGGGACTCGCGGCGGGCGCGAGCCGGACCACGTTCACCATCTGGGTGAAAGAAGAACGCACTGTCCATGCCGCGGCACGAACCCTCGAGCTGCCAGTCCCACACGTCAGCGTTTGGTCCAGGAAGCCTACGAGTGTCCGCCATCCTGACCGCCTCCCTCACCGGATATCGCACTACCGGCTACTCCATTCGGTGCAGCGCGACCAACGCTAGAACCGCGCCAATGCTTGTTCAAGAGTGATCGACTTATTGGCGCCGCAATTCAACCGATCGGTTCACCTACTCAACGCAGCGTGGTCATTCGATCCAGTTGCCGAGCGGAAGTGATCACCCGACGATGGGAGGCGGCAGGGAAGGAGACACCCGTGAGCGATCATCTCTGGGCACCGCTCACGGTGGCGCCTGTGCCGGTGCCGGAGGACCAGCCGACACTGTCGGTGGCTGCCGTGGCCAGACGGCTTGGCGTCGCGCCGGCCACGCTGCGGACCTGGGACCGCCGCTACGGCATCGGCCCGCGCGACCACACCACCGGCCGGCACCGCCGCTACGCCCCAGAGGACGTCGCCAGGCTCGAGCTGATGCAGCAGGCGCTGCTGCGCGGCGTCGCCCCGGCCGAAGCCGCCAGCTACGCGCTGCGATCCGCGCCGCCCGACGTCGAGCAGGCGCCGCACGACCGCGACCTGCCGGACCAGGAGATGAGCCTGGTCCGCGAGATCGGCCTGCGGTCGGGCACCGTCGTCGGACTCAGCAGGGCGGCGATGGCGATGGACGGCGTAGCCGCGCAGCGGCTCGTCGCGAGCGGCATCGCCGAGCTGGGGGTGCTCGCCGTCTGGCAGGACGTGGTCCGCCCGGTGCTCGCCGCGCTGGACCGCCGGCGCGCGCAGTCCGGGGAGTGCGTCGAGGTGGAGCACCTGCTGCGGGAGTGCGCGCTCGCCGCGATCGTCGCCGCGACGCCACTGGTGACCGCGCCGCGCAACCCGCGCCCGGTGCTGCTCTGCTGCGCCCCGGCGGAACGGCAGAGCCTGCCCCTCTATGTACTGCGCGCGGCACTGGCCGGCGCCGGCATCGGCACCCAGATGCTCGGCGCCGCCCTGCCCGCGGCCGCGCTCGCCGCCGCCGTGCGGCGCACCGCGCCGGCGGCCGTCGCGCTGTGGGCTGAGCTGCCGCACCCGGCCGACGTCTTCGACCAGGTACCGCGTACCCGGCAGCGGGTCCGGCTGCTCGCGTGCGGGCCAGGCTGGTTCCCCGTCGACCTGCCTGGCCGGGTGGACCGACTGGAAGACCTGCGGGACGCCGTCAGCCAGGTCGAGGTCTTGGTCGGTCCCGCTCGGTGAGCGGCGTCGAGCTGGCAGACGAGCTGACGGCCGCGGCCTTCGGGCCCCGCCCCGACCTGGCGATCGACGCGGCCCCGACGCGGCCGTACCAGCGGTGGCTCGCCGCGGTGGTGCTCGGCGGGCAGGGCCGCTACGCGGCGGCCGCTGCCCTGCTCGACGAGCTGCGCACGGACGCCGATCCGGTACTGGCCGCGCTCGGCGCCAGTGCGCTGGCCGCGCACCGCCGGCAGCTCGGCGGGCACGCCGCGGCCAGAGTGCTGGACGCGGCGGGGCTCGCCAGGCTGGCGGCGGCCGGACTGGTCGGCGCGCCGGGGCTCGCGGCGGAGGCGACGTCCGACGTTCTGCTCGGCCTCGCCGCCGACGCGATCGGGGTAGCCCGAACGGACGAGGCGCGGCTGCTGGTTGCCACGGCGGCGGACTTCCCGGTCGGGTGGCGGGGCGCCATCCGGCTCGGCTGGGTGCGGGCCGAGATCGAGCTGGCCGCCGGTCGGGCCGACCTCGCGGTGGGACCCGCCGCGGCGGCCGCGGAGCTGGCGGCCGGCACCGGCGCCCGGCGTCACCAGGTCAAGTCGGCGATCGTGCACGCCACCGCGCTCGCCACGCCCTCGCCACGTGCACCTGCCGGCGAGGACCGCGGGCTGGCCCGCGATCTGCTGCACCGGGCCCTCGACGACTGCGTCGAGCTCGGGCTGGCGTCACTGGCCTGGCCGTGCGGGCTGGTACTGGCCGAACTGGACCCGGCTCGGCGAGACGAACTTCGTCGGGGTTCGGGGGTAGCGTTACACCGTGTGTTACGCCGGGCCGATCCGGTCGGGCGCCGCCTCGCCGAATGCTCGCCGTGGGTGCCCTCACCCACTGGCCCAAGTGGGTGACATGGGGGGTACGGACATCTGGGCGAACTGGTCAGCAGATTTACCACCAGATCGTGTCAAGGTTCGCCCCGAAGCGTCCGATAGGGAGTAGTACGTCACTCGGCTGCAGGAAAGGAGTCCCCGTGACGACGGTCTTGATCTGTGACGACCGCCGCGGTGTGCGGGAAGGATTGACCCGCGTTATGTCCGCGGTCCCAGGGGTCAGTCGCATCGACTGCGTAGCACACGGTGACGAGCTGCTCGCCCGCTTCTCCCGCGCGCCGGTCGACGTCGTCCTCGTCGGCACCCAGCGGGCGATGCCCGCCGGCGTCGAGGCGACCCGCCGGCTGGTGTCGGCGAATCCGACGGCCAACGTGATCGTTTTCGGCGCACCGGACGACGCCAGCAGCATCGCGGCCGCGATCGCCGGCGGTGCCCGCGGCTACCTGCGTTGGGACGCGTCCCGGCCGGAGCTGGTGGCCGCGCTGGCGCACACGCTCGCCAGCACCTCGGTGCCGGCGCCGCGTCAGCCGTCCGACCCCGGTGTTCAGCTCACCGACCGGGAGCTGCAGGTCCTGCGCGGCATGGCGATGGGCAAGAGCAACGGCCAGATCGGCCGCGAGCTCTACCTCTCCGAGGACACCGTGAAGACCCACGCTCGCCGGCTGTTCCGCAAGCTCGGCGTGCGGGACCGCGCCCAGGCCGT
>Ga0193742_1002033_pt1 | contig 11780 bp, 9 predicted proteins | sample L2c1metaG_FD_165511 | JGI IMG/M metagenome (GOLD analysis project Ga0193742, IMG submission 165511) | Soil microbial communities from a riparian zone of the East river system, Colorado, United States - L2c1 | ecosystem: Environmental > Terrestrial > Soil > Riparian zone | place: USA: East River... | reverse complement strand
CGAGGCCGTCGTCGACCACGGGAGGCCCGCCGAACACCGTCGTCGGCCCCACAGGGACGTTCGTCTCCGCCGTGGTGATGTCGTCGAGCGGTTGCGTCACCTCGCCCCCGGAGTCGGAACCGGCGTCGGGTTCGGGGTCGGGTTCGGGGTCGGGGCCGATCTCCGGCCGGGGCTGCGTCGCATCGGGATCATCGTCGCCCGGAGGTGGGGAGGTCATGTCGTCGATTCTCCCGCGGAAGAATGGGCGGGATGCGGACACCGAAGCTGCCGGACCACCTCGAGCTGCTGCTGACCGACGAACCCGTGCTCGACGTCTACTCCTTCGGCCCGTGGCGGGTGCCCGACGGCCTGTACGAGGAGATCGGGGCGCGGGCCGAGGCCCTGAACCGCGACCCCCGCGCCTCCGAGCTCGACGGCGAGCTACCGACCTTCTACCGGGACGAGACAACCGCCACCGGCGCCGACCTCTGGTGCCTGCTCGAGTACCTGCTCGGCCCCTCGGCGCTGCGGGCCGGCCCCCGCCGCGACGTGCAGACCGAGACGATGGCGAGCTTCCTCGGCCCGCCGCTGTCGATGATGCACGACCTGGTCGTCTGGTCGGTGTGGGGTGGCGCCATGCGGCCACCGGGCGAGTGGCTGCCCCAGGCCGCCGGTGACGACCCGGAGCGGCGGCGGCTGAGCCTCGAGCTCACCCGCGCCACGCTCGACGTGTTCGCCGACCTGGAGCCGGTGGCGGCACGCATCCGGGCGACGCGGGCTCTGTACGACCGCTGGGAGGCCGACCTCGGGGCCGGCGGGAGCACCACCGCGGCGCCCTGGTACGAACTGACGACGCTCTGCGCCGAGGCCGCCGACGACGACATCCTGGCCGTGCTGCCCGAGCTGCACGGGCCGGTCGGCTACCTGGAGTGGGCGTGCTCGGGGCTGGCCGCAGCGCACGCGCGGCTCCTCGACGCCACCGGCCACGGCGACCCCTTCCCGATGGCGCTCGCCAAGGTGCTGCTGCAGTGCGACCTGCGCCAGGTGCCCGGCGCGTTCGAGGTGGCCCTGACGCTGGAGGACTGCGAGACGACCCAGGTGCACGCATTCGAGCTCGGCGACGACTTCTCCCTGGACAAGTGGCGGGCCGGGCTCCGGGGCTGGCTGATGCACGGCATGGTGGTCGGCGAGGTGGACGCCTGCCGCGCCTGGCTCGACATGGCGACGCGGGTGAGCGGCGCGGCGCGGGGCCTGCCCGGGAACCCCGTGAGCCACGTGAGCTTCCTGCCGGTCGGCCTGTTCCAGCACGATCTGCGCCAGCTCTTCCGGCCCCGCAGCAGGATCGTCAACCCGCTGGCCACCAGCCTCGGGCAACGCCATCAGGACGACGACGTCGACGAGGAGCTCGACGACCGGCTCGTCGGGCAGCCGGAGCTGACGTCGGTCCTCCGGGAGGCCGGTGCCACCGCCTCGACCGCGCTCCGTCTGCTGATCGCCGGGCCCGAGGCCACCGGACGGCACACCGCCGTCGACCTGCTCACCCGGGCGCTGGCGAACCGCGGGCTGGCCAACGGCTCGCGCTGGCTGTCCGACCGGCTGTTCACCAACCTGAACAGCACCGACGCCGTGAGGGAGCTCCGCGCCACCGTCGTCGAATGCGTGCGGGGCGGGTACCTGCTGGTGGTCGACGGGCTCGACCGGCTGCTCGCCAACGACCGCTGCGGCACCGCGGTCGCCGAGGAGCTGCGGCACGCCCTGCGGCTCCACACCGACCTGTCGGCGGTGGCCGTGTGCCGGCCCGACGGCGACCTGCAGGTCTTCGAGGCGAGCCCGGCGCTGTTCGACCGCTTCACCGTCGCCCGCACCTACGACTTCACCGAGGACCACCTCTCCGAGCTGGTGCAGCGTGCGATCGCCCGCCGGGGCGCGCAGGTGACCGACGACGTGGCCGCGGCCGCGGGAGCGCTGCTGGCCGGCACCGCCGCGCACCGGAACCTCCGGGGCGTCCGGCTGGTCGACCACCTGGTCACGCTGGCCGTCACGGTCGCCGAGGCCCGGGACGCCCGTGACGCCACCGACGCCAGCGACGGCGCCTCCGTGCGGGTCACGCTGGCCGACCTGCCGACGCGCCTGTTCCCCGTGGGTGCGGCGGGCTCCGACCCCCACGCCGACCTGGACGACTGCGTCGGCATCGAGTCGGTCAAGACCGAGATCCGCCTGCTGGTGTCCGAGGCCAAGGCCGCGATGCTGCGGCGGGACGCCGGGATGGCCGCGTCGGGCGTCCCCCGCCACCTCGCCTTCACCGGTGAGTCGGGCACGGGCAAGACGATGGTCGCCCGCATCCTGGGCCGGATGCTCGCCGACCTCGGGCTGCTGTCGTCGGGCCACCTCGTGTCGGTCGACCGGTCCGACCTCGTGGGCGACGGGGGTGCCCGGGTGGGCCGCTGGCTCGAGCGGGCCGCCGGCGGCGTGCTGTGCATCGAGGACGCCCACGACCTCACTCCGATCGGCGACGACGCCTGGCGCAACCGGGCCGCGCTGGGCGCGCTGGTCGCCGGCCTGGAAGCCCAGCCCCGCGACCTGGTCGTGGTGGTCACCGGGCCGGAGGCGGGGGTCAACGGCCTGCTCCAGACCGACGCCGAGCTGTCCGGCCGCTTCACCAACAAGGTGCGGTTCCCCACCCTGGCCGACACCGAGGTCGTCGACCTGTTCGCGGCCCGGGCCGCCGGGGCCGGCTTCACGCTCCAGGACGGGGTGACCGACACCGTGCGGGCGCTGCTGCAGGCGCAGGTGGGGCGGACCGCAGGCCGGGCGTCGCTGGCGCTCGACCTGCTGGACCGCACGATCGCGGCCCAAGCGCGGAGGATCCTGGCCGACGGCGTGGTCGACGAGGACGAGTCGCTGCACGAGCTGCTCGTCGGCGACGTCCCCGAGGAGCTGACCGCGTCGAGCGCGGTCGAGCTGTCGAGCGACCCGCTGACCGAGATCGACCACCTGGTCGGCCTCGACACGGTGAAGCGGGAGATCCACCTGCTGGTCGCCGAGGCCAAGGCCGAGCGGCTGCGCCGCGACGCGGGCCTACCGGTCACCGCGCCCACCCGCCACCTGGTGTTCACCGGCAACCCCGGCACCGCCAAGACCACCGTGGCCCGACTGCTGGCGGCCGTCTACGCCAAGCTCGGGCTGCTGCGCTCGGGCCACCTGGTGGAGGTGTCGCCGTCGGACCTCATCGCCGAGTACCTCGGGCAGACCGCCCCGAAGGTGCGCGCCGCGGTGGGCCGGGCCCTGGGTGGGGTGCTGTTCGTGGACGAGGCGTACGCGCTCACGCCGCCGAAGAGCTACGACGACTACGGCGACGAGGCCGTGGCCGAGCTGCTCAAGCAGATGGAGGAGCACCGCGACGACCTGGTGGTGATCGTGGCCGGCTACTCGGGGCCGATGACGGCGTTCGTCGGCGCCAACCCCGGGCTGGAGTCGCGCTTCCCCAACACGGTCCGCTTCCCCGACTACAGCGACGACGAGTTGGTCGCCATCTTCGAGCTGATGGCGTCGGAGGCGGGCTACGAGCTGGGCGGCGGGGCCACCGACGTGGTGCGGGCGCTGCTGAAGGCCGCGCCGCGGGACGAGTCGTTCGGCAACGGGCGGGTGATGCGCAACGTGCTCGACCGGGCGATCGCCGTGCAGGCGCAGCGCATCACGGCCCTGGCTGCGCCCGGCGGCGACGACGTCCGCACGCTGCTGGCCGACGACGTCCGGGCCGTCGCCACCACCGACCAGCAGCCGGCTGACCTGTCCGTCGGCCAGTACCTCTGACGGTCACCTGCGGGGTCAGGGGCGGCGGCTACGTGGCGAAGTCGGGGCGGGCGGCGCGGGCCGACTCCGCGCGGCCCTTCGGCTCCTCCCACTCCTCCTGGCGGCCGAGCGGCGTGAGGTCGAGGAAGTAGTACGACCCGCCGGTCATCTCCAGGCCCCGCCCGTACTGCGAGTACGTGTGGAAGACCCGTCCGTCGACCGTCAGGAAGCAGCTGCGGCCGGGCGCCTCGAACGGCTGGTCACCGAAGGGTTGCCCCACTTCCTCCCATTCGGCGGCCGTGCGGTAGTTGTAGGTGCCCTGGCCCATCGACTCGTCGACGGTGACCCCGAAGTCGTAGTTGAAGTCGGTCCCGAACGACGAGTACCAGGGGATGTCCCAGCCCCGCTTGGCCTTCCAGCGCTCCAGCTTCTCCAGCGGCGCCCGCGACACCAGGGCGTAGCTGGTGTCCCGGGTGTGCAGGTGATCGAGGAACCCGGGCGACAGCTCGTCGGTGCCGGCGGTGCAGCTCATGCAGCCGTCCTCCCACGAGGGGTCGAACATGAAGTGGTAGAGGACGAGCTGCCGGCGGCCGTCGAACATGTCGGCCAGTCCCACCGGTCCGTCCGGGCCGGCGAACACGTAGTCCTTCTCGACCTCGACCATCGGCAGGTTGCGGCGCTCGACGCTGAGCGCGTCCCGGCGTCGGGTCAGCTCCTTCTCCTCGGTGAGCAGCTCGCGGCGCGCGGCCAACCACTCCTCACGGTAGGCGATCCTGGGAAGGCTCATGTCGTCTCTCTCCTGTTGGCCCAACGGAGGTACAGACTGCCCCGGGGCCCCGAACTCATCGCGTGCGGGTCAGGACCAGCCGGTGAAGCTCTTCGCCGCGATGCAGAACTCGTTGCCTTCGGGGTCGCGCAGCACGGTCCAGCGGTGGCCGGCTCCCGGCACCTCGTGCTCGCCGACGACGGTCGCGCCGAGCGCCACGAGCTCGTCGACAGCGAGGGGATCCGGTGTCGTCAGGTCGAGGTGGACGCGGTTCTTCGCCTGCTTCGACTCGGGCACCTTGTTGAAGTACCACGCCGGCTCCGCCCGGGCTCCGTCGGTGCCGCCGATCGAGGCCCACAGCTCGCTGCTCCCCTCGTCGAGCGGCCGACCGAGTGCGGCCGACCAGAAGCGCGCCACCGTCAGGACGTCGTCGCAGTCGAAGGCGATGTTGCCGAGTCTCAACACCCTGGCTCCTCCTCGCTCCGCTGCCACAATCGTCGCACGCAACCGCCCGGTGTCCCGGCATCATTGAGGGCGACGCGACGACGGCGGGCGCGAGGCGGAGGTGTGGCATGGACGATCCGGGGCTGCCGCTGAAACTGGGGCAACCGTGCTCGAACGGCGAGTGCGCGCCGGCGCCGCCGTCGGACGTGGTGGTCGAGGCGCTACGCCGGGCCCGCCGGCAGAGCGACGACAACGCCCGTCGCCTGGGCATGGACCGGCGCGACTTCCTCGTCTCCTCGATGGGGGCGGCCACGGCGCTGCTGGCGCTGGCGGCCTGCTCGTCGGACTCGGGCGGCGGCGACGGCGGCACCTACGACGTCCCCGAGGAGGCGACCGTCGACCCCGACGCCGCCCTCGAGGCCCTGGGCGACGACCGGCCGGTGATGGACGTCCAGACCCACCTCCTCGAGTACCCGGCCGGGCACGAGGGCGGCATCGGCGTGCTGTTCCCCTTCGGCGAGGAGTGCGGCGAGGCCGACCCGAACGACTGCTTCACCACCGAGCGCTGGATCGAGGAGCTGTTCGAGCGCAGCGACACCACCGTCGCCGTGCTCTCGGCCCTGTCCCCCCTGGGCGACCCCGACCCGCTGTCGGCGGAGGTGATGGCCCAGGCCCGCGACCGGGTCGACGAGCTGTGCGGCGACGGGCGGGTGCTGGTGCAGGGCCACGCCTGGCCCAACGTCGGCCCGCTGGAAGCCGCCCTGGAGGCGATGCGGGCCGAGGCCGAGCGCTACCCGATCGTCGCCTGGAAGACCTACACCCACATCGGCGGCGAGCGCGGCTACCGGCTGACCGACGACATCGGCGAGGCCCTGCTCACCGAGATCGAGACCACCGGACCGCCGATCCTGTGCGTGCACAAGGGGCTGGTCTCCGGTGCCGGCCCGCCGCTCGGCGACCCCGAGCTGGCGTCGCCCGCCGACGTCGGTGGGGCCGCCGCGGCGCACCCCGACGTGACGCTCGTCGTCTACCACTCGGGTGCCGAGATGGAGGTGGTCGAGGGGCCCTACGACCCCGAGGGCGGGGGCGTCGACCGGCTGGTGAGGTCGCTGGACGACGCCGGGATCGACGCCGGCGGCAACGTCTACGCCGAGCTGGGCTGGACGTGGCGGTCGAAGATGGGCGACGTCGACGAGGCCGCCCACCTGCTGGGCAAGCTGCTCCTGGCCGTGGGCGAGGACCGGCTGCTGTGGGGCACCGACTCCATCTGGGCCGGCTCGCCCCAGGACCAGATCCAGGCCTTCCGGTCGTTCCGGATCAGCGAGCGCTTCCAGGAGGAGTTCGGTTACCCGGCGCTCACCGACGAGGTGAAGCACAAGGTCCTGTGGCGCAACGCCGCCCGGCTCTACGGCGTCGACGTGTACCGGCAGCCGTGCAGCCCCGCCGAGGCCGAGGGCCTCCGCCGCGACCTGGGCCGACGCCGGGGCAACCGCACCTACGGCCCCCGCACGGCGTCGGCGGCCCGCCGCTGGTTCGCCGCCGACCACCCCTGGCTCCACTGACGAAATTGCGTGGCTGACGGCCGCTATAGGGCCGCCAGCCACGCAATTTCGCTTGGTTGTCAGAGCTCGATGACGATCTTGCCGGTGTTGCGGCCGGTGAACATGGCGTTGAGGGCGTCGACGGCGGTGTCGAGGCCCTGGAACACCTCGGTCCGGAACTTCAGGTCGCCTGCCTTCACCATGCCCTCGAGCACGGGCTGGATCTCCCCGAAGCGGCCCCAATGGTCGAGCGACAGGAAGCCCTGCATCGACGCCCGCCGCTGGATGAGGTTCAGGTAGTTGGCGGGCCCGGGCGGGCGGTGCTCGTCGTTGTAGGAGCTGATCGCCCCGCACAGCACCACCCGACCCTCGTTGGCGATGCGGGCCAGCGCCATGTCGAGCAGCGACCCGCCGACGTTGTCGAAGTACACGTCGATGCCCTTGGGGAAGTGCTCCTTGAGGCGGGCGGGGACGTCCGCGGTGCGGTAGTTGACGGCGGCGTCGAGGCCCAGGTCGTCGACCAGCCAGCGGCACTTGTCGTCGCTGCCGGTCAGTCCGACGACCACGGCGTCCTGGAGCTTGGCCAGCTGGGCGGCGATGCTGCCGGTGGCCCCGGCGGCGGCGCTCACCAGCACCCGGTCGCCGGCCTTCACCTGCCCGACCTCCAGCATCCCGACGTAGGCGGTCATGCCCGCGGAGCCGTAGACGGCCATGTGGGCCTCCTGATCGACGACGTCCGCCGGCCCGACGTTGGTGGCGAGGATGTCGTCGTTCAGCGCCACGTAGCGCTGCCAGCCCGTGAGCGCGGTGACGACGTCGTCCTCCCGGAAGTTCGGCGAGTCGGTGGCGACCACCCGCCCGATGCCGGAGCTGCGCACCACCTCGCCGATCTCGACGGCCGGGAAGTACCCCTCGCCCTCCTGCAGCCAGCTGCGCACGGTGGCGTCGATGCCGATCCGGTCGGTCTGCACCACGATCCCGCCCGGCGGCGGCTCGGGGAACGGGAGGTCCACGAGCTCGACGTCGTCGTGGCGCAGCAGCCCGACCGGTCGCCGCCGCAGCACGACGCCCTCGTTGCCCTTCTCGTCCATGACAGCTTTCTAGGCCACCGGACGAGATCGCGCTCGATCCGGTCGGCGGGCGAGACTGGCGGCGTGATCTCGTGGACCGAACATCTCCCGCCGGGCGTCGACCCCGGTGACGTGCGGCTGGGGGCCGGGTCGCTGGTGGCGGCCTGGCGGCGGCGCTGGGCCGACGACCCGGAGAAGGCCGTGCTGGTCGACCCGGCGGGCGGCACGTTGACCGCGGCGGCGCTGGACGAGCGCTCGGCGGTGGCGGCGGCGCGGCTCTCGGCCGCCGGGGTGGGGCCGGGCGACCGGGTGGTGCTCTCCGCGGGAGCGTCGTTCGACCACGTCGTCGCCTACGTCGGCGTGCTGCGGCTGGGGGCGGTGGCGCTGCCGCTCAACGGCGCCTACCGGGAGCCCGAGGTGGCCCACGTGGTGGGCGATGCGCAGGTGGCGGCGGCGGTGACCGACGTCGAGGAGCGGGGCCGGTGGATCACCGCGGCGGTACCGGGGGCGGTCGTCACGCCGCCCGACCTGAGCGGACTGCCCCCGGCGTCAGGGGCGACGCCCGGGACGCTCGACGCCGCCACCGGCGGCGATCCCGCGCTGCTGGCCTACACGTCGGGCACCACCGGGGCGCCCAAGGGGGCGCTGCTGAGCCACGCCAACCTGCTGGCCTCGGCGGAGGCCGTGGCCCTGGCCTGGCGCTGGAGCCCGGACGACCGCCTGGTCCTGGCGCTGCCGCTGTTCCACATGCACGGCCTCGGTGTCGGCCTCCACGGGACGCTCACCACCGGCGCCACCGCCGTGCTGCACGACCGCTTCGACCCCGGCGCCGTCCTCGACTCGATCCAGGACGGCGCCAGCATGTTCTTCGGCGTGCCCACCATGTGGCACCGCCTCGCCGCCCACCCTGGCGCCGACGCCCTCGCTCGGCTGCGCCTCGGCGTGTCCGGCTCGGCGCCCCTGCCGCCCGACCTCCACGCCGCCGTCGCCGACCTGGCCGGGCGCGCTCCCCTCGAGCGCTACGGCATGACCGAGACGGCGATGCTCGTCTCCAACCCCTACGACGGCGACCGGCGGGCCGGGTCGGTCGGCTTCCCGCTGCCGGGCGTCGAGGTGCGGCTCGCCGAGGCGAACGGGGAGATCGAGGTGCGCGGCCCCAACGTGTTCGCCGGCTACTGGCGGCGGCCCGACGCCACGGCCGAGTCGTTCAACGACGGCTGGTTCCGCACCGGTGACCTGGGCGAGGTCGACCCGGACGGCTACCTGCGCATCGTCGGTCGGGCCAAGGAGCTCATCATCAGCGGCGGGTTCAACGTGTACCCGCGGGAGGTGGAGGAGGTGCTGCGGGCGCACCCGGCCGTCGACGACGCCGCCGTGGTGGGCGCCCCGGACCCCGAGTGGGGCGAGCGGGTGTGCGCCTTCGTCGTGCTCGCCGACGGCAACGGCGACGGCGACGACCTGACCGACGCGGCCCTCGTCGCCTGGTGCGACGAACGGCTCGCGTCCTACAAGCGCCCCCGCCGCTGGGAGCGGATCGACGAGGTGCCCCGCAACGCCCTCGGCAAGGTCGTCCGCCACGTGCTCACCGAACGGCTGTAGCGGGGGCAGCCGCCCATCCGGCGCACGCCAGCGGTCGGTCGGCGTGGACGCCGGACGCGCCCTGCACCGACAGCGACAGCCGCACCAGCAGAACACCGGCCACGGCCGTCGCCGCGACGATCATCCAGCCCGCCGCGTAGACACCCACCTGCTTGCTCACGTACCCGAAGAGCAGGGCGAACGGCAGGAAGGCGATCCAGCTGAACATGCCGACCCCGGACGCCACACCGGAGCGGATGGCCGACGGCACCGCGTCGTGCAGGCGGGCGGTCAGCAGGATGCCGAGCATCAGCGCGAGCACCGCCAGCACCAGCTGGGCCGCGGTCACCACGACCGCGTCGCGCACGGTCGCCATCACCACGCTGCTGCCGAGCATCGCCGCCACCACGGCCCCCATCCCCCGGGGATCGCCGAGGCGCAGCCGCCCCGCCAGCAGCCCGGCCAGGCCGAACGACGACATCAGGCCGGCCCACTGGGGGCCGAAGAGCACCGCCGGCGCCGCCAGCGCCACCAGCCACAGCGGCCCGAACTCGAACACCACGTTCACCAGCAGCGACGTCAGCACCATCACCCCGACGAGCGGCAGCAGGCAGCCCCGCTGCGTCACGGCCCGGTAGGTGGTGGCGACGTGGGTGCGCAGCGACGTGCGCTCCGCGGCCTCGTGCAGGTGGGGCTCCCGGAACGCCAGCAGCGCCACGGCGGACGCCACCAGGAACGGCACGGTGAGGAAGTAGGTGAGCCGCGGGCTGGTGACCGCCGCCAGCCACCCGCCCAGCAGGGCGCTGCTCACCAGGCCGGCGCTCTCGATCATCCGGATCCGGCCGATGCGCCGCTCGAAGGCGTCGCCGCTACCGGTCTCCTCCAGCACGGTGTCGTAGACGACGGCGTCGACCGTGCCGGACTGCAGCGCGAAGTACGCGCCCAGGAACATGGCGCCCACGGTGTAGGTGGTCACGCTGTGGCTGAGCCCGCCGATCGTCGCGCTGGCCAGCAGGGCGAGGATCCCCAGCAGCAGGACACCGCGGCGGCTCCAGCGGTCGGCGAGGATGCCCGAGGGGACCTCGATCAGCGGCACGACCGCGGCGTAGGCCGCCGCCATGACCCCCACGCTGGCCGGGTCGAAGCCGATCTCGTTCATGAACAGCTTCTCGACCGGCACCCACAGGCCGACGCTCTGGAGCAGCACCGCGGCGTGCAGCGGGAGGAGGCGGCGCACCAGGCGGCTCGTGGCCGACGGAGCGGGCGGGATCGGGGTCGCCGGGCTGACGGTCGGGGCGAGGGCCGTGGTGGTGCTCATGTGGGAACAGTCCCGGCGAGGGCCCGAGCGTTACAGCTGCGATGATGACCGGGAGATGGAGGACGACTTCCTCGACGACGACGTCCTGGTCGCAGCCCTGCGCCGGGGAGACGAGACGGCCTTCGGCTGGCTGCTCGACCGCTACGACCGGTCGCTGCGGCGGCTGGCGGGCTCGTTCGTCGCGTCGTCGGCGACCGCCGACGAGGTGGTGCAGGAGACGTGGCTCGCCGTCATCGAGGGCATCGACCGCTTCGAGGGACGGTCGGCGCTCAAGACGTGGATCTGCCGGATCCTCATGAACAAGGCCCGCACCCGGGGCGCCCGGGACAGCCGCTCGGTCCCGTTCGCCGCGGTCGGCGACGACGGCCTCGGCCCCACGTTCCCGCCCGAGCGCTTCGCCCCCGCCGACCATCCGCAGTGGCCGGGGCACTGGGTCGACCCGCCGCCGCCGTGGGACGAGCTGCCGCCGGCGCGGCTGGAGGCGCAGGAGACGCTGGCGCAGGTGTGGGCGGCGATCGCCGAGCTGCCGCAACCGCACCGCAGCGTGATCACGCTGCGCGACGTCGAGGGCTGGTCGTCGGCCGAGGTGTGCGCCGTCCTCGACCTCACCCCCGCCAACCAGCGGGTCGTTCTGCACCGGGCGCGGGCGAAGGTGCGGTCGGCCCTGGAGAGCTACCTCACGGAGGTGTCCGTATGAGTGCCCCGACTCCCGACGACCTGCCGTGCCAGCAGTTCGTGGAGCTCGTGACCGACTACCTCGACGACGCGCTCCCCGACGGGCAACGGGAGCAGATCGACGAGCACCTCGGCTACTGCGACGGCTGCACCACGGTGCTGGCCCAGTGGCGCGAGGTCGTCCGCCTCACCGGCCGCCTGGCCGAATCCGAGGTCGACGAGGTCGAGCCCCACACCCGCGACCAGCTGATGGCCACGTTCCGCCGCCACCACGGCAGCTGATCGGAGCTCAGCCGCCGGGGAGCAGGGCGGGGCGGGCGTCCTCCTGGACCGGCCCACCGCGGAGCGACACGCGGGCGGCGACGGCCACCAGCGTCGCGACCGCCGCGTAGGCCGCCCACCGGGACAGACCGAGGTCGGCGGCGCCGGCCAGGTCACGGGTGCTGGTGAGCAGCAGCAGCCCGCCGGCGCCGACTCCGAGCCAGCGGGGTGCCAGGTGTCGCACCACCCACGCCGCCACGGGTGCCGCCGTCACACCGCCGAGCAGCATCGCCACCAGGATCCCGAGGTCGACACCGGCGCCGTTCAGCGAGGCGATCAGCGTGCCGGACGCCGTG
>Ga0193742_1002032_pt1 | contig 11786 bp, 13 predicted proteins | sample L2c1metaG_FD_165511 | JGI IMG/M metagenome (GOLD analysis project Ga0193742, IMG submission 165511) | Soil microbial communities from a riparian zone of the East river system, Colorado, United States - L2c1 | ecosystem: Environmental > Terrestrial > Soil > Riparian zone | place: USA: East River... | reverse complement strand
ACCGATTTCTTCGGCGATGAGTCCAGCCATCTGGGCCATTTCAGTTGAGTGTTTCAGGACGTTTTGGCCATAGCTGGTACGGAATTTCAGCTCACCTAGCAGACGAAGCATTTCAGGCGGAATACCGACGACGCCGACTTCACGGGCAGTGTCTTCACCGGCCCGCTCAATTTCCTTGTCGATTTGCTTCTGGGCTTTGGCAACGACTTCTTCAATTCTCGCCGGGTGGATGCGGCCGTCTTTCATCAGCATTTCCAGGCTGGCGCGGGCAATTTGGCGACGGATAGGATCAAAACTAGACAGGATAATCATGCCCGGAGTGTCATCAACCAGGATATCGACGCCTGTCGCACGCTGCAAGGCTTGGATATTGCGGCCTTCTTTACCGATGATACGGCCCTTCATTTCGTCGTCGGTCAGCTTCACGGCCGTGACAGTACGCTCTGCGGTGACTTCGCTACTCATACGTTCCATGGCGGTCACCAGGATGGTCTGGGCGCGTTCCTCGGCGTCCAGTTTGGCTTCGTTCTGTAGTTTCGAAACGAGGCCTAGCAGGTCTTGGCGAATATCACGCTCGGTCATTTGCATCAGTTTGCCGGCGGCGTCTTCACGGGTCAGCTTGGCAATTTTTTCTAATTTTTCCTGCTGTTTGGTACGGATATCGCGGATTTCATTTTTCAGTCCCTCGACTCCGTCTTCCGCCCCGCGGAGTTTTTCGGCGCGACGGTCGAGTTCTTCTAATTTCCGGTCGAGGTTAACTTCACGGTCAGCGACGCGGTCTTCGGATTTTTTCAGCTCGCGGCGGCGCTCATGTTCTTCTTTTTTTGCTTCGTCAGCAACTCGTAGCGCTTCGTCCTTGGCCTTGAGTGCGATGTCGCTTGCTTTGTTTTTGGCATCAGCAAGCAGCTTATCGGCTTTATGGATCGCCGATGAGCGTTTTCGCTGTTCCACCACTGTTGCGCCACCCACGCCGAACACTATACCAATGACGGCAATTAAAACTTCTAACATACTAGGGGTCCTTTCTGACGCCTGTGTCGTCGGGACGGTCGCAGTCAATGACTAAAATGCAAAATATCCGTATGCAAGATGAAGGTGAACTCGAGACGATTTAGGCGTACGTATCTGTAAAGAATGATTATCAAATGTGGTCTATTGACCTATCCCTATTGTAGGGTGTCCGATACTAAAAAGGCAATGAAAGAGTTAATTTCGCCAGTCTTATTTTCGCGGCTGGGTAATATGTGCGTCCGAGCCGTACGTGGGCAGCACGATTTCTTGGCCCTTGCCGCTCGCGAGCAGACGCGCTCCCTGTTCGAGCCAGTCGTCGCCCGTTGTTCCTACGATTGGGACGGCCTGGGCATAAGCGATCGTGTTCATGACCGTAATGCCGATGCGTAGGCCCGTGAAACTACCGGGACCGCTAAAGACGATGAGACCTGTTAAATCCTTCCATGTCTGGTTCTGGCTTTTGAGTAATGTTTCGAGACTACCCAATAATTCATGGGCTAGGCGTCTATCGGCCTGCCATTGCTCATCGGCGACGATTGAACCATCCGGATTCTGTAATACCAGACGGACCTGCGGGGCATCGGTGCGGATTGCTAGTATCATTTAAATGGCCTCTTTTAAATACGAATATGTATCGGGAATACTGATGTCAAACTCACGCGTCGTTTCGTCATCGTGGTTCAAACGGATGCTCACGCGCGATTCTGGCAACACGTCGCTTACCGATCCACCCCACTCGACGACTGTGATGGCATTTGGTTGATGTATCGATTCCGCTAATTCGTGTTTCATGATGCCTGCGTCATCCAGCCGGTAAAAATCATAGTGGTGCAGCTCAAGCCCCTCGTGCGCTGGATAGGTACGTGAAATCGTAAAACTAGGGCTCTGCACGTCTTCATCAATTTCCAAACCTCGAGCAATATGCTTGGTCAGGGTCGTTTTTCCCGTGCCGACATCGCCGATCAATTCAATACATTCCCCGCCCCGAAGAGCCCGGCCAAGCGCGAGCCCAAGTGTTTCAACCTGCGATAAAGTAAGTTTCGTCATCATCCTCGCCAATTACTATAACGGAGGCCGTCAATCAAAACAAAAAGTCTAGCGGGGAGTAAGCGTAGCCGTTATACTGTCCATAGATCATGAGACTATCCGACAGCACGACTGAAAAATTGCTATTGGCATCTAAAAAGGTGTCCGATGATCAGTTAGTGGTGCTTAAAAAAGAAGCGACCGCCGCTAAAAAGACCCTGCAAAGCATAGCGGTCCAGCATGAAGCGATCACCGATAAAGAGCTCACCGAACAATATGCCCGTCTTATTTCCATTCCTTTCGTCGAAATTAAAACCAAAGAACTGACCAAAGATGTCGTTTCAGCCCTGCCTGAACACATTGCGCGCCAGTATAAAATCGTCGCGTTCCAGCTTGACCAGGACGGAACGACCCATATCGCCGTCAGCGATCCTGATGATGTCCAGACCATCGATTTCATCCAGAAATATATCGGCGACAAATTTGAAATCCATCTCGCTACCGAGGAAAACATCCTGCTGGCCATCGAAAGCTACCGCGAAGGCGTCGCAAGTGAAATCGATAAAGTCATCGAGGTGGAAAAAGAAATAGACGTCACCGACCAGGTCGTCTCACAGGAAGACATCGCCGAAGACTCGCCCATCGCCCAGACCGTCAACTTGCTCCTGGAATATGCGATTCGTTCCGGTGCATCGGATATTCACATCGAACCTCGCGAAGATACCGTCAGTGTCCGCTACCGTATCGACGGTGTACTACGTGAAGCAAACCGCCTGCCGAAAAATGTCCATAATGCGCTCGTATCCCGTATCAAAATCCTTTCTAATTTGAAAATTGACGAACGCCGTGTTCCGCAAGATGGCCGGTTCAAGATTTCCGTCGCTGGCAAGGCGTATGCATTCCGCGTCAGCACCCTACCGATTACATCCGGCGAAAAAGTCGTCATGCGTATTTTGAACGAAGGTTCCCGTGCCCTGACACTCCAGGAGCTCGGCTATTGGGGTGCCGCCCTTGCCCGTATCAATGACGCCATCATCCAGCCGCACGGCATGGTGCTCGTCACTGGACCGACTGGATCAGGTAAATCAACAAGCCTATTCAGTATCTTGTCCATCCTGAACGACCCAACTGTCAATATTTCTACTGTTGAAGACCCTGTGGAGTACAGAATCCAAGGCGCTAACCAGACACAGGTAAATCCAGTGGCAGGAATGACGTTCGTCGCCGGTCTGCGCGCCTTGCTTCGCCAAGACCCGAACATCATCATGGTCGGTGAGATCCGTGATGGTGAAACGGCCAACCTCGGCGTTCAGGCGGCACTGACAGGACATTTGGTCTTTTCAACGCTTCACACCAACAACGCCGCGACGTGTTTGCCGCGTTTGCTCGACATGGGCATCGAGCCGTTTTTGATCGCCAGCACCGTCCGCGCCGTCGTCGGGCAACGTCTGGTACGAACGCTTTGCAAAGTCTGTAAAGAATCCTACGAGCCCGATTCGACCGAAGTGTCCGAGATCCAACGTATGTTCGGTATCGGCGACGCGAAAGACATGCAGACATTGAGCGGCCTTGAAGCACAAGCCGCCAAAGAAAATATCGGTGAAATGCTTGATCTCAGCATCGTAAGCGGTACTATTACGAAACTTTGGAGACCTCACGACCACGGCTGTAACGAATGTAACGGTACTGGATTCAAAGGCCGGATGGGTATTTACGAAGTGCTATCAAACACGGTTGACCTGCAGAAACTCATCGTTGGCAATGCCACCAGCAACACTATCCAGGACCAGGCAGTAAAAGAAGGCATGCTCACCATGCAGATGGATGGTTTGGTAAAGGCTCTGCGCAGTATGACCAGCATCGAAGAAATCTTGCGAGTCACAAGAGAGTAACATGGCAAATTTTCACTATACCGCCCAGAGCTCGGCTGGAAGTGTTGTCTCAGGAGAAGTTGAAGCCTCGAGCCGTGCCACAGCCCTGGAGCTCATCGCGAAACAAAAGCTAAAACCGCTCAGTATCGTCGAAGTAAAGGGCGGCGGCAAGAAATTCTCATTCGGCAGTGGCCGGGTCAAAAGCAAAGAACTGGTTATTTTTACCCGCCAACTCTCCACGATGGTAAGCGCTGGCGTGCCACTGTTGCGCGCACTGACGACGCTCAGCGAGCAAGCTGAAAGTGCAACCCTGAAAAAAGCTCTGCAAGCAATTTCAAAAGACGTTCAATCGGGATCAACGCTGGGTGATGCATTTTCTAAACATCCCCGCGTGTTCAGTGACGTCTACATCAATATGGTGAAAGCCGGTGAAGCAGGCGGTATCCTCGACAGCATCCTGAAACGCCTCGCCCTGCAGCAGGAAAAAAACGAATCGATCCGCAAAAAGGTCAAGGGCGCGATGACCTACCCGATGATTTTGATGATCATTACATTCGGCGCCTTTTTCGGCCTGATGTTTTTCGTCGTTCCGACCATTGGAAATATTCTGCACGACCTGGGCGGGCCCGATGCTCAACTGCCCGCCCTCACCCAAGCGATGCTCAGTATTAGTGATTTCATGCGTGATTTCTGGTACATCGTCATCGGTGTCGGTGTCGGCGGAACTATCGGTATTGGCCGGTATTTACGCACGCCCCGAGGCAAATCGCAATTTCATCATTTGATTATCAAACTTCCTGCCGTCGGCCCGATCGTTTCCAAAGTAGCAGTCGCGCGTTTCGCCCGTACGTATGCATCGCTCATGGGAGCGGGTGTCAGTGTCCTAGAATCATTGCGTGTGACTGGCGACGCTATCGGTAATGAGGCGTTCAGGGACGCGCTCGTAACAGCTTCTGAGGGCGTGAGAAATGGTAAACCCTTGTCCGGCATGCTGGCCGAGAATAAGCTCTTCCCTGCTATTATCCCGCAGATGCTAGCCGTCGGCGAGGAAACGGGCCAGACAGGCGAAGTACTTGAAAAAGTAGCCGATTTTTATGAAGAAGAAGTCGATACGGCCATCGGCAGCATCAGTTCAGTCATCGAGCCTGTCATGATCGTCATCATGGGGTCAATGGTCGGTTTAATCGCAGCCAGCGTCATGGGCCCGATTGCCAGTTTGTCAAACAGCGTCAAGTAAATATCTGGATATTGACGAACCGTATGTTCACGGTATACTTAAGCACAAGCATGTTATGCGTTTTAAGCATACAGCGACAGATCAATTAAATAGGGGGCATTTAATGCTTAAATTAAAATCACAAAAGGGTTTCACGATTGTCGAGCTTTTGATCGTCATCGTTGTTATCGGTATTTTGGCCGCGTTGGTCTTGAACACGTTCGCTGGTGTTCAGAAGCGCGCACGAGACACTGAACGTCAGACGGATGTAACCGCTCTTGCGACTCAGTTAGAGGTCTATTACAACGACAAGGGTGGCTACCCTCAGTTTAGCCAAATCAGCAGTGAGGCTACGGCAACGGCAGCATTCAAGGGTATTGACGCTGGTGCTTTGAAAGCTCCAGGCAAGGGTTTCACCCTCGTCACTGGAACATCAGGTAGTAAAGACGAATACGGCTATGCTACTACCGACTGTGGCGGGACATCTGCCGATAATGACAAGTGTACTGGATTTACCTTGTCTTACGTCAAAGAAGATGGTGGCGCAACCACTAAAGAGAGCCTTAACAAGCCAGCTACTCCATAGTTGAGCATTGTAAGCACATTAAAACGCAGCCTTCACTGGCTGCGTTTTTTTGCTGAAAAATGCTACCATAAGCGTAAGAACTATGAAACAAACAGGATTCACCATTGTCGAGCTCGTCATTGTCATCACAGTTATTGGCATCCTAGCCACCTTGTCCTACATTGGCATCGCAAATACCCAGGCCCGGGGCCGTGATACGCATCGCACGACTGACATCGACACACTCCATAGCCGGCTCGAGGAATATTACACCGACAAAGGTGCCTATCCCAATACACTATCCACGGCTGTCTTCCCCGGGCTATCTGCTAACGCACTCGTCGATCCCGATGGTGTCGGTGTCCAAATACGTACACCAGTTGCCTCGCAGGCTGCGGCTACCGCAAGCCCGAATCCCACTGGCACTCCTAATGACTACTCCTACACGCCCTATCCAACTGGCTGCGGATTGACTACCTGCCGCGGATATATCCTGAAAAGTTTCGTCGAAATTCCTACCGCACCGATCACAAACCCGTACATTCGTAGCGGTTTAAATAATAATTAACTATATGAAATTATCATCCCATACCCCTAGGCGACGTGCGCACAACACCAATGGCTTTACAGTGGTCGAGCTGGTCGTGTCGATTACTGTTTTTGCACTATTAGTGCCAGCAATCGCATCGTTTTTGAGTTTGCTAAACACGCTCAATGACCGCGCACGCGATACGGCAATCGTAAATGCACTTGCTGAAAATAAAGTTGAGTCGCTTCGTAGCGCTAACTTTGTCGCCGTTACTACCGGCTCACATGATTTTTCGAATGAACTCCCTGCCACCATTTCCAAACCTCGCACAGCCGCCTACGTGGTAAGCACCGTCAACCCGGCATTAAAGGAAATCAACGTTAGCGTGACATACAATGACCACGGAACAAACAAGACGTTGTCATACCGAACGTACATAGGAGAATTAGGTGTCGGACAATACTAATAACCACTCGCAGGGCTTCACGATCGTTGAATTAGTTATCGCGGTCGTCGTCGCTGGTATCCTGGTTGCGACATTACTGACTGTCACATTTACGTTCTATGGAAACAGTATTCGTAATAGCACTCAGTCCCGTTTGGCGGTTGAATCGCAGAATATCCTCCGTACTATCGTCGAAGAACTTCGCGTCAGCTCCGGTGTCCGCAGTGCCAATACAATTACTGATCCAAATGGTCCAGGGGGTGGTTGGACAACGAGCAACGCCAGTCTCGTGCTCATCATCTCGACCCCAGTTATGGATAGCGCTAACCAATTCGTCATTAACCCCGATACGGGCGACCCCTACCAAAACGAAATTGTCTATTACGCCACAAACAAAACACTCTACAAGCGCTATCTCGCCAGCGCTACTGCACCGGGAAACCAGTTTAAAACGAGCTGTCCAATTGCTTTGGCAACTGCCACTTGTCCTGCCGATGTCACATTGAGCCGCCGGTTCAAAGACATGACGTTCGTGTTCTATGACCAGGATGATGCCGTCACAACGACACTCGCCGATGCCCGGTCAGTTAAAATGACCATCGACATGATACAGGACGCTTTCGGCCAAACTGTTGAATTCACAAATAATATTCGTATGACAATGCGGAACTCACTGTAGGAATAAATCTATGAAATATCTTGTCCCACGTACACCCCGTCAACCAAAAGGCTTTGTGCTTATTTCACTACTACTCACATCGCTGTTCGTGTTAGCCGCTGGTGTAGCTACAGCGCAGTTAGCAACCAACAACTATCGCGCCTCTGTCGTAGAACACTACCGCGTTGACACACAGTTCGCGGCAGATGCCGGCATCGACAAGGCTGTGCAGGAAATTAACGCCAACAGCAGCTGGACTGGGACGGGCGGTGAAGTAACATTGCATAATGCTGGTAGTTTCAAAACAACATACCAAACGGTGGTAACGAATGGCGCGGATCCACTGAAAAAACTTGCAACCGTCACCGGACGCTCGTATTCGCCAAGCACTTCCGCTACGCCGCAAATTGAGCGAACATACCAAGTAGCGCTGCGTGCTATTACATCAGGTGACTTTTCAGTAGTGACTGGCGTAGGTGGGTTGGTAATGAGCAACAATGCAAAAATCATCGGTGGTAATGTGTTCGTTAACGGCACAATTACCATGAGTAACTCCGCCCAGATTGGCCTGACAACCGCGCCGGTGTCAGTCAAGGTCGCTCACCAAAGCTGCCCGGTCGCAGGCGGCTCAACCTACCCGCTTGTTTGTAACAGCGGCCAAAATGGACAACCGATTAACCTGAGTGGATCCTCTCGTATTTATGGGGAAGTTACCGCAACCAATCAAACAAACGGTGCCCAGATGTTAAATCCCGGGTTGGTATCTGGTTCGGTCGCCCCGGGAGCTTTACCAACACATGACCGTAATGCCCAAAAGGCCGCTATCGCTACAACCCAGACAGCCGCGAGTGCAAGTTGCTCAAGTGGAACGAAAACCTGGCCAGCCAATTTAAAGATTACCGGCAATGTATCGATCTCTAACAGCTGCAAAGTAACGGTCCAGGGTGACGTTTGGATAACAGGTAGCCTGTCGATATCAAACTCGGCCGATATTATTGTCGCCAATGGCGTCGTAACATCACCGGTCATCATGGTTGACGCACAGAGCGGGCTTAGCGCCAGCAATAACGCCGATCTGATTAGCAACTCATCATCGATTGGTTTTCGTGTTATCACCTACTGGAGCACGTCCGGCTGTTCACCTGATTGCAGTGATGTCACTGGAACCGCCCTCTATGCCAGCCGCGATACAACGACGATCCAGCTTAGCAACGGCTCACAGGGGCCAAATACTGAATTCTACGCACGGTGGAGCCGGGTCTCACTCAGCAACGGCGGCAATATAGGCTCGCTCGTCGGGCAAACGGTTCAGCTAACGAACTCAGCAGCGGTCACATTTGGCTCATCCGTTTCTGGCGTCGGAGGCGTCGAGGGCTGGGTGATTGATTCGTATAAACGAAACTTCTAGCTCTCTCGGCTAGCGTCAATAACATAACCGTTTCTGCTATACTAAACGCAGGATATTCTAGGATGGGCACAGCAAAACAAAGACTCTTTCTACATGATAAACCGGTCGCAGGGATTGACATCAGTCCGACCGGTGTAAAAATCATGGCTATCGATCCAAAGAAATGGACCGTTTTTGGCTATGGTTCCGTCGATCTCGACCCGGCCAAATTACAGGAAAGCCTAGCCACCGGCAATGATTACCTTTCACACGCGATTAGCTCTCTCATGAGCAACCACATTACCGGTCATATACCGAGCAACCACGTCGTCATCAGCATTCCGACATCGCGGACCTACAGCCGTAATATCGTGCTGCCGCGCCAAGCGGAAAATAACCTTCTCGAGGCTATCCAACTCGAAGCAGAACAATACATCCCGGTCCCACTGACGGAGCTGAATGTAGGGTATGAAATCATTCAGAAAACAGACAAAGACCTGACCGTCACTATCTCGGCCGCCCCAGCCACTCTGATTGAATCGCTCGTGAGCGCCTGTGAAGCAAGCGGCCTGGTGGTGTTAATGGTTGAGCCCGGTATCAATTCAATTGCCCGGCTCATCGGTTATGCCGAAGAAGGACAGTTGCCAACGATCCTAGTGGACATTGGCGCCGCAACCACCGATATCGCGATCCTTGATAGTACGATCCGGGCAAGTTCGAGCGTGAACGAGGGCGGCAACAGCTTTACATTGAAAATTGCTGACAAACTACGCATACCTCTTGAGGCTGCTCATCAGCTAAAAGTCCTCGAGGGCCTAAGCCACGGACCAAAGCAGGCAAAGATCATTGACGCGATCAAGCCATCACTTGATCAGATCGTTGATAAAATACAAAAAATCCTGCGATTCTACACGGAGCGTATCGACAGTGACCGGCAGCTCGCACAGGTCGTCATCGTCGGCGGAGGATCGAACGTCCCTGGACTTGGCGAATATTTTACTGATGCCCTTGTCATGCCAGCACGTGTCGCCAGTCCATGGCAAGTCCTCGATTTTGGCAAATTACCCCAACCGGTACGTCAGTATAAGCCTCGGTACATCACCGCAGCTGGCCTGGCCTGTGCATTGCCAAAGGATATATTGAAGTGATTAACCTCCTGTCGACTGATTCGCAGAAATACTTCCGGGCTGCCCGCCTGAATCTACAGCTGCGTACGTACATCTTCGTCTTACTCGGCGTGCTTTTTTTGGTAGTCATGATATTCGGCGGAGGCTATTACCTGACGATACGCGAACGAGCCACCGCCAACGAAGAACTAAAACTACGCCAACAAGAAACGTCTGCATATCAAGGAGTCCGTGACCAAGCGAACGATTTTGCCAATAATCTCAAAACTGCCAAAACGATCTTGTCCCAAGAAACTCTGTACAGTGACCTGATCACGCAAATCGCAAAGACACTTCCGTCGAGCGCCACGCTCACATCCCTGACACTCGATGCGACCAGTTTTCAAAAACCAGTCACACTCAGTGCCCGCGTAAAGACAAAGGCTGATGCGCTCATCCTGAAAAACACCCTGGAAACATCATCGTTGTTCGAAAATGTCAGCCTCAGCAACGTCACCGAAGAACCAGCCGCAAGCGGCAGCAGCGCACCGACCAATCCGATTACCCGTGATTTTCCCGTTACTGTCACTTTGAACGCCCAAATATCTAAAGCCACCGTGATAGCGAAAAACCCATGAATTCCGTACGACTACGCAATCTCATGTTAATCGGCATCGGACTAATTGTCATTTTGATTGGCCTCACGATTTATTACGCTTCATCGTTCCTGCGTGCCGAAACGATTAAAACCGTCCATACGAAAATCGATGCCGAGCTGGGTGCTCGTGATCTCGAAAGACTCAAAAAACTCCAAAAGGTTCTGCAAGATAACCAAACTTCGGTTCAAAAAGCCGAGCAAATCGTATCGGCATCGAAACAGTACCAATACCAGGACCAGATCATCAACGATATCAATAGCTACGCCGCCAAGACGGGCGTCAAAGTGACGGCGTATGATTTCATCCCAACCACAGTCGCAGCGTCGAAAGGCACCAAGCAACCAGCCGTGAGCGGGGTAAAAACCATCACTGTTAATCTCACCCTGCAAAGTCCAATGCCGTTTGACGATTATTTACGTTTCATCAAAGCAATCGAACAAAACCTGACAAAAATGCAAGTGAGCGGCATTAATTTAACCCCCGATGCAAAAGACATTAACAGCGTGGCGAACCCCGGTATCGCCCTAACCGTCTACACACGATAGGAACATTATGGCAGTCAAAGGCTCAATCAAACTAGATTCCAAATCAATCATCTCAAGCTTAAAACAAGCTGTCGTACCGGTTAAAACGCACCTCGTATTGATCATGTTCCTGCTGCTTATGGGGACACTGATTTATACCGTCCTGACCGTCAGTACGATCATCCAGATCAATGACGATGCCGAATACCGGTTGAGTGCAGAAGCAAAGAGCTTGGACACGAGTTTCGACCAGGCAACGATCAAAAAAGTAGACGAACTGCGCGAGAGTAGCGACGGTTCAGCTATCGAATTACCAGGGGGTCGACGAAATCCATTCGTCGATTGATAATAGAAGTATGTTACTGCCCGTCCATCGTCTATTTAACGCTCCTGTCATGAGCCTACAGACTGGTGCCGAGTTAGCCCGCACCAAGGAACCTATCATTGACCCGCGACAAATGACGGTCGTTGCTTTCTATGTCGATGGTCGGATGCTTGACCATCACCCCTCGATTCTTCACGTCGCCGACATACGGGAACTGAGTGACATCGGCATGATCATTGATGATAGCGATAAGCTGATGTCGCCTGATGGGCTCATTCGTCTGCAGCAAATCATTGCATTTAAATTTAAACTGATCGGTATCCGGGTCGTCGACGAACAAGGCCATAAGCTTGGTAAGGTCAGCGATTATGTGATTGAGCCCGAGACATATAGTGTCGTCCAGCTTTATACCGAACAATCACTCCTGCGAAGTTTCTCCACCGTGTCAGGGGTTATTCATCGTT
>Ga0193742_1002031_pt1 | contig 11789 bp, 8 predicted proteins | sample L2c1metaG_FD_165511 | JGI IMG/M metagenome (GOLD analysis project Ga0193742, IMG submission 165511) | Soil microbial communities from a riparian zone of the East river system, Colorado, United States - L2c1 | ecosystem: Environmental > Terrestrial > Soil > Riparian zone | place: USA: East River... | reverse complement strand
GCCGATCGGTGCAGCCGCAAACGTGGCGCTCGACGTCAGCTCCGTTGCCTTCGGCATCCAAGAGGGCCACATCTACAAGGACGCCGTCCACGAGGTGTTCCCGGGCACGCTGCGGATCGTCGACGGCTGGCTGACACCGAACGAGGCGCCGGGCTGGGGGATCGACCTCGACCTGGAGGCGGCTGCCCGCTATCCCGCACAACTGTCCGGTCACGACGAGTGGGCCGCCGGCGTCCGGCGTCCCGATGGTGCTCTGGAGGCCCCGTGAAGTTCTCTGTGTTCACCGCATCCACGCCCGACTGGTCTCCGCGCGAGGCCGCGAAGATCCTGGCCGGGCAGGGCTGGCACGGGATCGAGTGGCGAATCACCGACCAGTCGCCGCCCGACGGGACCACGGGATTCTGGGCGGGCAACCGCGCGACCTGGCCGCTGACCGGGCTCGAGGACGACCTGGCGGAGATCAAGGAGATCACCATCGGGGCCGGCCTGGAGTTCTCCTCGATCGGTGGCTACGTGCCGCCGACCCGGCGGGAGGACGCCGACCGGATGCTGGCCGCGACCGCCGCGCTCGGCGCCGGGCGGGTCCGCATCGCGGGTCTGAAGGTCGAAGAGGGTCAGACCTATCGCGAGGCGTTCGCCGCCTGTCGTGAGCACTGGCAGTGGGTGGAGGAGCGCGCCCGCCACCACGGCGTACGGGCTCTGATCGAGATGCACCACGAGACCCTGACGCCCAGTGCGTCGGCGGCCCGGCGGATGCTCGAGGGGCTCGACCCTCGGTACGTCGGGGTCATCCACGACATCGGTAACACGGTGATCGAGGGTTGGGAGGAGCCGGTGCACGGCCTCGACCTGCTCGGCGAGTACCTGGCCCACGTGCACGTGAAGAACTGCGCATTCCATCTCGCCGGCGTGGAAAACGACGGCACGTTGCGGTGGGAGCCGAAATGGGTGCCGCTGCGCGAAGGCAGGGCTCATCTGCCGGAATTGTTCCAGGCACTTGCGACGGTCGGATACGACGGCTGGGTCGCGGTCGAGGATTTCAGCGACGCGGTGGCATTGGAGGAAAGGACCGCGGCGAACCTGGAATACCTGACCGGGATCGCGCGGGCCGCGGGGTACGATCTCGGCTAGCCGGGATCGGGGAGTCGACCAGGTTTTGTCAAGCGGGGAAAGAAAGTGGACAGGGAGGTGGGCGATGGTCACGCCAGACAGCGACGCGGCGGTGCTGGACGAGCCGACGCGTTCGGGTGCGAACCAATACGACCTGGGCTCCTTCAACGAAGCCGTGATCATCGAGACGATCCGGCTGGCCGGCATCATCAGCCGGACCGAGATCTCCCGGCGGACCGGGCTGACCCAGCAGTCGGTGTCCCGGATCCTCCGCGTCCTGCTGCAACAGGGCCTGCTGGTCGAGGAGGCGCAGGAACGCGCCGAGCGGCTGGGGAAACCGCGGACGCCGGTGCGGCTGCGGTCGAACGCGGCCCATGCCGTCGGCATCCACATCGACCCTGAACTCCTGACGGTCGCCGTGGTCGACCTGGACGGCACGATCGTCCGGCGTGAGACCGTCGATCTGGCCGCCGATCTGGACGCTGTCAGGCTCGTCGATCTCGCGGCGGCCACGGTCTCCGCGGCGCTGAGCATCAGTCAGGTGGACCCGAAGTCGATGCTCGGCGTGGGGGTCGCAGTACCGGGCCCGATCAATGCCGACGGCACCCTGCTCGACCTTCCGTTGCAGCCGGCCTGGCGTGGTCTGGAGATCCGCCAACTGCTGCAGCAGAAGCTCAACCACCCGATCCTGGTGGAGAAGGACGGCACCGCGGCCGCGATCGGGGAGCGCTGGATCGGCCGGTCGGCCCGGGCCCGCGACTTCGCCTACCTGTACGTCGGCAGCGGGATGGGCAGCGGCCTGATCCTGAACGGCTCGATCTATCGCGGCCTCACCGCCAACGCGGGGGAGTTCGGCCAACTGTGTGCCCTGCGGATGGGGGAGTGGGACCCGGAGACCGGACCCCGGATGATGCCCGAGTGCAATCCCACCGCGTCGCTCCCGGTCATTGCCGCGGGATTCGGCTATGTCGAAACGGACCCGAACGCGACCGATGAGGCGAAACGCTACAAAGCCGTCTGCAAAGCCGTCGCCAGGGGTGACGAGGCGGCTCAAAAGGCCCTTTCTCAGGTCGCCCGGGTGATTGCCCAGGGCGCGGTCGGGCTGGTCGATCTGCTGGATATCGACCTGATCGTTCTCGGTGGCCCGGCTTTTGAAAAAGAAATCGCCGGAGCCTTCCTTTCCGAAATCGACCGGGCCGTGAATTCGCATCCGATTGCGAAAGGCACCCGCACGGTTCTGGTGGAGGAGTCGATGCTGCAGGCGGACGCGGCGGCCGTCGGCGCGGCGTCGACGATTTTCCACGACGCGTTCACACCCCGGGTCGGAGGATCGAGCCAGGCTCGTAGGCTGCCCAAGTGAACCTGACAAAACAACTGCTTGACGGTGTGGAGCTGCGGCTGATCAGGCCCGAGGACGCCGAGTCGTTCTGCGCGGCCCAGCTGCGGAGCCGCGAACAACTCCTCCCGTGGGAGCCGCGCCGGCCACAGGAGTGGTACGACCCCGGCTTCCAGGCGAAGCGGATCCAGCAGTCACTCGACCGGGATAACACCGTGCCCTGGGCACTGGTCGAGGACGGCCAGGTGATCGGCACCGCGACCGTGTCGAACATCGTGCCCGGGCCCTGGTGGAGCGGCGACCTCGGCTACTGGGTCGACGTCACCCAGGTCGGGCGGGGACTCGCCTCGGCCGCAGTCGCCGCCATCTGCGATCTCGCCGACACCGAACTGTGGCTGCACAGGATTGCCGCGAGTACTGCGACCGACAACGCCCGCTCCCAGCGTGTGCTCGGCAAGAACGGGTTCGTCCAGTACGGCGTCGCGCCCGACTACCTCCACATCGACGGTGCGTGGCGCGACCACAACCTCTACCAGCGCATCCTCAACACCCGGGGCCCGGGCGAGCCCCCCGCCTGACCCTAGGCCGGGGGCAGGCGGATTCCGCGGCTTACGTCTACGTCGTCGTAGCGGCCTTCGAGGACGTCGATGAACTTGACCGGTCGCTGCAGTGTCGACGCGATGTAGACCGCTCGGACCGTCGCCAGCGCGTCGATCGCGTCGTGCACCGTGATCCCGGGCTGCGCACCGTTGTCGATGGCATCGAAGATGTCCTCGTACTGCGCGACGTGGCCGCCCGGCACCTCCGCGTCAACGGGGGCATCGTCCGTGGAGCCGTCAGCGTTGAAACGGCGGAGCAGATCGTCCTCGACCTCGGCACCGCCTTCCGTGCCGTGCACCGAGACCCGGGTCCGGCCGCCGGGGAAGGCAGCGGTGGTCGCGTGGAGCGTGGCGACCGCCCCGGACTCGAAGGTGATGATGGCCACCACGGTGTCCTCGACCTCGATCTCGTGGTGGGCCGCACGCAACGCCTGGGCCTGGATGCTGACCGGACGGCCCATGAACCAAAGCAGCAGGTCGACGGTGTGGACGCCCTGGTTCATCAGCGCACCACCGCCGTCCTGGGCCCAGGTGCCACGCCAGCCGGCGGACGCGTAGTACTCGTCGCTGCGCCACCAGGCGACGGTGGCGACCGCGGAGGTGAGTTGGCCGAAGCGGCCGTCGCGGATCGACTGGGCGACCAGCGCGCTGCCCGGGTCGAACCGGTGCTGGCTGATCACCGAGGAGACGACGCCGTGGCCGGCCGCCCGGGTGGCCGCCGCGCCGAGGCGGCGGGCCCGGATCAGGTCGACGTCGAGCGGCTTCTCGATCACCACGTGCAACTTCGCGTTCAGCGCCTGCTCCGCGAGGGCCGCGTGCGTGCCGCTCGGGGTGCAGATCGCGACGAGCGAGATGTCCGAGCCCGACAGAGCCGCGGCCAGGTCGTCGTACACCTGCGGCTCCGGCTGGCCGGCCTCCTTCAGCCGGGCAGCCAGCGCCTCGCGGGCTCCGGCGTCGCCGTCCACCAGTGCGGTGACGGTCGCGTCGGGCCGGGCCGCGATGGTGTCCGCGTGGGTCCGGCCGATCACGCCGCAGCCCACGATCGCCACCTGGTGCTTGTCCGTCGAGTCAGACATCTCGCCCTCTCGTAGCTGTTACTTGGGTAGGAAGTTGGCCGTCAGTACCTGGTCCGTCGCGACGGTGAAGGTGTAGGCCGGGTCGGCCGACACGATCGCCCCGTTGACGGTCCAGTTCTGGAAAACGCTATCCGATCCGGCCGTCGCCGTCACGGTGACCTGCGCGCCGGGTTCGTATTTTCCTGGTTCGGACTCGTTGCCGGTGAGCTTGACCGTGCCGCCGGTGGCCGGGCTCGCGACCGCCGAAATGCTGCGCTGGACCATGTTGATCGCCATCACGTTGTGCAGGGTGACCGGTCCGTTGCTGGTGGCACCGTTGTAGCGGGCCAGGTTGGTCGCCTCGACGTCACCCTCGACGACCTTGACCGTGTAGCCGCCTTCGCCGAGGTTGTCGGTGCCGAGGTTGAAGGCGTCGACCTGGCCGCTGTTGACGACCAGCCCGTCGTGGAAGCCGTACGCGAAGACGTTGAACAACGTCAGCCCGGTGGCTCCGTCGACGGTGACGATCTTGGCCGTCTTGCGCATGTACTTGTCGATCACCAACTCGAAGATGTTGCCCTCGTTCATCCAGTACGGCTGCTGGTAGCCGACCCGGGTGACCGCGTTGCCGTTGGACAGCACGCCTTCGATCCTCCCACCGGTACTGCGGCCGACCGCGATCGCGTGGTCGAAGAAGGCACCGGCGATCTTGCGGGCGACGAACCCGTCGTTGCGGTAAGTGGTGAAGTCGACGCCGTTCCACGCGTTCGGGAAGCCCGCGTTGATGACGTACGTCTGCGAGCCCTTGCCGCGGACGGCGTACGGGTAGGGGACTACGCCGTCGGCCGAACCGGGGTTGTTCTCCGGGTAGAAGACCCGCAGTCCTCTCAGGCCTGCCTTGGTGCCGTCGAGCGTGACGAGTGCCGTCGCGGTGTCGGGCGCGGTGGTGGCTCGTCCTTCGAAGGCGTGCAACACGGTGCCGGCACTCGCTCCCGACTGGTCGCGGTTCGGTCCCGCGGACGAGCCGCGCAGCTCGACCTTCGCCGGGACTTTCAGGTGGCTGTTGATGCGGTAGAACCCGGCAGACAGATAGACGATGCCGCCGCCGTCCCGCCCGGCCCGATCCAGCACCTTCTGTACTGCGCTGGTCGCGTCAGCCGCGGGGAGATACCCGACGCCATGCGGGGCAGCCACGACGTACAGGGCTTTCCTGGCAGGCGCAGGCAGCGGCTTCTGGGTGTATGTCGGGGAGGCACCGGACAGCTGGTGCACGATCCCGGAGAGCGCTCCCTGGGTTTCTGTGCCGGTGATCTTCACGTAGCCGCGGGCGTTGTTCTGAACCGCGGCGATGCTGCCGTCGACATGTCCGCCGGCCAGCGTCATACCCCACCGGTCGTCGATCACGTCGACCTGCACACCGATGTCGGTCCGCCGGATGTCGGGCTGCAGGAAGCTGCCGGTGAACTGGGCGCGCTGCCCGGCCACCACGTGAACGCCGACCTTGTAGTCGGAGAGCGTGATCTTGTGGAACTGGTCCCACTCCAGGTCGCCGAGTACCAGGCCGGTGCCGTTGGCCCGGGTCCAGGTGTCGAGGGCGGCGCGGGCCGGCGGCTTGTAGGCGCTCGGAGCGGACGCCCAGTACGAGTTGCTGAAGGCAATGTTCTCCCAGGTGCCGACGTCAGCGCCGTTGTAGGCCCGGGCGCCCTCCAGGAGAGCGGTGCCGCGGATGTTCCGGACGGTGCTCGACTCGTGCACCTGACCGGCGCTCGGCGCCTCGCCCTTGTCGCTGGCGAAGGTGCTGATCCCGATGCCGCGGTACGAGTTCAACATGGTGACGTCCGAGACGGTCGACATCATGTAGTTCTCGTTGCCGATCCAGGCCCGGCCGGGAAGCTCGAAGGTCCAGTTGTACGGCACCGGCTGGGTCGCGCTCTGCCGCGGGTAGTAGGTGGTCACGCCCATCACGGCGGCCGAGCCACCGATGCGGAACAACGACGGCCCGTCGTCTCCGGAGGCGAGATCCGCGATCACGAGGGTGCCGTAGTCGCCCTTGCCCTTGTCGGGATCGCGGCGGTCGCCACGGAGGGTGCAGAAGGCGTAGACCTCGAGCGTGTCCTTGACGAGGTACTTGCCGGCCGGGAGCCAGACGGTTCCGCCGCCTGCGTCCTGGCACGCGTAGAGCGCGTTCTGAATGGCCTTGGTCGAGTCCTTCCAGCCACTGCGGTCGGCGCCGTACCGGGTGGCGTCGAAGTCGGCGACCACGCCGTCCTCGGTCGGGTTGACGGTGTGCACCAGCGTCGGCTTCGGGACGACCACGGGGGATTCGCGGAGCTGCAGCTCCTTGACGGTGAAGCTGGGCGACCCGGTCATCGCGACCCGGATATACCTGGCCTCCGTAGTCGCGAACCGCGTCTTGCTGAACTGGTTGGCGCCGGGCGCACCGGTCCGGCCGACCGTGGTGAAGGTGGTGCCGTTGTTCGAGACCTGCACGGTGTAGTCGGGGGAGTACGACTGCGCCCACTCCACCCGGACATCGTTCACGGCCCGCGGCTTCTTCAGGTCGACCTGCAGCCAGGAATCACCTTCGCCGCTGGTCCAGAGAGTCCCGTGGTTGTTGTCGTTGACGTTGGCGGCTCCGGTCCCGCCGCTGGCGGCCGCAGTACCGGTGGGAGCGAAGTTGGTGTCGACGGCGGATGCCCTGAACGCGTCGAGCTTGGTCTGCAAGGTCTGAAGGGCCGCCTTGACCTGGACGTCGGTGACGCCCGGGGTGGCTGCGACCGCGCGGGCATCGTTGATCGCAGTCAGCAGGGTCGCCCGGCTGCCGGCCGGGTACTGACCGTCACGCGTGCCCTCGCGAGCCGCCTTCTGGACCCGGGCGGCCTCGTCGATCAGGTCGAGCAGGCCTTCGGTCACGTCGAGCGTGGTGGCCACCTTGGCCACCCGCACCGCGGCGACCTTGAGCTCGATCGAGTTGTTGCCGGTGTTGATCCGGAAGTCCGAGCCGTTCGAGCGGTTCGTCATCACCGCGTCGTTCAGGGCGAACGTGTAGGTCTTCCAGGTCTTGGTGTCGCCGTACTGGATGACCTCGGAGTTCTTGAACATCTCCGGGATGGTCTGGCCGGGGGAGTCGTAGTGCAGTCCGAACTGGCCGTTGCCCTCGTCGAAGTAGTCGATGCTGACGAGGACCAGGTTCCTGTTGTCGTACAGGTAGGTGTCGGACACGTTCATGTAGAAGAAGTTCGCACCCGGCGCCGGGGCCGTGTGGTCGGTCTGCCAGTACGGCCGTCCGTCCTGGACCCCGGTGATGAGGCCCTCCGGGCGGTCACCCGCGCGCGGGGTGATCCCGGACTGGACCGGCGCCTCACCGAGCTGGACGGATGCACCGAAGGTGCTGATCCGCAGGCTCGCGACGGTGATGTCGGCGCTGCCGGACAGCCGGAGATCCGCTCCACCGAGGCGGTCGGCGAACTCGATGTCGTTCAGGGTGAATGTTCCGGTCTGCCAGAGACCGGTGTTCTTCAGCTGCACGTCATCCGCTTTCGCCTGCGGATCGGCCGCGGCGTCGTACTCGAGCTGGAGCGTGCCGGTGCCGCTGTCGAGGTAGGCGACGCTGACGACGACGTCGTCGGTGTTCAGTTCGTTCACGTAGTCGTGGTCGACGTCGAACGAGAAGAAGCTCGTGTTCGCCGCCTGGTTGGTTCGCCAGTAGTTGCGGCCCTGCTCGGTCCCCGTCTGCAAGCCGGCGGGATCCTCACCGGCGGCTGGCTTCACGCCGAGGGTGGTCGGGGTCGGGCCGAGGTCGGCGCCGACACCACTGGGGTACATGGTCGCCGCCTGAGCGGGCGGCGCGGCCAGGATTCCGGTCAGCAGGAGTGCGGATATCAGCCCGGCAAGCAGGCGGCGTGCGGTCATCGGGGTACCTCCAGGTGGCGGCCAGGAGCAGCATGAGGACCGCCAGGAGGGGCAGACCAGCGTGATCTGCCGCACACACAGCGGTAACGTGCGTGTAAGTTAAACCATGCGTGTTACTTATTCAAGAGCCCACCGACCCGGCCCAGGGGAGTAGTTCGTTCAGCGGATGCCGCTGAAGGAGATTCCGCCGACGATGTGACGTTGGGCCAGGAAGAAGATGGCGATGCAGGGAGCGATCACCACGATCGTGGTGGCCATCAGCAGAGTGGTGTCGGTCGAGTTGACGGACGAGAAGCCGGCCAGTGCCAGGGGCAGGGTCTTCCAGGTGTCGGTGGTGAGGTAGATCGCGGGGGTGAGGAAGTTGTTCCAGGAGCTCATGAACTGCAGGACCGCGGCGGCCACGACGATCGGCTGGGACAGCGGCAGGTAGATCGACCACCAGGTACGGAACCAGCCGGCGCCGTCGATCCGTGCGGCATCGGTCAGTGCCGTCGGCAGGCGGAGATAGAACTGCCGGAAGAGGAAGATGAAGAACGGCGAGCCGAACAGCGCCGGCAGGATGATCGGATAGAGCGTGTCCATCATGTTGAGGGTCCGGAACAGGATGAACTGCGGCACGATCGTCACCTCGCCAGGCAGCAGCATCGTGGCCAGGACGACGGCGAAGGTGACGCCGGCTCCTCGCGCCGGGATCCGGGCGAAGGCGAAGCCCGCCAGGGACGAGATCAGCACGGTACCGACGACCGGGATGACGGTCGACAGGACCGAGTTGCCGAGGTACCGCCAGAAGGGGAACGAGGCCAGTCCCTCGGTGTAGTTGGCGAATCGCCACTGGATCGGCCACAGGTTGATGCCTGCCCGGGCGACGCCCTGGTTGGTGCGCAGCGAGGTGGCGACCATCCACAGGAATGGATAAGCGAACACGAACGAGCCGACCAGCAGGCTCAGGAACGCGAAGGCCTTTCCCGGCCGGGACAGTTCACGGGGTCCGGACACGGTTCTCCTTCGTCGGACGACCGGCTTCGTAGAACACCCAGAAGGCGCTGCCACGGAACACCAGAGCGGTCAGGATCAGGATCATCACCAGCAGGATCCAGGCCAGCGCGGAGGCGTAGCCCATCTGGAAGAACTCGAACGCGTTCTTGTAGAGGTAGAGCACCAGGAAGAGCAGCGAGTTGTCCGGACCGCCACCGGCCTGCGTGACGATGTATCCCTGGGTGAAGACCTGCATGGCACCGATCAGTCCGGTGACCACGTTGAAGAAGATGACCGGGCTGATCTGCGGCAGGGTGATGTTCCAGAAGCGCTGCCACCGGCCGGACCCGTCGATCTCGGCGGCTTCGTACAGCTCGACCGGGACGTCCTGCAGACCGGCGAGATAGATGATCATGTTGCCGCCGACGGTCCACAGACTCATCAGCACGACCGCCGGCAACGACCAGAACGTCGAGTTGAACCACGCGGGCCCGTGCACGCCGAAGACGTCCAGCACACCGTTGAGCAGGCCGTAGGTGGGGTTGAACACCCACAGGAACAGGATCGTCTGCGCCACGCCGGTCACCAGGCTCGGCAGGTACCAGACGGTCCGGAAGAAGTGGATACCGCGAACCTTCGTGTTCATCAGCAGGGCCACCGCCAGGGAGAGCGCGGTCGACAACGGCACACTGAGGACCGCGTAGAGCAGGGTGACCTTGATGGCCTGGCCCAGCAGCGGGTCGGCGGCGGCCTTCTGATAGTTGTCCAGCCCCACGAAGCTGGCCGGGTCGAGCAGGTTCCAGTCGAAGAACGACAGCACCAGCGAGTACACCATCGGCCCGGCCGTGAAGAGCAGGAACCCGAAGACCCAGGGCGAGATGAAGATCCAGAACGCGGCGGTCGACCGGTCGATCCAGCGCCGCGCCGTGGCGAGCTTCATCACTCCGAACAAGACCGCGTAGGCGCTCGCGACGATCAGGCCGAAGGTGGCGATCGGCTGCATCAGCCGGTCGTCAGTCCCGCTGGGCACCGCTTCTGCAGATCGGACAGCACCGTCGCCGGGTCCTGCTTGCCCGAGCCGATCGCGGTCTTGGAGCTGAGGGCCTCGCCGATGTTGCCGGTGATCTGGCCGTACTTCTTCACCGAGGCGCCCAACTTGGACTGACCGGCGGCGGTGACGAAGGCCTTCAGGTTGAGATCCGGCGCCGCCGCTTCGAAACTTTTCAGCCCCGTACTGGTGACGGGTACCCCGAGCGACGACTTCGTTGTGGTCAGCAGGCTCTGCGCGCGGTCGTCGGTACTCATGAACGCGGCGAACTTCTGCGCGGCACTGAGCTTGCTGTCCTTGGCCGACTTGGAGATCGCGATTCCGTTCACCTCGAGCTGCGAGCCGTTCCCGGGCACCGGGAGGATCTGGAAGTCGCCGCTCTTGAGCCCGGCGAGCTTGGCGATGTCCCAGGGACCGAAGTCGGGCTGCATGGCCAGGCGATCGACGCTCAGCCAATAGAACATGTCCTGCCCCTGCGCGGCCAACAGCGTCGGGGCGAATCCATCGGATGCCTGTGCCTCGATCATCAGGTTCGCCGTGGCCAGTGCCGCCGGAGTGTCGAGGGTGCACGCCTGCCCGTCGGCGGAGAAGAAGTCGCCTCCCTCCGCGACCAGCCAGCCGTTGAACCACAGGGGCGCCGATCCGTAGACCTTGGCCTTCCCGGTGCCCGAGGTGAGCTTCTTCGCCGTCGCGACGAACTGGTCCACGGTCATCGGCTGGGTCAGGGACGGGGCCGGTACGCCGCCCTTCTTGAACAGACCGAGATTGATCGCCATCACCTTCGGCTTGATCACGAACGGCACGCCGTAGTACTGGTCGCCGACCTTCAGCGCGTTCGGGATGTTCGGGGCGTAGTAGGCGGACGGGTCGACCTGGACCGGCTGGAACGCGGACTGGAAGTCGGCGAGGAACGCGTTCGAGGTCTGGGCGACGTCGGGCGCCTGGCCGCCGGCGACGGAGGTGGTGAGTTTCTGCTGGTAATCGGCCTGGATCCAGTTGTCCTGCACCTTGATGGTGGGATTGGCCTGCTGGAACGCCGCGATCATCGACGCGATCGTTTTGGCTTCCTCATTGTTGCCCCAGTGGGCGAACTTGATCGTCACGCTGCCACCGGAACCGCTGTCCGAGTCGCCGGAGCAACCGCCGAGCGCCAGGGTGAGGCCGGCGGCCGCAAGGGCGGCGATGAGCCTGCTCTTCTTCATGGTGATCACCTTCGAATCGATCGGTCGGCGCTCAGGCGGACGGTGCTGCCTGGCGCGAGCTCTGTGACCTGGGGAGGGGTGCCGGCGAAGTGGGCCTCGCAGCGGAGCGGTGAAGCGGTTCCGGCCAGCGTCAGTTCGGTGTGGTGCCGGCCCTCGTGGCGGATCGTCAGGAGGGCGTTCGCGATCGGTACGTCGCGGACCTCCACCCACTCGCCATCCGGCAGCTTGGAACGGGTCGAGATCGAGCCGTCGGCCGCGACCTCGAGTCCGGTGAGACCGGTCGCGAGGTTGGAGATGATCGTGAAGGGGATCTCCGGGTAGGTCCACCGGGAGTCGATCACCCGGCGCAGCCAGTACAGCGCTTCGTCGTCGAACCCGTAGGCGAAGAATGCCTCGGGCAGGTAGCTGGTGGATTCCAGGAAATGCGGTGGGTTCTCGCGCAGCCACTCCGCGAGCTGGGCCAGATGGCGGTGCACGCGGCGGTCGTCGAGCGGCATCCGCTTGACCATCGGGAACCAAGAAGCCTCGGACGCGAAGCCCTTGAGCTGGCCA
>Ga0193742_1002030_pt1 | contig 11789 bp, 8 predicted proteins | sample L2c1metaG_FD_165511 | JGI IMG/M metagenome (GOLD analysis project Ga0193742, IMG submission 165511) | Soil microbial communities from a riparian zone of the East river system, Colorado, United States - L2c1 | ecosystem: Environmental > Terrestrial > Soil > Riparian zone | place: USA: East River... | reverse complement strand
TCTCTGCCAAGTAAGCCACATTTATTTTTTCTGACCACTCTTTATCCATCAATGACAGACACTGAAGTGCTAGGGATTTGTGTGAAACACAAGGGTCAAGATAGTGTTCTGAGGAAATAGTTTGATTGCTGATGAAATCATAGAAAGAAGCATGGAATATTGAGATGTGCTTAGCAGGCTGTTGAGATGATGGGATATATATCAAAGAATGAAGGAATGCAAGGGCAGCCTGAACTCTTTCTATTGGAATTTGCACCAAACCACTCATGGCACTCATAGACAGAGGATTATAGACATAAACAACAGCTTGAAGAACCATGCCTATATCTGACCTTTCCCTAGGATTTGCAGAGATACAGGCAAAATCCAAAATTCTTTTATAAAGCACATCTAGTGGCTGAGTGACACCAAATGATGTTTCTGATGTGAAATTCACTACATCTGAAAGACGTTGAAGCATGCCACAGCCGCCTCTCTGATTGATATATTTGCAGACAGTTGCTGCATAGATAAACAGAGTGCCAGACATGTTCACAAGGCTTTGAACTTCTGCTTGAGAAGGCCAGCCATGCCTATTAAGGCCATCAAGCAGGTATGCTTTGATGTAAAGTTCTATATCAGCCTTTACAATCTCCTTTTCAACCTCATGAAGGATGAAATTCGAATGAGCCCAAGATTTATCAAAAGACTCCTTGAGCCTTATCTCTGGACGACTAGTGATAAAGAACTTGACTGGAAGAGATGTGCTGTGCTTTAAGATCACAGAAAGCAACTCAGCCACTAAGGACTGGTCAGAGCACTCATCCAGAGCATCAAGAATAATAACTGGGACAACTACTGCTTTTCTGGTATCCCCGTATGCAGCAGTGAGTGGTCTAACAATGAAATTCAGAAATTGTTTGGTAATCCTCCAAGATTTGCAGTTAGGATTGGCTTCCACTACATCCGAGATTAGATGGGAGAAAGAGGGAAAATACCCACTGGCAGCCAACTGAAGACAGATGGTGGGAATGATGCAACGAACATCACTAGTATCAACACGGAGATGAGAAGAGAAGAAGGTACCAGCAAGGGACCCGTTATCATCAAGGACTTCACTGAATGAGTAAGCAATTGTTGTTTTGCCGGTTCCAGCCATCCCATTGAGCCAGTATACCTTTGTGGCCATATTATCACTTGCCCACATTCGCAGTGTATCAAGGATTGCCTTGCGAGTATTTTTCGTACATGCGTTGCGTGGAGCAGGAGATGCTGCGTCGTATTCTGCAAACTCAGCACGTGGCAAGAGTCCCTCACGTAGTGCACCCTATGAACTAGTTGTTAGCGAGATTATCCCACTCCGAAGACAATACATGCTCACTAAGGTTCGAGACCTCGGTTGTTCATTTCGATCGGCATTGGATGGCATATGCCAGTGGATCTGACACAATGATAGAACCATCAGTAGAGATGTTGACTTCGGGCAGATAGAATGATGCTTACACTGTTGGCAATGTTAATCATCGAGTGATTGAGGCGTACATCGTGGGCATCTTGGAAGACTGAGATTGGATTATGGGTGTTCGGAGACAAGTGCTAAATGAGCGCCATTAGCAACAACGATCGTGAGCGAAACATGAACGCTGACCATGGGTGGATCTTCTGGTAGTGGTCCTGGGATACTAACGGAACCAAGTTGATTGAGCACAGCAGGTATCGGTGCTGAAACGGGAGCCGAATCTGCAGGGGACACTGAGCTCGCTATTGCTGCGACAGGTGCGTGGTCCACGCCGACCTCAGTGACCATTCTGAGCGGCAAATGACTTTGAAAGTATGAAGATGTTAAGTAGTGAGCGATGAATGTCGGGATGACAAGATTCAGTTGCTCACCTTGTTCCAGCATCCATATGGTTATCACTGCTTGACTCTAGGTCGATCGACGATGGTGTAGGCGATCGTGATAAACCAGATAACTTCCCATCGAACGATCCACCAGCTTTGGGTATGCGATTGTTCTTAGGTAGTCTTTCGCTCGACATGATGATGATAGTGAAGAGAAAGTGCTTAGCGTCGTTAGTGGCTGTACGAATTTGCTCTTCCCACGGTCAAGTCTGCGTAGTGAATCACTGAATGATCGAAGAAAGTGTGTCAAAAGTCGAATTAAATACATATTTAATTCGACTCTTGACACTTTCTTAGAGTTTATTCAATCGTAATTAGATCCATTGTCCACTGGGCTTCAAGCTTCAAGTTCTATCATTATTCTACAGTCTACACATGAAAAACAGAGGCAGAGACTTGACAATAGTCAATTGATACAGCAGGTGACGGAAAGTTTGCGAGTGGAGTCCACCTCCTTTGATGACCCATTGACACAGTCGGTTCGGATCAGGCGTTTGGTATAGTAGCAGTGTCATGTATCATACTGCATTGTTCAACTAATGTGTTCCGGTTAGGGTTTCGCGTTGTATGGTGAACATTCAAAAGACCTTACATCCTGGAGCGTGGTAGGGAGTCTCCAAGATGAATAGCGTGAAGTGGAGTCTGGCATGGGACGAAGAACAAAATTTCCTGAACATTGAACTCTGTCAAACAGATCCCCCAGGAATCCAGTCTCCGAGAGATTTACTAAGTATTATGAAAAAAGGTCGGTTCAAGCCGCCTTCCGGATCGGCTGTTTGACTATGCAAACAGTTCCGGTAAGAGATTTGAGGCTCCGCAGGACCTTCCCGCAGCGGCCGGAGTACGTGGGCTCGCTCCAAACCTAGAGAACGGTGGAAGCGGAGCTCCAAAAATCCAACATTCACCGGCGAGAAGATGAAAGAGACCAAACCATTCCACCTGTTTGTGTAACAAAGATACACAGCAGATTGGATAATGAACCTAAGTAGTTGTGTAGTAGTAGGATATCATATCTCAAGTGTTCGTTGTGCATCATGTATCACAAATTGAAGAGCGGATTGGATCGTATGCTTAATTTGTACCATCACCACTACCCTCTGTCATTCCTTCATGATACCCATTCCGCAATGTCAAATTTGCGATCCGGAGCTCCTCCGCAGCCAAATTATCTTCTTCTTGTTCGCGTCTGTATTGATTGAGATCCCAGTCGTCAGACGCATCTCCATCATCTTCATCTTGGAACCATTCGGGGTTATATTGGAACTGCAAAACATCACGCAATGAGTAAAAAGAAACAAAATCGAAGGTGATAGGGACGTACGAGATCCCTGCCACTCATTCCGCTGCTCTTTCCTGCGCTGCTTTGAAGCTCCTTCGTCTTCTTCAACGCTTCTTGTTCCGCTTCTTTCTTGTCCATTCGTGTCTTCTTCCATATGGCAAAAGATTCGGGCGTTACTGGCGTTAGATTAGAACCCAATTTATGTCTCTGTAATAAAGTCCATCAGCATACTCGGGCGAAGAAGAAAAAGAATCAATCTGACCTCGACTTCCAAAAACTCTTCCAAACTGATAACGTTCGCTTTGGCTGCGTCCTCTGCTGCTTTCTTCTGGGACTTGAGGACGAATCCAGGTGGTAGTGCGTGTCGATACTGGCAATTCTCGCCATTAGGGCATTCCCAGAACCAACCGAATTTCTGTGTCTCGATTGCTTGAATAAAATGTTTGCATACGATCTATTGATGATTGATGAAAAGATTGAAAGCAAGAATGATGTCGAAAAGAGGTCAAACTGACATCAGTTGTAGTTCGTGGGTTGCCTGTTTTCGATAGCACCACAGTTCGGAGTTTCTCTTCATCCCAGGTCTCCATCGTATCTGTGAATTGTGAGCTCAGGAACAAAGTCGAAAAAGGAGTGAGACCACCTTGAAGTTTCTCCTCCCGGCTATCCTCGTACAAATTCTTCTTCTCCACCTTGCGCCCCACGTTAAGATCATGACTGAACTTGCATTTTGTTCCCTTCTCACAATTGCCCGCCTTATAGAAGGCACATAGCACCGTCTTTGGATCCACTCCAAGGGGCACTTTCTGCGTCTGAACGGGTTTCAAAAGGGCCGCTTCCTCCTTCGCACGCTTCTCTTCCTCTAGTTTAGCTTTGGCCCGTAATGCTTTCTCTTTCTCCTTCTCGAGTGTATCACGGGACTTCCCCGTCATTGCCGCCTGGGCTTGGATTTGCGCAACTTGAGCCTTGACTTTCGCGGATTTGTTTTTCTACCATGTTGACCTCAAAAGTCAGTTTCACTTATCAAACATCATGGACACCTTTGCATGTGAAATGGCATCGTATACATCAAGACTGGAAATACGAACATTTTTCATTCCAAAGGTCTGGAAAAATATCAAAGGTGGTCAATCATTTCGTTACTTGGTTTTCATAAAATGGCAAGTTTTGATCACCTTGTCCTCCTTGACTTTGCTGGAGGAACCTGATGCTTGTTTGGCTTTGGGAGGCATCGTGAAGCGTATTTGAGTTGTTTAGAAATTGAGAATCTGCAATTTAAAAAAGATGAAGGCGTTCCTAGTATCTTCGATCTGTCAATCCTCGAAGTAATGTTGGCCGGGTGACTCGACGTTGAGGGTGGGGCTGGAAGAGATGAAAGCGAGATACAAATTCATGTGACCAATTATCAAGATGAAAATAAATAGTTTGCAAACTCCGACTTCACAAGGTTATTATATATTGTTTTTGTCCTTCCGCTGCCTTCAGATGTGCTCCCGACGCTCATCGACCCTTGTCAATCGAAGACCGATCTTTACAAGAATTGTGTTTAATTTATTTTGTCGTCGATCTTTTCTCACTGGGTCCTTATTACCGCTGACTGTATACCGCTTTATTCCATAAACCCTCAAACGCTCAACCTCGTGTTCGAAAACCTCACCTTTCTTGCTATCACCGTATCTTACGGGACCTCCGTTGTTCTTGCTATTCCTCTTCTACCCCACCAGTTGGCTGCCCTCAGACTGCTTCCAGATTCTGTTCTCGAACATTTTCTATCGCACATACGACATGACATTGGATGCACGTGGTTCTGGAGACTCCTGCTCAATCTGATGCAAACGCTTCATCCGCTATGGAACCATGTGAATACTTTCATTGAATTTCTATCGTGAAAGACGACATCTGAGCCTCTGAAAGGCATTTAATCGTTCAACGCATCGCCCAAGGACAAGGGGATGTTTCCAGCGCGGTCGTCATACACAGGTGTAACCCATGTCCGATGTGCATGTACTCTCGCAAGCGCTTAATATACCACACGAGGTTTGCAAAGAGGCTTTCAAACATAAGCCCAAACAAATGCAGGGCGCTTGCAGACGTCGATTCATGCAAAAGTGACATCTCATCAACCGTGGCTACACGCAAGGCCTTACGTCGGCTTACAATGTACAACGGGGCCGAATGGCGGTGATAAAAATGCGCGAATAACCGCGTGTGCGTCAGTTTGTAAAATGAAAATCATGTGTGCTTTGGCACCGCCCTGAACCTCTTCTCTGGCATTACTCAACTTCTTAGCTGCAAATCCATGTAGCCTTGCAATTGAATAGGAAACGCACGACTCTTGTTGGTGCTTACGAAACAGTCGCCCGTTGGCCACGGCCGCGGCATGGGCAGCTCAAGTACATAAATAAAGCTGAAGCAATTTATATATAGTGATTGCCAGGTGGCTTTTGGGTGGTCCAGGCTGATCATACGCCACGAAATCGAGCTAATCTGAATTTCGTTAGCTGAAGCCTGAGATTTCAAAGATGAACTAGACATTGTCTTCATCATGATCATGGGGTGTTTGGAAACAAAGGGAAGAGGGTAACGGTTGCAATTGCATGGAATAGCGCGGCGTGGCACCCCGCCTAATTTCAAGTTGCAAGGCAACGGGCTTTGACAGTCAGAGACTCTAAGCGCTATGTACGTATATACGTATTCTTAGACTACATTGAATTCTGTAGTGGTCGTAAAACTTTAGCCAGGCCTTAGCAACGGCGTTGCTGGTTGTCGTGAACGCTCATGTAGTACCTACTACGCGCGGCGTCTGGCTATTTATACAGGTGCCTGTAGCTACCAGTATATTCCCAACCATCAGAATGGCAGTGCCCATTGACATAGTGTCGACATGTTCGTATTTAAGAATCGAAGACAGATTCAGTTATTGATCAGACACAGGCAGTGTCTGTAAGCTATACATAGATAGTAGCGTCATAGTAGGTGGTAAATAAGTACGTCGGCGTTAATGAGGGCATGTGTAACCTACGCCGAAGCCGATGGGGACGAGACTCGAATGTGCATTATTATCAGGCTGAGGCGTCTTGGTCGTCGCGGTGTTTGTACCGAGTAGTGAATACCATATGCTCAAACTTCGATAACATCGATCTTTCCTAAAGCTTAAAGATTCATATACATAGTTTGATGGTTCGCGTGCTTAGGAGTGTTGGGCCGGAATTTCTATTGTTCATGTCATTCGAGAGACAACCAATTTTACAGTTTGATTACACTTATGCCTCGGAAGGCAACCCCCGAAGTGTCTGAATTCAAATGTGCTTGGATGATCGATGGCAGATGACAGGACGTTAACGTGCCCATGCGGCGTGGATACCATTTGGACATATATGTATGTTATTTATTGTTCAAGAATCAATTGTAAGCGGTTTGGTTGGACATGTAGTGATTATCGACTGCCACCTTGGTCATTGTAATATATGTATGTAAGAGGATGGTGGTGTGAGGCTGACTCGGGGATTCTGTATCGATGGGGCATCGATAGTTTCATGTCAGTTTGTGACGAGAGAATGCGGGTGACCGGAGAAGGGCGCCCAGGGACAAACGGATCGGACTTAGGTCTGGATTGATATTGGACTCGGCCTCAGGCCTCAGGTCCCGCAGGCGGATCATGGGTGGGATTGGGGTCAGTGATATTGGAGTATCAATGCCTTAAGGAAATTTCTTTGAATGGAACCGCTTATTTTCGGATAGTATAGCGTCGCCGGGGGTAGGCGGCCTTGACTTTTATTTTTATATAGTCCGAGGTAAATAAAAAAGAAACCAGGTGCAAATACATAGCAAAAAAAAATTATCAATAGGGTTCGAAAATAAATGTCTTTGGGTTCCTTCCTGTACGACTCGCTCGGACGCGGAATTCAAATTAACTCGGAATGCATTTTCCGCTCGCTCCGAGGTAATCCGCGTTCTTGCAACGATGCTTCTCATGGCTGCAGGTTCCCTGTAAGCCGGCATGTGCATGATGCACGTAACATGACAATGATGATCATTATGTCGGTAATTCATTTGTCGTTTATTTAGGGTATAATGCCGGATTGGACAAGAGACGTGGTCGGCCTTTATGGCTGGTCCTAGTAAATATGATCGTAATCGATGGCTGGATCGCATGTCGCCAACGGGCCTGAATGTTAGTAGGGCATCTTTGTCGTTGATTTAGGCAGCTATCGGGGTTGCTTTAGTATCTAGGAATGGACTCTAGTGACCTCGGACCGGGACGAAGATGGATTCTTAGCTGGACGGATGATAGGATCCGTCGAGATCCAACTGTCAAATCGTTTGGACCTGGGGTTTGATGTCACAGGGTGAAGAAATTCAAAATTTACCTAGTTATAATATACAACAATCATAACGGGCAGTTTAACAAACATTCTGAATCAAGTAAGTTGAAAGAAAATAATGAAATCAGATGAATAGACTTCCTACATGATGCGAATGGCCATTGGTCTAAGTGGAGGTTTACCCAACGTCGCAAAAAAAAACACGTTGGATGGTGACAAAAAAGTCGTCGGTACCTAGATTTCCAGGGATGAAGAAAACGCACTCAGGTGCGGATAACGTGTTGTAACCGTATGGTTAATTAATACCAGCCGAACCGCGGTAAAAAAACAAACACGTTTCTCTCGTTTGGAGAAGAAGAAAAAAAAGTTACTGTGCCGTCACGGTGGCCGCAATTTGTGCGGTACGTTAACCTTTTTTTTCTTTTTTTTTTTTGACTTTTGATACAGTTGTCTGACATATCCATATGTCAATATGCAATAATTATGTTGGGTTGGATCAGGCTTCGATGCCAGTAAACTGAGAACGGAAAAAGGTGACATTCCCGTAAGATGTATGCGGAAAGGGTCCTTTATTATCTGGAAAGGAAAAGGAGCAAAATAAATGGCAAGTAGGTTTTTTTGGATTTGACAAATTTGATGGATCTGGATGCCAGTGAAGCCTATTATACGATAGATGGATGGATAGGACGGACGGACGGACGGGCGGAGAATGCCGAGACTCGGCGAGTAGTGCGGGTTGAACAGATTGGCGGGGTTTGAAATGTGTTACACGGATTGGGTGGTTACTAAACACCTTTCCTTGTACCGCCATCTCCCTCCGTTCACAGCCTCGGTATTTCATCATGGAAAGAATGGGTTCAGACAAGGGGTCAGACTATATAACCAACATTGATTTCGTTCCTCCTTCTCCTCAGAGGTCAAACCCACTCGACTTACCCTTTGACTATCCACCTTTCGACCAACAGGCGCCTATCACATCCCCCCCGCTCCCCCACACACCGTCGTCTTACTATTCTCCTTATTCACAACACTCGGAACTTTCGTTTACTGCCGACGATATCCTTTTACAGGACTTTCCAACGGCCATGAATGAGTACGAACCTTCAGACTACGACCCACCTAATCAACAAGGCTCTTTGCTGATGTTCACAAACGATACCGATTACATGTCTCCCCATTTCTCTCCCAATAACCCATCCGACTCCCATCGATCTACTCGTTCGCCTTTTGATCATGGTTCTCCACAGAGTAACGCTAGCGGGGCTGATGAGAATAACAACCACGATCCTAGGCGCTCGAGAGCTTCATCTGTGGCTTCGAACCATCCTTCTCCAGGCCTACCGCCCACATCGCACTCACCTCAACCCACCTTTCATCCGTCACCTGGACTATCCGTCACCTTCGGAAACATGTCTGTACATACCCCCACCTGGGGTACTGTTCCGCTTCCCCAACTTTCTCCGAATCAACCTATCCTTCATAAACCTCAATCTCCCCCTCGACTTCTCATGCCAGACGACCAGCAGCAGCAACAACAGAATCTGCCTATCATTAACGCTCCCCATGGGGACGACGACATGATGGACGGTCCCCAGCTCCATATCGTACCTGCTACACCTGTTAGTGGAGGAGGCGCTGGTAGACCTAACGTTCTGTTCCAGACGACATTAGCTACCCTCAATCAAGGTTAATTTCCCTTCTTATCTCTTGCGATCGGCGCTGATCGGACGCATGGCTTCTTTTTCTTTTTAGGTTCAGAGTTGTTGTCGTCATCAAACGAAGGCCAATCGTCTCAACAGCAACATCAGCGAGATCAATCGCCATCCAGGTTCTCAAGAACGAAGGAAAACAGCGCTGGGGCCTCTTCTTCTCGATCAACTCCCAACAACACCAGCAACAACAATTTATCCGCTAGTGGTGGCTTTATTTTCCCCAATGACCAATCACAATCACAATCACAACAACACGCACGTCCCAGAACTCATTCAGATCCCTGGAATCCCAGTTACCTTCCCGCAAATGGGATCGATAACGCTTTGGGTTTGAATGGTTCAGGTGGCGGAGGTGGGGGTGGAGGGTACGATTTCTCGAGACAGCAGATGCAGACGTTTACTTTTGGCGGTACCTCCGGTACATCGTCGACTTCCAACAACAATGGGAACGGAAATGGATTTTTGTCACCTGATTCATTGAGGAGGTCTGTTTCGGATTCGTTGGGTGCACCAAGGCCAATGCATCATCGACAGTCGCGGTCGGAGGATATCAGGTTACCACCGATGCCTTACAACAACGGTGGCTCTTCAAACAACAGTGGCGGTGGGTACCACCACCACTCACAGTCAAATTCGATAGGCGGCACCACAGCTGCTTCTACCACCTTTTTGTTCCCTCCATCACATGTTGATTTCCTCACTCCTCAGCAACAGCAACAACAGCAGCAATTGCAATTCCTACATCCTTCACACGTACCCAACCTGATGAATTCCTCTTCGGCTTCCTCATCGAATCGTCAGCACCAACACAATCTTGGCTTACTTTCGGCAGCTGGCTCGGCATCTAATCCTAACCTCCCACTCCAGCCGTCATCCAACAATTCTCCTCTTCCCGTCCGTCGCTCCCTCTCACCTGCTATCGGCCATTTCCGTCGAGCCTCATCAGGTACGCGATCCGATCGCGGTGCGGAAGTGTGGGGTTCTTTAGGGACGCAGGGACATCATGCAATGACGCTCGCAGCTCCTAGGAGGATGAGTCCTTATCCTAGTCCGAACGCTAGTCCCAGAGTTAGGTATGATGAGCTGGAATTGGACCCGGATCTGACTCTGGGGAGTGCTACCAATGGCAATTTGAATGGAGGTGGGAATATGGGTTTAGGGATGGGGATGGGGATGGGTGATATGAGTGAAACCCCAGTTAGTGCTGGCTTCAGTGAAGAGGTTGGGTTAAGTGGCAGAGGCACTTACTCTAGTTTGGATGTCAGTGCCGGCGGAAGTCAGAAAGCCGAGTCGGTCGTTTCCACCAACAATGGCCGTGAGCGCAGCCAAACACGCCAAAGTCGAAGTGGTCAAATCACTCCCAACCTTCCCGGCACCGACGGCTTACCCACACAAATACCCAAAGTGAACGTCACAACCGGTCGTACAGCCAACGCCTCCCACCGGCGACGTAAACAAGACGCTAATTTTGCGTGCACTGTCCCAGGTTGTGGATCCACTTTCACCCGTGGTTTCAACTTGAAAGGTCATTTGCGCTCTCATTTTGAAGAAAAGCCATATAAATGTCATTGGCCTGGATGTGGGAAAGGTTTTGCGAGGCAGCATGATTGTAAAAGACATGAACAACTGCATAGCAATTTTAGGCCTTTTGAGTGTGATGGGTGTAAGAAGCAGTTTGCGAGGATGGATGCCTTGAATCGGCATTTGAGGAGTGAGGCTGGGGTGGAGTGTGCGAGGGTTGTGGATAGAGGGAAGGAAGTTGGTGGGATGGGGATGGGGAGTGGGGGGTATGATATAGGCGGGATGGGATTAAATATGACCAGTGGTCTACCCCTGAGCATGGGATCGGAAGAAGAGAAGCGGCCTGTGCCCAAGAGGCGGCAGACCGGTGGCAGTGGTGGTGCTATGGGTGGCACGGATGCTTGGTCTGGAGTGGCGCTGTAATTGACTTGCTCGCCAGTGCTCATGATAACATCAAAACATACGCCCGATCGCATGCATTCACCGCTACCCTCTTTCCTCATTCCTCGTGTTCTTTCTTTACTATTTCTTCTACTGCTGCCGACACCGCCACCACCCCCGAGATCTCCATCTCTGCTTTACCTCTGCCCCGATCATCTTTTGGCTCATAACCTCTATGCTGCTACTCAGCATCTCGTCTTCTTTCTGCTCTTCATGTCATCATCTCGGCTTTCATTTTTATCAAGGCACTGCACCGCATCGCATCGCAATATAATCCCGGGTTCATCCGGCTACGAAAAAAAAGAAGAAAAAAAGGAGTTGCTTCTATCTTCCTGCTTATGGTTTCACTACTCACACACACGAAAGGGGTTGTTGACGTTTAATCTGGACGTTTGCACTCTCTGTTATGCTCATGCTCACGATCGGACTACATTTTGTTGTATTCATTGATCTGGCCTTACATACCTCGTCTCCGCCCTCTTACGCCTTTTGCTTTCTTCGTTAATTTGTTTTCATTTCCCGCTTTTGTTTCTTTTATTTCTCCTTCTCTCCAGTTGGAGTTTTGTTGTTATCCTCTCTCCTCTCCCCCATCTCTGGTTCACATTTCTTCCCTTTTTTTTTTTTTTTTAT